>ENA-OPZZ01000047-OPZZ01000047.1-human-gut-metagenome-genome-assembly--contig:-NODE-47-length-83238-cov-10.776708_pt1 | contig 83238 bp, 71 predicted proteins | sample MGYA00242487_ERZ504511 | MGnify/ENA primary metagenome ERZ504511 (study PRJEB26092, sample SAMD00036241) | human gut metagenome | host: Homo sapiens | study: EMG produced TPA metagenomics assembly of... | reverse complement strand
TCGCCTTTCCTTCCATTCGTCACCTTCATTACTCCAACGACGAATTCTAGGCGGTGTCCCCTCCCTTTCAAGAAAGGGCGGAGGCGGGGCATTCCCCGCCTCTTACACCACATCTCTGCGCGCTACCTACATTCCATTGAGGTGGGCTACTCCATTGACTTTGATCGGTGCCCGGAGCGGCAGAAGCGGCTCCAAAAAGCCCTGTCAGTCAATTTAGAGGGCCCGGGCAATCCCGGGGAAATGGCTGCGGGACCTATAATGTTTGAAATAAGTAAAAAACGCTTTTTGCAATTACGCAGATAGGTTTTGCCATGGTTTTCGATAAAGAAGCTTCGTTCGAAGAAGCGGTTATCGCTGTGTTGAAGCAGCACGGTTGGGACGATGCGGAAGGTGTTCTTCGCTACCCTACCGAACAGGACCTTATCTGCAACTGGGCGAAGATCCTGTTTAACAACAATGCCAGCATAGACCGCCTGAATGGCTGTCCACTCACGCAGAGTGAAATGGCACAGGTCATCGAACAGATCGAAACGCTTAAGACCCCGCTGGCGCTCAACGGGTTCATCAACGGCAAAACCATTGCCATCACCCGCGACAACCCTGATGACGTCCTTCACCTGGGCAAGGAAGTCAGCCTGAAAATCTACGACCGTCAAGAGATTGCTGCAGGTCAAAGCCGGTACCAAATCGCCCAACAGCCAATCTATCCCGCAAAAAGCAAAATCCTTAACGATCGTCGCGGTGATCTATGCCTGCTCATCAACGGCATGCCCGTTATCCATATCGAGCTTAAACGCAGCGGCGTGCCCGTAAGCCAGGCAACCGGCCAGATTGAAAAATACGCGCACGAAGGTGTGTTCACGGGACTCTTCCGCCTGGTGCAGATCTTCGTGGGAATGACCCCTGACGAGGCGCGGTACTTCGCCAACCCCGGAGCGGGTGCGTTTAACCCCAGCTTCTTCTTCCACTGGGAAGACTTCAACAACGAGCCCGTCTGCGCGGGCGACAAGCCCGGTGCTGACGAGTGGAAGCGCTTCACCTCGACGCTGCTTTCCATTCCCATGGCACATCAGCTCATTGGGTTCTATACCGTGGCCGACAGCTCGGATGGCTGCCTAAAAGTCATGCGTAGCTACCAGTACTATGCCGCCGCGGCCATCTCGGACAAGGTTCGCAGATGCAAATGGGACGAGCCGCGGCACAGCAACACGCCCGGTCGTCCCGGCGGCTATATCTGGCATACCACCGGCTCCGGTAAGACCATGACCAGCTTTAAATCGGCCCAACTTGTCGCCGACTCCCATGATGCCGACAAGGTCGTGTTCCTAATGGACCGCATCGAGTTAGGCATGCAGTCGCTTTCGGAGTACCGCTCCTTCGCTGACGACGCCGACGACGTGCAGGGCACTGAGAATACGCAGGTCCTCAAGTCCAAGCTCGCTAGTGACGACCCCAAGAATCGCCTTATCGTCACCTCTATCCAAAAGATGAGCAACTTGAAGGCCGGCGAGACAGGGATCACCCAAGCCGAGCTCGACCGCCTGGCTGGCAAACGTATCGTATTTATCATTGACGAGTGCCACCGATCTACCTTCGGTGACATGCTCCAGGACATACGCCGTGCCTTCCCCAATGCCCTCTTCTTCGGTTTCACGGGAACGCCAATCCTTGACGAGAATCAGAAGAAGGGGTCGACCACAGCCATGGTGTTTGGCGAATGCCTGCACCGATACAGCATCGCCGACGGCATCCGCGACGGCAATGTGTTGGGCTTCGACCCCTACATGGTGACGACGTTCGATGACTATGACGTGCGCGAGGCGGTTGCCCTAGAGCAGGCGAAAGCCGCAACCGTCGCCGAAGCCATTTCCGACGACCGAAAGAGCAAAGTTTTCTACTACTATAAGGACTCGGCAAAGGTTCCCATGGGACCGATGGTCGACGGTGCCGGTAACCATATCAAGGGAATCGAGGATTTCCTCACTCCCGCCCAATACTGGCCCGACACCCCGCATCACGGAAAGGTTGTCGAGGACATCCTGCGCCGCTTTCCGGTGCTCTCCCACGGCAACAAGTTCCATGCAATCTTGGCGACAAGCTCCATCCCAGAGGCGATCGACTACTACCGAGCCTTCAAGGAGCGCGCCCCGCAGATGAAGGTGACTGCCCTTTTCGACCCGAGCATCGACAACAACGCCGGCTCCACGGTAAAGGAAGACGCTCTGGTCGAGCTCATAGAAGACTATAACAAGGCATACGGCCAGGAGTTTACTATCCCCACATGGCCCGCCATGAAGAAGGATGTCTCGGCTCGTCTGTCCCACAAGAAACCCTACGTCAACGTCGACACCAACCGTGATTCCCGCATCGACCTGCTCATCGTGGTTGATCAGATGCTCACGGGCTTCGACTCCAAATGGCTTAACACTCTATACCTCGACAAGGTAATCGACTACGAGAGCATCATCCAGGCGTTCAGCCGCACGAACCGCCTGTTTGGGCCCGACAAGCCTTTCGGCACGATTCGCTATTACCGTCGTCCCCATACTATGAAGTGCAATATCGAAGCGGCGGTGAAGCTGTATTCGGGAGACCGCCCGCTCGATATGTTCGTCCAGAAGCTACCGGAGAATATTGCGTTGATGGATACGCGCCTCCAGGAAATACTCATGGTTTTCGAGGCCGCTGGCGTGGGAGACTTCTCGAAGCTCCCCGCATCGCAGGAGGCCAGGCGCAAGTTCGCGAAGGAATTCGTCGAGCTTAACGAGTTCCTTGAGGCCGCGAAGGTACAGGGCTTCACATGGGAACAGGATGCCTACGAGTTCAGGGAAGAACCGAAAGAGGGCTCGCAACTCAGTGAGTCCGTCCTCGTCCAGCCCGTCATCGACGAGCGAACCTATCTTGTCCTCGTGCAGCGCTACAAAGAGCTCTTCTCTGGCGGTACCCCGGGCGATGCTCCCGATGCACCCTACGAGCTAGACGGGCACATTACGGAAATCGACACAGGCCTCATTGACAGCGATTACATGAACTCGAACTTCGAGAAATGGCTAAAGTGCCTAGAACAGGATGACGAGGGCCTCGCGGCGGCGCGCGAGGAGCTTCACCGTTCTTTTGCGTCTTTGAGCCAAGATGACCAGCGCTTCGCGGAGCTGTTTCTGCACGACGTGGAGCGCGGCGATGCAACCCTTGAGGAGGGCATGACGCTGAGGGACTACATTACGTCATATGCCTGCAAGGCCAAAAATGCTCAGGTCCAGCGCGTTGTCGAAGCCCTCGGCATAGACGGCGACCTTCTCACTGCCATGGTGGCACTTGACTTGACTGAATCGAACATAAACGAATTCGGACGCTTCGACGACCTGAAAGACTCGATTGACAAAGTCCGCGCCAAAGCTTTCTTCGAGCAGAAGGAAGGCAAGAGCCTGCCGCCATTCAAGGTGAACACCCGGGCTGCGGCGCTTCTCAAGAGATTTATCCTGAAAGGCGGCTTCGACATCGACGAGTGAGCGGCATCATCATCCTTCATCAGCGTGAGCCGCCACACATGATGAAGGAGGCAAATAATGCTTATTGCCATCACTGAAGACTCTCTCTTTTGCGATTACTACTCGCAATGGGTCAGCGTCTATAAAGAGGGAGCCATCCGCGAAGTCACGATGGGGAAATATCGGCTCACCCAATCTTGGCTAGCCAGGCTTGTTCCTAACCTCAGGATCAAGGATTTGGACCGAACCTCGTACCAGCAGCTCATAAATGGCTATGCTGAGCATCACGAGCGGCAGACGACCATGGATTTTCACCATCAGCTGAAAGGAGCGATCCTAGACGCTGTCGACGAGGGACTCATTCCGCGCGATCCTACGCGAAAGGCAATCATAAAGGGTAAGCAACCGCGGGCAAAGAAGATAAAATACCTCAACCAGTTCGAACTCCATGCCATGCTCGGAGATCTTGACTTGTCAACAAGCGAGCCAAGTTGGGACTGGCTCATCCTTATCGTCGCCAAAACAGGCCTGCGCTTCTCCGAGGCGCTAGGCCTTACCCCCGAGGATTTCGATTTCGCCCATCAAACGCTTTCCGTAAACAAAACCTGGGACTACAAGAATGGCGGCGGCTTTGTCCCCACAAAAAACGCCTCGTCAGTGCGGAAAGTTCAGCTCGATTGGCAACTAATCATGCAACTCTCCGGTCTACTGAGGAACCTCCCCCCGTCTGAGCCAATATTCGTTAAAGGCAAGGTATATAACTCAACAGCAAACAGTGTTCTAGCGCGTCACTGCAAAAACGTCGGGGTACCAGTTATATCCGTCCATGGTTTGCGCCACACACATGCATCACTTCTCTTGTTTGCGGGCGTATCCATAGCGAGCGTATCGAGAAGGCTCGGCCATGCAAGCATGACTACTACCCAGGAAACTTATCTTCACGTCATTCAAGAGCTTGAAAACAAGGACATCGACATCGTCATGCGAGCCCTTTCCACCCTCATATAACCCATATTAGTAAGCTGTGGCTCACGCTGATGAAGGGCGATGAGGTTAGCGAGATGGAGGAAAACCAATCCGACAGCCTCCTGTTCGCGCATGGAGGGCATCGAGAGAACAACATCGGCTAAGGTATCCTGCGACACATTGATATGTTGAGCACCCTGAGCTCTGTGAGTAATTTGCTCGCGAATTAAAGAGGAACCAAGAAGATATTTAATGAAAATGGGGTTATACTCATCGATTTTTTTACCTCTTATCACGAATCCTCCGAAAGCGGATGGAACATGCTGGTCAAGATACACGTTCGACGTTCCGGCATCCTCCTGATTTTCCGAGCTGCGCTGAAACAGTACATCACCGTACTCAACACAATAGCGGCTAGCTTCTTCGTAATTAAGGCGAGCTTTGCCCCTTACTGTCTCGTGCGTAATGAATTCATCATCAAGAACATCCATGACACTGATAAGCGGAATCCCGCTTCCAAATGACTCGCTGGAGCCATTAAAACCATTTTGGAAAAGAAGCAGTTCCCCCAACTTACGCTGTTCCCAAGGGTCAGTAAAGCCGGCGAAGCGGATTTCGGGGAATCGCTCACCCGGTTTGGGAAACATCTTTTCAAGCATCGATTTCTTTAACTGAACAAGTTTCTCAAACTTACGCTGATGAAGGGTGATGAGGGAATCAAGTGCGTTCAAAGAAGTGCCTATCGAGGATTGCTCCAATGCTGTCGGGAAGCATATTTGCGTATCTTGCAGAGCCGTCTTTGAGATAGAAACGACTTTAATTCCCTGCATCAAGGGCAATAGCTGATCATGGTACGCAGGGGCGTTCAAGTAATGGCCCAAATAACCAGACCCAAAAGGAAATTTGGGGCGCGCAGGTATTGTGTGCAGGCCGGAAATAACGGGCTCATTTGGCAGTTTAACCAGTTCAACGCATTTTCCCGCAGATTCGTCTTCAGCCGTGTCGGCAAAAATAACGTCGCCTATGCGAAGCGTCGAGTTCGCGTATTTCGAAAGTATCGACTCGTCGTCGGCGAAGGGCAATTTACCCGAATCGAGCCCAAGGCAATCGCCAAACTTAATGAGAATGTCTCCATAATGGATGCTGCGGGCGCCGCCGCTTTCGGAATTTAAATCAGCACGTGATAGCGTGTTATTTTGCAGAAAGTCGAAACAGTCTCCCAACTTACGCTGTTCCCAAGGGTCAACGAAGCCAGCGAAGCGGATTTCGGGCACATTGATCTTTTCAGCCATGCTATTCACCTCCCAACAGTTTCTGCAGCTCGGCAATGCCTGCCATATCGTGCTCGTTGCCCGTGAGCTGGCCTAGCATCGCCGCCAACTCGTTTTCCGCCTCAGTAATCTGGTTGCATACGTCCGAATAGGTTGTCGCGTACTTTGCGTTCAGTGCGACAATCTTTGCGATGAAATCGCTTACGACAGCATTGGGCAGCTCGAGCAAATCAGATTGCAGCGGCTCAATCCACTTTGCAGCAAGCAATTCGCCACATTGGACGTCGGTCAAGCCCTCGATAACCTCCTTGGTCTTTTTCTCGAGCGCAAGTTTCGCTTCCTTATTTGCTTTCTTGAGTGACTTCTCCTCGTCGAGAAGCTCCTTCGCTTGTGCAAGGACGTATTCAAAGCTATCGGTGGGAAAGCCTACTGCCAGCTTTAGCTTCCCTATATAGGATGCAACCTTCGCTTTGCCGTAAGTTCCGTCTTTGTTTGACTCCATTTCCTGCCAGGAAAGCTCAGGGTGCTTTTCAATGAAGGCTAGCTTTTCTTGCTTTTTTGCTTTTCGATCAAGAAGCTTCAAATATTCTTCCAGGTCATGAATCGCTGGAGAGGAGATATATTTCATCTCGCTGTTAAGATGGGCATTGATTTCTTTGAGGACGAATGCATCGTTTGAATCGTTAATCACTGGAGAGTCGAGCTGCTCGGCGTCCAAGGAATCAATCAATTCAGAACAAGACGAGGATATGGCGGACAGCCTCACCTCCATCGAGTCTATTTTGGCAACTTCGGCTGTGAGTATGTGGCTTTGCACTAGCTCGAACGGGAGTACATGACCAATCCAGCCGTCCTGAACTTCAGTTTCCTTTCCGTCTTTCTTTTTTATCACCATATTCGGATCGACTTTGCGCAAGGCCCCTTTACCCTCGGTTTTGATAATTTCGAGGTCACCGGAGATGCCCGTCCATGCATCGTCGAGAGCTTGGTAGACATCATATCCGTCAACAAGCGCGACACCATGAAGGGCATCGCGAAGCCGTGCTGCAATACGCTCTTCTTCGGCCACGGAATCGACCTGCAACGCGCCATCAACCAATCGCTTCCGCAATTCCTCAGGCAGATGAGCCAGCGTATCCCGATAGCCGCCCAGAAATGAGGCGACGTCGGCGTTGGCTTTCACCGTTGCTGCCACGTCGTCCGTCACGGAAGCAAGGCACGACCCACCGTCCTCACCGTACAGTTGGCCCTTCAGACTCGGCCATTCCCTCCAGTAGCGGTCGAGAGCGTCGATCTCGGCCTTCGGAACTCCGCCGAACATAGTGGCGTACACGTCCCAGCTTTCAGCGGCTTCGGACGAATCAACATAGCGCGGAATGTTGAGGTTGTAATCGTTGGCGCGTATCTCGTCGATGGTCACCAGGCGACTGAACTTGTCGATGGTCGCTCCAGTCGTGACTGCGTCCACGATGCGGCGTATATCGCTCGCGCGCAGTTTGTTGTTTTTGCCTTCCTTCACAAAGTGCTTCGACGCGTCCACGACCAGCACGTCGCTGCTCTCGCGCTGCTTGCGGAGTACCATGACGATTGTCGGGATGCCGGTGCCGAAGAAAATGTTGGCGGGAAGCCCGATAATTGCCTGAATATGGCGGTTCTCCACCAGGTTCTTGCGGATGGTGCCCTCCTCGCCGCCGCGGAACAGCACGCCATGGGGCAGAACGATGCACATGATGCCGTCGGGGCGCAAGTGGTACAAATCATGCAAGAGGAAGGCATAGTCGGCTTTGGATTTGGGGGCAACGCCGAACTTGAAGCGCGGATCGAGTTCTTTGTCTTCCGGATCCCAGTTTTGGGAGTAGGGCGGATTCGACACCACGGCATCGACGAACAGTGGATCGTAGGTCTCATCCTTGTTCTCGACCGTATCGAACCAGGGCCAATCGTCTTCGAGCGTATCGCCATTGCGCGCCACGATGTTGTCGGGGAGTATTCCGCGCATGACCAGATTCATGCGCGTGAGGTTGTACGTGTTCTCCTTAAGCTCCTGCGCATAATATTTGATGGAGTTCGGGTCGCCGTTGCGTCGCGCCACTGCCTTGCCGATATTGATAAGCAGCGAGCCCGATCCGCTCGTGGGGTCGTAGATGGTGATGTTCTCGCGTCCGGCCAGGTGCCACGAGACTATCTCGCTCATAAGCATGGACACCTCGTGCGGCGTGTAGAACTCGCCGGCCTTCTTGCCGGCGTTGGCGGCGAAGTTGCTAATGAGGTACTCGTAGATGAATCCGAGCACGTCATAGTCCTGGCGACCGTCCATCGGGATGTCCTTGATGAGGTAGATGAGGTCGCGAGCGGCCTTGGACTGGCTCCGTGCGTCGGTGCCGAGCTTGGAGAGGCCGGTCTGCAGCGTGTCGAAGATGCCGTCAAAGACGCGCTTGCGGGCAGGGTCGATGTTGCGGCTAAAAGCAGAGAGGGCATCGCGAACGTTCGAAATCTCGAAGTCACCGCCTTTGGCGACCCAGGTGGAGAAGAGGTTATCGTAGGCGATGAAGTAGCCGCACTCGCCCTTGACGAACTCGACCGTTTCTTCGTCGTCTTCCACGAGGCTCGGCAAATCCTCCTCGGCGAAATCACGTGCCTTCAGGCGGTTGATTTCGGTCTCGGAGAGGAACTTGTAGAAGATAAAGCCCAGGATGTAATCCTTGTATTCATTTGCCTCGATTTTCGAGCGCATCTTGTTGGCGGATTCCCATATCTTTGATGCCAGTTGCTGCTTGTTCATCTAGTTTTCCTCGCTTCTATAGACTTGGTTGAGCGTTTCTCCGTCGTCGCTTACCCATTCGGTCCAGCCGTTCTGGCTGCCGCCGAGCACGAACACCGCCGCGGCGCTGGGCGTCGGGAACTCGAGATCGTCGGCGAGCTCTGCGATACCGCCCGAATCGCCGAAAATCTCCCTGCGCGCGGCCGCGACGGCCGCGTTTTTCAGCACGGGTCTTGAGAGGTTCACTTTCGAGCCAGCGAGCACGGTGAAGTGCCCGGTGGCCTTGTCGTAGTGCCCCGCCCCGCGTATGCCGTTCTTCTTCGTGTGGAAGACCGCCGGCGCACCCGCCGGACCCTGGTCGACTCTGTCGAGGTCGTACCCCAGAGCTGCCATCCTGAAGAGGATCCTATCGTGCAGGCGTTCGACGGCCTCTTCCTTGTACGGGTCGACGTAGGGCTTGGGCGTCGCCGAGTTGTCAGTCTCGTACGAGCCGTGGGTACGCACGTAGTCGATGGCCTTCGCCTCGAGAACGTCCAATGCGTCCCTGCTGATGTTCTGGTCGTCATCGAGAAACATAACGGCCTTGTTCCAGAACTCCTTCTTCGCCTTGTGCGCGTCGAGCCGGGCGATGCCCTGGGTCGTCTGCCCCGCGTAGACGCGGCTCACGTTGCCGTGGTCCTCGTCGAGCAGGTAGTAGATGCCGCGCTGCGGGATGTTCGGCAGCGACTTCGCCTCGGCGAGGTCTTCTCTTGGAACGACGACGGTCACAAGCGACTCGCCGTCGATACGGCAGATGCGGATGCGGTCCGGTTGCGCGTCTATGAGCTGGATGGTGAGAGTCTTGACCCGAATCACGCTCACACCCCCTTCTTCGCGAGCTCTTCGATCATGCACGTGCGCACGAAGGCGGAGAAGCTCATGCCCCGGAGGGCCGCCTCTTCCTTCGCAGCGTCACGCAGGGTATCGGGGATGCGCAGGGTCACGGAGACCTGGTCGCCGTCCACCAGGAAGCTCCTGATCTCGGTCTCGTCGGGGTTGCTCTTGATGAGCTGCTTGTAGCTATCGGGCATCTGCGCTCCCATCGCTCGAAATGCAATACAAATGCGTTTACAGAATTATAGCGTTGCATTGTTGGCGACTGTTGAGGCGAACGGGTGAACGGCAATATGGTCAGGCGTGGAATCAAAGAGTCAGGCAGGGACAATCCTGCCAACAACGATGTCGCGGTTTCGCGTGGCGGGTGCGTTCGCTTACACTCCCGCAATCCCGCGGGTCGTACTCAACAGTTCGTACTCTCTCTGGCTCCACTGGTGCAGTCTCGCCGCGTCGACGGCATTGCGACACAGGTCCAAAAACACCTCGGCGCCCTCGCAGAAGCACTCGCGGGCAAAGTCACCCGAGCCGCTTGCGACGCACGTGCCGTCGCAAACAGCTCCCAGCTGGACGGCTCACGAGAGTCATCTCCGAGCAGCTTGATCTGCAGTACGTGCGGGTCGCCGGCGGCGCAGAGCTCTTCCTCGAGCACCTGCACCGTAAAGCGCATCTGGTGGGAGAGGCTGCTCTTGACCATGGCCGAGGCATAGCCGCTCGGCTCGTCCAGAAGATGCATTCGTTTTGGCTTGGCTGCCAGGTTGTGGAAGTTGCGCTCGCTGCGCACGGAGAAATTGTCCATACGGACTCCTTTCATCGATGTTGGCAGGGCCACCGTGCCTCTTGACCGGTTGGCGTCGGGATCGTGGAGCCAACTCTCTACCCCGACTCTGGATAAAACGCGCCCGCTCCTTGCGGGCACGATGGAGTCTATCAGCGCTCGCGGACACAAATCAAGCGCGCTTGCGAAATGACGTGCAAGCGACGCTTGATTGCGCGGCGATTATTCGACCTGTAATCGGATAAGTGTCGAAATCGGCACCTCAAAAGTACGGAAAAGTGTTGTAATATACACTTTAAAACCTAGAAAAAGTGTCGAAATGAGCACATAGCAACCACGGAAAAGTGTATCCTAGTGCCAAAACAGCACGTAATAAGGGGTATGCTTATGCTACGGAGAAAAGCGAAAGCACAGTTTAAATCCTGGCTCGCCTCGTCGCCCAACAAGGCTCTTTTGGTCAAGGGTGCCCGACAGGTGGGAAAGTCATACCTGGTCAACGTCTTTGCAAACGAATCGTTCGAAAACGTCGTGACGTTCGACCTTATCGCCGACGCGTCCGTGCGCGATTCGTTTTTGGCGGCGAAAAGTGCGGACGACCTGCTTATGCGCATGTCTATCGCTGCGACGCAGCCGATGGTTGCGAACAAGACCGTCGTGGTTATCGACGAGGTGCAGCGATGCCCCAACGTAGTGACGTTTATCAAATACCTGGTCCAGCGCGGCGACTTTCGATACATCCTTACCGGATCGCTCCTTGGCGTTGAGCTCGAGGGCATCGATTCCCTGCCGGTGGGGTATGTCGAGCAGGTCCAGATGTACCCGCTCGACTTTGAGGAGTTCTGCTGGGCAAGCGGCGTTGCTGCCGGAGCGTTTGACATGCTCAGGGGTTGTCTAAAGGACGAAAAGGAGCTCCTCGGCTATCTGTATGACCGCTTGCTCGACCTGTTTCATCAGTATGTGGTGGTGGGAGGCATGCCCGACGCGGTCAATTCCTTCTTGGCGACGCGCAATGTCGACGAGGTTCGAAACATCCACCGCAATCTTCACGCCCTGTATCGCGATGACATCGCAAAGTACGCTCCGCCCGAGCTACGCTTGGTTATTCGCGATATCTATGATTTGATTCCCAGCGAGGCCGGCTCCAAAAACAAGCGATTCAAACTGTCATCGATTAACGGTGTCAAACGTTTTTCGCAGGTGACAGATCATTTTCTCTGGTTATCGGAGGCGGGTGTCGCGCTTCCCGTGTATAACGTAACGGCGCCCGTGGCACCCCTTTTATTGGGGGAGCAACGAAATCTGTTCAAGCTGTTTTACTTTGACACCGGAATGCTCATGTCGTCGTATTCCAAAAGGGTCGCCCAAGGCGTTTTTGATGGGGAGGCTGAAGACCCCTTTGGCATGAACATGGGGGCGGCGTTTGAAGGCTTCGTTGCCCAAGAGCTCAAAGCTCATGGATTTAGATTGCGCTACTTTACGTCCAAAAAGGTCGGTGAGCTCGATTTTGTGGAAGAGACGTTCGATGGGGAAGTGTTTGCCATCGAGGTCAAATCGGGCAAGAGCTTTAAGTCCCACGCAGCGCTCGATAACGCACTGGCAACGAAGGGCTACGGAATCGATCGCGCCTTGGTACTTGCGGAATGTAATCTTCACCGCGATGGCGACGTACTGTATCTGCCCATCTTTATGGCAGGGCTTTTGGAGCCGTAACGTGCCGCCGGCTCTACCGGCCCTCCCTTAACCCCCGCTACTCGTCTCCGTCGTTGGGGTCGCCCTTGAGGGTGTTGATGTCCAGGTGCTGGTTGTCGTTCTCTTTTTGCTGCGTTGCCGATTCGGACGCGGTGGGGCCGCGGAATAGCTGGAATCCCTCAAATGCGATCACGCCGAGTAGGGCCACGATAATCGCGATAAAGACGATCTTTGCCGCTTGGGGAAACTCGGAGAAGTGCGGCGGCTCTTCCTCGGTGTAGTAGTCGGCAAAGCGCTCGTCGTCGGTGCCATGGGTATACGACGATGCCGATGCGGCCTTTACGCCGGCCTTGTTGTGCTCGGGAGCGGACGCGTCGGCAAGCGGGCCGTTATCGTATGCGCTCGATACGGAACCGTAGTCCTCGGTCTCAATGCGGGAGGCGCGGGGCGCGGCATCAAAGCGGTCATTGTGCGTTGTTGTTTCGTTGTGATCGGAGTCGTGATCCTCGGCAGCTGCAAACAGCGGATTGACCGGAATATCGAGCGCCGGCATGCCGGCCGAGGTCTCGTCCAAGTCGGCCGCGGCCCAGGAATCAAAGGCAAACTGGCGGTTGGCAAGATCGTCCAGATCCATAACGGGCGGCTCGAGCTCGGGTTCGGGCTGGGGTTCGGGAGCCGCGTATGTCGGCTGCTGCGGGGTGGCATACGCGGGTGTGCTGCTGGGCGCATGGCGCTGCGTCGCCGCGGCAAGAAACGCCGCCGTCTCGGACGGATCGCTGGTGGGGCGGGGCGCAGGGGCGGTCTGGCGCGGTACCTGCATGATGGGGCGGGTGGCAAAGTCGTCTGCGGGCACGGATGCCGGCGCGGGCGTCGTGGCCGGGGCGGGAGCGGCGGCCGACGTAGGTTTTGGGCCTGCCGAGCGAGCCCCGCCTCCCATGAGTTCATCGGCGGTCCAAGGGCGGTCGCTCATTACGTCGTCGAGGCTCAACGCAAACAGATCGTCTTCGCCCTCGTCAAACGCGCGTTTCGCATGCCTGGCGGCAGAAGCGAAGCCTCCGCGGCCGTTGCGTGATGCGTTGCTCGACCCCATCTTGTTCCATCCTTTCGAACTATCTATCTCATCGATTATATGGAACTTGCCTTGCAGCCGACTCTCGGATTCGTGCATTCCAGAACTCGCGCCCAAAAGGGGAGGGGCTCAGGCGCGCTGACTATTTGTCGCCGGCGGCAGCCTTTGCCTCGTTGAGGTAGCTATAGAAGCTGTACTTAGAGATGCCAAAGAACTCGCAGGCACGCTCGCTCGACTTGGAAATGAGGAAGGCGCCGCGACGGTCGAGGTAGCCAATGGCGCGAATGCGCTCATCTTTGGTCATAAGGGCTGCGGGCTTGCCCACGTATTGCTCGCACTCGCGCAGCAGATCTTCGAGCAGGTCGCCGATGTTTTTGGTAATGGGCTCGGGCTCGGTGTAGCCCGAGCCGCCGGTGCCGGTAAAGGCATCAAGTGAGCGCTCAAAAGCCTTCATGAGCGTAATGTCAAAGTTAATGCCCAAAATGCCGACGGGCTTACCCTCGTCGTTGCGGATAAAGATGGTCGAGGATTTGAGCAGCTTGCCATCGGTGGTTTTGGTGAGGTACGGCTCGCGGTCGTGCACGTCGGTGGTGCCCTCGTGCATGGACTCAAACACAATATGGCTGGGGCCGTCACCCAGTTTGCGCCCGCTGACGTGGCCGTTTTCGATCACTACGATGGAGTGGTCCACGTCCTCGGTCTCCAGATCGTGGACGACGATTTCGCAGTTGGGGCCAAATTGGAGCGCCAGGCCGTGTGCAAGGCGCTTATAAAACTCAATCTGTGCGGGGGTCATGGGTGCCTTCCTAAAAAATAGTTTGGGCACACTTTGCCATAAACCACACTTGTTCGCAAATTACGAAAGCGTCGCTGCGTTATAAGACCGCCAACGGCCGGGACACCATCTAAAGGGGGCACTCTGCCAACCGGCGGGGTGCCTCCTTTTTTGCATCGTGGGCGTGCGGGATAAGCGCTTTCGATGTGGATGCCCCGCGGCGCGAGTTATGGGTACGATGGCTTCAGGGGAGGTATCACCATGAAACTTGGGTGCGTCATTATGGCTTCGGGCGAGGGCAAGCGGTTTGGCTCTAACAAGATGTTTGCCGATATCTGTGGAAAGCCGCTGATTCAGCGGACGATTGAGTCGGTGCCCAAAGGATTTGACGTTGTTGTTACGACGCGCTGGCCCCAAGTTGCCGACACTTGCCGTGAGCTACGCTGCGCGTGCGCGCTGCACGATGGCGCGCTCAGGAGCGAGAGTGTGCGCGCCGGTCTTACCTGGGGAGCCGATCGCGGCTGGAAGGGCTGCCTCTTTTTGCCGGGCGACCAGCCGCTCGTGAGTTCGGATTCCTTTGAGGCACTCTCCGGTGCTTTTAAGGCCAACGGCGGCGTCGCGCCCGCGCGTCTTGCCCTAAACGGTGAACCCGCCTCGCCGGTGCTGTTCCCTGCGAGTTTCTTTCCCGACCTTATGGGGCTTAAGGGCAAGGATGGCGGATCGTCGCTGCTGCGCGGCCGCGCCGATGTCCAGTTGGTCGAGGCGCGCGCGTACGAGCTGTGGGACGTCGACACCGCCAAGGGCCAGCGCCGCGTCTCGGAGCACATCGCGGCCTGCTACGCGCCTCGCTAGCAGAAAGGGCGCCAGGGTGGCGCCGGCTACTTGAGGCTGCTGGCGACGATGGGGCGGTCGAGGGCGGCCTCGAAGCGGTCGGCCATCGTGGGGTCGCTGAGCGTGTCGACTTGGTTGAGCATGACGCGCGCGTCGTCGAGCCTAAGCGCCTGCATCTCGGCATTGAGCACTTGGGCGACGCGCTCGGGCGTGGCAACGTCGGTGGGCTCGCAATCGCAGCGCTCGCAGAAGAGCTCGGGGCGGTGGACGGCTTCGTTGATGGGCTTGCCCAAGCCTGAGGCGCCGACGATCCAGATGACGTTGGCAGTGCCGGCAGGAATAACCGGCTCCCAGGCGGCGTGGGCCTTGAGTGGGAGTCGCTTGCTGCCATCTGCCTCGGCCAACACATAGTCAAAGCGCTGCGCCAGCTCGTCGAGCGGCTCGGCAGGGGAGGAGAGCTTGCCCGTCTCGGGGTCCAAGACGCCTGCTTGGCAGATGCTTCCGCGGCTCATGCCCGCGCATGCCTCGCAGGTGCAGCCTGGGGCGTGCAAGGCACCTGGCTTCCAGGGCGCGGCGTCCAGACGACGGCTCGACCCGTCCCATGGCACGCCGGCGACGGGAAACATGTGCGTGGTGGTACAGAGGAGCACCCTGCCGCCGGCGCGCATGAGCTCGAGACCCAGCGTCTTGAGCAACGTCGACTTGCCACCGCTGCCGATGATCGCGGTAATGCCCGGCTCAATCTTGAGCGTGGAGGCAAGGCTGCCGTTAACCGTTTCCATCTGTTCACCGCCGTATAATACTGTGATAATAAATAATCATCAGAGTAGCGGTCGAACCGCTTTTGCTCTGCTCAAACCGTAGCACAGGGAGGTGCCCCGGGAATGCTCGTTTATGTTCGCGGCGCCGGCGATATCGCCACGGGCGTGGCTGCTCGTCTGGTACGCGCCGGCGTGTCGGTTGTCATGGCCGATATCGCGGTCCCCACGTGCATCCGTCGCACAATCAGTTTTTGCGAGGCCATTCGCCTGGGCGAGGTCCAGGTCGAGGGCATTCGTGCCCGCTTGGCGCAGACGCCGGTCGAGGTGCTTGAGATTACCGAGGCGGGGGATGTCGCCGTGGTGGTGGACCCCCAGGCACAGATGCTCGGCGAACTTAGACCCGCGGCCGTGGTAGACGCGATTCTAGCTAAGCGCAATCTGGGCACCACGCGCGACATGGCTCCTGCCGTCATCGCGGTAGGGCCGGGCTTTACCGCTCCGGTTGATTGCGATGCCGTGGTCGAGACTATGCGCGGGCATTTTTTGGGCCGCGTCATTACCCAGGGCTCGCCCCAGCCCAACACGGGCGTGCCGGGCATGATCGGCGGATACGGCAAGGAGCGTGTTATCCACAGCCCCGCCGCCGGCGTGTTTAGGTCCGACCGCGCGATCGGCGACATCGTGAGTGCCGGCGATGTGATCGGGTATGCGGGTGATACTCCCATGGTCACGCAGATTGACGGCTGCTTGCGCGGCCTTTTGGCCGACGGCGTTCAGGTGACCGAGGGCTTTAAGTGCGCCGACGTCGACCCGCGCGGCGATGCCAGCTATATCAACTATATTTCGGACAAGGCGACGTCGGTCGGCGGCGGCGTACTCGAGGCGCTCGCCATGCTCACCGGTGTATTCCAGGGATAGGAAATTGCAATGGAAAAGCTCGATGTGGTGAATGCTGCGCTTGGCGCCCTGAAGGCTGGTAAGACGTGCGAGCTGGTGGTAGTTGCCGGTACGGCAGGGTCATCGCCGCGCGGCGTGGGCGCCTGGATGGCCGTCTTTGCCGATGGCAGCCAAGCGGGCACCATCGGCGGCGGCAAGATTGAGCTCTTTGCGCTGGACGAGGCGCGCGAGCTGCTGGCCGCAGGGCAATCGCGTCTGGTCCGCTACACCATGGGCGGCGAGAACTCCGATACTGGCATGATCTGCGGCGGAGCCATCTGCCTGTGCTATCTGCACCTGGATGTATCGCAGGTGCCGTTGTTCCAGTCGGTTGCCGACGTTTTGGCCTATCGGCGCATCGGCGACTTCGTCATCGACTTTGAACCGTTTGTCACCCAGGCGATCGAGGGCGATGTGGCCGAGTACCATGGCGAGGCATCGCGCCGCACCATAATGGGCTGCCCCGAGCTTTCGCTGGTGGAGGAGGGGAGTAAGGTCACCTACACCAACGCCGCCTCCGAGATTCCCCCGGCGCACATCGAGACGCTCTGCCCCGAGGGCCTGACCTATATCTTTGGCTGCGGCCACGTGGGCGCTGCAACGGCGCGGGTGCTCACGGCGGCGGGCTTTGCCGTCGTGGCTTGTGACGACCGCCCCGGTACGCTGACCCCCGAATGGGTGCCCGGTGTCTACGATCGATGCCTGGTCGATTACAAGAACCTGAGCGAGCTGTGCCCCATCGGTCCGCGCGACTTGGTGGTCGTGGCCACGGCGGGCCACAAGTCCGATATCGACGTGGTGACTCAGGCCATGCGCGCCAGGCCTGCCTACCTGGGCTGTCTGGGTTCGCGTCGCAAGACGGCCTTTGTGCGCGCCCGCCTGGAGCAGGAGGGCTTTACGCAGGAGCAAATCGACGAGCTGCACCTGCCGATCGGCGTTGCCATCGAGGCGGAGGACCCCGAGGAGATCGCTATCTCCATCGCCGCCGAGATGATCCACCTGCGCCGCACCAAACTCGTCCCCCGCAAGCGCTAATCTCATCCCCATCAATAAGTTGCGGTGAAATAGTTCCTAGATGGGCCCGACGGGCGGTCGGCCAGGAACTATTTCACCGCAACAGCTTTTTGGGATCCATTTGTGCGGGGGAGTTGTGGAGTTGTGCAGGCAGACGAGGTTTTTCTGGAAATACACACCCAATGCGCGTATAGTACCGATTGTTTTGTCGGCTCCTGCTGCGTCGAGTCCAAACCGCAAAATGCCATGAGCGGCGCGGATGCAGTCAGGAGGCACGAGGACAACCCACCGTGGCCACGCCCCGTGCTTAAAACCCCAAGAAGGAGTGAACAATGGCAGAAGAGAAGTATGTGCCGCGTCTGAAGACCAAGTACAACAACGAGGTCAAGCAGCAGCTTCAGGACAAGTTCCAGTACGAGAACGTCATGATGATCCCCAAGTTTGAGAAGATCGTCGTGAACATGGGTGTCGGCGAGGCCGCTACCGATTCCAAGGCCATCGACGGTGCCGTGCGCGACCTGCGCGCCATCACCGGCCAGCAGCCGATGATCACCCGCGCCCGCAAGTCCATCGCTACCTTCCGCCTGCGCGCTGGTATGCCGATTGGCTGCAAGGTTACCCTGCGTGGCGACCGTATGTGGGAGTTCTTCGATCGTCTGACCTCCGTCGCGATCCCCCGTATCCGCGACTTCCGTGGCATCTCCGCCAAGAGCTTCGACGGCCGTGGTAACTTCTCCATGGGCGTCACCGAGCAGCTCATCTTCCCCGAGATCGACTTCGATTCCGTCGATCACCAGCGTGGTATGGACATCACTTTCGTGACCACCGCCAACACCGATGAGGAGGCCAAGGCCCTTCTGGACGCCTTCGGTTTCCCGTTCAAGAAATAGGTTCACCTGCCCTAAAAGCGCCGTTTCCATAAGGGGACGGCGCTTGGGGCGAACAATACTCTATGTGAGGAGGATATAAGTGGCTAAGACATCGATGATCGTCAAGTGCAATCGCAAGCAGAAGTTCTCTACTCGTGAGTACACGCGCTGCCAGCGCTGCGGCCGTCCGCACTCTGTGTACCGCAAGTTCGGCCTGTGCCGTGTCTGCTTCCGCGAGCTTGCACTCAAGGGCGAGCTTCCCGGCGTTAAGAAGGCCAGCTGGTAAGTCACTACCAGCGTTTCAAGCATCCGTTTGGAACAGGGAAAACGCGCTAGTTAGGCTTTGCCGTTAAGGGCGGCGAAGAACCAAGAGCACGTGTTCATCAAGAACGAAGGAGAATCTGTATGAACCTTACAGACCCGATCGCAGATATGCTTACGCGCATCCGTAACGCTAACTCTGTGAACAAGGCCACGGTCTCCATGCCGAGCAGCAAGAAGCTCGTCGAGATCGCTCGTGTTCTGCACGAGGAGGGCTACATCGAGGGCTACGATGTCGAGGACACCGTTCCCCAGAAGACTCTGCACATCACGCTTAAGTATGGTCCCAAGAAGGCTAAGGTCATCAACGGCATCCGCCGCATTTCCAAGCCGGGCCTGCGTAAGTACACCGGCGTTGCCGACATGCCCCGCGTTCGCGGTGGCCTTGGTACCGCCATTATTTCCACCAGCCATGGCGTTATGACCGACCGCGATGCTCGCAAGCACAACGTCGGCGGCGAGATCATCGCTTACGTCTGGTAATTCGCTCGGTAGGTAGAAGGAAAGGAGATCACCGTGTCTCGTATCGGTAATAAGCCTGTCCAGATTCCCGCCGGAGTCGAAGTGGCAGTCAACGGCAACAACGTTGTCGTCAAGGGCCCCAAGGGCCAGCTCGAGCTGGATGTCTTTGAGAAGCTCGCTATCAACGTCGAGGACAACGTCCTCACCGTTTCCCGTCCCGACGACGAGCGTGAGACCCGTGCCCGCCACGGCCTCACCCGCGCTCTCATCCACAACATGGTTGTTGGCGTTTCCGAGGGCTTCGAGAAGAAGCTCGAGCTCGCCGGCGTCGGTTACCGCGTGCAGCAGAAGGGCAAGAACCTCGAGTTCTCCCTGGGCTTCTCGCACCCCGTGATCGTCGAGGCTCCCGAGGGCATCACCTTCGAGGTTCCCGACAACACCCACGTGAACGTCAAGGGTATCAACAAGCAGCAGGTCGGTCAGATCGCCGCTGAGATCCGCGGCCATCGTCCTCCCGAGCCTTACAAGGGCAAGGGTATCCACTATGTTGGCGAGCACATTCGCCGCAAGCTGGGTAAGGCCGCCAAGTAGTCGTAACCGACTCACTCGCATAAGACCAGCACCCCGTTAGGTGCTGGCAAGATCAACCTTTTTAGGAGTTTACGTATGAACAAGCATAAGGCGAAGCTGGAAGGCCTCAAGCGTCGTCAGCGTCGTGTTCGCGGCAAGGTCTCGGGTACCGCCGAGCGTCCGCGTCTTCGCGTGACCCGTACTAACGCCAACATCTATGCCCAGATCATCGACGACAGCAAGGGCTCCAGCCTGACGCTCGTCTCTGCCTCGACCCTCGAGGCCGAGTTCAAGGGCACCCACACCTCGAACAAGGAGGCTGCGGAGAAGGTCGGTCAGCTCGTTGGCAAGCGTGCCATCGAGGCCGGCATCACCAAGGTCGCTTTCGATCGTGGTGGCCGTATCTACCATGGCCGCGTCAAGGCCCTCGCCGACGGTGCTCGTGCCGCCGGTCTCGAGTTCTAGGAGGTATGTAGCACATGGCTCGTAATCAGAAGCAGCAGCGCGAGGCCTCCGAGTTCGAGGAGCGCGTCGTTTACATCAACCGCGTGTCGAAGACCGTCAAGGGTGGTCGTCGCATGAGCCTCGTCGCTCTCGTCGTCGTTGGCGACGGCAAGGGCAACGTCGGCGTTGGCATGGGCAAGTCCGCTGAGGTGCCCATGGCCATCTCCAAGGCGTCTCTCGATGCCAAGAAGAACATGTTCCACGTGCCGGTGACCGAGCAGGGCACCATTCCGCACGAGGTTCTCGGTCACTTTGGTGCCGGCCGCATCATCATCAAGCCCGCTGTCGAGGGTACCGGCGTTATCGCCGGCGGCGCTGTGCGTCCCCTCTTTGAGCTTGCTGGCATCAAGAACGTCCTGTCCAAGTCCCTCGGTACCGACAACGGCCTCAACATCATCAAGGCTGCCGTCGAGGGCCTCAAGGAGCTCTCCAGCCCTGAGGACGTCGCGGCTCGCCGTGGCCTGACGGTCTCCGAGATGTTCGTCGGTAAGGAGAACTAAGCATGGCTGACACCATCAAGATCAAGCAGGTCCGCAGCACCAATGGTTGCAAGCAGGACCAGGTCCGTACTGTCCGTGCCCTCGGTCTCCACAGGATCCGCGAGGTTCGCGAGATTGCTGACAACGAGTCCGTCCGCGGCATGATCTTCAAGGTCAAGCACCTTGTCGAGATTGTAGAGGAGTAGCAAATGCAGCTTCACGATCTTACTCCCGCGCCCGGTTCCACCAAGAACCGCAAGCGCGTCGGCCGTGGCAATTCTTCGGGTCACGGCACCACTTCTGGCCGCGGTCAGAAGGGCCAGGGTTCCCGCTCTGGCGGCACCAAGGGTGCCGGCTTCGAGGGTGGCCAGACTCCGCTGGCTATGCGCCTGCCCAAGCTTCCGGGCTTCCGCAACCCCCGTCGTATCGAGTACACCGCCGTTAACGTTGAGCGTCTCGAGCGCAAGTTCGAGGACGGCGCTGTGATCGACGGTGCCGCTCTTAAGGCCGCTCGCATCACCAAGAGCGAGTTCGAGCCCGTCAAGGTGCTCGGCAATGGTGAGCTCACCAAGAAGTTCACGGTCAAGGTCGACAAGGTCAGCGCTTCTGCGCAGGCCAAGATCGAGGCCGCCGGCGGAAAGGTCGAGCTGCCGTGCTAAATGGTCTTAAGAATGCTTTCCGCATCAAAGAATTGCGCGAAAAGATTCTTTTTACCATAGCTATGCTCGTCGTGTACCGCATTGGTGCGCACGTTCCTGTGCCCGGCATTCCCTTCCAGGGGATGCTGGGCCTTTTCTCGACCGATAACAATTCGGTCGCCGCAGGTGCTATGGCCCTCCTGAATCTTTTCTCTGGTGGCGCGTTGAGCTATGTTTCGGTGTTCTCCCTGGGCATCATGCCTTACATCACCAGCTCGATCATCCTCCAGATGCTCCAGGCCGTTGTGCCTTCCCTGCATGAGCTTGCCCGCGAGGGCGAGGTCGGTCAGACCAAGATTACGCAGTATTCGCGTTACCTCACCCTGGCTCTGGCAATCCTCAACTCCGTGGGTTACCTCTTCCTCTTTAAGAGCTTCGGCATCAGCTTTACTGGCGCCGGCGCTCCCGAGATCATCTTCGACCTCATGATCGTCGGCACGCTCACCGCGGGCGCCATGCTGATCATGTGGATTGGTGAGCTCATCACCCAGCGCGGTATCGGCAATGGCATGTCGCTGATCATCTTTGCGAACATCATGGCCGGCCTGCCGCAGGCGATCTTCTCCAGCACCGAGGGCAATGCCGGTGGCATCATCACCATGGTGATCATCTGCGCCATCATCTTGCTGGTTATCCCGCTGATTGTTTTCCTTGAGCGCGGCCAGCGCCGCATTCCGGTCTCCTACGCTAAGCGCGTCGTGGGCCGTCGCATGATGGGTGGCCAGACCACCTACCTGCCCATCAAGGTCAACACCGCGGGTGTCGTGCCGATCATCTTCGCTTCGGCGCTGCTGTACTTCCCGGCCCAGATTGCCGTGTTCTTCCCCGGCATCGGCTGGATTCAGGCAGTTGCCTCTGCGCTTTCGACCGGTTGGCTCAACTGGGTGCTTAACGTTGTCCTCATCGTGTTCTTCGCGTACTTCTACACCTCCATGGTGTTCAACCCCGATGACACGGCCGACAACCTTAAGAAGCAGGGCGGCTTTATTCCGGGCGTCCGTCCGGGTAGGGCTACCGCGGCCTACATCAAGAACGCGCTCAACAAGATCACGCTTCCCAGCGCTGTCTTTTTGGCGCTCATCGCCATCGTGCCTTCGATCATCTTCTCCTTCACGGGTAACCATCTGATCCAGGCATTTGGCGGCACGTCCATCCTCATCATGGTCGGCGTCGTGCTCGACACGGTCGATAAGCTCGAAGGCCAGATCAAGATGTATGATTACGATGGATTCTTTAAATAGGCTAGAGGAGGATTGCTCATGAACCTCGTATTGCTCGGAGCTCCGGGTGCCGGTAAGGGCACCGTCGCACAGGAGCTCGTCGCCGAGTTTGGCGTCGCTCACATTTCCACGGGCGACCTGCTGCGTGCTGCCGTCAAGGGTGGCACCGAGCTTGGTATTCAGGCTAAGAAGTACATGGACGCTGGCGAGCTCGTTCCCGACCAGCTCGTGATCGACCTTGTCAAGGAGCGCCTTGCCGCCGATGACGCCCAGCAGGGCTTCATCCTCGACGGCTTCCCGCGCAACACCGCCCAGGCTGTGACGCTCGATTCCGAGCTCTCCGCCATGGGTCGCGAGATCGACTGCGCCCTTCTGGTCGACGTTGCCCCCGAGGTCATCATCGATCGTCTGTCTTCGCGTCGCACCTGCCGCGCCTGCGGTTACACCGGCACCGCTGCCGATGCTACCTGCCCCAAGTGCGCCGGCGAGATGTATCAGCGCGACGACGACAAGCCCGAGACCATCAAGAACCGTCTCGACGTCTACGAGAAGTCCACGAGCCCGCTCGTCGACTACTATCGTGGCCAGGGTCTGCTCAAGTCGGTCAACGGTGACCAGGCTCGCGAGACCGTGTACGGGGATGTCAAAGAGGCTCTCGGTCTATGATCAAGATTAAGTCTGCAACGCAAATCGAGCAGATGAAGAAGGCAGGAGCGCTATCTAAGATGGCGCTCCGCCACGTTGGAGCCATGGTGCGCCCCGGCGTTTCGACTTTTGAGCTCGATCAGCTCGCGGAGCAGATTATCCGCATGCATGGCGGCACCCCGGCCTTTAAGGGTTACGGCGGGTTCCCGGGAACCATTTGCGCATCGATCAACGATGCCGTGGTCCACGGTATTCCCAACCCCGACATGATCCTGCGCGATGGCGATATCATTTCCATCGATACGGGAGCCGTTGTCGACGGTTGGGTCGGCGATAACGCTTGGACGTTTTTCGTTGGCACCCCAACGCCCGAGGCCAAGGCCCTGTGCGAGGTTACGCGCGATTGCCTTAAGGCTGCCATCGAGCAGGCTGTCCCCGGTAACCATATCGGGGATGTTGGTTATGCCGTTCAGTCTCTCGCCGAGTCTCACGGCTATGGCGTTCTTCGTGACTATGTTGGCCATGGCATTGGCCGCGTGATGCACGAGGACCCCAACGTTCCTAACTATGGAAAGAAGGGGAGGGGCGTTCGCCTCCAGGCCGGCATGGTCATTGCCATCGAGCCGATGGTTACGATGGGTTCCAACCATGTGAGCACGGGCTCCGACGGTTGGATTGTTACGACCAACGACCACCTGCCCGCCGCGCACTACGAGAACACCGTCGCCATTACCAATGACGGTCCGGTGATTCTCACCACGGATGCCCAAGGTGCTTGGTGTTCGCTCCAAGGCGGAGAAATGTAACAAGTTCCACTTAGTTGTGGAGCCATTACGAAGTTATTACGATACGTGCATACGTGTTGTAGAATACTCAATCGCTGTCGTTTTCTAGAGAAAGATGATTGCTTGTGAAGAAGGAAGACGCAATTGAGCTCGAGGGTACGGTAAAGGAACCGCTGCCCAACGCCATGTTTAAGGTCGAGCTCGAGAACGGTCATTCGGTTCTATGCAACATTTCTGGCAAGATCCGAATGAATTACATCCGTATTCTCCCCGGTGACAGGGTTGTCGTGGAGCTTTCCCCGTACGACCTGACCCGCGGCCGCATCACCTATCGCTACAAATAGCGGCACGCATATACGCACTCCATTTCCGGCTGCAGGCTTAGCTCAACCTACGGTCGGATTGTGTGTGAAGACCAGCCATAGTTTTAAACGCCTGCGGCTGGGCGAGTAGATAGTAGGGAAGTAGTTTGAGCGCTACCGAAAGGAAGAACGATGAAGGTACGTCCTTCGGTCAAGAAGATGTGCGATAAGTGCAAAATCATTAGGCGCCATGGCAAGGTCCTCGTCATTTGCGAGAACCCCCGTCATAAGCAGCGTCAGGGTTAAGAGAGGAGACTACGTTGGCCCGTATTAATGGTGTCGACCTCCCGCGTGAGAAGCGCGTTGAGATCGGTCTGACCTACATTTACGGCATCGGCCGCACCACTGCGACGAAGATCTGCGTCGAGTGCAACGTTAACGTGGATACGCGCGTTAAGGACCTCACCGAGGATGAGGTTAACGCCATCCGCGATTATATCGATAAGAACCAGATCATGGTTGAGGGCGACCTCCGCCGTGAGCGCAACCAGAACGTCAAGCGCCTTATGGACATCGGCTGCAACCGCGGCCTTCGTCACCGCAAGGGCCTCCCGGTCCGCGGCCAGCGCACCCACACTAACGCTCGTACCCGCAAGGGCCCGAAGCGTCAGATCGGTGCTAAGAAGAAGAAATAAGGAGCGCTAGATAGATGGCTACTGCTAAGAAGAACGTTCGCGCTGCCCGTCTGAAGCGCGCGGACCGTAAGAACATTTCCGTGGGCCAGGCTCACATTCGTTCTACGTTCAACAACACGATCGTTTCGATCACCGATCCCCAGGGCAATGTCATTTCCTGGAAGTCGGCTGGCCAGGTGGGCTTCAAGGGCTCCCGTAAGTCCACGCCGTTCGCTGCCCAGATGGCTGCCGAGGCTGCTGCCAAGCAGGCCATGGAGCACGGTATGAAGAAGGTTTCCGTCTTCGTCAAGGGCCCCGGCTCCGGTCGTGAGACCGCCATCCGCTCCCTCCAGGCTGCTGGCCTCGAGGTCTCGAGCATCCAGGACAAGACCCCCATTCCGCACAACGGCTGCCGCCCCAAGAAGCGTCGCCGCGTGTAACTGAAAGGATCGTATCAATATGGCAATCGACAGGACTCCTGTTCTTAAGCGCTGCCGTCAGCTCGGGATCGATCCCGCTGAGCTCGGTTACAGCAGCAAGAAGGAATCTATCCGTCAGCCCAAGCGCCGTCGCAAGGAATCTGAGTACGGCATGCAGCTGCGCGAGAAGCAGAAGGTCAAGTTCATCTATGGCGTTCTGGAGAAGCAGTTCCACGGCTACTTCAACAAGGCCCGTAAGATGAACGGCGTCACCGGTGAGAACCTCATGATCATCCTTGAGTCTCGCCTCGACAACGTCGTCTTCCGTCTTGGCTTCGCCCGCACCCGCAAAGAGGCTCGTCAGTCCGTCCGTCACGGTCACTTCACCGTGAACGGCAAGCGCGTGGACATCCCGTCCTACCGCGTCAAGGCCGGCGACGTCGTCGCTGTCGGCGAGAAGTTCCGTGACCTCCTCCCCATCAAGGAGGCCCTGATTTCCTCCGAGCGCTTTGAGGTCCCTGGCTGGCTCGAGGTCGATATCGAGAAGCTGTCTGGTAACGTGCTCGCTCTGCCGACGCGTGAGCAGATCAGCGGTGATATCAACGAGCAGCTCATCGTCGAGCTCTACTCTAAGTAGTCCATCCGGGCTGCTGAGGCTGGAGGTAATACATGTCAGAATTCATTAGGCCTCAGGTTCAGGTCGAAGAGATCAACGAGACGTCTGCTCGTGTCTCCGTCGAGCCGCTCGAGCGTGGCTACGGCGATACGCTGGGTAACTCCCTTCGTCGCGTACTTCTGTCCTCGCTCGAGGGTGCCGCCGTCGAGGCTATTCAGATCGATGGTGCACAGCACGAGTTCATGACCATCCCTAACATGGTCGAGGATGTCACCGACATCGTCCTGAATGTCAAGGGTCTTGTCTTCAGGGCTCTCGGCACGACCGACGAGGCGACCGCCACCATTTCTGTTGACGGCCCCTGCGAGGTCACCGGTGCGGACTTCTTTATTCCGTCCGAGTTTGAGCTGGTCAACCCCGAGCAGCACATCGCTACGCTTACCGAGGGTGGCCATCTCACCATGAGCATGCGCATCGGCTATGGCCGCGGCTATGTCTCTGGCGAGGCTAACAAGCGCGACAACGATCCCATCGGTGTGATCCACGTCGACTCGCTGTACTCGCCGGTGTCCCGTTGCGCCAAGCTCGTTGAGGCTTGCCGTGTCGGTCAGCACACCGACTACGACCGCCTTGTCCTCGAGATCGAGACCAACGGCTCCATCGCTCCGCGCGACGCCGTGGTCCAGGCTGCCAATATCATCAACCAGCATATGGCTGCCTTTATGAACCTTGCCGAGACCCCCGAGGTCGAGGAGGAGGCTTCGATCTTCGCTCCCGAGGTCACCAACGACAACGCCGAGCTGGACAAGCAGATCGAGGATCTGGACCTTTCCGTCCGTTCCTACAACTGCCTTAAGCGCGCCAGCATTCACTCGGTCCGTCAGCTCGTTGAGTTCTCGGAGAACGATCTGCTCAACATCCGTAACTTCGGTGTTAAGTCGATCGAGGAAGTGAAGGACAAGCTTGAGTCCATGGGCCTGAGCCTGAAGGCTTAATGCTTCGCATATTTGAGGAGAAACTAGACCATGCGTCACAACGTTAAGAAGGGCCTGAAGCTCGGCACCGATGCGAGCCACACCAAGGCCATGAAGAAGAGCCTGGCCAAGGCCCTCTTCGAGAACGACCGCATCAAGACCACCGAGACCCGCGCTAAGGCGCTGCGTTCGGTCGTCGATCCGATCATCACCTGGGCCAAGAAGGGCGACCTGCACTCTCGTCGTCTGGCCATCGCCAAGCTCGGCGATAAGCAGCTCGTTGCCGAGATCTTCGACAAGGCTGCCCAGGGCATGTGGCAGGACCGCAACGGCGGTTACACCCGCATCATGAAGCTCGGCAACCGTAAGGGCGACAACGCTCCTATCGTTATCATGGAGCTCGTCACCGAGCCTTGCACGCCTAAGGCCAAGAAGGCTGCTCCGGCCCCCAAGAAGGCCGCTGCTCCCAAGAAGGTCGAGGCCGTCGAGGAGGCTCCTGCTGAGGAGACCGCTGAGTAGACAATCCGTCTGCATAGGCTATATTCGAGGGGTACGTTCGCGTACCCCTCTTTTTTTTGTCGCGATACCGTTGATTGTTTGTTGGGAGCGCCCATGACCGCGCCGTCTGATTTCAATTCGATTCCTGAGCTCGATGCCACGCTTGTATTCCGTGTTGCCTATGATGGCTCGTCCTATAGCGGATTTGCCGAGCAGCCGGGCCAGACGACCGTTGCGGGCGAGTTACGCCGCGCTATCGAGACGCTGCTGCGCCGCCCGATCGATCTGACGTGTGCGGGTCGTACCGATGCCGGCGTGCATGCGGTGGCCCAGTACATTAGCGTGCCCGTAACGGACGCTGAGCTTGCTCTGACGCGCCGTAGGTGGCTGAGGGCTATGGATGCCCTCCTGCCCAAAGATATTGCCATAAACGAGGTCTACAAGGCCCGTAGGGGCTTTTCTGCCCGCTTTGACGCGCGGTCCCGTACGTATACGTACCGTATTGCCGATCGCGATGCGCGCCCCGTGCTCTCGCGCGGTGCGGTGTGGTGGCATCGCTATCCCCTCGACGTCGATGCGATGGCGGCCGCCTGCCCTGCACTTTTGGGCGAGCAGGACTTTAAGAGCTTTTGCAAGGTTGCCTCGGCCGTTGGCAAGCCCACGCATCGCTGCGTGATGCGTGCCGAATTTGGCCATGATGTTGCGTTTGGCGAGGACATCCTGACGTTCACCATCGAGGGCAATGCGTTTCTGCATTCGATGGTCCGTACGATCGTGGGCACGCTTGTCGAGATTGGCATGCATCGCCGTGAACCCGAGTGGATGCGCGAGGTTATCGATGCTTGCGACCGTACCGCTGCGGGCCCCACGGCTCCTGCCTGCGGCCTTACGTTTATGGGCGTGGATTACGATCCCGCCGAGCTTGTCGTGCTCGACTAGGGGAGGGCTCGACGTGTCGTGCGTCGACACCTGTCATCTGTGGGCTGCGCGTGTGCAACATCTGTTCTTGGCGTGCAATGCAACCGGTGTCTCATTGCTTTTATTGCCGGGGTGTACCATGAACCACGGTTTGATTCATTACTGTCGAGAGGACGGATAATTTGGTTCGACGTGGCTCGCATCCGCGACTTTCGGTGATCCTTGTGGTAGAAGGTTCGCCCAGCTATGCGATGCGTGCGCTCGAGAGTATCCAGAACCAAGACCTCTACGATTTGCAGATTGTCGTTGTCTGTCGCGATACTGCGCCCGGTGTGCGCCATTCGCTTCAAGTTGCTGCCGACAGGGACATCCATATTGATTTGATTGACGTCGAGGACGCGACGCGCGGCGCGTGTCTTCGTGCCGGTTTTGCTGCCTCGCGCGGCTCTCAAATCATCGCCATGAACGCCGATGAGTGGTTTGCTCCGCAATCCCTTTCCAAGATGGTCGATATCGCGTGCGATACTGCGGCAGACATAGTGTTCCCCACGGTGTCGCTCGACCGCTATGATGCACATCGAGAGCGCCATTCGCGTGTCTTGGATGCTGCCTCTATTGTCATTGAAGACAAGTCTTCGATGGTGGCCGGGCTGCCTCAGTTGATTTTAGGCGGCTTGGTTGCTCAAGTCTCTGGCGTGATGTATAGCCGTCCGCTGTTTGAGGCATGCCTTTTGTGCGACAAGGCGTTTCGCACAGTTGGGTTTATGGCATGCGCGCTCTCGCAGGCGCAGCGCGTCTCCGGATGCGGCGACGCTTGTTTCCACGCGGTGGCGCCTAAGCTTACAGATGCCTTTGATCCCACCATGTATGCCAGGGTATCCGATGACACCCGAGCACTCGACGAGCTTGCGGACTCACTCTCGGAAGCAGATAGCGGTGGCCGGCTCAAGCTGGCAAGCCAAAAGTTCTACTTTGCCGGACTGGTCGCCTGCATCGAGAATTTGTGTCTGAGCCCGCATGGGGTGTCGTCAATCGAGCGTTCCGCCCGCATGCGTGATATGCTCGAGGCGCCTCGAACCCGTCAGATGGTCGCCGCGCTCAAGGATAACCATCGGGGGCTCGGTCTGTTGTTTGGGCCGATCGCTAGCGCCAAGCCCGCGCGTTGCGTGATGTGTACGCATCTGGCAGCTTTTCTTAACCGGACGGGCGCAAAAACCGCCTAAACGGCTCATTACGAAACAAACTTGCATAGAATTGTTTCGAAATGCGTTCTTATACACAAAAGCCTTCAAATAGCGTTAAACTATTCAATCACTGATTGATTGTCTCCGCCATCTTTTGGAGTGAGGGTTTGTATGGCTAAAAAACGCAATGGGCGCCAGGATGCCATTAGAGATATTGTGCGCAATAAGGACGTCCGCACGCAGCGTGTGCTGGTCGATGAGCTCCGTGCTATGGGCTTTGATTGCACGCAGGCGACTGTCTCTCGCGATATTGCCGATATGGGGCTGCGTAAGCTCCCTGAGGGCATCTATGTTCTGGCAGAGGACCTGCACCTGCAGCGCATGGTTTCCGAGCTCGTAACGGGCGTTCTGCGTACCGATAATCTGGTTATGATCAAGGCTCAGCCTGGCACGGCTTCCGGCATCGCCGCCGCCGTTGATGCGGCAGAGTTGCCCGATGTGCTTGGCTCGCTTGCCGGCAACGATACGATTTTGGTTATTGCCCAGACGGCCGAGGACGGCGAGCGTCTCGAGGCGCTGATCAATAAGCTGAGCAATTCTCGCAAGTAGGCGTGCGGGTCGTGCGCTCGGCACTGCGTGCGCTTACATAGTGGCTTGTAAGGGGTGTCGACGTTGGTCGGTATCCCCTTTTTTTGTTTGCTGGTATAACGACCGCCCAGTCGCTTCAAACTAAAAGGCCCCGAGCAGTTCAATAAGCTGCTCGGGGCCTTGTTGGCTTTAGTCGCGTACTTCTTAGCCGACCGTATCGTCAGGCGTGGGCGAGGGGTCGGGAGTGGGAGTGGGCGTAGGCGTAGGCGTGCCGCCATCGCCGCCGGTCGAACCACCAGTGGAGCCGCCCGTCGAGCCACCGGTCGTACCGGTGCCGCCGGTGGTGTCGCCGCCCGTGGTCTCGGTGGTCGTGGTCGTCGTGGTAGTCGTTGTGGTGGTTTCCTCTTCCTCTTCGTCCTTGTCCTTGTCGTCGTTCTCCGACTTCTTGGTGTTATTGGTGCCGTAGAACTTCCAGACGCTGTTGTTCTTGTAGGTGGGCGCCGTTCCGGTCGCAAACTCCTCGCGCTCGGTACCGGTCAGAACGGTGTTCATAAACCGCTTAAAGACAGGCAGGTTGGTGCTGTCGCCCAGCAGGTCCGTGCCGTACTTTTGGATGGGGATCTCGCCCGCGGAATAGCCGGTCCACAGGGCGCACGCCAGCTGCGGGGTATAGCCGCAGAACCACAGGTTGGTGGTGTTGTCGGTGGTGCCCGTCTTGCCGGCATAGGGCTGGTTGACACTCAGGGCGCCGGCAGCACCCGTACCGCTGCCCTTCATGACGCCGGACAGAACATCGGTGACCGCGGCGGCCTCGCCCTCGGTAAGCACCTGTGAGGGATTGTCGGTGTGCTGGTACAGCACCGAACCGGTACGAGAATCAATCTCGGTGATGGCGATCGGCTGGCGATAGTAGCCGCCGTTGGCAAACGTCGCGTAGGCGGCGGCCATCTCGAGTGGCGAGATCGAGCCGGTGCCGAGCGTCATGACGGGAACGTCCTCGATGTTGTCCTTGGCGGGGTCGATGCCGAGCTTTTTGACGAGCGAGATGATCTTGCTGTTGCCGACGGCTTCCGCCACCTGGATGTAGCCGGTGTTGGAGGAGTATGCCGTCGCCTGCTTAAGCGTGATGCTGCCGTAGCTCTGGTTGGCGTAATTTTGGACCTCGGTCGTGGTGCCCTTGGCCTTGAGCGGCGAGTTGCAGTTGAGGGTGACGTTGGGGTTCATGCCGTTTTGGATGGCAGTTGCCAGCGTAAAGGCCTTAAAGGTGGAGCCGACGGGACGCTTGGCCGTGGCATGGTTTACGTGGTTCTCGTCGGCGTTGTAGTCGTAGCCGCCCACCATGCACTTGATGTAGCCGGTCTTGGGGTCGACGACGACCATGCCCATGTCCAGGCCGTCAAGCGAGAGCGTGTCGAGCTGCTCGCGGACGGCATTCTCTGCCACCTGCTGCATCGTGGGGTCGATGGTGGTCTTGACGGTCAGGCCGCCCTTAAAGAGCACGTCGGTCGAGAACTCCTGCTCCAGCAGCTGCTTGACGTAGGAGACAAAGTAGGGCTGCGAGTATACGTCGACGCCGCTGCCCGAGATTTCGGTCACATTGAGGGTGATGGGCTCGGCCTGTGCGGCATCGTGCTCCTCCTGGGTGATGTGGCCCAGGCGCAGCATGTTGTCGAGAACCTTGTTGCGGCGAGACAGTGCCAGATCGGGATTGACCGTGGGGTCGTACTGCGAAGGCGAGTTGGGAAGGCCGATGAGTAGCGCGGCCTCGCTCAGGGTGAGGTCGGCGGCGCTCTTGGACAGATAGGTCTCGGCTGCGGCCTCGATGCCGTAGGCGCCGTGGCCGTAATAGATGGTGTTGAGGTACATCATGAGGATCTCGTCTTTGGAGTACATGTCCTCCATCTTGATGGCGATGTAGGCCTCGCGCACCTTACGCTCAATGGTCGAGTCGAATTGCTCCTCCTGCAGGATGGTGTTGCGCACAAGCTGCTGGGTGATCGTCGAGGCGCCTTCGTGCCCGCCGCCGAGGGTTGCCACCGCAGCACGCGCGATACCCCACAGGTCGATACCGCCGTGCTCGTAGAAGCGCTCGTCCTCGACGTCAACGGTGCCCTGCAGCACGTAGGGGGAGACCTCGTCCTTGGTGATAGACTTGCGGTTTTGCGTGTAGAAGCTCGCGATCTTGTTGCCGTTGCAGTCGACGATCTCGGTGGGCTCGCTCACCAGATACGCGTTGGCGTCGGTGTAGTCGGGCAGATCGGACAGCCAGCGGTTGACGTTGCCGACCATGCCGATGCCAAATGCCACGCCCGCAATCAGCAGAAAGCCCAAAAACGAGAGCAGGATTATGGGCAGAGCATGCGTCTTTGAACGGCTGCGTCCCTGTCGTTGGCGAGGACCCATATATTGACCTCCAGGTATGTCGTGCCGGACGGTGGATGTGCCGTCGGGGCAGGATGGACATAAGTTATTACACGATAAACCAAACGGGGCGCGCGAGGCCTCGTGTATGCTGGAAGACGGCATTTTTCAGAGTGAATGCATACCTTGGTAAGGAGTTGCCGATGGCGATTCGGGCGATGGGGCCGAGCGGACAATACGAGACTGGATTGGATGCTGCCGGTGCGGCGCTGCCCGAGTTGCTGGCGCCGGCGGGCGGACTCGACCAGATGCTTGCGGCCATCGCCGCGGGCGCCGATGCCATCTATGCGGGGTTGGGCGGCTTTAACGCCCGTGTGGGCGCCCATGGCTTTACGGATGACGAGTTTGCGCGCGGCTGCGCCGTGGCGCATGCCCATGGCGTGCGTGTGTACGTGACGCTCAACGTGTTCGTGTTTGACGATGAGTTGTCCGACGCGGTGGCGTTGGGAGCTCATGCACTGGAGCTGGGCGCCGGTGCTCTGATTGTCGCCGATGCCGGGTTGGCCTGCGCGCTGCGCGCGGCGATTCCCGGGGTCGAGATTCACCTGTCCACGCAGGCGGGCGCTCATAGCGAGGGTGCCGTGCGGCTTGCCGCCGATGAGCTGGGGGTCGAGCGCGTGACGACGGCACGCGAGCTGACGGTCGACGAGATTGCGGCGCTATGTGCCACGGGCGTGCCCATCGAGGTATTCTGCCACGGTGCGATTTGCATCGGCTATTCGGGGGCGTGCGAGTTCTCGGCCTTGCGGCGTGGGCGCTCGGCGATGCGCGGCGACTGCACGCAGCCGTGCCGTCTGGCGTACGACCTAGTGGACGAGGCGGGGCAGAGTGTTGTTGCCGTCGAGGGAGACCGCCTGCTTTGTCCGCGTGACTATCTGGGTATCGCGCACCTGCCCGAGCTTGTTGCCGCCGGCGTGGCATCGCTCAAGATCGAGGGGCGCATGAAGAATCCCGATTACGTATTCAACGTGGTGAGGGTGTGGCGTCGGGCACTCGATATGCTGTGCGACGGCGCGTGGGACTCCGGTGCCGTGGAAGAGCTTGAACGCGAGCTGGGAAGGTCGTTTAACCGTGGGTTTACCGATGCTTACCTGCGGGGTCGTTCGGGTGCCGAGCTCATGAGCTTTGAGCGCGCGATCAACCAGGGCGTGCGCGTGGGCCACTTGGTGGCGGTGGGTCACGAAGAGGTGACGGTTGAGCTTGATGCCGCCGTGGCGGCGGGCGATACGCTCGAAATCCGATTTTACCCGGGTGCCGACGCGCGTCCCGATGTGCCCAAGCGCTGGCCACAGGTGCCTTGCCCCGTGGATGCCGCTGCGGGGGAGCGCATCGTCGTGCATTGCAAACGTAAGGTGGACGCGGGCTGCGAGGTCTATCTGATTCGCAGCGCCGGCGTGTTGGATCAGACGGCGGCGGTGTTGGAGCGCATGCGGGCCGAGGCGGATGCGATTGCGCCCGTTGCGCGTGCCGTTGAGGTGCTGCCCTTTGAGGGCGCTGCGGTGGATGGCGGTGCGTCGACGGAGTTGGTGGGGTCGGCGGGGCCGGCAAAGCGCGAGGATTTTGCTCGTATGGTCTTTGCCTGGGAGCTGATGGATGTGGGTCCGCGCGATGAGCGAGATCTGTCCGATACAACGGTGGTGCTCGACGAAGTGTGCCGCGCGGGCGACGCCGAGCGGACTCGGGCGCTTATGCAGCGTGCCGGGCGCGTCGTCTGCCGCAATCTGGGACAAGTGGCGATGGCCCGCGAGCTGGGCACAACGTTTGACGTGGCGGCGCCGGTGTTCTGTGCCAATCGGGCCACGCTTACCTGGCTGCGCGGACTCGGTGCGGGGCGGGTGTGCTTGTCGGCCGAGTTGCTCGGCAATGATGCGGAGCGTGTTGCCGAACTTGCCGCTTGCCCCGGTGTCTTGGGGCCTGTCGATGCCGACCGTCCCGAGCTCATGGTGTGCGAGCACTGCTTGCTGACTGCCGAGGGCGCCTGCGCCACGGATGCAACGGGGCAGGTCCGTTGCCGTGACTGCTCGCGCCGTCAGCAGGCGCGCTTTTTGGTCGAACGTGACGGCACGCGTTTGCCGGTCGTTATCGACGCGTGCGGCAGGACGAGGATTTTCCTGTCGTAGGTGCCGCGTCGCGCTGTTTTGGTTATTATTAGTGGGTTTATGAACTTCCAGCACCGCCGTATCCGGTGAGGGTGCTATAGCAAAAGGAGGATACCCAATGCTGTCTGTTGACGAGCAAATGCGTATCATCACCTCGGGTGCAGCGCAGATCGTCCCCGAGGCCGACCTTCGCAAGAAGCTTGAGAAGGGCGAGCCCCTCAACATCAAGCTCGGCGTCGATCCCACCAGCCCCGACCTGCACCTGGGCCATGCCGTGCCCCTGCGCAAGATGCGTCAGTTCCAGGACCTGGGCCACAACGTCACCCTTATCATCGGCAACGGCACTGCGCTGATCGGCGACCCCTCGGGCAAGAACTCCACCCGCCCGCAGCTTTCGCAGGAGCAGATCGAGGCCAACGCCGAGACCTACGTGAGCCAGGCCATGAAGATCCTGGACCCCGAGAAGACCACCATCGTGCACAACGGCGACTGGATCCTTTCGATGGACCTGGCCGGCCTGCTGCAGGTGTGCTCCAAGTTCACCGTCGCCCGCATCCTCGAGCGCGACGACTTTACCAAGCGCTACCAGTCCCAGACGCCGATTGCCCTGCACGAGTTCCTGTACCCTGTGATGCAGGCCTTCGACTCCGTGCAGATCAAGGCCGACGTCGAGATGGGCGGCACCGACCAGCTCTTTAACCTGCTCGCCGGCCGCGAGCTCATGGAGAAGATGGGCATGGAACCGCAGATCGCGCTCACCATGCCGCTGCTCGAGGGCACCGACGGCGTCCGTAAGATGTCCAAGTCCTACGGTAACTACATCGGCCTGACCGATGCTCCCAAGGATATGTTCGGCAAGACCATGTCCATCCCCGACGAGATGATTGGCAAGTACTATCGTCTGGCCAGTTCGCTCACCCCGGCCGAGGTCGACAAGATCGATGCCGCCCTGGCCGATGGCTCCGCCGACCCCTACGAGCTCAAGCGCGCTCTAGGCCGCGACCTGTGCGACACCTACCACGGTGCTGGCGCCGGCGACGAGGCTCAGGCCGAGTTCGACCGTGTGTTCAAGGAGGGCCAGCTTGCCGACTTCCCCGAGAAGCACGTTGAGCTGACCGTCAACGACGAGGGCCAGATTTACCTCGCTGGCCTGCTCAAGGACCTGGGCCTTTCGGCCAGCGCCGGTCAGGCCCGCCGCGACATCGACGGCGGCGGCGTCAAGATCAACGGCAAGGCTGTGGCTCCCAAGAGCTACAACATCGATCCGAGCGCCCTCAAGCTGGGCGACACCCTCTCCGTGGGCAAGCGCAAGGGCTTTAAGTTGGTCTAACGAGCGAGTTGACCTCGCAAGTGCAATAAGGCCGCAGCCGGGAATCCCGACTGCGGCCTTTTTGGTTGCGACGATCCCTTGGGGACGGAGGGATCATTTGGCGGTGCCGTTAAGCGGAAGGGGTGTTAGCGGGACTTTCTTTTTGGCATACAATGGCTATTGGCTTGCTGCGGTGAAGGTCTGTCCGCTCCGCAGCTTTTTTCTACGGTTAAAGGAGTATGTATGTCCGTTGAGGTCATGAGGTCTGTGATCGATGCTGCCGAGGGGCGCGTGCCCGTCGACACGCTGTTTACCAATGCGCAGATCGTCGACGTGTATGGCCAGCGTGTGGCGCCCGGTAGCGTTGCCGTCAAGGACGGTGTGATCGTCGGCGTGCTCTACGATGGTCGCGACGATGCTGCTGGCACCTACGAGGCAACTGAGGTCATCGACTGCCAGGGTCGCTATCTCGCTCCCGGTTTTATTGACGGGCATTTGCATATCGAGTCCTCGAACATCCGTCCCGCCGAGTATGCTCGCATGGCCGCGACGCGCGGTACTACCACCGCCATTGCCGACAGCCACGAGATTGCCAATGTTGCCGGTCTCGACGGCTTGCGCTTTATGATCGAGGACGGCCGCCGCGCACCCATCTCCATCAAGTACATGATGCCTTCGTGCGTGCCCGCGCTGCCCGACGAGCAGGCCGGTGCCGTTATTTCGGCTGCCGATATGCAGGCGTTTTTTGCCGAGCATCCGGGCGATGTCTTTGGCCTGGGCGAAATGATGAACCTTCCGGGCGTTTTTATGGCCGATCCCGAGACCTGTGCTCGCATCGATGCCGCTAACCAGACGCCGTCCAAGCAAGTCGACGGTCATGCGCCGCTCGTTGCCGGCAAGGACCTCAATGCCTATGCCGCGGCGGGTATTATCGCCGACCACGAGTCGACGATTCCCGAGGAGGCGCTCGATAAACTGTCCCGCGGCATGTATGTGATGCTGCGCGAAGGTACGTGTAGCCACGACTTGGCCAACCTGTCGCCGATGCTGCTAGAGAATCCCGCGCGCGCCCGCCGCTGCTGCTTCGCGACCGACGACCGCGCCCCTTCCGATGCGCTTGCGACCGGCATGATCGACAATGCCTGCCGCGCGGCTATCGAGGCCGGCATCGACCCCGTGGTCGCTATCTCTATGGCGTCCCTCTCCACGGCCGAGGCGTTTGGCCTGGACCACGGTTGCCGCGACCCACACGAGCTGCGTGGTGCGATTGCCCCGGGCAAGCGTGCCGACCTGCTGGTGCTCAACGACCTGACGTTTGCCACGGCTCCGCATCGCGTGTATGCCGCCGGCGCGCTCGTGGCACAGGACGGCACTTTTGTGGGCGAGATTGCACCCGAGATGGCCGAGGTCGCGGCCCTTGCCGATGAGCTACGCGCCTCCGTTAAGCTGCCGAAGCTTTCGCTCGACGTATTCGACTATGCCTTTAAGCCGGGCGAGGCCGTGATTGACGTGGTGCCGGGCAAGGCCATCACGGGCATGGTTCGCCCCAAGAACACCGAGGGCCTGCGCCGCATTATGCTGATTGAGCGCCATGGCCGCGGCGTGTCGCTGCAGGCCGAGGGCGCCGACGGCGACGGCCCCGCTGGCCTGGGCCTGGTCGGCAAGCATATCGGTCGCGGCTGGGTGCGCGGCTTTACCATCACCGGTGGCGCCATTGCCTCCACGATCGGCCACGACTCGCACAACGTGTGCGTGGTGGGCGACAATGCGGCGGATATGATGGCTGCCGTTGAGGCCGTGGGCCAGGGCGGCCACGTGCTGGTGCGCAACGGCGAGGTCGTGGCGCGCATTCCGCTGGCGCTCGGCGGCCTGATGAGCGAGGGCGCTGCCGAAGACGTTGCGGCGCAGCACGACGACTTTATGGTCAAGGCGCGCGCCATGGGCATCGAGCCGCCGCTCGACCCCATCATGGGCATCATCTTCCTGCCCCTGCCGGTGATCCCGACGCTCCGCATCCGTCCCGAGGGCATGTTCGACGTCACAACCTTCACCTACGCCGACTAGTCATCAGGGACGTTCTTAAACGACTAGCCGTTGGGGACACTCTTTGGCGGGCTGCCTGACGTCGCGACCGTGGGGCCTCTGGCGCGCGTGAGCTATTTGCTAGGTCCATGTAACGTTTATAACTACGGGGTCTTATTCGAGCTCCCTTTGGGTACGGTGTTTTCAGATATACATCTGTTTTCACTACTAAGCCCGAAGGGAGCTTTTCTATGTTTAAACTGATTGCATCCGATATGGACGGCACACTGCTTGACGAAAACGGCCAGGTGCCTCCCGAGACCTACGAACTGATTCTGGCGCTACACGAGCATGGCGTGCATTTCGCCGCATCGTCAGGTCGTCGCTACGATCGCCTGTGCGAGTTCTTTGCGCCCGTTCGCGACAAGATGGACTTTGTCGCCGCTAACGGCGCCCAAGTCTACGCCGACGGTAAGATGGTAGACCGTGAGGTGTATTCCCACCTGGCGATTCGAAGGCTCGCCCAAGCCGTCAGGACATTTCCCAATCTGCATCTTGCGCTCTTTGACCGAACCAAGTCCTTCCTGCTCGATGACGAGTGCAAGTTCGTGCGTGAGGTCGATAAGGACCTTCCCAATGCCGAGCGTATTTGGGAGCTGCCCGATCCCAGCGTAAATATCATCAAAGCGAGTATCTTTTGCGACGACAGTGCGGTTATGGACAGTGCGTACGTGCTACAGCGCGAACTTGGTCAGCTCTTTACTTTTGCGCCTTCGGGCAACGCGTGGATCGATGCCATGCAGCCTGGTGTATCGAAGGCCTCGGGTATCGCGCAGCTCGCGGAGCATTACGGCATTGATCGCGACGAGGTCATAGCGTTTGGCGACTCGATGAACGACTACGAGATCATTCGCTTTGTCGGCACGGGCTGCGCGATGGAAAACGCGCGCCCCGCGCTTAAGGCGGTGGCCGATCGCGTGGTGGGTTGTAACCGCGACCACGCCGTCCAGCAGGAGCTCCGCCACGTTCTGGAGAGCCTCGCCTAATCCGGCAGTTGGGGACGTTCCTTTTCTGCCGGCAGCTGGGGACAGTCCTTGCAGCTTTTTCGCGAAGAGTGTCCCCAACGACTACTGTGACTGGGGCAGCTAATTTGGGACGGGGCTATTTTAGCTACCCCACACAAGCGGGCAGCTAAAATAGCCCCGTCCCAAATTAGCTGCCCTGCCGGGTTGCTGCTGCTAGGCGAGGGCAGCCATGATGGTGCGGGCGACGCCGTCGTGGTCGTTGTCGAACTCGGTGATGGCGTCGGCGGCGTCGCGGTCCTCGGGCTCGGCGTTGATCATGGCCATGCCGTGGCCCGCTGCCTGCAGCATGGGGATGTCGTTGATGTTGTCGCCGAACGCCCAGGCGTCGACGAGACGCTCGCCCAGGTGCTCGCATAGCCACGTGAGGGCCGTTCCCTTGGTGGCGCCCTCACCCATGACCTCGATATTCATGGCGTAAGAACGCGTGACCTCAATGCCTCCGAGCGTGTCGAGCTCAGCCGCGATGGCGTCGCGATCGGCCGGGTCGTGCCAGTACATGGCGATGCGTTCGAGCGTCTCGACCCCGTCGATCTTACTGTCGATATCCATGTCGATCGGTGTTCGTGTGCGCTTGAGCGAAGCCGCGATGTGGGGGTCACCGCCGCAGAACTCATCCAGGCGCCCGTAAAGCGAGCGGGGGAGGAAGCACTGCCCATCCGCGAAGATATCGAAGGTCACATCGTGGCCGGCGGCGATGCGATGGACGCGATGGGCAATGCCGCGATCGAGCGGACGGCTCAAAATGCGCGTGGCGCGCGAGGCATCGTTGGGCACATCGTCGTCGAGCTGCCAGACGCTGGCGCCATTGGCGCAGACCGCGTAGTGCACGGCAGGATGGGCGAGGATGGGCTCAAAGACGCCCGACAGCGGACGCCCCGTGCACGGTACAAACTCAATGCTGCGACGTGCGAGTTCGTCGAGCATCGCCCAGGTGGCGTCGCCCATCTGCTTGTCGCTCGTCAACAGTGTTCCATCCATATCGGAAAAAACAATCATTCGATGCAGCCCTTTCTACTGGCATAAAAAGCGTGGCCGAGGGCGGTGATGCCCTGGCCACGCTCGAGTTCTATAACGGTCCGCGTCCTAGCGGTCGGCGATCGGCTTGTACTCCAGCGGCTCGATCACCGGACGATAGGCCGGGCGAATAATACGGTGCGCGCAGAAGAGCTCTTCCATGCGGTGTGCCGACCAGCCGGCCATGCGGGCGACGGCGAATAACGGCGTAAAAAGCGTCTCGGGCACGCCGAGCATCTTGTAGATAAAGCCCGTGTACAGGTCGATGTTGGCGCAGATGGGCTTGGTCATGCCGTGGTCGCGCATGACCTGGGGTGCCAGGCGCTCGATGCGCTCGATGAGCGCGAACTCATCGCCCAGGTCCTTCTTGGCGGCAAGCGTGCGCGCGTAACGGCGGCAGACCTCGGCGCGCGGGTCGCTGAGCGTATAGACGGCGTGGCCCATACCGTAGATGAGGCCCGTGCCGTCGAAGGCCTGCTTGTCGAGGATCTTGCCCAGGTAGGCTGCGACCTCGTCCTCGTCCTCCCAGTTGGAGACATGCGCGCGGATGTCCTCGTGCATGGACACGACCTTGGCGTTGGCACCGCCGTGGCGCGGGCCCTTGAGCGAGCCGATAGCCGCGGCGTAGGCGGAATACGGGTCGGTGGCCGAAGACGACAGCACGCGGCAAGCGAAGGTGGAGTTGTTGCCGCCGCCGTGCTCGGCATGCAGCATGAGCATCACGTCGAGCAGCATGGCTTCGTCGCGGGTGAACGCCATGCCACCGCGCAAGACCTGTAGGATGGTCTCGGCGGTGGAGAGACCGGGCGTGGGGTGCGGCACGTGAACCTCGGAGCCGCGAAGCTTGGCGACCGAGGCCATGTGTGCGAAGGCGGCGATGCGCGGGAGACGTGCGAGCATGGAAATGGCGACGTCGATTTCGTGCTCGGGCGTGATCACGTCTGGTTCGGCATCGAAGGCGTAGAGCAACAGTACGGCGCGCTGGAGCACGTTCATGATGCTCGACGACACCGTGGTCATAGGGAACTCTTTAACGTACTCGTCACTCAGGTGTCTAAAGGCGCCCAGGCGCTCGCAAAAGCCGTCGAGCTCTTCCTTGTTGGGCAGCGAACCCGTGATAAGCAGATAGGCGACTTCCTCGTAGCCGTAGCGATTCTCGGCCTGGGCATTGTTGACCAGATCCTCGATGCTGTAGCCGCGAAGCGTGAGCTTGCCCTGATCGGGCACGACCTTTCCGTCGACCTTGTTGTAGCCGTGCACATCCGAGATACGAGTGAGGCCCGCGACCACGCCCGAGCCGTCGGCATTGCGCAGGCCGCGCTTGACATTGTGCTCTTCGAACAAGCCCTCGTCATAAGGGTCGGTCGGCAGGCCGTGGTAGAGGCTTTCGCTCTCAGACGAAATCTGGCGGCTTGCTTCGTAATCCAGAACCAGTCGGCTCAAGTGGTCATCGAAGCGGTAATAGGTTTTCTTGGCGTCGTAGGCCATGTGCGCTCCTCTCCGGGCCGTGTGGGGGCGGCGTGCTTGAGTGCAGATGCGCCGGCCTGTTCCTGCACGGCCTGTTCGCTACAGGCGGTACATAAAGTTAAAGACGTCCTCGCGCTGGATGGACACGTTGACGCCCGAAAGCTCGCCGGCCTCGGCCAGGGCCTCCTGCAGCTCAGCGAAGTCGAGCTTGGACTCGGCGGTATCGGCCAGCATGGTCATGGTGAAGATGTCCTCGATAATGGACTGCGTGATGTCGCGGATGTCGACGTTGGCCTCGCCCAGGACACGGGTGACGCCGGCGACGATGCCGGGGCGGTTCTTGCCAAGGACGGTGATGACGATACGGGAGGACGAGATCTCGGCCATGGGAAACCCTTTCGCGTGATTGCGGCGCGCGCGGGGCGCTCCGCTACGGTACAGTGTTCATCATTGTACCTGTCTGGCGCAAAAAAGGCGCGCTCGCTGCGGCGTTACATGCCTGCAACATGAGCGTAAGGGGGAAGGCCGTACGGGGAAGAGCCGTCTGGCGCGTGTCCGGCTCGTGTTGGGTTGATTTCCGATCTCAGCCGAACACATTGAGCGGACAGGCCGTTCCCGCAGTCAGCCGAACGCCTCCGACGGCTGATTCCGAACTGGAAGCGGAGGGCATCCCCGCCCTTCGGTAGGGGATACCGCTCCGCGGCGCATGCCGCGGGCGGCGCCCCTATCGGACCACCGTGACCTCAGTTGGGATGGGCCCAGCACTGCCGCGTACTCGGTGAGCTAGAGCCAACTGTTCGTCTTCACGTCGCGTATGGCGATATTTCGGTCGTCCGGCTCGGTGATGCCGTAGCCGAACGCCTGGAGCGTCTCGATGGACTCCTGGATCCTCTGTTGGAACATGGGACCCGGATCGACCCTCGGCCCGAGGTGCCCGCGCCAAAGGCACGGCGTGGCGCGCAGCATGTTATGGATTTTGGAGATGGGCTCGATGTCGGCGTAGACGTTGAGCGTCGCCATGGCGTCCTTGTGGCCGAGGATCGATTGGAGCGCCTTGATATCGCCGCCTTGGCGGATCCACTGCGTTGCGAACGTGTGGCGAAGGCCGTGGAACGTGATCAGCTCGTCGTTGGTGCCCATGAGGCCGTTGGTCTCCGAGAACGTCTTGAACGCCCTGCGGATATAGCTTGTCGTCGCGAAGGTCGCGCCCGGCTCCGACAGGATGTAGCAGTCCCCGATCTCGACCGCCCCGGTAAGGCCGCGCAAGCGCAGCTTTCCGCAGTCGATCTCGTGGGTCTCCTTCAGGAAGGGGAGTAGGCCGACCGGGTCGATGGGGATACCCCTGGCGTCATGGGTCTTGGTGTCCTTGATGAACGAACCCATTCCCTTCGCGTACGCCACCGAGTGTCTGATCGAGATCAGGCCCGTCTCGAAATCCACATCGCACCACCGAAGGCCGCAGACCTCGCCGATTCGCATCCCCGTGTGCAGGGCGAGTACGACCGCCCTCTAATCCTCGGCGGGCCAATCGAGTCCGAACTCCTTTCGGGCATCCTCTTCGCTCATGACTTCGAGAAGGTCTCCGGGTTGGCAACGAAGGGCGAGGCATAGCTGCTCGAGTGTGTTGAAGCGAATGCCGCGAATATGCCCTTTTTTAATACGGGACAGGTTCACGGGCGTGGTTCCAATCCTTTCGGCAAGTTCGTTCGAGGAAATCTTTCGCTCGGCCATGATCTTGTCGAGGCGAACAATTACGGGCATGGCGTTTCCTTACGCAATCTCGTCGGAGTCGAGGTACAGCTCTCGGGCGTACAAGAAGAGCTGGGAAAGCATGAACAGGACGATGCCGAGAACCAGAGAGGTCCAATCGAATGATGAAGCGATCTCTTGGGCGCCGACGGCCCCCTCGCCGCCAAACATCGAAACGGAGGTTTTGAGTGAGCCGGCGTAGAGGCTGGTGGCAGCTTGAACAACGAAGAGAATGCCGAGCACCTTCAAGCATGTCGCAGACCCTTTCTTGAAGGGGTCTCCGCTCTTGATCGTCCACACGAGAACGGCGCTGAGGATGGTCGTAGCGATACCGATGACGGCAGGGACCAATGTCGAGATCGCAAGGGCTGGATACGCGGGGGAGTCTGCAATTACAGGGTTGTCGAGCACTTCGATTGCTGGCTTTAAGGAGAACGCCACTTGTGCGATGGCGGTGGCGCAAAGGGTCGCAGAGGCTATCGCACATGCGATGCGGAAGGAATGAAGCCGGGGAGTGCGATTGTCGGAACTCATAATAACCTCCGAAGAATTTAAAAAACTCAGGTTACTTTTTAACAGTTTATGTTAAATTGACTTTGCAGGCAAGTAATCACAGCATGCTGCAACCGAAACCCCTCTAGATTGGAGAGGATTATGTTCAGTACTGTTAAGTCGTGTAAGCTCTTGGTTTTCCTCGGCCTCGCTCTTTGTCTGTTGCTGCCGGGAGCCCCCGCTTTTGCGGATACCCCGATGCCTCCTTCCCAGGAGAGCAGCCAGTGTGCCCTCGTTGAGCCCCTCGGGTATACGGACGACGTCGTCGATACCTACTGGAGCTACAGCTGTCCTCGCGGCGTAAGCGGGCACAGCATCTCGATGTTCAACATCTCTTACAAGACGATCTCCTACCGAAATGGCTATCGCCGATCCGCGCATCATAGGGAATCCCGCCTCGCTGCAATGTGCTCCTGTGGTGTTCTTGGCACAACTGATAAATGGCAATTTGTCTATAGCACCTACTAGATGCGAGGAAGGGCCGAGCATTTTGTTCGGCCCCTCTGTTCCGACTGGATGAGGTTAAGGTTGGCGATGAATATGCTCAAAATCTCGAAGGCGATCTTTAGGTCGCTTCTCTCCTCCAGGTCGCTCTGTGTTGTCGTTGTTGCGTTGATGGTTCTTTGTGCTCTGCCCGTCTTCAGGAGCGCGGCTGGCATCGACGGACGGGTCGAATACCTCGAGTCGGGAATAACCCGTGTTGAGCAGGAATTGTCAGCATCCTATGCGGATGCGCTTGTGAATGCGGGGGAGGACGGTGTCTATACCTCTTCATCAAGCATGCCCGCGCTTCTGTACCCTCTTGCCGCGGGACGTCTTATCTTGGCACCGCTCTCTCCCCTACTTCCGTTTCTGCAGATATCGGATGGAGAGTACACCTATTATGACGGATCGAAGGAGTACTTGCTATGGGTCGCAACGGCCGTTGCCGTCTCGTTCCTTGCCGCGCGTCTTAACAAACGTGAAAAGCTCATCATCCAGGCACCGATGGGCGAGCTGGGTAGACTTGTTGCATCGAGCGTATGGGCGAGTGTTTTTGCAATGCTTGCCGTCCTCGCCATCAATCTTCCAGGGATAATCGCCGCGCTTGTGAAGAATGGCCCGGGCTCGCCGTTCTATCCGATAGGCTACATTCAATATGCGACTCCGGTTATCAAACCGGCTTGGCTGGTGTTCGCGCAGACGGCCATCTTGCAATTCTTGGTGGCAGCGTTCATCTCGCTTGTCGTTCACCTTGCCGTGAAGATTGCCAATAACCCTACGCTTGGAATCGTGTTCGTATGTGCCCTGATGGGGGTGACGATGGTTCCCGGGTATTACGGAAGATCCATCGCTTTACGTGAGTTCGCCCTGTTGAATCCCCTTACGTATGCGAACACTGAGTTGACCGTCGGCGCCTATAGCCCGTACCCGACAACGCAGATAGTGAATCTGCCTGGACTTTGCTTCGAGCGTGGCGCGATTGCCCTCGTATGCGCAATCGGGATCGAGGTGCTGGCAATTAGCCTGCTTTGCGTTGCTGGAAAGAGCGGCTGCGCGTGCCCGATATCCCCGATTTGTCTTGAGAGAGGTTCCTTCACTGCATCGAGAACGGCAACTCGTTCGAGCGCTTGTGCCTCCGCCGTTGCATACGTAAGAACGATGGGGAAACTGCTCCTGCGTTCTCCTACCCTCGCCGTATGCGCGATTGCAATGTCGACGACGATGCTGGCCCCGGCTCTGGTCGAGATGTTTCCTGACGCTGATAACGTTTCCGCTGTTCGGTATAGGGATGGGGAGCTCCGTTCAATAGATCGGTATCTAGAGCAGAACGCTGCGAATATGGACGTCGAGGGCAAAGCGGCCCTGGAAGACATGCGGGATGCTCTTTCGGGTTTCGTGTACGCGCCTATGCCTGCGGAGGGGTTTCGAAGCCTTGCGACGTACGAGCGCGCTCGAGGTGAGCTGGGCGCGGCAGATGCGACTCTCCTGCAATCGATCGGAATCGAGCCGGAGACTCCTTCTCGTGCGGAGGCGCGCGCCCTTCTGCTTGAGTCGATCGCGAGCTTGCCGGAACCCAAGGTTTACGAGTTAAGTACGAAGATGCCCCCATTAATCCTCCTTTCGTATCTCCAGGCAGCGCTTCCCTCCTTATTTTTGCTGTTGCCCGTGGTTGTCACATCGCTCGCGTGCACCCACCTGCAGTGTCGTTCCCTTCTGGTTCTCCAGATCCCCGCAACAGCGCATGTGCGTTTTCTGACGGCTGTTGCGCTGGCTCTCCTGCTTGGCTTGGTGCTGCTTTTGGTGTCGATGGTTCCCGCTGTCGTTGTGTCCGTGATTAAGAACGGTGCGGGTGGATCGGAGTATCCCGTCGCTCTCATTCGGGCGGGAGCTTCGACAACGTCCATGGTGGGGGAGGCGGTGTTGTGCAGTATTCCGTTGCTGGTCATGGCATACGGCGTGATTTCCGTCGTCGCTGCGTTGACAGCAGCGATTAGCCGCAACCCCGTTGTCACCGGAATGGTTTGCGCGGTTCTCTTGGTGTTGGGTTCGTTGAGCGCTCATGTTGAAAGCGTGGGCATGGGCGTCGCGCTGCTGGCTCCATTCGCCTCGTTTGATCCCGCTTCCCAGGTGGGGACGATTGGGTTCCTTGGGCGAGGGACGAACGCGATGCCTTTTGGAGAGGTCGTCGGCGCATCGGGCGCTCTGCTGGTGGTCTTGGGCGCCGTATCTCCGTTGATGGTGCGCCTGAGTGTTCCAAAGATCGAAAGGGGATGATCTCGATGATTGACCTTCAAACGCTGACGATCTCTTATGGAAAGAAGGTGCTCGTAGATTCGGTGAACGCTGAGTTTGCCCCGGGTACGGTCTACGGTCTCGTCGCTCCGAACGGGCATGGAAAGACGACGTTGCTGCGTGCGATGGCAGGTTTGCCGGGTCCTCGCGTGGACGGGAGCATCGTTCTGGATGAGGTGCAGGGTACGGGTGCGAGAGAGGTCCGTTCTATGATCTTCTATGCACCTGGTGAGGGGACGCTGCTGTATCCCGGATTGCGTGCGGAAGATCACCTCAAGATGGTTTGCGATATGTGGCCGCACGCTCGCGATATCGAAGAGATAGTGGAACAAACGCAGATAGGCGAGTTCGCGAAGATGAGGATCCGCACTCTGAGCCAGGGCATGAAGCAGCAGCTTACCCTGGCGATTGCGTATGCGACGGGCGCGCGGTACCTTCTATTAGATGAGCCCATGAACGCGCTCGACCCCAGCAGGGTGGACTTGCATTCCGAGATTCTCAGGAAGCTGGCCGATTCTGGTACGTGCATCATCATGTCATCCCACATCTTGGATTCGGTCGATAGGCTGTGCGATGAGATTCTGTTTTTGAAGGATGGGAGGCTCATTAGAAGCATTCCGCAAGATGATGCTGCGCCGAAGTCTCCTGGATCCCATTTCGCAAAGCCTGCCGGACGCGCCGAGGGTGCGCTAAGCACGTATCGGCGACTCTACGAAAAGGGCGGGTAGAAATGCAAGTTAAAAATCTATGTGGTCAATATGATGCCGTTGAACCCGCGTATCGATACCGCTCAGCCATTCGCCTCGCCCCCATCGCACGCATCTTCATTCGGTCTGTTACTTTTAATCTAACGATTCTTTGAGGAATGCAGGTGCTTCTGAATGTACTGTCGACTTCTTCTCAAACTAATCCTAAGAGACAAGGCCGTATGGATTTCCACGCTCGTTCTTGCTGCAGCCTTTTCCGTCCCCATTGCGTTCAATTCACCCATCTACGGCCCCTTCTTTATGAAGCAGGGCATGCAGGGCTTTGTCGACGCATTCAATACGCGCGCGCCCCAGGCCAGCGGCACAGACCTATCGCCAGAGCAGCAAGATGACGCTGAGCTTGCAAGATACGCGAACGCCGCCCTCGCCGCTCAAACCGACGCCGCCTTTCTCGACTCTGCCGAGAGCTACTACGCGCTCATGGACGAGGGCTTCCAATCCGGGTCCATCGTGGGGGACCAGGAGACCAATGACGCAGAGCTCGCATATTGCCGCGCTCTGAGCAGCTCCGGCATCGCGGATATCCCGGCCTCCGCAAACGACCTGCCGTTCCTCTCCTTCCTGCCCTACGCCATTGCCCAGGCGCCGTCCTTCCTTCCCTTCATCCCCTTCCTTCTCTCGTCGATACTCGTGCTCGGCGCCACAAGGCCCGGGACCCTGGCGGCAAAGGCGCCCGTGCCCAAATTCCGGCGCCTTATCCAAACCGTGTTTTCGATAATTGGCGCGGGGACCGCGATGCTCCTCGCCGGCCTTGCGCCCGGGAGTATTTACGCCTTGGCCCTAAACGGCTTCGGGCAGATCGGGTACCCGATCGCCTTCTTCCATAACGGCGCGCTCACTACCACGACCGCGGGAGACGTCTTCACGACCATACTTCTCGCGCTGCTCGCGGGTGGAACCTTGATATCCGTTTGTTCCGTCGTCCTATCGACCGCAACGAGGCGCGTCTTCGCGGGCCCCCTTACCTCCGCGTTGCTTGTCGCGGCCCCGGCATTCCCGTTATTGTCCGATTCGGCACTGGGGCATAATGCCGCGCTCGAGCTCCTGCCGCTGGCCGTGTTCTCGCCTATCGAGGCAACGGGTTACGTAGGATGCTTCCCAACAGAATTCATTGACTCCGGTTCAAGCGGTGCATCGATGCTTGCCGTGGCCCTGATATACGTCGCGGTCTTTTTTGCGGTCGGCGCCGTTGCGACACGTTCGCCCAAACAGTCTGAACCCGCGAAAAAGCGCCATGGGCTCGAGCTTCTGGACGTGAGCGTGGGATACGGAAGCACGACGATACTTTCAATCGGATCGCTTTTCTTGAGCCCGGGAACGGCGGCGGGCCTCATTGCTCCCAACGGCTCGGGGAAAACCACCTTTCTTGAAGCGCTGTCGGGCCAATTTCCCACCCGTATCCACTCGGGAAGCCTGGTGGCAGACGGAATCAGCCAACGTCAATCAGCCGAATTTGCAGAACTCGTCTACCTGAGCTCTTCAGGCGGCGCGGATCTCTATCCCACGCTATCGGCCCTCGAGCACCTTGCTTTCGTTAGGGAGGCGTGGAAATCGGCCGCCGACATCGACTCGCTCTGCAGCTCCCTCGGAATCTCCCCATATCTCGACAAGCCGACCCGTAAACTCTCGACGGGAATGAAGCAGCAGGTAAAGCTTGCCATGGCGATAGCGACCGATTGCCCGTACCTCATCCTCGATGAACCGCTGAACGGCCTCGATCCGGGAAAACGGAAAACCTCCTGCGACGCGATGCGCAGCGAGGTGGCGCGGGGACGCAGCGTGCTCATTTCAAGCCATCTACTCGACGACCTGGCAGACCTCACCAACTCGTTCTACTTCATCGAAGCCGGCACGCTCGTGGAAAAGATCAAGTCGTCCTCGCAGACGCTCAAGCAGGAATACCTCGATACATACGAGAGATGAATGTGGGGGAGTGTTCGGATGAAGTTGATATTTAAGGTCCAGCTCGTGTTGTGCCGAAAAGACCGTGAACCTTTTGTGGGACGCTCGGCGCCGTGGTACCATAGCCGGGTTTGTTGTCTTGGTCGGAAACCAAGACGCCTTATGCGCTGATCGGTAACCAGCGCCTGACCAATAAGGAGTCCTACCATGAAGCAGGGTATCCATCCCCAGTATGTCGAGTGCACGGTGACGTGCTCCTGCGGCAACACCTTCAAGACGCACGCTACCGTGTCCGAGATGAAGGTCGAGCTTTGCAACGAGTGCCACCCGTTCTACACCGGCCAGCAGAAGTTCGTCGACACCGGTGGACGCGTCCAGCGCTTCGCCGACAAGTTCGGTGGCGCCGCTGCCGCCCAGCTCAAGAAGGCTGAGGAGGCCAAGGCTGCCAAGGCCGCCAAGGCTGCTGAGGCCGAGGCTGCTCGCAAGGCCGCCGCTGAGGCTAAGGCTGCCGAGAAGGCTAAGCGTGCCGCTAAGTTTGCCGAGGAGGCTGCCAAGCAGGCCGCCGAGGCTCCTGCAGAGGCTCCCGTCGAGGAGGCCGCTGCAGAGGCCGAGACCACCGAGGCTGCTGAGTAAATAGCTCGCCGAGAGAATCGCTCGCATTCATGGCATGAGGGCCGTGCATCCATTTGGGTGCGCGGCCCTTTTCTTTTTATTGGTGCAAGCTGACCTGTCCCCGTGGCACCAAATGGCAGAGAGACGGCGTTTGCTCAGATAAAACTTGCCAAAATAAACCTGTCCCATTGTGGCAGGTTGGTCATAGTTATTACGTGGCGGTCGAGGTCGACCGTATAGGCCGCGCCTTGTTTGGCTAAAGTACAATCATCTGTGTTTAACTCGCCCGCAGCTGCACGGCGTGGGCGATGGCCAAAAAGGAAAACCACATGGGATTCATGTCAAAGCTGCTGTCCTTTGGATCCGATAAGGACCTTAAGCGCTACTACAAGATCGTCGACCAGATCAACGGTCTTGAGCCCCAGTTTGAGAAGATGACCGAGGAGGAACTCCGCGGCCAGACCGATAAGTTCCGCGAGCGTTACGCCAACGGCGAGTCGCTTGACGACATGCTCCCCGAGGCCTTTGCCACCGTGCGTGAGGCTTCCAAGCGCACCATGGGTATGCGCCACTTTGACGTGCAGCTCATTGGCGCCATGGCACTGCACGAGGGCCACATCGCCGAGATGAAGACCGGCGAAGGTAAGACCCTCGTCTCCACGTTGGCTGGCTATCTCAACGCTATTGCCGGCAAGGGCGTGCACGTCGTTACTGTCAATGATTACCTTGCCAAGCGCGACTCCGAGTGGATGGGCCGCATCTATAAGTACCTGGGCATGACCGTCGGTCTGCTCCAGAACAACATGCCGCTCGAGCTCAAGCGCCCGGCCTACCAGGCCGACGTCACCTACGGCACCAACTCCGAGTTCGGCTTTGATTACCTGCGCGACAACATGGTTACCCGTCCCGAGCAGCGCGTGCAGCGCGGCCACAACTACGCCATCGTCGACGAGGTTGACTCCATCCTGATCGATGAGGCTCGCACCCCGCTGATCATCTCGGGCGCTGGCACCAAGTCCGCCAGTACCTACAAGGACTTCGCGCGTGCCGTGCGTGGCCTTGAGCGCGGCGAGGACGTGTCGCACGACATGCTTACCGCCACCGAGGACGTTGAACCCACGGGCGACTACGTCATGGACGAGGCTAAGCACACCATCGCTGCCACCGAGCGCGGTCTTAAGAAGATCGAGCGCCGCCTGGGTATCGATGACATCTATGCCGATCTCTCCGGCCAGCTGGTCAACCACTTGCAGCAGGCGCTGAAGGCCCAGTACATGTTCCACCGCGACAAGCAGTATGTGGTCACCAACGGCGAGGTCAAGATCGTCGACGAGTTCACCGGCCGCATTATGGAAGGCCGCCGTTACTCCGAGGGCCTGCACCAGGCCATCGAGGCCAAAGAGGGCGTGCTTGTACGCGAGGAGAACCAGACGCTGGCCACTATCACCTTGCAGAACTACTTCCGTCTGTATGACAAGCTCTCCGGCATGACCGGTACGGCACTCACCGAGGATGCCGAGTTCCGCGAGATCTACAAGCTGCCCGTCGAGGTCATCCCCTCCAACAAACCCGTTCAGCGTGTTGACCACGAGGACCTGGTGTACCGTACCATTCAGGCCAAGTACAACGCCGTCGCCGACGATGTCGAGCAGCGTCACGCCAAGGGCCAGCCGGTCCTGGTGGGCACCGTCTCCATCGAGAGCTCCGAGAAGCTGTCGGCCGCCCTTACCAAGCGCGGCATCGCGCACGAGGTCCTCAACGCCAAGCACCATGAGCGCGAGGCTCATATCGTTGCCCAGGCCGGACGCTACGGCGCCGTGACCATCGCTACCAACATGGCCGGTCGTGGTACCGACATCCTGTTGGGCGGCAACCCCGACGAGCTGGTGCGCGAGCGCCTTGAGTACGAGGGCCTGACCATGGAGGACGTGACGCCCGAGCAGCTTGAGCAGTTTAACGCCGAGGCCAAGGAGACCTGCAAGGCCGAGCGCGAGCGCGTGCTTGCCGCCGGCGGCCTGACCGTTATCGGCACCGAGCGCCACGAGTCCCGTCGTATCGACAACCAGCTGCGCGGCCGCTCCGGCCGTCAGGGCGATCCGGGCGAGACCCAGTTCTACCTGTCGCTCGAGGACGACCTCATGCGCCTGTTCGGCGGCGACAAGATGGACCGCGTCTCCAAGATGATGGTCACGGCCGACATGGGCGACGACATGCCCATCCAGCACAAGATCATCTCCAAGGCCGTCGAGAGCGCCCAGCACAAGGTCGAGAGCATCAACTTCTCCATGCGCAAGAGCGTCCTTGAGTACGACGACGTCATGAACAAGCAGCGCCAGGTCATCTACGCTGAGCGCAATAAGATTCTGGACGGCAAGGACCTGACCGACCACATCACCGAGGTCATGCACGACACCGTGTACCGCTGCGTTCAGGAGTTCTGCACCAAGGACAGTCACGATGGCGAGCGCGACCTGGAGGGCCTGCGCAAGTGGGTTGTGGAGCTCACCGGCCACATCGATACGCCGAAGTTCCCCGACGAGGATTATGAGGCTCTGGCTGCCGATGTCCTGGCTTACGTAGAGAAGTGCTACAACATGAAGGCCGAGCGCTTGGGCGAGGACCTGATGCGCGAGCTCAACACCCAGGTCATGCTGCGCGTCATTGATACCCGCTGGATGAACTACCTGCAGGAGATGGACTATCTCAAGACCGGCATCGGCCTGCGCGGCTTTGGCCAGCGCGACCCGCTGGTCGAGTACAAGACCGAGGCCTACGGCGCGTTCCAGATCCTCGTCGACACCATGTACGAGGATTACCTGCGCACGGTTCTGCGCATCGAGATCAAGGCTGCCCCGCGTGCCGTGGAGCACAAGGAGGAGCCCGCGCTCGAGGGTGCGCACTTCTCCGGTCCTGCCGAGGTCGATGGTGACAACGGCGACTCGGTGCTGCGCAAGCAGGCGCAGGTGCAGGCCCGCACGGCTGTCCAGGGTGGTCCGGCTGCCGTCAACAACGGTGGCAAGGTGACCACCTATCGCAAGTCCGAGAGCGACGATCCGTACGTCAACGTGGGCCGCAACGACCCGTGCCCCTGCGGTAGCGGCAAGAAGTTTAAGTACTGCCACGGCAGGAATCGTTAATGGCTGAGGCTTTAGAGGTAACGCCCGCCGAGCTGGACGCGTTTGCGGACCGGCTCGGTGAGGTTGAGTCGTACCTCCATTTGGACGAGAAGCGCACCCGCGTAACGGAGCTCGAGGCCAAAAGCGTCGCCCCGGGCTTTTGGGACGACGCCGATGCCGCTCGCGCCACGATGGAGGAGATCGCGCGCACCAAGGAAGATATCGCTGCCGTGGACACCGCGCGCGGCGAGCTTTCCGATGCCCGCGCTGCGCTGGAGCTTGCCGAGGAGATGGGGGATGACCCCGACGCCGTCGCATTGCGCGAGGAGGCTGCCGCTACGGCAGAACGCCTGGCCCGCGCCATCGACGAGCTTGAGCTTGCGAGCTGGTTTACCGGGGAGTTCGACCATGGCGACGCGATTGTGACCATCAAGCCCGGGCAGGGTGGTTTGGAGGCCCAGGATTGGACCTTCATGCTATTTAAGATGTACATGAAGTACTGCCAGCGCCGCGGTTGGAAGGTCACCATCAACGATTGCCCCGCGGCCGAGGTCATTGGCATTGATCGCGCGACCTTTACCGTCGAAGGCAAGGATGCTTTTGGCATGCTTCGCGCCGAGGCCGGTGTCCACCGCCTGGTGCGCATTAGCCCCACCGACGACAAGAAGCGCCGCCAGACCACGTTTGCCGGCGTCGAGGTCATTCCGGTGCTGCCCGACGATATCGATATCGAGATCAACCCCGACGACATCCGCGTCGACGTGTACCACGCAAGTGGCCCGGGTGGCCAGGGCGTAAACACCACCGACTCCGCCGTGCGCGTGACGCATTTCCCCAGCGGCATTGTGGTTACCTGCCAAAACGAGCGCAGCCAGATCCAGAACAAGGCCGCGTGCATGCAGATCCTCAAGGCTCGCCTGTACGAGATTGAGCTCGAGAAGCGTGCCGAGGCCCTGGACGAGATTCGCGGACCCAAGACCACGATTGGTTTTGGCAACCAGATCCGCAGCTACGTGCTCTACCCGTACCAGATGGTTAAGGACCTGCGTACGGGCGTGGAGACCAGCAACGTCGAGGCCGTTCTTGACGATGGCGATTTGGATCCGTTTGTGATTGGCTATCACCGTTGGGCTACCGGCAACGCCGATGTAGAAGGCTCGGAGATCTAAAACATCGGGCGGCTTCAAGCCGATGCTAAGCCCAACGGTTGGACGGGTTTGTATTCGGAATAAACCCTGCGCAGGGGTGGTTTTTGTCCGGCGAATCGGTAGAATCGAATACAAGAAGAAGTTCAAAGCGCATCCGATGGGGTGCGCTTTTTTGAGGGAGGCAGCATGGCATATCGTCTGGACATTAAGCGCATTCTTTCGATGAACTTCTTTCACGACCTGCCCCAGATTATGTTGGGGTGCGCTCTGGCCGCTATTGCGACCGACCTGTTTTTGATTCCTAACGGCCTTGCTGCCGGTGGCGTTACGGGCCTTGCCACCATTATCCAGGCGGTCGGCGCATCGAGCGGTCTATCGCTTCCCGTTGGTATTCAGACGATCGTGATGAACGCCTTGCTGCTGCTGGTCGTTATGCGCGAGGGCGGCATGTTCTACGTGGTGCAGACGGCGACAGGCTTTGTGCTGCTGGGCTTTTTCACCGACCTGTTCGCTCCGTTTGTGGCGCCGCTGGCACATGCCGATCTGATGCTGCCCGCTATGTGGGGCGGCATCATCACGGGCATCGGTTATGGCATGGTGCTGCGCGCCGGCGCCAACACCGGCGGCTCGGACACGATTGGCCAAATCATCTCGCGTAATACCTCGCTGCCCGTGGGCTCGACCGTCATGGCGATCGATGTTGCCGTATGTGCGCTGTCGGCTCCGGTCTTTTCAATCGAAAATGCACTATATGCAGGCCTTTCGATGGTCATCAGCGGCTACGTGATCGATGCCGTGGTCGATGGTGGCAACAAACGCCGTATGGTACTCATCATCTCGGACAAGTTCCCTGATATCGCTGCCGATATTATGTATGGCCTGGGTCGTGGTTGTACCAAGTTTAAGGCGACTGGCATGTATTCGGGTGCCGAGAAGCCGGTGATCATGGTCATCGTGAGTCGTCGAGAGCTCAATACCCTCAAGACGATCGTGCGCGAGCGCGATCCTCACGCCATTGTGACGGTCGCTGACGTTACGGAAGCCTTCGGCGAGGGATTCAAGGACATTAGCGCGTAGGGGCGACCGCGTTCCATCCAAAAGACGTTCACATTGATAAACCGTTTCATCAGCGGTTCTGCCTGCTAAATTGTTCAAATAATGATAAAAACTCTGGTAAAGCCATCAGTTTCCAGCATAATGAATGACGTACGTGCATTGCGGCTGTGTTGGGATTACCTTCGGTGCCGTGCGCATCTTGTCTAAAGAGGATGAAAGGAAGGCACAATGAGCGACGAAGAGCTCAAAAAGGTTGCCAATGAGGTAAGGAAGGGCATCGTCACCGGCGTGCACGCTGCCAAGTCCGGCCATCCGGGCGGTTCGCTCGGTGCTGCCGACATCATGACCTATCTGTACTTTGAGGAAATGAACGTCGACCCGTCCGATCCCCGCAAGGCCGATCGCGACCGTTTTGTGCTCTCCAAGGGCCATTGCGCTCCGGGCCTGTACGCCGTGCTCGCCGAGCGCGGGTTCTTCCCCAAAGAGGACCTCAAGACGCTGCGCCATATCGGCAGCCACCTGCAGGGTCACCCCAACATGAACGACACCCCGGGCGTCGACATGTCCACCGGCTCGCTCGGCCAGGGCATTTCCGCCGCCGTGGGCATGGCCGTTGCCGCCAAGCACTGGGGCGATACTTATCGCACGTACGCCCTGCTGGGTGATGGCGAGAGCGAGGAGGGCCAGGTCTGGGAGGCCGCCATGTTTGCCGGCAACCAGCAGCTCGATAACCTCTGCGTGATCGTCGACCACAACGGCCTTCAGATTGACGGTCCCGTCGAGGAGGTCAACGACCCCATGCCGCTCGCCGACAAGTTCCGCGCCTTTAAGTTCCACGTGGTGGAGCTTGCCGACGGCAACGATTTCGATCAGATCCGCGCCGCCTTTGCCGAGGCTCGCGCTACCAAGGGCCAGCCGACCGCCATTATCGCCGAGACCCTGAAGGGCAAGGGCGTGTCCTTTATGGAGAACCAGGTTGGTTGGCATGGCAAGGCCCCCAATGATGAACAGTTTGAGCAGGCCATGGCAGAGCTCACGGCCGCCGGAGAGGAGCTCTAGGATGGCAGACGTCAAGAAAATCGCCACGCGCGTAAGCTACGGCGAGGCCCTCGTCGAGCTCGCCAACGAGCACGATGACTTTGTGGTCCTCGACGCCGACCTGGCCGCCGCCACGCAGACCGGTAAGTTTAAGGCCGCCTGCCCTGATCGTTTCTTCGATGTGGGTATCGCCGAGAGCAACCTGATGGGCGTCGCCGCCGGTATCGCGACCACCGGTCGTGTTGCCTTCGCGAGTACCTTTGCCATGTTCGCTGCCGGTCGCGCCTTTGAGCAGGTTCGTAACTCCATCGGCTACCCGCACCTCAACGTTAAGATCGGTGCCACGCACGCCGGTATCTCGGTGGGCGAGGATGGTGCCACGCACCAGTGCTGCGAGGATATCGCCCTCATGCGCGTCATCCCCGGCATGACTGTGATCGTTCCGGCCGACGATGTCGAGGCCCGCGCCGTGACGCGCGCCGCCTACGAGTGCGACGGCCCCGTGTACATGCGCTTTGCCCGCCTGGCCTCGCCGGTTATCAACGACCCCGAGACCTATAAGTTCGAGTTGGGTAAGGGCATTGTCATGCGCGAGGGCGCCGATGTGACCATCATCGCCTGCGGCCTGATGGTCGGCGAGGCTCTCGAGGCCGCCGAGCAGCTTGCTGCCGAGGGCATCGATGCCGAGGTCATCAACATGCACACCATCAAGCCCATCGACGCCGACCTGATCGTCAAGAGCGCCACCAAGACCGGTCACGTCGTGACCGTCGAGGAGCACTCCGTGATCGGTGGCCTGGGCAGCGCCGTTGCCGACGTTCTGTGTGAGCAGTGCCCGACGCCGCTCAAGAAGATTGGCGTCAACGATACCTTTGGCGAGTCCGGCCCGGGCGCCGAGCTCCTGCACAAGTACGGCCTGGACGCCGCCAGCATCGTGGCGACCACCAAGGAGTTCTTGGCATAAGGCAAGACGGATCTCAAGGACTGCTTCGCCAGTACTATGGAAACCCGGCAGGGGCGCTCTCTTGGAGAGCGCCCCTGTTTCAGTTGCGGTGAGATAAGGACTGATTAGGGCTTTTAACTGCTAAAACAGTCCCTATTTCACCGCAACTTCTAAAGAGGCCGTATCAAGCAGGATTTCTATTGGGATAAGGGCCCATCCCAACAAAGTGCAATTCAGACCCTCCCAAGCATGCATTTGCTGCACCTAATAGAAACGCGGCGACCTCTTAGTTACCGCAGGCCGGACACAGGGTTACTCTCCAAATCTTTCCGCAGGACGGAGGAGCCCCTGCCGCGCGAAGCGCGCAGCGGGGGCTCCGACATGTCCGAGGACGATTTGGAGAGTAACCCTGTGCCCGGCCGACGGGATCCCTAAGCACGCCATGCTTCTTATGTGCAGCAAAGCTAATGCTGCTAAAATACAAAGCGCTCATGTAGTTTAAACGCACGACGATAAGGAGCACCAGTGGGTAACCACTTCCGTACCTCCGGTGCGGGCGATGATGCCCCCAAGACGCAGACAGGCGTCCAGGGCAGTCGTTTCGCCACTCCGGATTCAGAGGGCCAGCCTGTTGCTCAGGCCCCCACTCAGCCGGCAGATCAGGCACAGCCGGCATCCGATCCCTTTGCCTACAATCCCACCAGCGATGTTGCGCTTTCCGGCACGGCGGGTTTTGAGCCCGTTCAGGCTGTGACCGCTCGCGTGGAGCAGCCTCAGGCTGGCGCCGCCGCGCCGCAGCCTAGCATGGCCGGCATTCCCGACCCCATGGCTCCTGCGACACCGGCTCCTCAGCCTGCGCAGTCTGGCCTCTTTGCCGCTATTCCCGATCCCACGCAGCCTGCTGCCCCGGTGGTCGAGAGCGATCAGGCAGCCGAGGTCGCAAGCCTCGATAACGCGCTCAACAACCCCGATTTTACGTCGGTGTTTGCACCCATCGATCCGCAGGCCAGCCGCAAGAAGATGGCCAAGCAGGCCGGTGTCGAGCCCGTCATCCTTATGGAGCATGTCACCAAGATCTATCCGGCACAGCCCAACAAGCCTGCACTCGACGACATCAACATCGAGATCTATCCGGGCGAGTTCGTCTTCCTGGTCGGTCATTCCGGCTCGGGTAAGACCACGCTGCTGTCGACGCTCAACCGCGACGTCAAGCCGACGAGCGGCCGCATCTTGGTTGCCGGTCAGGACCTCATGAAGATCAAGAACCGCAAGGTTCCGTTCCTGCGCCGCCAGATTGGCGCCGTGTTCCAGGACTTTAAGCTTCTGCCGCAAAAGACCGCCTACGAAAACGTGGCGTTTGCCCTGCAGTGCATCGGCAAGCCCAAGGGCGTCATTCGCAGCCAGGTGCCCGAGGTGCTGCGTCTGGTCGGTCTGGCCGATCAGATGGACTCGCTGCCCGACCAGCTTTCCGGTGGCGAGCAGCAGCGCGTTGCCGTCGCCCGCGCTATGGTCAACCGTCCGCCGCTGCTGATTTGCGACGAGCCCACGGGTAACCTCGACCCGGCGATCTCGCTGGGCATCATGAAGCTGCTCGAGCGTATTAACCGCACCGGCACCACCGTGATCGTCGCCACGCACGACCGCGAGATGGTCGATAGCATGCACCGTCGCGTGATCGCCCTCGAGGGCGGCCACGTTATTCGCGACCAGGAGAGGGGAGGTTACGGCAACTATGGCACCAACTAACGTGGGCTACTCCTTCAAAGAGGCAATCAGTCACTTCTTCCGTAACTGGACTACCTCGCTCGGCGCCGTCATCACGATCTTCCTTTCGCTGTTTATCATCGGCCTGTTCATCATGGGCTCCGCGATGCTGAACTCCGTGATCGGCACCGTCGAGGATCAGGTTGTCATCAACGCGTTCATTAGCGATGACGCCGATCAGGCCGATGTTCAGGCTTTTGAGGCCGAGCTTAAGACGTGGAATAACGTCAAGTCCGTGACCTATAAGGACAAGGACGACGCGCTGGCCGAGTATACGAGCAAGATGTCGGGCAACGCCGACGCCACCATGAGCGCGCTCGATGGCCAGAACCCGCTGCCGGCTTCGTTTGCAATTGAGATGGACGATCCGTCCAAGGTCGAGAGCACGGCCCAGAAGCTCAAGAAGAACGCCGATTTCCAGAAGATCGCGGATGACGGCGACGTCAACGCGAGCGTGCTGTACGGCCAGGAGGAAGTGAGCCGCCTGTTCCAGGTGACCAACTACATCCGCATCGCCGCCGTGGTGCTCGTTGGCCTTCTGACCTTTATCGCATTCATCTTCATCAACAACACGATTCGCCTGTCCATCACGGCGCGTCGTCGTGAGATTGCGATTATGCGTCTGGTCGGCGCCAGCAACGGCTTCATTCGCGGCCCGTTTATCACCGAGGGCGTACTGCAGGCTATTTTGGGCTCGCTGCTTTCCATCGGCGTTCTGGAGCTGCTGCGCAATCTGATGATTCCGCGTTTGCAGGAGAGCATCGGCTGGATGTCGTTTGCCCTGCCGATGCAGTACTACCTGGTGACCTATGCTGCGCTGATTCTGGTCGGTGTGATTATCGGTCTCTTTGGTTCTGCCATAGCCATGCGCCGCTACCTGCGCGTGTAGGCATGCCTGGAATTCATCCCTTCCAACGGGTCGTCTCTTATGGGGCGGCCCGTTTTTTGATCCCTAGGGGACGGCAGGAAAGCGAATCATTTGGGTAGACTCTTTGGAGTTCGTCATCGATAGCAAGGAGGCGCCATGGGGCGCAATAACAAGCATAAGCGTGGAGCTCGCAATAAGCGCGGGCCGGTGCGCAGCGAACGCCGTCCGAGCCTGACCGGGCGCGTGCAGCTCCATGAGCATGGCGCCTATGTCATAACCGAGAGCGGCGACTACAAGGTTATGGGCCGCGGTAAGCGCGAGATCATGGATGGCGATACCGTTGCCGTGAGCATTAAGAACAGCCCGCACGGTGAGCGGCGCGCCGTGATCGAAGGCGTGGTTGAGCGCGCAGCCATAAGCGTGGTGGGTACGTACCAGACCGCTGGTCCGCTCGGTGTGATCGAGCCGCTCGATTCGCGCCTGAAGGCCGACTTCTTCATTCTGCCCGAGGATACCTCGGCGGATCGTCTGGGCGTCCACCCGGGTGATGCCGTCGTCGCGCGCATTTTGACCTACCCGACGCGCCTGGAATCGGGCACCGTGACGATCGAACGCCGCATTGGCGGAGATGACGCGCCCGATTTGGGCGTTCAATACGTGATGGCGCGTTACGGCTATACCGATAGCTATCCCGAGGCCGCGCTGGACGAGGCCGAGGGACTTTCGCTCGATGTGTCCGCGGCGCTTAAGGACCCGCTCCGCCGCGATCTGCGCGACCGCTTTGTCATCACGATCGACCCGGTCGACGCGCGCGACTTTGACGATGCCATTTCGCTTGAGCGCACGCCCGAGGGTGGCTACAAGCTGGGTGTGCATATCGCTGACGTTTCTCACTATGTGGCTTGGGACGGGCATATCGATCTTGAGGCTCGCCATCGTACGACATCGGTGTATCTGGCCGATCGCGTGCTTCCCATGCTGCCCGAACGCCTGTCCTGTGACCTGTGTTCGCTTCGCCCTGACGAGGACCGTCTTGCGTTTACCGTTGACATTGAACTCGATGCGCAGGGTCGCGTGCGGCATTACGATCCGTACCCCAGCGTGATTCGCTCGCGTGTGCGTATGGACTATGACGGCGCCGAGGCGCTGCTGGTGCGTGCCGGCGCGGTGGAGTATGGGGTGCTGGAGGGTGCGGCCGAGGATGTTGCGGCTGCTGAGGCCTCGCGCGAGGAGGCGCTTGAGCGCGGTCTTGCGTACGAGAAGGCCGCCCGCGGCTGCAACGTCGACCTCGGCAATTTCCTTGTCGCCGCCAACGAACTCGCCGAACTTCGCCGTCGTATTCGTCGCGTCCGCGGCTCAGTCGATTTTGACACGGCCGAGATTCGCGCTCTATTGGATGAGGACGGAGTACCCGTGCAGATTGTGGCGCGCGAGCGTTCGTGTGCCACGTCGCTTATCGAGGAAGCCATGCTGCTCGCCAACGAGTGCGTTGCAGAGTGGCTGGCAGACCGTGATATCGAGGCCTGCTATCGCGTGCATGAGGATCCGAGCCCCGATAGCCTGCACGGTGCCGCCGTTGCGCTGGCGCAGCTGGGCATCATCGACGATCGCCGTGCTGCCGGTATTGCCCTGGGGAGTCCCGATGAGCTGCAGGCTGCAGTTGATGCTGCCGCCGGTACGGCCAACGCACCGCTCGTCAACACGCTGCTTCTGCGCAGCATGCAGCGCGCGCTGTACAAGCCGCGCAACGAGGGCCACTTTGCGCTCGCCGCGCCGTGCTACTGCCACTTTACGAGCCCCATCCGTCGCTACCCCGATCTGGTGGTGCACCGCGTGCTCAAACTGCAGTTGGCCTATGAGCAGCTCGGCGGCAAGGACGCCTTGGTCCGTACGCCGCGGCTGATCGGCAAGGGGCGCGAGTCGCTGCCGCGCATTCTGCCGCAGATTTGCCGCGCATGCAGCGATGCCGAGCGTGCGGCCGATGCCGCCAGCCATGCGACGCAAAAGATCAAGATTGCCCAGTACTATGAGGACCGTCTGGGCGAGCGCTATGCCGGATCCGTCTCGTGGGTTAGCAGGATGGGCCTCTTTGTGCGCTTGGACCTGACGCAGGTCGAAGGCTTGGTTTCGATCAAGAGCCTGGGCAACGAGTGGTTCGAGTTCGACGAGGATGCGCTCACGCTCACAGGTGCCGACACGGGGACTCGCTATGAACTGGGCCAGCGTGTGATTATCGAGGTCTCGCGCGTCAATACCACGCGTGGGCACTTGGACTTTAAGCTTATTCATTAGCCAAATCTCGACTCATGGCGGGAGAGCGGAGGGCGGTCTTTCGGGGCCGCCCTCCGCATTTGGATCATGGCTACCTTGCCGTCTGCTCGGCCGCCCGCTTACCTGCTATTCGAGAGGTAAAACCTACCAAAATAAACCTGTCCCTTTTTGGCAGGTTTACAAGAAAGCGGGGATGAGATGGCGACGGTGTATGGTTATGCGCGGGTGAGTTCGCGCGATCAGAATCTAAATCGGCAGCTGGATGCGCTGGGCGCCTATGGCGTGGGCTCGGCGAATATTTATGCCGACCATGCGAGCGGCAAGGACTTCGATCGCCCGCGGTATCGCGAGCTGCTGCACATCCTGGGAGACGGGGACGTGCTGGTGGTGCTTTCTATCGACCGACTTGGCCGTAATTACTCCGAGATTCTTGAGGAATGGCGACGCATTACCAAGGAGCTCGGGGTTGCCATTGTGGTGTTGGACATGCCATTGCTTGACACGCGCGCCAGGGCCAGCGGCGCGCCGGATGTGACCAATACCCTGATTGCCGATATTGTGCTACAACTGCTGAGCTACGTGGCGCAGGTGGAGCGCGAGAATATTCATCGGCGCCAAGCGGAGGGGATTGCAGCGGCGCGGGCGCGAGGGGTCCGTTTCGGTCGACCTCGCAAGCCGTGCCCTCCTCAGTTTGAGCTGGTACGCGATAGCTATGAGGCAGGCGATATTACCCGCAGCCAGGCAGCAAAGTGCCTGGGCGTGTGCGTGGGGACGTTCGATCGCTGGATGCGCGAGGCGGGGTAGGGGTTTGCGCCGCTTTGGCGCTTCCTGTTGCGATTCAAATTTTGATACGGTGACGATGTCATTTGGGGCTACACTCGCTGATATTCAAAAAAAGGGAGGTAGGCCCTTGGCGCGCGTAAAACAAATAATCGGATGGACCGCGATCGTTCTGTTTACTGCAACGCTGGTGGGCATCTGGGTGCTGACGGAGCAAAATGCGGTGGAGACGTCGTTGCTGAGCGAGTCCACCGCGCGTGTGGTGGAGGGTCAAGCTACGGGCGTACAGGCTGCCGATGTCGCGGGTGAAGCTCAGACCGAGAACGGGATGACCGGGGGCACCGATTCGGCTGCTTCGAATGTCCGGTCTGGCCGACTTGCTTCCATTCGCATGTGGGTGGGCACGAACGTCCGTCGCGTTGCCCATACCGTAGAGTTTTTCTTCGTCGGATTGTTCGCCTCGGTGGTCGTGGTTTGCTTTTCCAGGCGTCCGTGGAGCGTATGCTCCCGTTGCGTGCCCGTGTTGCTCTTTTGTGCCGTCTGCTCCGTTGGCGATCAGGTGCATAAGATCTTTGTTCCCGGCAGGCATTTCGACGTTGTCGACTTAGGATTCGATGCTGCGGGCTATGTCACCGCGATGCTGCTGGTATTGCTGGCAGCGGTGTTGGTGCGCCATGCGACTCGGCCGATCGGCGCCCATGCGAGGCGCTAGCCGGTAACAAGCCCGTTTTTGATAATGCGATCTTGTTGAATTATTTTGTGTCGCGCGTATTTCCGAGCGGTCGGATTTGAGGGGCGAGCGGTAGAACGCTCGTCCTTTGTGCGCCACGATGCGGCACAATGTACCGTAAAAGCTGTTTATATCCGGTACGAATCGTTCGTTGGTCTTTAATTCTTCTCAACGGAGGTGTTTGAGATGGCAAACGGATTGCTTTTGCGGCTTCGCGAGCGTGAGCTCAGCGCGAGCCCGGCGGAACGCAATGTCATCGCATATGTAAGCGCTCATCCGCACGAGGTGGTCGGGCTGTCCGTCCGCGGTCTTGCCGATGCCACGTTCTCCTCGCCCTCGAGCATTTTGCGCTTTTGCAAGCGCTTGGGTTTTGCGGGCTACAAGGAGTTCCAGCGCGAACTGATTGCCGAGCTGGCGCTCTTGGGTGACAAGAAAGACGTTGCCCTCGAGGACATCTCCATGGATGACAGCGTCGAACGTATCGTGGGGAAGGTGATGAAAAGCAACGTGCGCACGATCGAAGCGACGGCGCGAACGCTCGATTACACCGTCTTGGAGCGATGTGCGGCCTATCTTAAGCGGGCACGCGCGGTCAATCTGTTCGGTATCGGTGCCTCTCGTTTGGTCGCGCACGATCTGGCGCAAAAGCTCATGCGTGTCGACAAAGAGTGCCATCTGTACGACGACTGGCATGATCAGCTCTTGTGTGCCAAGAACATGCATGAGGGCGATATGGCAATCGCCTTTAGCTACTCGGGCTTGACGCAAGAGGTGCTGGACTGCGCCGCCGAGGCCCAACGTCACAACTGTCCCGTTGTGGCCGTGACCAAAGTAGATGGATCATCCAAGCTTGCCACCATGGCCGATGCCGTGCTCGGCGTCGCTGCGAGTGAGCCCTTGGTCCGCAGCGGTGCCATGGCTTCGCGTATGGCCCAGCTTATGGTTGTCGATGCCCTGTACGCTGCTTACGTTGCCAGCGACTACGAACGGGCGACGCATGTCATTAAGCAAAACTACATCGAGAAACAGGAAAGATGAGGTGAATGAAATGCTCGATTTAACAAAATTCACGACCGAACAGCGTAATCAAAGGTCTATGGACCTCGATACGATGACATCGCTGCAAATCGTCACGACGATGAATGATGAGGATCTTCGTGCCGTCCAGTCGGTCACGAAGGTGTTGCCCCAGGTTGCCACAGCAATCGACTGGGCTGCTGAGGCACTCGAGCGCGGCGGGCGCGTCTTTTACATGGGCGCAGGCACCAGCGGTCGTCTGGGCGTACTCGACGCTTCGGAGTGTCCGCCCACGTTTGGCGTGTCACCCGATCTGATTGTCGGGCTCATTGCCGGAGGCGAGACGGCGTTTATCAAGGCTGTCGAAGGTGCCGAAGACAGTGAGGAGCTTGGCGCGAGCGACCTGCGGGGGCGTGGGCTCTCGGACAAGGATCTTGTCGTTGGCCTGGCGGCAAGCGGTCGTACTCCCTATGTGGTGGGCGGCCTTGTGTACGCCAAGGCAACTGGGTGCAAGACGATCGCAATTGCCTGCAACCAAGGGTCGAAGATCGGGGAGAGCGCAGATCTTGCCATTGAACCCGTGCCCGGTCCCGAGGTACTGACCGGCTCAACGAGGCTCAAGGCGGGAACGGTTCAAAAGCTCATTCTCAACATGATTTCGACCGGTGCCATGGTCAAGATCGGCAAGGTATACCAAAACCTGATGGTCGATGTGCAGCAGACGAACGAGAAGTTGGTGGTGCGCGGCCAGAACATCGTGATGGAGGCGACCGGCTGCACGCGCGAGCGCGCTATTCAGGCGCTTGCAGATGCCGGCGGCCACGTAAAAACCGCTATTGTCTCGGTACTGCTGGGCTGCGATGCCGAGCAGGCTGCGGTAGCTCTTGAGCGAGCGAGAGGCCATGTCCGTGCTGCGGTGAGTGGCCATGAGAAGAGCAATGCCGATGCCCAATAGGTGCGCGGCGTGAGCTGATATGACATCCAGACGAGATACCCAATACAAGGAGGAGTTATGACGAACAAAGAGCTGGCTCAAAAGCTGCTGGACCTTTTGGGCGGTAAAGACAACGTGTTGGCAAACGCGGCGTGCATGACGCGCCTGCGCGTGACCGTCAAAGACACGGGCAACGTCGACACGGAGGGTATTAAGGCACTCGACGGCGTGATGGGCTTGGTCGAGGACGACACGATGCAGATCGTGCTGGGTCCGGGCAAGGTGAATAAGGTGCTCGAGGAGTTCTCCAAGCTCACCGGCCTTGCGAAAGGCGTTGCTGACGAGAGCGTGGTTGACGCTGCGGCCACAAACAAGGCCGCGCAGAAGGCAAAGTACGAGTCCAAGCCGGTTCAGGCCTTCCTCAAGAAGATTTCCAATGTCTTCGTCGCCCTGCTTCCCGGCATCATTGCGGCTGGCCTCATCAACGGTATCTGCAACGTCATTAACGTCTCGACGGCAGGCGCGCTTGCGGGCGAGTGGTGGTACCAGGGCATTCGTTCCATGGGCTGGGCCCTGTTTGCCTATCTGCCCATCTTGGTGGGCTATAACGCGGCACGTGAGTTTGGTGGCTCCGCTGCGCTGGGCGGCATCGCCGGCATGATGTGTATCGCCAACAGTGCCATGCCCCTGCTTGCGCCTGGCGCGGCCGATCCTGCCACTGCCATTCTGCTGCCGCTTACCAATGCGCAGTACAACCCCGCAGCGGGCGGCATGATCGCGGCTCTTATCGCTGGCGCATTTTTTGCCTGGATGGAGCGTCAGATTCGCAAGGTTATGCCCAACGCACTCGACACATTCTTGTCCCCGCTGCTGGTGCTCATCATCGGCGCCTTTGCTCTGATGCTCGTCATCCAGCCGGTTGGCGCATGGCTGACGACTGCCATCTTTAGCGTTTTGACCTTTATCTTCGAGAAGCTGGGCGTCCTGGGCGGCTATATCCTGTCGGCAGGCTTCTTGCCGCTGGTTTCCGTCGGCCTGCATCAGGCGCTCACGCCGATCCACGCTATGCTCAACGATCCCGACGGCGCTACCAAGGGCATCAATTACCTGCTCCCCATCCTTATGATGGCTGGCGGCGGTCAGGTCGGTGCCGGTCTGGCGCTGTACTTTAAGACCAAGAACGCCAAGCTCAAGAAGTACGTCGCAGAGTCCATTCCCGTTGGAATCCTCGGTGTGGGCGAGCCTCTGATGTATGCCGTTACGCTGCCGCTCGTTCGTCCGTTTGTGACGGCCTGCCTGGGTGCCGGATTTGGCGGCGCGCTCGCGGCGCTGCTTCACATCGGCACGGTTTCTCAGGGCGTTTCCGGTCTGTTTGGCCTGCTGATCGTCGTTCCTGGCCAGCAGCTCGGCTACGTTGCCGCTATGCTGCTTGCCTATGCCGCCGGCTTTGTCCTGACGTGGTTCTTTGGCGTCGACGAGCAGAAGATCAACGAGTTCTTTGGCGAATAGTTTGATATCGCGAGCCGTGTTGCTCGGGGTTCGCGGCGCGCGGCAGATTTCTTGATGCTATGGTTGTGCCGGCGGGGCTAACTGCTCCGCCGGCCTTTTTTAAAGGAGCGTTGTAGCGTGAAAACGGGTATTTCGATTTATCTTTCCAGCCCTTTGCAGGATATTGAGCGGACGATTGAGCACGGTGCCGCGGCGGGTGCGCGCTATGCGTTCACCTCACTGCATATTCCCGAGGATGGGGGAGCGGCGTATGCCGATAAGGTCCGTCATGTGCTGTCGCTGCTCTCCGCCCGCGGCATTGCGCTCATCGCCGATGTGGGGCCGCGCACGTGCGATTTGCTCGGGCTTGAGCGCATCGAGGACCTGCGCGATCTGGGGTTGGAATACCTTCGTTTGGACTATGGCTTTAGCGCCCAGCGGGTCGCGGAGCTGTCTGGTGTATTTCGCATTGTGGTCAATGCATCGACGGTGAGTTCTGATGAAATCGCATCGTGGCGTGAGGCCGGTGCCGATGTGACTCGTTTTGCCGCCTGTCACAATTTTTACCCCAAGCCTTATACCGGTTTAGCTCTGGAGGACATTGCTCGGGTGAATCTTCGTCTTGCGGCGCTTGGATTCGAAATCATGGCTTTTGTGCCGGGTGATGCCAACGTTCGCGGGCCGGTATTCGAGGGACTGCCGACGGTCGAGGCGCAGCGCGGTCGCGCGTCAAAGGTTGCTCTCAATATGCTTGAGCTTGCACATGGCGCCGATTGCGACATTGCGTTGGTCGGCGACCCCGATCTTTCCGATGCGGGCTGGACGCAGTTTGCTCATGTTTCCGCCGGATACGTGGACCTGCAATGCGAGCTTGAGCCCGGTTATGCCTATGTACGTGGGCAGATTCATCACGACCGACCCGATTCGAGCACCCTCATCTTTAGGTCTCAGGAGTCACGTACGACGCATAAGCCGGATTCCGTGCCGACGGATGCCGGAGCCGGCCTGCCGCGAAAGGCGGGGTCGATCGCTGTGAGCAATAGCGGATATGGGCGCTACGAAGGCGAGCTTGAGATTGCGCGGGTCGATCTTCCCGGTGACGAGCGCATGAACGTTGCGGGCCATATCACGCCCGAGGCAATGGAGCTGCTGCCGTTCATCAAACGCGGATTCGGGGTACGGTTCGTTTAGCGTGTGACCCGTGGGCTACAATTGGCCCATCATACGAAGGCGCCTCGTGTGGCGTGTGCCTGCGTTGGCCGATCTATATTCGGAGGATTCCCATGACCGTACTGTTTGTTGAATATCCCAAGTGCTCGACCTGTAAGAAGGCCAAGGCATGGCTGGACGAACACGGGGTAGAGTATATCGACCGCGATATCGTTTTGGACAATCCCACGGCTGATGAGCTTGCGACCTGGATTGCTCGTTCGGGACTGCCGGTGCGGCGCTTCTTTAATTCGTCGGGCATGAAATATCGAGAGCTGGGCCTGAAGGCGCGTCTAGATGCGGGCATGACGGATCGGGAGTGCTACGAGCTGCTGGCGACCGACGGCATGCTGGTCAAGCGTCCGCTGTTGGTGGGCGACGACTTTGCGATTCCCGGCTTTAGGGAAGCAGCTTGGACCGAGGCGCTGCTGTAGCGGCTGCGGAAAGTGCGACCCGTTTTGAGCGCTCGGGGTGGGACGTGTTTTCCATCGGAGGGCTCGCTCGGCTCAATCCTTGAGCTGTGCCCATTCGTGCGGACCGTAGACCTTTACGTGCTTGTTGGGCTTGCCGCTCCAGTACTCCTCGTCCATAAAGGGCAGATATGCCTGAACACCGGGGCAGATAAAGGGAATCCGCTGCTGTTGTAGTCGCTCGCGTTGGCGCTGCTCCAGGTGCGCCTCGGATATGACAGTCGGCATACCGGACAGCTCGACGAGGCTTGCCTGGATTCGCTTAAGGTCGGGGAGTCCCGCGTGCCATGACATCCGCATGATCAAAAAGGATGCACGGCGGTATTTTGCCTGCATCACCGTGATGGCGGGGCGCAGGGTGGGATGGATTTTGTCCCGTTCGGGCCAAAGGTCAGCAGTGATCTCGAGGCCCAGGGTCTCCCATAGGTAATCAAGCTCTTCGTCCATGGCGCCTCGATATCCGTGTAATGATGACGGTTTGATTGTGCCATCAGCCGTGAGTGCTGCATTGTTGTAATCTACCAGCGGTAGATGTGGGATGTTTTACGGGCTTTGGCGCCGTACGTGTCGCTGGTGCTTCACAGGTCCTTCACGTGTCGGCCGTATTTGACTGAATTTCAAAAAAGTCAAAATTAGGGCTTGCGTCACGGCGGGACTTCCCGTATATTTCTTTCTTGCGCAAAGGCACAGCCGAGCGCAGCGATGCAGTCATTGGGATGTCGTCTAATGGCAGGACAGCGGATTCTGGTTCCGTCAATGGGGGTTCGACTCCCTCCATCCCAGCCATTGCATTTGCTACATATGGCCCGTTCGTCTAGCGGTTTAGGACGCCGCCCTCTCAAGGCGGAGATCACCAGTTCGAATCTGGTACGGGCTACCAAAATTGAACGCCCGGGCCTCGTAAGAGACCCGGGTTTTGTGTATTGACCGATATTTAAGGCGCGCGTTGAGTCTGCCGCCCGGACCGAGGAGTTGTCATGGACCTGCCTATCAGCTTGGAAGACATCACGTATGCCGAGAACTATCTGGCGCAGGGCGACCTGGCTACGGCGACGCCGCTGCTTGAGCGTCTGGTGGAGCTCGCCGAGGAGTATATCGACGCTGAGTGCAAGACGGAGGAGAAGCGCCAGTACTTTAGCTTCGACAGCAAGTTTGAGCGCCTGGCCTATCGCCGCGTGGAGAAGGATCCGCGCGAGCTGGTGCAGGTCGAGGTTCCCTTTGACCGCCTGTACTCCGACATGGCGTTTGCCTACATTCGCCAGCAGGATTATGTGAGTGCTCGGAATGCCCTGATGCAGGCCGTGCGTTGGGATCCCATGAACTGCAACTATCGCTTGGACTTGGCCGAGCTGTTCCGCGCGCTCGAGGACAAGCAGGAGTGGGCATCGCTCTCGTTCTCGGTGCTGGAGCGCGCGAGCGACGGTAAGTGCGCCGCACGCGCCTACACCAATTTGAGTCAGTACTTCTTGGAGCCCGAGACCGAGAACATTTCGGCTGCCATGGGCTGCGCGCGTCTGGCGCTGCGTCTGGCGCCCAATGATGCGCATACGACGCGCCTGCTCAACAAGATCCATACCACCTATCCGGATGCCGCGGACGAGAGTGACGACCATGTGATGGGTGAGCTCGCCCTGCAGGGCGTGCCGACCTCGCCTTCGGCCGAGATCGCCATCTGCCTGATCATGTGCGCGACCGATGCTGCAAGCGACGGCGACAAGCAGGAGGCTACGCGTCTGACGGTCCGTGCCCGCGACCTGGTGGGCGAGGAGGCATGCGCGGCGATTATCAAGCTGGTGCGCGAGAGCGATGCCGAGCTTAATGCCGAGCGCAGGGCAAAGCGCGAGGCTGCGGGCTCAAACGCCGATGGCGCCAAGGAGGCCGGCGATGCCCAGTAAGCGCGAGCGCAAGCTCATTTCCAAGAATCGCTCGGCACATCACGAGTACTTTATCGATGAGACGTTTGAGTGCGGTATTGAGCTGAGCGGTACCGAGGTCAAGTCGATTCGCGAGCGCGCGTGCCAGATTACCGATACCTTCGCACTGATTCGTGGCGGTGAGTGCTGGCTCGTCGGCCTGCATATCCACCCTTATAGCCATGGTGGCGTGTGGAATCGCGATCCCGACCGTCGGCGCCGTCTGCTGCTGCACCGCAAGGAGATCGACTTTCTTGACGGCAAACTTCGCAACCGTGGTTATGCGCTGGTTCCGTTGGAGCTCTACTTTAATACCGACGGTCGCGTAAAACTGCTGCTGGGCCTGGGTCGCGGCAAGAAGCTCTACGACAAGCGCGAGGACATGGCCAAGCGTGATGTCCAACGCGAGATCGACCGCGCCCTCAAGGAACGCAACCGCTGACCGTCCTTCATAAGTTGCGGTGGAATACGGACTGGTTTGCCTGTTTGAGGGGCTATTCAGTCCCTATTTCACCGCAGCTGCGGGTGTCTCATCTTTCTTACTGTTCTGACACATATGTTTCAAAGGCGGCGTCCGTTATGGGCGCTGCCTTTTTTTGGTGGGTACATACATCCATGAGGTTCCAACCCGAGCTAGGGGAGTGATCGTTATGGACAAAACTGCGTTCTTTACCATGCCGAGCGGCCTGTACGTGGTGAGCGCCGCGGCAGACGGGCTGCGTGCCGGCTGCGTTATCAACACAGCGGTGCAGGTGACGTCCATGCCGCCGCGCATTTCGGTTGCAGTGAACAAGGACAACGTCACCTCGGGCGTCATCGCTTCGGCCAAAGCGTTCGCGCTGACCGTGATCGATCAGACCGCCGATATGCTCTACATCGGTAACTTTGGGTTCCGCACCAGCAGCGATTATGACAAGTTTGCCAAATACGAGACCCGCGAGACGGCTCTGGGCATGCCCTATGTGCCCGAGCACGCGGCGGCCCTGTTTAGCTGCCATTTGATCGACACTGTGGATGTTGGCACGCATCTGCTGTTTATCGGCGAGGTCGAGGATGCCGAGCGCTTGAGTGACGAGACGCCGCTCACCTACGATTACTACCATAAGGTCCTGAAGGGCAAGACGCCTCCGAAGGCGTCCTCGTATCAAGGCTAGAAATGTTTTAAAAATACTTGCATTATATTATTGAGAATCTATACTGATAAATGAAGTACATCACCAGTCGCGTTCGAGAGGAGAACATCATGGCTGAGGAGAAGAAGACGTATAAGTTCGTGTGCACCGTTTGCGGTTACGAGGTTGAGGTCGATACGCCCGAGCTGCCCGAAGATTACGTGTGCCCGGTTTGCGGCGTCGGTCCCGATCAGTTTGAGCTCGTCGAGGAGTAACTCGCAGACACACGGCTCGTATCAACGCATAGCTCTGTCCAAGGGCCTCGGTCGAATTCTCGGCCGGGGCCCTTTTCCTCCGTCCCCAAGGGATCACGGTTGCTGTTGGCCGATCCTGTCTGTTGTGAGTCCGGTCGACCTTTTGTCTTAATCTGTAACGTCTAACGGCTCAAAACGGGTCTTCCTGTTACAGATCGAGACAAGCCAAAACCGTCCGGCAGAAGGTCTCAATCTGTAACATCTAACGGTGGAAATTGGGTCCACTTGTTACAGATTGAGACAAACGGAGCTGTCCCTCGGAATGATCTCGATCTGTAACATCTAGACATCAAAAGCGGGTCTTCCTGTTACAGATCGAGACGTTTGCCTGGGTAGGTGCCCCGTCCCATTACATCCCTGTCAACAACACGACATCGAGAATCGTCACGATGGCACCAATCCCTACGAGCAGCGCGTTGAGCGGGCGCGAATTGGCGTATTTGCCCATAACGCGGGGTGAACTGGTGAGCCGTATGAGCACAAAGACCGTAATCGGCAGCTGAAGCGACAGCAGTGCCTGACTCCAGATGAGACCTTCAAAAGGATTTGGGACGACCAGGCACGCCGTCACTGCGCCGACGAAACAGGCCGCCACCCCGATCGAGGAATGTCGGTCGTGGATATCGTATTCCTCGTCGAACATGCCCGCAGTGATGGTTCCCGCCGCCATGCCCGCCGTCACACTACTCGAGAGGCCCGCAAACAGCAGCGCTACCGCAAAGATGGTCGAGCTCGCCGGGCCCAGAATGGGGGAGAGCGTGGCCGCTGCGACGGCGAGGTCGTCTACGACCATGCCGTGCGCAAAGAAGGTCGTTGCGGCCAGGATGACCATGGCCGAGTTGATTGCCCAGCCCACGCCCATCGAAAAGAGCGTGTCAAAGAGCTCGTAGCGCAGACGTTCTTCGATAACCTGCTCGCCTTGGCCTTCGAAGTGCATGGATTGGATGACCTCGGAGTGCAGAAAAAGGTTGTGTGGCATAACGACCGCACCCAGGACACTCACGATAATCGTTGCCGAGTCGGCAGGCATACTGGGCGTGATCCAGCTTGCGGCGGCTTGCGGCCAGTCGACCTTGACTAGTGCAAGCTCGGCCAAAAACGAGAGTCCTACCACGCCTACGAAGGCGATGATCCAGCGTTCGGCATGCTTGTAGGAGTTCGTCATGAGCATCGCCATCGATACTGCCGCCACGATGACGCAGCCCGCGCGCACGGGCAGCCCAAAGAGCATTTGAAGGGCAATCGCGCCGCCCAGGACTTCGGCCATGGCGGTGGCGATGGTCGCGAGATAGGCGCTGGCGAGCACCGTACGCCCGACGAAGCGGGGGAGGTAACGTGTCGTGGCCTCGGCAAGGCAGGCGCCCGTGGCGATACCCAGGTGCGCCGCGTTGTGCTGCAGCACGATGAGCATAATCGTGGACAGCGTGACGATCCACAGCAGCGCGTAGCCAAACTGCGAGCCCGCGGCCATATTGGAGGCCCAGTTGCCCGGGTCGATAAAGCCGACGGTCACGAGCAGCCCGGGGCCGATATGCCGCGCAATGTCTAGGCCTCCGTGACCACCGGTGCGTCGGGAGCCAAAGTGTTGTTTGAGATGGTTGAGCATGGTGCGCTCCTGTGTATGGGCGGCGTGACGTCGCATCTGGGCCGTGCGGCGCCACGCGTCGGTTTTGGGTTGGGGCTACTTGTGTGCTTTGCCCTGATTGGCCACGGCGTCGATCTTGGCGGCGATGGTCGCCGGGTCGCCGATGTAGCGCTTGTCGAGGACGTTGAAATCGGTGTCGAAGGTGTAGACGAGCGGCACGCCGGTGGGGATGTTGACCTTGAGGATCTCCTCGGGCGTGAGGTGCTCGAGCTTCATGACGAGTGAGCGCAGGGAGTTGCCGTGTGCGGCGATGAGTACGCGCTTGCCGGCGAGCATCTGGGGGCGAATCTCGTCTTCGAAATAGGGCCAGGCGCGGGCGATCGTGTCCTTGAGGCACTCGGTATAGGGCAGCTGATCGGGCGCGACGTCGCGGTATTGCTCCTGGGTGTGGGGGTCGCGCGCGTCGTCCGGCTCGAGTGCCGGCGGGCAGACATCGAAGGAGCGGCGCCAGATGAGCACCTGTTCGTCGCCGTGCTCCGCGGCGGCATCGGCCTTGTTGAGACCCTGCAACGCACCGTAGTGGCGCTCGTTGAGCTTCCAGGATTTGATGACGGGCAGCCACTCGCGATCCATTTGGCCGAGCACGATGTTGAGGGTGTGGATCGCGCGCTTGAGGCGCGAAGTGTAGCAGACGTCAAAGTCGAAACCGGCTTCTTTGAGGGCTCGACCGCCTGCTGCGGCTTCTTCGCGGCCCGTGTCGGTGAGCTCAACATCGGTCCAGCCGGTGAACAGGTTGAGCTTGTTCCACTCGGACTCTCCGTGACGGATGAGGACGAGTTGCATCGTCTGCTGGTCTGCTTGGTGCGCCATAGGGGCCTCCTTGATCTGGCACGGTGTGCGTGCCGTTTGCTTGACGCCGCAAAGGATACCCGTTTTAAGCTTAAAAGTTAACCAAGACTAACAAAATTGTTGTATTTGAATGGGATGGTGAAAGGGGGCTGCCGAAATGTCTCGATCTGTAACAGTTTGCCGCCAAAACCGACCCTTCGTGTTACAGATCGAGACAAACCAAAACCGTCCCGCAGAAAATCTCAATCTGTAACATCTAGGCGCCAAAATCGGTTCCTCCTGTTACAGATTGAGATGTTTGAAGCGGTGAGCTTACAAGCCGAACTTGGGCGCCTTGTTGCCGCTCTTGAGGTCGGCGGTGCCCACTCGTAAGGTGTGCGTTACGCGATTGTTTCGAAACGGGCGGGAAACACAACGATGCCCTGATGCTCCTACTATGCCTATTCAACTGACTGTCTAAATATCTAGGGGAGGATCGCGATGCAGGCAGATTCCGCTCAACAGCAGGGCCTTTATCGCCCCGAATTCGACCACGATGCATGTGGCATCGGCGCACTTGCCGATATCAACGGTGAGCGCCATCACCAGATTCTGGACGACGCGCTGTCCATTCTGGTCAACTTGGAGCACCGCGGCGGCACGGGACTCGAGAAGAACACCGGCGACGGTGCCGGTATCCTGTTCCAGGTTCCGCATCACTTTTTTCGCAAAGAGGCTCAAAAGTGCGGCCAGATTCTGCCGGCAGAGGGCGACTATGGCGTGGCCATGCTGTTCTTTCCGCAGGACGACAAGGGCGTAGAGGATGCCCGTCGCGTGTTTGAGGAGGGCTGCGCCGAGGCCGGCGTGCCGCTGCTCTTTTGGCGCGAGGTGCCCGTCGACCCGCACGACCTGGGCGAGACGGCACGCGCCTGCATGCCCACCATTCTGCAAGCCTTTCTGGGCCGCCCCGACGATACGCCGGCGGGTGACGCCTTCGAGCGCCGCCTGTACGTGTGCCGTCGCACTATCGAGAAGAAGGCCGATGCCGAGTTTGCCCTGCGCGACAAGATCTTCTACGTCTGCTCCATGAGCTCGCGCACTATCGTGTACAAGGGCATGCTCGTCGCCACGCAGATGCGCCGCTTCTTCATCGATCTCAACGACGCCGCTGTCAAGACGGCCGTTGCGCTCGTCCACTCGCGCTACTCCACCAACACCACGCCCAGCTGGGAGCGTGCGCACCCCAACCGTTTTATCATCCACAACGGCGAGATCAACACCCTCAAGGGCAACGTCAACTGGATTCGCGCCCGCGAGCCCAACCTGTACAGCCCCGTGCTGCAGCACGATCTTGAGCGCGTGATGCCCATCATCAACCGCGAGGGTTCCGACTCGGCGATTTTGGACAACGTGCTCGAGTTTTTGGTTATGAACGGTCGCCCGCTTACGCGCGCTGCGTCCATGCTGCTGCCTGAGCCGTGGGACCACAACGACAGTCTGAGCGAGGAGCGCCGCGCCTACGACGCCTACCAGTCCATGCTCATGGAGCCCTGGGACGGCCCGGCGGCCATCGCCTTTACCGACGGTCGCACGCTGGGCGCCGCCCTCGACCGCAACGGCTTGCGCCCCGCCCGCTACTACGTGACGCGCGATGGCCGCTTTATGCTGGCAAGCGAAGTGGGCACCATCGAGGTGCGCCCCGAGAACATCCTGACGAGCGGCTGCCTGGGACCGGGCCAGATGCTCGAGGTCGATTTTGCCCGCGGCCGCGTGATCTACAACGACGAGCTGCGCGCCCGCTATGCCAAGGAGAAGCCCTACCACGACTGGATTGCCGAGGAGACGCTGGCCGTCGACGCGCTCGATGAGTCCGCCGCGCCCGCGCCCGCCGAGGACGCCGAGGTGCCCGCCGCCGTGCGTATGGCCAAGCTCGGCTACCACTGGGATGACGTCGACGAGGTCGTGCGTCCCATGGCCCAGCAGGGCAAGGCCCCGCTCGCCTCGATGGGCATCGACGCACCGCTGGCCTGCCTGTCCAAGAAGACGCGCTCGTTCTTTGACTACTTCTATCAGCTGTTCGCTCAGGTCACGAATCCTCCGATCGATGCCCTGCGCGAGCATATGGTGACTTCGACCACGCTCTACCTGGGCAACCACGGCAACCTGCTCGAGGACTCCCGTACGGCCTGCCAGCTGGTGCGCCTGGAGCGTCCGCTGTTGAGCGAGGAGGAGTTCGACCGCATCTGCGCCATCGACCGCGTGGGCTTTAAGACCCGCCGTTTCCGTGCCGTCTACCGCCGCGACGCCGGCGAGGGCGCGCTGCAGGCTGCGCTCAAGCAGCTTGCAGAGGACGTTGAGGCTGCGGTCCGCGACGGCGTGAATATTGTGGTGTTGAGCGATCGTGCCGCTGCGGGCGAGGTGCCCGTGCCGTCGCTGCTCGCCGTGGGCTGCGTGCACAATCACCTGATCCGCGCCGGCGTGCGTACCTTTGCCGACATCGTGGTGGAGTGCGGCGACGCCGTGTCCCCGCACGACTTTGCGGCGCTGGTGGGCTACTCCGCAAGCGGCATCTATCCGTACAATGCGCATGCGTGCATCCGCGACTTGGCAGCACGCGGCGACCTGGACGTGACGGCCGAGCAGGGCATCGACAACTACAACAAGGCCGCGACGGCGGGTATCGTCTCCATCATGTCCAAGATGGGTATCTCCACGGTGCAGAGCTATCACTCCGCACAGATTTTCGAGGCCGTCGGCTTTACTCCGGAGTTCGTCAACGCGTACTTCGCCGGCACGGTGAGCCGTGTGGGCGGTATGGGTGTCGAGGACGTTGAGTGCGAGCAAAACGAGCGCTATGACGCTGCGCTCGCCATCCTTAAAAGCCCGGCTCCCGATCAGCTGCCCACGCTGGGCCTGACCAAGTGGCGCCCGCTCGGCGGCGAGGAACACCTCATCGACCCCCAGGCCGTCTACCTGCTGCAGACCGCCTGCCGTGAGGACAGCTACGACACCTTTAAGGAGTACAGCGCCCGCCTGCACCGCACCGGCCGTGCCGTGCGTCTGCGCGACTTGCTCGACTTTGATGCCAGCGGCCGCACGCCGGTTTCGCTCGACGAGGTCGAGCCCACGCTCAACATCGTCCGCCGCTTTAACACCGGCGCCATGTCGTACGGCTCCATCAGCAAGGAAGCACACGAGTGCATGGCCATCGCCATGAACCGCCTGCACGGCCGTTCCAACTCCGGCGAGGGCGGTGAGGATCCGCGTCGCGAGACCCCGCTGGCTAACGGTGATTCCAAGAACTCCGCGATCAAGCAGGTGGCAAGTGCGCGCTTTGGCGTGACGAGCCGCTACCTGTGCAGCGCCTTCGAGATTCAGATCAAGATGGCCCAGGGCGCCAAGCCCGGCGAGGGTGGCCACCTGCCCGGCAAGAAGGTCTACCCCTGGATTGCCGAGGTCCGTCAGTCCACGCCCGGCATCGGCCTGATCTCGCCTCCGCCGCATCACGACATCTACTCCATCGAAGACCTGGCCGAGCTCATCTTTGACCTTAAGAACGCCAATCCTGGCGCGCGCGTGTCGGTCAAGCTGGTCAGCGAGGCCGGCGTCGGCACCATCGCCACCGGTGTGGCCAAGGGCGCTGCCGACAAGATCTTGATCAGCGGCCACAATGGCGGCTCGGGTGCCGCTGCTCGCGATTCGATCTGGCACGCCGGTCTGCCGCTGGAGCTTGGCCTTGCCGAGGCCCAGCAGACGCTGCTGCAAAACGGCCTGCGCTCGCGCGTGGTGCTCGAGGCCGACGGCAAGCTCATGGACGGCACCGATGTTGCCGTCGCCTGCCTGCTGGGCGCCGAGGAGTTTGGCTTTGCGACCATGCCGCTCATCTCGATGGGCTGCCTCATGCAGCGCGACTGCCAGCAGGATACCTGCCCCGCCGGCATCGCCACGCAAAACTGCCGCTTGCGTCGCGGCTTCCGCGGCAAGCCCGAGCACGTCGAGCACTTTATGCTCTTTGTTGCCGAGCAACTGCGCGAGGTCATGGCGAGCCTGGGCTTCCGCACCGTCGACGAGATGGTCGGCCATCCCGAGTGCTTGCGCCAGATCGAGGTCCCGGGCAACCGCAAGGCTAACCTGCTCGATCTGACGCCCGTGCTGGCAAGCGCGACCTGCGAGTTCGGTGCCCACATCCCGGGTGCCGACGGCCGTCACTTCCTGCCCCAGATGGCCGCGGACAGCGAGCTCGACAAGACGCTCGACTCCACGCTGTTTGTGCCCTACACGGCCGACGCCCGCGCACATCTGCGTCCGATTCGCTTCCGCGCCGATATCGCCAACGTCAACCGTTGCGTGGGCACCATCCTGGGCAACGCGGTGACCAAGGCGCATCCCGAGGGCTTGCCCGCCGGCTCCATCACCATCGATTGCGATGGTTCGGCCGGTCAGAGCTTTGGCGCCTTCCTGCCGCGCGGCATTACGCTCAACGTGTGCGGCGACGCCAACGATTACTTTGGCAAGGGCCTTTCGGGTGGCGAGGTGTCGGTGCGCCCCAACCCGCATGCGACCTACAAGTTCGACGAAAACATCATCGTGGGCAACGTTGCGTTCTTTGGCGCTACGAGCGGCCGCGGCTTCATTAACGGTTTGGCGGGCCAGCGCTTTGGCGTACGCAACTCCGGTGCCACCGTGGTGGTCGAGGGCTGCGGCAACCATGGCTGCGAGTACATGACGGGCGGTCTGGCGCTCATCTTGGGCGAGGTCGGACAGAACTTCGCTGCTGGCATGACGGGCGGCGTGGCTTATGTCTTTGACCAGTACGGCACGCTCGATGCCCGCGTGAACCACGAGAGCGTTGAGCTCAAGGCCCCGACTGCCGGCGAGCTGGAGCAGGTCCGTGCGCTCATCCAGGAGCACGTGGACGCGACACAGAGCCCGCGCGGCATCAAGCTGCTCTACAGCTTTGAGACGATGAGCAAGCACTTTGTGAAGGTCATTCCGACCGAGTACGAGCGTGTGCTGGCGATTGTCGCCGCGAGCGAGGCTGCCGGCAAGACACATGCGCAGGCAGAGGAACTGGCGTTTGACATCGTGACCGGTCGCGCGAGCGCCGCGGATGTCGCTCGCTTCGATATTGCGGGCGGTGCTGCGGGTGCTGCGTCCGCGGCCGCCAGCTCTGTTGCTTCGACCAAGAAGGAGGCGTAAGTGCCATGGGTAAGCCCGGTGCTTTTCTTGATATCGATCGCGTGACCCACGAGCTTCGCCCCGTGGAGGAGCGCAGCCGTGATTTCGATCCGCTGTACGTGGAGCTCGACGACGACGCACGTCGCGCCCAGGCGAGCCGCTGCATGATGTGCGGCGTGGCGTTTTGCCAGATGGGCGCGAGCTTTGGCAAGGCACGTCCGAGCGGCTGCCCGCTGCACAACTTGATTCCCGAGTGGAACGAGCTGGTGTACCGCGGCCGCTGGGATGAGGCTGCCGAGCGCCTGTCGCTCACCTCGCCCATGCCTGAGTTCACGAGCCGCGTGTGCCCGGCACTGTGCGAGGCCGCGTGCAACCTGGGCTCGGTCGACGGCCAACCCACGACGATTCACGATAACGAGCGTGCGATCAGCGACTGTGAGTGGGCCAACGGCGGCCCACGTCGCTTTGAGCCGGCGGGGGAGGGCGCACCCACGGTTGCCGTGGTGGGCTCCGGTCCTGCTGGTCTGGTGGCTGCATGGGAGCTTGCACGTCGCGGTGCCCGCGTGACGGTGTTTGAGCGTGACGACCGCTCGGGCGGCCTGCTCATGTACGGCATTCCCAACATGAAGCTCGAGAAGTCTGTGGTCGAGCGCCGTGTAGCGCTCATGCGTGAGCTGGGCATTGTGTTTGAGCTTGGTGCCGACGTGAGCGATCCCAAGGTTACCGCCAGGCTCGACGACTTTGACGCCGTCGTGGTGGCTGCCGGCGCTCGTGCTCCGCGTGGGCTTTCGGCTACGAATGTGGATGCGCCCGGCGTGGTGTACGCTGTGGACTACCTGACGGCTTCGACCGTCTCGGTGCTCGATGGCGGTGAGCCTGCTATTGACGCACGCGGCCTGGACGTCGTGGTCATTGGCGGTGGCGATACCGGCAACGACTGCGTGGGTACCGCGGTGCGTCAGGGCGCGCGCAGCGTGCGCCAGTTTGAGTTCTTGCCGGCTGCGCCCGATAAGCGCGCGGCAGGCAACCCCTGGCCGCAGTGGCCCAACGTTAAGAAGACCGATTACGGCCAGCAGGAGGCTATCGCTGCGATGGGTGGCGAGATGCGTGCCTGGGCCGTGGATACACTCGAGGTGCTGCTGGACAAGAAGGGTGCGGCTGCGGGTTTGCGCGTGGTCGATCTGGACTGGTCGGCGGGAAAGCCCGAGCGCATCGCGGGCTCCGAGCACGAGGTGCCGGCGCAGCTGGTGCTCATCGCTTGCGGCTTTACGGGTCCGGAACACAGCGTGTTCGAAGCTGTCGGCGTGCCCGTTGCCACGGCGGGCCGCCCGCTGCCCGTGATGGCTTCCGAGGGCTCGCACCTTGCGGCCCGCGTGGATGGCGTTGCTGCGGATGCCGCGCCGGTGTATGTGGCGGGTGATGCCCGCAACGGCAGCTCGCTCGTGGTGAGTGCCATGGCCGATGCCCTGGCCTGCGCAGCCGAAGTCGCCGAGGCACTGGAACTGTAAAGTAGTCACGGAGATATTCAACAATCGAATCGGCAAGGGCTGTCCCTAACTGCCGGCACAGACGATATGAGCAGGACATAAAAACATTGGGAGCCCCCGGCATGAAAGTCCGCGGATCAGGCCGACAATGGTGAGTGTCTAATCCAGCCGTGGCGGCCACGCCGCATTCATGGAAGGGGCTCCCATGCTCGATACTACCACCTTCGTCGGCCTCGACGTCCACGCCCGCTCGATAAAGGCCGTCTCCCTCGACGTCATGACCGGGGAGGTGCGCTGCGCGACCTTCGGCTACGACGCCGGGGCCGTCGCGGCGTGGGTCCGGTCCGTGGACCCCAGGGCCAGGTGCGTGTACGAGTCCGGGGTCACGGGGTTCGACCTGCAGAAGAGGCTCTCCGGCCTGGGGGTCGACTGCGTGGTCGGCGCCGTCTCGAAGATGATCAAGCCCAGCGCGGACAGGCGCAGGAAGAACGACCGCAACGACGCCGAGTTCCTCGCCCGCATGCTGTCGGTCGGCAACGTGGTCGAGGTGTGGGTCCCCGACGACGAGTGCGAGGCCGCCCGCGACCTGACCAGGGCGCTCGAGGACGCGAGGGACGACCTCTCGCGCTCGAAGCAGCGGCTCTCCAAGTTCCTGCTCAGGCACGGGCTCGTCTTCGACGAGAGAACGCCCACCGGCCGCAGTGGATTGGCAACACCTATTTGGACGATTCCGGGAGGGACAGCCCCGCTTCCCTGAACTCGACCGGCGACATGTAGCCCAGCGTCGAGTGGATCCTGAAGTTGTTGTAACAGTTCACGTAGTCCGAGAGCTTGGCCCGTAGCTCGCGCGTCGTGCCGAACGTCTCGCGGTGGACGAGCTCGGCCTTCAGTATCCTGTTGGTCGACTCGTCGACGGCGTTGTCGTAGGGGCAGCCCTTGGCCGACAGCGACCTCTCTATGCCGAAGGTCTCGAGCATCAGGTCGATCTCGGCGTTGTCGAACTCGCTGCCGCGGTCCGTGTGGAATACCTCGATGTCCGAGATGGGGAAGGAGACCGTCGCGAACGCCGACTTGACCAGCCGGGCGTCCTTCCTGGGCCCGGCGGAGTGACCGACGATCTCTCTGTTGTAGAGGTCGACGAGCAGGCAGACGTAGTTCCACGAGGCCCCGACGCGCACGTAGGTCAGGTCGCTGCATATATGGGTGCGCGGCGCCCTGCCGCCGAAGCCGCGCGCGACGACGTTGGGCACGTCGGCCTCGTTGACCGCCCCGGGGTGCACCTTGAACCTCTTCCTGCCGTATGCGCTGACCAGGCCGTTCTCCCTCATGATGCGGCAGACCCGGCGCCGGCTGACGGTGACGCCCGACCTCTCGAGCGACGCCTTTATCTTGCGCGAGCCGTACCGGCCCTTGCTGGCGGCGTGGGCCGCGACCACGGCCGGCGCGGCGGGGTCCGGCGCGTCGGGCCGGTCGGCCCGCGAGCGCATGGAGTAGTACGTCGACCTCGCGACGCCGAGGAGCCTGCACTGCGCTGGTATGGGGTAGCGGCCCTCGTTGGCCGCTATGGCCCTCACTTTCGAGCGTATATCAGCGCCGCTTGTTTTAAGACGTCGACCTCCATCCGGAGCCTGCGGTTCTCGCGCTCGAGCTCCAGGATCCGGTTCTGCTCGGGCGTGCGGTTGTCCGCGGCGCGCGGCGAGCCGGTCGCGTTTATCGACTTGATCCACCTCTCCACGGTGCTCTTGCCGAGGTCGTACTCGTCCATGATCTCGCGCTTGGGCTTTCCGGCGTTGTAGAGGTCGACTATCTGCCTCTTGAACTCGTCGGTGAAATGCCTCGGGTGCCTGGGGTCCCTCATATACGGCCCTCCCGTCTCTCGCGCCCCTCCCGGAACTGTCCACATCAGTGTAGCCAATCCACAGGAAGGGGAACTGGACCCGGGCGCACTGGTCCTGGATCGAGTCGATAAGGTTCGCGGAGGGGGCCGACAACGAGGTGCTGGCCTACTACGTCGAGGCGGTCAGGCGGGCGGCGGAGGAGAAGGCGAGGCTCGAGGGGCTCGTCGAGGCCGAGGCCCGCAAGCCCAGGTGGCGGAAGAGGGTCGACTCCCTGCGCTGCCTCAAGGGCGTCGACACCGCGACCGCCGCCGACTGTTAGCGCTACTGTAAAAACAACCATTTTGACCAACGCTCAACAACCAATCATGCCAACGCAATCCCGCCATTTGCGCCAACGCATTTTCACCATTTCCACCAACGCCGGGGCTTACGCTTCGAT
>ENA-OPZZ01000040-OPZZ01000040.1-human-gut-metagenome-genome-assembly--contig:-NODE-40-length-85343-cov-5.414500_pt1 | contig 85343 bp, 82 predicted proteins | sample MGYA00242487_ERZ504511 | MGnify/ENA primary metagenome ERZ504511 (study PRJEB26092, sample SAMD00036241) | human gut metagenome | host: Homo sapiens | study: EMG produced TPA metagenomics assembly of... | reverse complement strand
TCCAGGCTTATCGTGAGGCGGAGGATATCCCACCGGCTCACCGCATCCCAGGTGATTTCATGTGCCGCTGGATGAAGTGACATCTCTTCAGCGAAGAAATGCCAAGGCGGTAAATTTCGGAATCGTTTATGGGATCAGTTCCTTTGGACTGAGCCAGGATCTGAGTATTACCAGAAAAGAGGCAGCTGCCTATATTGAGAAATATTTTGAGACCTATCCGAAGATCAAGGGTTTTCTGGACGGTCTGGTAAAGGATGGCAAGGAACACGGTTATGTGACAACTATGTTCGGCAGACGAAGGCCCGTGCCGGAGCTGAAATCCAGTAATTTCATGCAGCGCTCCTTCGGAGAACGTGTAGCCATGAACTCTCCGATCCAGGGTACTGCAGCAGATATCATCAAAATAGCCATGAATCATGTTTATGAACGAATGAAAAAAGAGGGACTGCGTTCAAGGCTGGTGCTGCAGGTTCACGATGAGCTTCTGATCGAGACAAAGAAAGAAGAGATCGAGGAAGTTTCCCGTATTCTGGAAGAAGAGATGAAGGGAGCGGCAGACCTTGCAGTGGAACTTGACGTAGATATGCACCAGGGTGACAGCTGGTATGAGGCGAAATAAATGAGAGTGATCGGAGTAACCGGCGGAGTAGGGGCCGGAAAAAGTACAGTGCTTGGAATCCTGGAAGAAGATTTCCAGGCATATGTGATCCAGGCAGACCAGCTTGGTCACATTCTGATGGAACCGGGGGAAGAATGTTACGATGCGGTGATCGCATTGTTTGGAAAAGAAATCATAAAAAAAGATAAAACTATTGACCGGAGACGGATTTCTGATGTAGTATTCACAGATAAGGATATGCTTTTGAAATTAAACGGGATCATCCATCCGGCTGTAAAGCAGAGAATCCTAGATCTTCTTGGAGAACAGAAGGAAGCCGGAAGAGAGATCTGTGTTGTGGAAGCTGCTCTTTTTCTGGAAGAGAATTATCAGGAATTCTGTGATGAAGTCTGGTATGTGTATACAGAGGAGGAAATCCGGATCCGTCGTCTGATGGAAAGCCGCGGCTATTCCAGAGAGAAATCTCTTGGCATTATCCGAAACCAGGTATCTGACCAGGTTTTCAGAGAACATACGGATTATGTGATCGGGAATAATGGAGATCTGAAGGAAACCCGGAGACAGATCAGAGAAGGGATAGAGAGAAATGAGACTTTGTAGTATTGCCAGCGGAAGCAGCGGCAACTGTATTTATGTGGGATCTGAGGAGGCACATGTTCTGGTAGATGTGGGGATCAGCGGGAAGAGTATCGAAAAAGGCCTGAATTCCCTGGATCTTACAGGGAAAGATGTGGACGGCATCCTGATCACACATGAACATTCCGACCATATCAAGGGACTGGGAGTGATCTCCAGAAAATACGGAATTCCCATCTATACCACAGGTGGAACCGCAGATGCCATGCTTCGTATGAAATCCCTTGGAAAAATGCCGGAGGGACTGATCCACGAGATCCGGGAGGATGAGCCTTTTGAGATCAAGGACCTGACGGTAAATCCTTTTACCATTCCCCATGATGCTGCACAGCCGGTGGGTTACCGCCTGGAATGCGGAGAGCATTCTGTGGGCATTGCCACGGACCTTGGAAAATATAATGATTACATAGTCGGTAATCTGCAGAATCTGGATGCGCTTCTTCTGGAAGCAAATCATGACATCCGCATGCTTCAGGTTGGAAAATACCCTTATTATCTCAAACAGAGGATTCTGGGAGACCGTGGGCATCTCTCCAATGAGAATGCAGGACGTCTGCTCTGTCGGATCCTCCATGATAATCTGAAGGCGGTTTTTCTTGGCCATTTAAGCAGAGAAAACAACTATGAAGAACTTGCCTACGAGACTGTGTGCTCGGAGGTGACACTTGGTGACAACCCGTACCGTTCCAGGGATTTTAAGATCCAGGTAGCGAAGAGGGATCACATATCAGAAATAATCACAGTGTAGAAAGGAAAAAACGATGAAGAAGACAATTATCACAGTAGTAGGAAAAGACACAGTAGGAATTATTGCAAAGGTTTGTACATATCTTGCAGAGAATCAGGTTAATATTCTGGATATTTCTCAGACCATCGTTCAGGGTTACTTCAACATGATGATGATCGCAGACACAGCAAAATGTGAAAAGGATGGCGGTGAACTTGCAAGAGAACTTGAGAATCTGGGCAAGGAAATCGGTGTTGTGATCCACTGCCAGCATGAAGATATTTTTAACATGATGCATCGAGTATGATCAGGCATCGAATGCGGATTGCGAATGCATATGATATCTACTTTACATCAATCATCAGGGAGAAAATAAAATGATCAATATTTTTGAGGTAAACGAGACAAATAAAATGATCGAGCAGGAGAATCTGGATGTGCGTACCATCACCATGGGGATCAGCCTTCTGGACTGTATCGATCCTGACCTGGATGCACTGAATCAGAAAATATACGAAAAGATCACCACAAAGGCCAGAAATCTGGTGGCTACCGGTGATGAGATCGCAACCGAGTACGGTATCCCGGTTGTAAATAAACGAATTTCCGTAACACCCATTGCTCTGGTTGGCGGGGCTGCATGTAAGAAACCGGAGGATTTTGTGACCATCGCAAGAACACTGGATAAATGTGCCAAGGAAGTTGGCGTTAACTTTATCGGCGGATATTCTGCACTGGTAAGCAAGGGAATGACTCCGGCAGAAGAGCTTCTCATCCGCTCCATTCCTCAGGCAATGGCAGAAACAGAGCGTGTCTGCAGTTCTGTAAACGTTGGTTCCACCAAGACCGGTATCAACATGGATGCCGTAAAGCTGATGGGCGAGATCGTCCTTGCAACAGCAGAGGCTACTAAGGACCAGGATTCTCTTGGATGTGCCAAACTTGTGGTGTTCTGCAACGCACCGGATGACAATCCGTTCATGGCAGGCGCGTTCCACGGTGTCACAGAGGCGGACTGCATCATCAACGTAGGTGTCAGTGGCCCCGGAGTTGTGAAGAAAGCCCTGGAGCAGGTTCGTGGAGAGGATTTCGGAACCCTCTGCGAGATGATCAAACGTACTGCGTTTAAGGTTACACGAGTTGGACAGCTGGTTGCACGTGAGGCATCCAAGCGTCTTGACGTGCCGTTTGGTATCGTGGATCTTTCTCTTGCACCGACACCGGCTATCGGTGATTCCGTAGCTGAGATCCTGGAAGAGATCGGCCTTGAGAGAGCCGGCGCACCGGGAACAACTGCAGCGCTTGCACTTCTCAACGACCAGGTGAAGAAAGGCGGCGTTATGGCAGCAGCAGCTGTGGGCGGATTAAGTGGTGCCTTTATTCCTGTCAGCGAGGATCAGGGAATGATCGATGCGGTAAACGAGGGAGCTCTTACTCTGGAGAAGCTGGAAGCCATGACCTGTGTATGCTCTGTTGGTCTGGACATGATCGCAGTTCCGGGAGATACCAAGGCGACCACACTGGCAGGTATCATCGCAGATGAGTCTGCCATCGGTATGGTAAATCAGAAGACAACTGCAGTACGTCTTATCCCGGTTATCGGTAAGGGTGTGGGCGAAACGGTTGAGTTCGGAGGTCTTCTTGGCTATGCTCCGATCATGCCTGTAAATTCCTTCTCCTGTGATGCATTTGTACAGAGAGGTGGAAGGATTCCGGCACCGATCCACAGCTTTAAGAATTAATTTTATTTTTGGGCTTGACAGACTCACGTTGATGTGCTAAAGTAAACACAACTTAAAAAACAAACCAGTGAGAAAGAGAAGTAAACATTTCAGGAAACTTCACAGAGAGCGGTGGTGGTGGAAATCCGCAGGGGACCAGATGTTGAATGGACTTTCGAGGGCGGCCCGAACTATTTATCTGTACAGTAGGCGCCGACGGGAACCGAACCCGTTACCAATGAGGAGTGTATGTTAGTACGCCGGAAAGTGGACGATTCGTCAATTTGAGTGGTACCGCGATAATAAAGAACTTTTATTACCGTCTCAAGCATGATATAAGCTTGGGACGGTTTTTGTGTTACAGGAAAAGCGATTCTGTTGCATGAAAGTTGTTCCGGAAAAGCAGACCGCAGGGTGTACAAATAAGTAATCATAAGCGGAATAAGAAGGGAGAACAAAATTATGAAAAAAAGAATGTTAGTAATCGCAGCAGCAGTAGCAGCAACAACTATGATGGTGGCAAGCCCGGTTATGGCGGAGGATTTTAAAGTGGGCATCTGCAATTATGTAGATGATGCTTCCCTGAACCAGATCGTAGACAACATCCAGTCCCGTCTGGAAGAGCTTGGCAAAGAAAAGGGTGTTACATTTGATGTGTCTTATGACAACTGTAATGCAGATGCCAGCGTTATGGAACAGATCATTTCAGATTTTCAGGCGGATAAGGTTGACCTGATGGTAGGTGTGGCTACACCGGTAGCAATGCGTATGCAGTCTGCTACAGAGGGAAGTGATACACCGGTTGTTTTCTCAGCAGTATCTGATCCGGTTGGCTCCGGTCTTGTAGATTCTCTGGATGCTCCTGGCGCAAACATTACAGGAACCAGTGATTACCTGGATACTTCTTCTATCATGAAGCTGATCCAGGCACAGAATCCGGATGTAAAGAAGATCGGTCTTCTCTATGATGTAGGACAGGATTCCTCCACAACAGCGATCCAGGAAGCAAAAGATTATCTGGATAAAGAGGGAATCGAATATGTAGAGCGTACCGGAACCACTACCGATGAAGTCCAGCTCGCAGCAGATGCACTGATCGCTGACGGTGTGGATGCCGTATTTACACCTACGGACAACACCATCATGACAGCAGAGCTTTCTATTTATGAAAAATTCATCGACGCAGGAATCCCGCACTACACAGGTGCCGACTCCTTTGCATTAAATGGTGCCTTTGTAGGATATGGTGTTGATTATGCAAATCTGGGACAGAAAACAGCCGATATGATCGCTGACATCCTGATAGATAATGCGGATCCGTCTAAGACAGCTGTTGAAACCTTTGACAATGGTACTGCAACAGTTAATACAGAAACCTGCAAGGCACTTGGACTTGATTTCGATACCGTAAAGAAGGCATTTGAGCCTCTCTGCACACAGGTAAATGAGATCACAACTGCAGAAAGCTTTGATGAAGTAGAATCAAAATAAATTAACCGCTCATTTTTGTGAGCAGTTATGAAATAAATTCCAATTGGAGGAAATCACTGTGACGATTGCAACTATGCTCTCCCTCGGGGAAGACAGCCCTGAAGCTTGGACTGATCTGTTCTCTGACAGTTCTTGCCTTGTTCCTTAGTTATTCCATGCTGAATGTCTGCGACCTTTCTACAGATGGCTGCTTTACCTTCGGAGCCGCTGTAGGAGCCGTAGTTGCTGTAAGCGGACATCCGTTCCTGTCCATTGCGGCAGCTATGGCAGCAGGTGTTACATCGGGATTTGTAACGGCTATCCTGCAGACGAAGCTGGGAGTAGATAGCCTGCTTGCAGGTATTATTGTAAATACTGCATTATATTCCGTAAATATTGCGGTCATGGGAGGGTCATCCCTGATCAATATGAATCGGACGACCACAGTATTTACCATGATGAAGGACGTGCTTGCAGGTACACCGTTAAAAAGGCAGGGAAGATATCCTTATTGCAGCCATCGCAGTGATCCTCGTGATTGTATTTCTGGTATTCTTTCTGAAAACAAGACTTGGTCTTGCGATCAGGGCAACCGGAAATAATTCCGATATGGTAAAATCTTCCTCTATCAATCCGGTATTTACAACAGTGATCGGTCTTTGCGTGGCAAATGCATTTACCGCACTTTCCGGATGTCTTCTGTCTCAGTCACAGAAATCCGTAGATATCAACATCGGTCAGGGTATGGTCACCATCGCACTGGCATCATTGCTGATCGGAGGTACCCTTCTCGGACATGGAGGGATTTTTGTGAGAGCGGTGGGAATGGTACTTGGTTCCTTTATCTTCCGCCTTGTGTACACTATTGCACTTCGGTTCAACATGCCGGCATTTATGCTGAAGCTGGTATCCTCTGTGATCGTTGTTCTTGCAATTTCCGGTCCATATCTTAAGAAACAGTGGCCACAGATTCGAAGAAGAATGACACATACAAAAGGAGGCAGATGATTCATGTTAAAAATCAGCCATATTTCAAAAATATTTAATCCGGGAACCGTAAACGAAAAAAAAGCAATAGAAGATCTTTCCCTGGAACTGAAAAAAGGCGATTTTGCTACGATCATCGGTTCCAATGGTGCAGGAAAATCAACATTTTTTAATGCGATCTGCGGTGATTTTCTTACAGATTCCGGTTCGATCGAGTTGGACGGCAGGGATATTACATTTATGCCGCAGCATGCACGTGCAAAAGAGATCGGACGCCTTTATCAGGACCCGATGCGTGGTACTGCGCCGGGAATGACGATCGAAGAGAATCTTGCACTTGCAGCCGGCAAGGGTGGTTGGCTTTCCCGCACGACCCGGCAGGAAAAAGAGCGTTTTCGTGAAGAATTAAAGAAGCTGGACATTGGACTGGAAGAGAGGATGAGCCATCCGGTAGGTCTTCTTTCCGGCGGACAGAGACAGGCGCTGACACTTCTCATGGCAACCATGAATCCGCCGAAATTACTTCTTCTGGATGAGCATACTGCAGCCCTTGATCCGGGAACTGCTGAGAAAGTCCTTGATCTCACCAGAAGGATCGTGGAAGAAAATCAGCTGACATGTCTGATGATCACACACAATATGCAGTCAGCAATTGATCTTGGGAACCGTATCCTGATGATGGACTCCGGCAATATCGTGCTGGATATCGGTGGTGAGGAGAAGAAGAACATGACCGTGGATGGTCTCCTTGAGAAATTTAAGACAGGAGCCGGAAAGGCTTTGGACAATGATCGTATTCTTTTGTCTGAATAAATAAATTTCAAAACACCGGAATATATTAAGAAAGTTGTAGCGGAAGCCGCTGTGGATCTTAAATGATCCGCAGCGGATTTTTTCATCTCGTGGATGAAAGGCTGACCTGTTTTGTGACAGAGAAGCATTTCGTAAAGATTGGAAGCCGCACAGGTTTCATTAAAAAGCCGGAGCGCAGTTTTATCGAGGATCGAAGATGCATCTGCGGCTTTGGTGATCAGCGGGATTGAGGAGCCTTTTTTTGATCTGGCTGAGAAGCGGAGCGCTGTTTTTTCGAAAGCCAAGTACCCGGGCATAGGGAATATGTCCGGGTGCGTTTGTTTTTTGGTCAAGAAAGATCCGGACAAGGCTGCGGCAGATAGCAGAACGGGTAATATCCCGTGTTTTCAAAAGATCCGCAAACTGGGAAAAACCTTCATATTGATTTCGGGATTTCAGGATACGCCGGATCAGTGCCTCCGAAAGCTCCGGATACATTTTCAAAGTTTTTTCGGATTCCAGAAGCAGTTTGTAATGCAGAGGAAGATCCAGTGCTGAGTCAGAAAGCCATGCTCCTTTTTTGAGAGAATCCAGGAAGCAGGGAAGGGAAGCAGAAGGGATCAATCGGGAAAGATCAGCAGACTGCACAGCCTCTTCGGATTTTTTCATAAGGCTCCGGATGCCGGAAGCAGAGGGAAACTCTTCGTCGGAAAGAAGAGAAAAATCTGTATCATGATAACCACTTCCCTTTCTTAAAAGTGCATGAGGAAGGATCCGGCTGTTAAGACGGAGAAGTGCTTTGCAGTATTCGATTCCCAGGATGTTGTTAGGAGAAGAAAGAATGAGGTCAACATGTTTTGATGAAGCACCGAATGTGTTATGTGCGGAAGTGGATTTTCCACGAATGTAACGGATCAAAGCACTGCTTCTTGCAGCAGGAAAACTCATTCCGGTACGAAGATTCTGCTGAAGGAATTCGCGGTATTCAAACGGTTCCTTTACAAAAATCCGTGCAATATTCATAAGAGTCTCTGTATCTCCGCATTCACTTCCGAAACATAGCTCATCTACAACACTAAGCCCGTCAAGAAGACTTATCCCTCCTCTGGAAAAACCCTCTGCACTGGCTGTTGCTGTCTGTACCGGTATTTCCAGGACCAGATCAGCGCCTCCAAGAAGAGCCATCTCAGCCCGGAGATGTTTTTCCATAAGGGCAGGAGCCCCTCTCTGTACAAAATCCCCGCTCATGGCGATCACAACATAATCAGCACCAAGGACCTCCCGGGCATAGCGGATCTGGTATTCGTGGCCTTTGTGAAAGGGGTTATATTCTGCAATGATTCCAACAACTTTCATATAAAAAAGTACCTGCCGTTTCTAAAAATTCAAATCTTGAAAATAAGTTTTTATATTATGATAATGGTGCTATTTTAACATAAGCAATGTAAAAAGTTAAGCGGCATTCGAAAATCTGTTTTGCTGCCATAAAACTGAATGCTGCTGTACGCTCTGTACCCGGCAACGCCCTTTGTAAGATACAGAAATCACGCAAATGCATGATCATGAGCCGAAATCCTCTGACCATCTGTGACATTTACCCACAAAAAACACCTCGCAGAACATTGTCGGTGAACAGTAATAATTGCACTTCAAAAAATACGCAGTATAGCCATTTTCTGACAATGAAACGCTTGAAAAGAAAAGGGTAAGGGGGTATAATGAACATAGTGTAGTGCCCGAACAGACACTAGCGTTTTTGTTACATCAAGAAAGGAGCCATTTAATCATGGGATTTGTTGAACTGCTTAAAAAAAGAGCAAAAGAAAGCGTAAAAACAATTGTACTGCCAGAGACAGAGGATATGAGAACTCTTGAGGCAACTGACAAGATTCTGAAAGAGGGAGTTGCAAAGATCATCCTCATCGGTAATGAGGAAGAGATCAACAAGAAAGCTGCAGAGGGCGGCTTTGATATTTCCGGTGCACAGATCGTAGATCCGGAGAAATCTGACAGAACTCAGGCATACATTGATAAATTTGTAGAACTGAGAGCTAAAAAAGGTATGACACCTGAAAAAGCAAAAGAAATCCTTCATACTCAGTACCCATACTATGGTGTAATGATGGTAAAAATGGGTGATGCAGACGGTATGGTATCCGGTGCATGCCATTCTACAGCAGACACACTTCGTCCATGTCTGCAGATCCTGAAAACCAAACCGGGAACAAAACTTGTATCCGCATTCTTCCTGATCGTAGTTCCGGATTGCGAATATGGTGCAAACGGTGCATTTGTATTTGCTGACTCTGGTCTGAACCAGAATCCGACTCCGGAAGAACTTTCTGCAATCGCAGCATCTTCAGCAGAATCCTTCCAGCTTCTTGTTCAGGAAGAACCAGTCGTTGCAATGCTTTCACACTCTACAAAGGGAAGTGCAAAACATCCGGACGTAGATAAGATGGTAGAAGCTACAAGAATCGCAAAAGAAGAACATCCGGAACTCAAACTGGATGGAGAGTTCCAGCTTGACGCAGCAATCGTACCTAGCGTTGGTGCTTCTAAAGCTCCGGGAAGTGAAGTTGCAGGTAAAGCAAACGTTCTTGTATTCCCTGACCTTGATGCAGGAAACATCGGATATAAACTTGCTCAGCGTCTTGGAAAAGCAGAAGCTTACGGACCTGTTACACAGGGTATCGCAAAACCAGTCAATGACCTCTCCAGAGGATGCTCTGCAGATGATATCGTTGGTGTTGTTGCTATCACAGCTGTACAGTGCCAGGCTGAAGACAAATAAGAATTACATATTTTGAAACTTATTGAATAGGAGAATATTAAGATGAATGTATTGGTAATTAACTGCGGAAGTTCCTCCCTGAAATATCAGCTCATCAACTCTGATACAGAGGATGTTCTGGCAAAGGGTCTTTGCGAGAGAATCGGAATCGACGGAAGACTGGTTTATCAGAAAGCCGGACTTGATAAAGAAATCACAGAGTGTGCAATGCCTACACACAAAGAAGCTATCCAGTTTGTACTGGATGCTCTTACAAACGAAAAAACAGGCGCTATCAAGAGCCTGAAAGAAGTAGATGCAATCGGACATCGTGTCGTACATGGTGGAGAAAAATTTGCAGCTTCTGCAGTGATCACAGATGAAATGATCGCAGCAGTAAAAGAGTGTAACGATCTTGCACCACTTCATAACCCGGCAAACCTGATCGGTATTGATGTCTGCTCTGAGCTTATGCCAGGTGTACCGCAGGTTGGTGTATTTGATACAGCTTTCCATCAGACAATGCCTGCAAAAGCATATCTGTACGGACTTCCGATCGAATACTACAAAAAATTACAAAGTAAGAAGATATGGTTTCCACGGAACCTCACACAGCTTTGTATCCAAACGTGCTGTAGAATTCCTTGGACTTGACAAAGACAACTCCAAAGTTATTGTTTGTCATCTTGGAAACGGATCTTCCATCAGTGCTGTTCAGAACGGCAAATGTGTAGATACAACTATGGGACTTACACCACTTGAGGGCGTTGTTATGGGAACTCGTTCCGGTAATATTGATCCGGCAATTGTTGAATTCATTGCAAAGAAAGAAAACCTTGACATCGCAGGTGTTATGAATGTGCTGAACAAGAAATCCGGTCTTCAGGGTATGTCCGGAGTCGGCAGTGATATGCGTGACATCAGAGCTGCTATCGCAGATGGAAACGAAGATGCTAAGAATGCTTATGATGTACTTTGCTATGGTATCGCTAAATTTGTTGGCGGCTATGTAGCAGCTATGAACGGTGTAGATGCAATTGTATTTACAGCTGGTATTGGTGAGAATGTAGGCCAGCTTCGTAAAGATGTCTGCAATTATTTCGGATATCTTGGCGTTGAAATCGATGACAAAGCAAATGATACATTTAGCGAAGAAATTGTTATCTCTACTCCAAATTCAAAAGTTAAAGTTGCAGTTATTCCTACAAACGAAGAACTTGCAATCTGCAGAGATACAGTAGCGCTGGTTAAATAATTTGTTATAAAACAACTTCGAAGGGGGCTTGCCGTTGGCAGGTCCTTTTCTTTTGCGTATTTTCATATTATGACTTCCTTTTGTTGTAGCTATTACACAAAAATATTGTGCAATATTTGCAGAAAAGTACTGAAAATAGATTTTAGATTATGCAATTTATAACGATTATATTGACATACTTAAATTATGAATGTATAATTGCCATATTGAAACGTTTCAAATGTGGCTTTGTATAGAGGAAATGATGAATGGATAAATCTACGAAGAAAAGAGCCACAATTACACAAGTGGCAAAACATGCAGGTGTATCTGTTGGGACGGTTTCGAATTATTTAAACGGTACGGCAGGTGTGTCGCACGACAGGGCAGCGCGGATACAGCAGGCAATTGATGTGTTGGATTATATCCCGGATACTCTGGCGAGTTCCCTTCGAAGAAAGGACAGCACAGCGATACATGTTTTAACACCGCATCTGGATAGTGCTTTTTATACAAATACGATCAGTGCACTGATGCACGATGCATATGAGGCTGGGTACACCGTTCATATCTCTGGTTATGAATATTCGTCAGAGATAGAAAGGCAGCAGCTGAGAGCACTGGAGAGCAGCAAACCAGGCACATCAATCATTATTTTTAATGGGTTTGATGATCTCACAGAGATTAAACGGCTGGCGAAGAAACAAATACATGTGATTATGGCAGACAGGCGAGAGATACCGGGTTATACATCAAGTGTTATATTTGATAATCGTCGGGTACCATTTGAAATAATATGTCTGTTAAAAAACAGAAATTACAAACGAATAGGACTTTTTACAGAACCTACAAAACTTCAAAATATCCGTGAAAGAGTAGAGGGATTTCTGGAAGCAATGAAATATTTTGGATATCCGGATCCGGAAAAAAATATTTATTCCCGCCCAGATCTTTCACTAGATAAATTGAAAAACAGTTATCTTTATATGATGGAGATTCTTGAGTCATCAAAGCGCGAAGAACTTCCGGATGCCTGGCTGGCAACTTCGGATTATCTGGCATTTGGTATGATGAGGGCCATCAATGAGAAGGGATATTCCATACCGGAAGATTTTGCTATTGTCGGTTATGATAATATTGAAATATCGGGATATGTCAATCCGAGACTTACAACTGTGGAACAGGATCAGAAATTATTCGGAAGAACTTTATGGTCAGTAATTACAGAATACAATAAGACCGGAAAATATCAGAGTATAGAATTACCGCAGAAAATAAAGATGAGAGGATCTTGCTAAAATTAATAGTTGTATACTGAAATAAGTATACAATTATTTTTAGAAAATATTGAAACGTTTCAAACGGCATAAAAAGTATATTGGGGTACAAATATCTGAACGAGAGAAGGGAGGAGAAAGGTGTTCGGATCATATGGGTAAATAAAATATGAGATGCCGCGTAAATGTTTCACAAGCCAATTAAAAGGAGGAATTTAAAATGAAAAAAGCAATCGTTATGACTTTATGTGCAGCTATGGCAGTTGGGATGATCGGATCAGTTTCTACAGTATATGCTGCGGATGCAGATATTGCATCTGATGATGCTATTAAAAAAGCGGCTGACGAAGGTTGGGAAATTGCTGTTGTACCGAAGGATTCCACCAATCCATGGTTCGTTCGCATGGACACCGGCGTTAAGGAAGTAGCTGACGAAACAGGAGTTAACTGCTACCAGATTGATACAGGTACAATTGATGCTACAAAACAGGCTCAGCTGGTTGAGGACCTGATTGCTCAGGGCGTAGATGCAATCTGTGTAGTTCCAGTTGATATGGAATCCATGGACTCTACATTAAAGAAAGCAAAAGATGCAGGTATTGTAGTTATTACCCATGAAGGCGCAGATCTTAAAAATGTAGACTACGATATCGAAGCATTCTCTAATGAAGGCTATGGTGCTTTCATCATGCAGAACCTTGCTGAAGCAATGGGAGAAGAAGGCGTTTATACGACAATGGTAGCTTCCCTTACAAATGGTTCTCATAATGAATGGGCAGATGCAGCCGTTGAATACCAGAAAGAGCATTATCCGAACATGGCACTTCTGGAAGATAATCCGCGTGTAGAGTCTGATGATAATGGTGATACCGCATATAATGTTGCAAAAGAACTGATCAAAACATATCCGGATCTGAAAGGTATCATGGGAACTTCTTCTTTCGATGCACCTGGTGTTGCACGTGCGATTCAGGAACTTGGCCTTGTTGACAAATTCTTTACATCCGGTACAGGAATGCCGGCAGACAATGCTGAACTGCTGAAATCCGGTGTTATCAAATCCCTTACTCTGTGGGATCCTGCAAAATCCGGTGAAGCAATGGTTGACCTTGCATGCAAAGTACTTGCAGGTGAGGAGATTGGTGCTCCTGTAAATCTTAACGTTGATGGTTATACAGAAATGAACTTCCGTGAAGGATCTGAAACAGTTCTTGAAGGACAGGGCTGGATTACAATCGATGCAGACAACGTTGATGATTTTGGATTCTAAACAACACAAAAATTTATAAGCTTTAATGATCAATCCGTCGGTTCTCCCGGCGGATTGATTTCCAAAAGACCTGAACAATCACAGGTGTCGTAAGGCGGAGAGGAGGAAGCTATGTCTCAGAGTTTATTGAAAGCAGAGCATATAAAGATTTCCTTTGGAAATGTACATGCCCTTAGAGATGTATCTTTGGAGATTTTACCTGGTGAGATACACTGTCTTGCCGGAGAGAATGGTTGCGGAAAATCAACTATTATCAAAATTATATCCGGTGTCTATCAGAGAGATGGCGGAACAATTGAATTTAACGGACAGAAAATCGATAAGATTTCCCCGATTGATGCGATCAATCTTGGAATTCAGGTTATTTATCAGGATTTTGCACTTTTCCCTAATCTGACAGTTGCAGAAAATCTGGCACTTAATACAGAACTTGCATCACGTAAGAAAACAGTAAGTTGGAAAAATGTAAGAAAGATTGCTGAAGAAGCAGTATCCAAAATTAATTTCCAGGTTGATCTGGATGAAAAAGTAGAAAAACTTACGGTGGCTCAGAAACAGATGGTCGCAATCAGCCGCGCATTGATGTCAAATGCAAAGCTGATTATCATGGATGAGCCGACAACAGCGCTAACCAAAAAAGAAGTAAGCGCATTGTTTAAAATTATTTTGAAATTAAAGGAACAGGGAATTGCAATCCTGTTTATCAGTCATAAATTGGATGAGGTATTTGAAATTTCTGATCGATTCACAATTTTCAGGGATGGTGAATTGGTTGCTACAGGCAGTACAAAAGAACTGGATGATAAGAAATTCACCTATTACATGACAGGAAGAGAGTTTTCCGACAATATATTTATTCCGAAAAATGTATCCGACAAGCCGGTTTTTGAACTGAAACATCTTACTCTGAATGGCTCTTTTTCAGATATTAACCTCAGCCTTCGAAGAGGAGAGATTCTTGGAATTACAGGACTTTTGGATTCTGGTCGTACTGAATTGGGCCTGTCTATGTTTGGTCTGAAGCCTGCGGATTCCGGTCAGATCATAAAAGATGGAAAAGAAATTAAGCTTACCAGCCCAAGAGAGGCTATTGCCAACAGTATTGGATATGTTCCTGAGGACCGACTGTCAGAAGGCCTTTTTCTTACCCAGTCGATTGGTGACAACATCATCATTTCTGAGATTGACAAACTGAAAAAGAAAAATGGACAGTTTGATCTGAAGAAGAGAGATGAAGAAATTGAAAAATGGGTTAAAGAACTGGAGATCAAGACAAAAAATACCAAACAATCCGGCAACAACTCTTTCAGGAGGTAACCAGCAGCGAATCGTACTTGCAAAATGGCTTGCCTGCAACCTGGATGTACTCATTCTGAATGGCCCGACCGTAGGCGTGGATATCGGTTCCAAACATGATATTCATATGGTTCTGCAGAGACTTGCCAATCAGGGACTTGGTATTATTATCATTTCTGATGATCTTCCTGAAGTTATACAGAACTGCTCCAGAGTTCTCGTTATCAAAAATGGAAAAATCAAATCTGAATATGATACCCAGAACGTCAGTGAACAGATGATCATTGACGATATGATGTAGGAGGCGGTCATATGAATAAAAAAGTAAAGAAAATATTTCAGTCAAATGAACCGTATATTTTTCTTATCATAATTCTTCTCGGAATTGTGGTACAGATCCGTTCCGGACAGTTTTTTACAGCAAATAATATCGTTGACCTTCTGAGTGCGATGATCGTACCGGGACTTTTTGCAATCGCAGAATTCATGGCACTGATCGCAGGTGGGATCGATGTTTCTTTCCCGGCACTGGCATCTCTTTCTGCCTATGCCACAACAAAGTTCCTTCTTGACAAGAATTACGAAGGAAATGTTCTTCTGGCATTTGTGATCGCAATCGCAATTGGTGCAGTACTTGGCGCATTCAATGGATATTTTATTGGTTATCTGAATCTGAATGCAATGATCGTGACTCTCGGTTCTGCAAGTATCTTCCAGGGCATCATGCAGGGTACTTTAAGAGCAAATCAGCTTTCTGTCATTCCGCCTGGAATGAAAAGCTTTGGTACCGCTGCATTCCTGACAGCAACTAATAAGGCGAATGGGCTGACTTCCATTCTTCCTTATACCTTCATTATTCTGGTTCTTGTATGTGCAGTTATGCATTTTGTACTGCATTATACGATCTTTGGACGTGGTATTTACGCAATCGGCGGAAATCCACAGAGTGCACACACAGCTGGATTTAATGTAAAAAGAACAAAATTTATCATGTATATTATTATAGGTATGATTGCATCTGCGAGTGGTATCTGTCGTGTCTGCATGATGCAGCAGATGCATCCGACGAATATGCTTGGAATGGAAATGAACATCATCGCAGGTGTCGTTCTTGGCGGCGTTGCTCTTACCGGTGGTGCCGGTACACTGACAGGCTGTATTCTTGGTACTTTCCTGATCATCCTGGTACAGAACTCCATGATCCTTCTTGGAATTCCGACAACCTGGAGTGATGTATTCGTAGGACTTGTAATCGTGATTGGAGTATCCCTGACCGCATGGCAGTCAACCCGAACCTCTAAAAGCAAAAAGAAAGCAGTAAAGGAGGGCGCATGATGAACAAGATCAAAAGTATATATAAGAAAAATGAAGAAGTGACCCGCCTGTTGGTCATCATGGCAGTCTGGCTGATCTTCATGGCATTTACACAGGCCAGAAAATTTTATACTGGAATGAACTTTCTTACCATGGCGGGACAGTTCCCGGAATACGGCCTTATGGCTCTGGGCGGTATGTTATGCATGATCACAGGAGGTATTGACCTTTCTGTAGTTGGTACAGCCAATATGGCTTCTATCCTTACGGTATTTACACTGACCAGATTGTTTGGAGCAGACGGAACTATGCCACTTGCTTTTTCTGTTGTGATCTTCCTGATTGCAATTGTAACAGGTATTGTTGTTGGAAGTCTGAACGCCTTTTTGATCTCAAAACTTGGGGTTCCGCCGATTCTTGCAACGCTTGGTGTAAATGAGCTCTTAACAGGTCTCTGTGTGGTTATGACAAACGGTTCTGCAATTTCCTCTTTCCCGAAGCAGTACTGTGATTTCTTTTCAGGAAATCTCTTTGGTTTTATCCCACGAAGACTTCTGGTATTTATCGTAGTCGCAATCATTATCTGGTTTATGCTGGAGCATTGTACTTACGGAACTAAACTTCGTCTTTACGGAACGAATGCACATGTCGCAAAATTTTCCGGAATCAATACAACAAGCCTGCTGTTCAGAACGCATATTACTTCATCCATTTGTGCTGCACTTGGCGGATTGATGATGCTTGCAACCTATTCATCTGCAAGAGCTGATTATGGAACAAACTATACCATGCAGTCTATCCTTCTCGTCGTTCTCGGCGGTGTCAGCCCGAATGGTGGTAAAGGAAAAATTTCCGGTGTTATCACAGCTATCGTACTTTTGAAGATGATTGAATCCGGCATTAACCGTTTCAGGAGTGTATCTACATATTATGTAACACTGATCTGGGGAGCTGTTCTGATCCTTGCACTCGTGATTGATTATGTCAGCCAGAAACCGAAACATGCAAAATAAACAAAAGGAGCCTGTATGAAAAAAGTACTTTTTGTTGGTGAATCCTGGAGTGCTACTCTGATGGAAGTAAAAGGATTCAACAGTTTTTTATCATCTAAATATGAAACAGGACTTGGCTGGATTGACAAAGCGATCGAAAAAGCCGGCTATGAATTTGTATATATGCCGAATCATATTGCAAATGATCATTTTCCATTTACTCTGGAAGAGCTGAATGAATATTCCTGTATCATTCTGTCAGATGTGGGAGCAGACACGCTGCTGATTCCATCAGCTACATTTGGAACAAGCAAAATTCTTCCCAATCGCTGCCAGCTACTCAAAGATTATGTACTTGGTGGCGGAGGCCTTCTGATGATTGGAGGCTATCTTACCTTTAATGGTGTTGGAGCTCAGGGAAAATGGTGGGCAACACCGGTACAGGATGTCCTTCCGGTAGAAATTCTTCCATACGATGACCGTATGGAACACTGTGAGGGTGTCCATGCAGAAGTGACACTCCCGGATCATCCGGCATTTGCGGGAATCGAAGGAGAGTGGCCGCCTGTACTTGGTTATAATAAGAGCACCATAAAACCGGAAGCAGAACTTGCCGCTACAGTCTGCGGAGATCCGTTTATTGCGTTTGGCAGTTACGGAGAGGGAAAATCTGCTGTTTTCTCCAGTGACTGTTCACCGCACTGGGCACCACCGGAATTCTGCAACTGGAAATATTATGATGTGTTATTTAAGAACATCCTGGATTATATTGCAAAATAATCAGAATCAAAGGAAATGTGATTCAAAAGTTAAAAATACAAGGAGGTATTGACATGAAGACGATTAAAGACAAACAGATTCTTGTAGGTGCTGATTTTGCGGGATACCCGTTAAAAGAAGCAGTAGTGGCTCATCTGAAAGAATATGGATGGACAGTAACTGATGTTGGTGTCAGATCACCGGAGGACACAGATACAGATCTGATGTTTCACAGAATCGGCCTTCGCGTGGGTTCTATGATCTCGGAAGGCGAATTTGAACGTGCTCTGATCTTTTGCGGAACTGGAATGGGTATCCATATTGCAGCAAGCAAATGCCCGGGTGTTTCTGCAGGCGTTGTAGAAAGCGTGCCGGCTGCTCTTCGTGCAATTACCGGAAATGGCGTCAACGTTTTGGCTATGGGTGCATTTTATGTAGCTCCGAAAATGGGCTGTGATATAGCAGATGCTTATCTGAGCCATAATCTTGGAGATGGATATGAATACTGGCCAAACTTTTATGAATTCCATAAACTTGCCTGCGATGAATTAAATGCATTTAATTATGAAGAATATAAGGCAAATGGATTTAAAGTAAAACATCTTGGAGACTATCCGCTTGATCTTGTAGATGATCCGACTCTTTTTGGTGGTAAAAAATAAATAATAATTGCAAGAATCATATAACTGCCATATAATTGATGAAAAATATTTTTTAGAGGTTTGAAACATGAAAGTATTAAATTTTGGTTCTCTCAATCTGGACTATGTGTACCAGGTGGAATCTATTTTGATTCCCGGAGAAACACAGGCATCAAAAAGCAGGCAGACCTTTTGTGGCGGTAAAGGCCTGAACCAGTCTATTGCACTGGCAAAGGCCGGGATTCCTGTATATCATGCCGGTCTGATCGGAGAGGGCGGAGAACCGCTTCTTGAAGTTTGTAAGGAAAATGGGGTGAATACAGAGTTCATCAGACAGATCCCGGGACCATGCGGACATACAGTTATTCAGGTGGATGAAAATGGACAGAACTGTATCCTTCTTTTTGGAGGCTCCAATAGAAGTATGACAAAGGAGTTTGTTGATACTGTGTTGGATTCTTTTGAAGAGGGAGACATCATTCTTTTGCAGAATGAGATCAATGAACTGGATTATATCATTGACCGTGCATACGAAAAACATATGATGATCATTTTGAATCCTTCTCCTTTTGACAATGCATTGGAAAACTGTGATCTGTCGAAAATCAGTCTCTTCCTGATGAATGAGATTGAAGGTTTTCAGATTACCGGCGAAAAAGAACCAGATAAAATTCTTACAAAAGTGAAAGCACTTTATCCAAAAGCAAAAGTAGTTCTGACACTCGGCGGAGATGGTTCTGTATATCAGGATGAAACGGGGATCTACCGCCAGGGAATCTTTAAAGTAAAGGCTGTTGATACAACCGCCGCAGGTGATACGTTTACAGGATATTTTATTTCTTCTATTATTGATGGGCTGCCTGTACAGGACGGACTGGAGCTTGCAGCAAAAGCATCCGCAATTGCAGTTTCCAGACCTGGCGCAACTGCATCCATTCCTCTTCGCAGCGAAGTAGTAAAAGCAAAAAAGTAACGGAAAAATATAGAAATAAAAGTAAAAATGTCGTTGACAAACGGGTACCTCCTATGTATAATTGATAAAGTGTGAATAGGAGAGAACTATGCAGATTCATTTATCAGATATTACAGACAGTGAAGGAAAAATCATACAGTTCAGTTCTGAGGTGGAGTTAGATAAGATTTCATTTCAGATGGGAGAGTTTCCGATATTGGACAGATCTCCGGTAGAACTACGGATTGCAAATACAGGCAATAAAGTTCTTGAACTGACAGGAAAAGGCAGTTTAACTGTCGGCATTCCTTGTGACCGTTGTCTGGAGCAGGTGTCTGTTACTATCCCATACGATATCGAACGTAAGCTGGATATGAAACAGACTGATAAAGAGCGAGTTGAGAATCTGGATGAGAATGACTATCTCACTGGTATGGACCTGGATGTGGACCGGTTGGTCTATCTTGAGGTACTGATGAGTTGGCCTTTGAAAGTTCTTTGTAAAGAAGATTGCAAAGGAATATGCAGCCGGTGTGGGAAGAATCTGAATGAGGGACCCTGTGGATGTGCAGAGGAACCGAAGGATCCCCGTATGGCGGCCATCAGTGATATATTTAGTAAATTTAAGGAGGTGTAACCTATGTCCATATGTCCAAAAAACAAATCATCTAAAGCTAGACGTGATAAAAGACGTGCAAACTGGAAAATGAGTGCTCCGAATCTGGTAAAATGCAGCAAATGCGGCGCCCTGATGATGCCTCACAGAGTTTGTAAAGAATGCGGAAGCTACAATAAGAAAGAAATCGTGAAAGTTGAAGACTAATCACAACGAATGAAACAGAATCCTTTTTCGGGATTCTGTTTTTTCAATCAAATTCTATGTCTTGGAGGGAAAGATGGAACAGAAGAATCAGATTACGGAAGGGGTAATCTGGAAACAGCTTTTAATATTCTTTTTCCGATTGTAATAGGCACTTTTTTTCAGCAGGTGTATAATACGGCCGACAGTATTGTTGTCGGTCGTTTTGTAGGTAAAGAAGCTTTGGCTGCGGTAAGTGGATCAGTGAATCAGATCGTTACACTGATCGTGGAAGTTTTTGTCGGACTGACTTCAGGTGCTTCCGTGATCATTGCACAGTTTTATGGGGCAAAAGATCATAAAAATCTAAGCAGGACGTTGCATACAGCATATGCCTTTGCAATCGTTACAGGAGCCATAGTGGGACTGATTGGCTTTTGGATCACAGAAAAAGTTCTTATAGCGATGAAGACACCTTCAGAGTTGATGGCTGATTCTGTTATATATCTGCATATCTATTTCTGCGGTATGATCTTTAATATCGTTTATAATATGGGAGCTTCTATTCTTCGCGCAGTTGGGGATTCCAGGAGACCGTTGTATGTGCTGATCATGACCTGTGGCTTGAATATTTTTTTGATATCATGCTTGTTGTATTCCTTAAAATGGGTGTAATGGGAGTTGCAATTGCGACTGTTTCCTGTCAGGGAATCAGTGCATGCATGGTAACGTGGATTTTAATAAAGGGAAATTCTTTATTCCGGTTAAAGATCAGGGAGATTCGTTTTTATATGGCATCCCTGCAGTCGGTACTTCGCATTGGAATTCCAGCAGCACTGGAAGCAACTATGTATACTATTGCAAATCTGATCATTCAGATATTTGTGAATGGCCTGGGAACAGATACCGTTGCTGCATGGGGAACATTTGCGAAAATTGATGCTATTTATTGGATGGTTGTCAATTCGTTTGGTATTGCTATCACAACATTTGTCGGCCAGAATTATGGTGCGGGGAAAATACAGAGAATGCGAAAAAGTGTCAAAGTATGTCTGCTTATGTCTTATGGAGCTGCAATTCTGGTAAGTGCAGCACTGTATGGTTTTGCAGAACCGTTATATAGATTGTTTACAACGGACAGCAATGTTGTCCGCATTGGCGCAGACATGATGCATTTTCTTCTTCCGTCATATTTTATGTATGTAGTGATCGGAATATTGTCCGGAGCGCTGAGAGGCGCGGGAAGAGTATTGGTACCAATGCTGTTGACCTGCGGTGGGGTATGCCTGATCAGAATTGCCTGGATGTTTGGGGTATTTCCTGTTTATTCAGGAATTAAGACGATCATGCTGAGTTACCCGGTATCCTGGGGAATTACAGCAGTTTTATTTATTATATATTACTTCAAAAAATTTCCTAAAACGGAAGAACAGATTTTACAGTAAGGAGCATATAGATGAACGTATTAAATCTGGAACATATCAGTAAAACTTATGGCGAAAAAGTGATTTTTGACGATATCTCCTGTGGCATCCATCAGGGTGACAAAATTGGAATCATCGGTATCAATGGAACAGGAAAGACCACGTTTCTTCGAATACTGGCAGGTTTCGAGGAAACCGATGAAGGACAGGTGGTTATGCAGAATGGCCTTCGTATCACATATCTGCCGCAGCATCCTGAATTTCCAGAGGGCGCAACCATTCTTTCTTACGTGACACAGGGACAGAAAGAACAGAGCTGGAATTCCGAGACAGAGGCTCATATGGTGCTTAATAAACTTGGTATTGAAGACCATGAAGAGGAAATCGCACATCTTTCCGGAGGACAGAAAAAACGCGTGGCACTTGCAGCCGTTCTCGTGAATCCGGCTGATGTTCTGATCCTGGATGAGCCGACCAACCATCTGGACAACGAAATGGCTTCCTGGCTGGAAGATTATCTGAATCGTTTTAAAGGCGTTGTTATTATGGTAACACATGATCGTTATTTCCTTGACCGTGTAACAAATAAGATTCTGGAGATCAGTCATGGTAAGATCTATACTTACGAAGCAAAATATTCTGATTTTCTGGAAATGAAAGCGCAGCGAGAAGAAATGGAAATGGCTTCAGAACGTAAAAAACAGAGTATTCTTCGTATGGAGGTCGAATGGGCAAAAAGAGGATGCCGGGCAAGAAGTACAAAGCAGAGAGCCCGTCTGGACCGTCTGGAGGATATGAAGAATTCCGCAGCGCCTGTGCGGGACAAAAATGTAGAGATTGATTCTGTAGAGACCAGAATGGGCAAAAAGACGATTGAACTGCATCATATTTCCAAACGTTTTGGTGAGCGGGTATGTATTCGTGATTTTGACTATATTGTTCTGAAAAATCAGAGACTAGGAATCATAGGTCCAAATGGCTGCGGTAAATCTACGCTGCTTAAGATCATAGCAGGTATCCTTGAACCGGACAGCGGAAGTGTTGAAATTGGGGATACCATTAAGATTGGCTATTTTTCACAGGAAATCGAAGACATGAATTCCAGTCAGAGAGTGATCGACTATATTAAAGCTGTAGCAGAATTTATTCCGACAAAGGACGGACTCATCAGTGCATCCAAACTTCTCGAGCAGTTTTTATTTGAGCCGGCCATGCAGTATTCACCAATCGAAAAACTTTCCGGTGGTGAGAAAAAAAGATTATATCTTCTGAAAGTACTTGCTGCAGCACCAAATGTACTTTTGCTGGACGAGATTACGAATGATATTGATATTCCAACACTGACGATCCTGGAAGATTACCTGGATTCTTTTGCCGGAATAGTCATTGCTGTTTCTCACGACAGATATTTCCTGGACAATCTGGCAGACCGTATCTTTGAATTTGACAGAGAGGGAAATCTGACTCAATATGAAGGTGGCTATACTGACTATCTCGAAGCAAAAAAACGTCGGGAAGGTATGAATATTGATGAATCCGTAGAGATAAAAGCTTCTTCTGTCGGAAAGAACATGATAGAAGAACCTCAGGAAGAAAAATCTTCTGTAAAGACATGGAAACAGAATCGTTCTTCAAAACTGAAATTCAGTTATAAAGAACAACGGGAATACGAAACAATTGATGATGATATTGCTGGGTTGGAAGAAAAAATTGAAAAGCTGGATAATGATATCATGGCGAATGCTACAAATTCCGGTAAACTTAACGAACTTACAAAGGAAAAAGAGACTGCAGAAGCACTTCTGGAAGAAAAAATGGATCGCTGGGTTTATCTGAATGACCTGGCAGAACAGATCGAAGCTCAGAATAATAAATAGATGACGTGGGAACACTCTTGATTTTCTGATAATTCTTTAGTATGATAAAGTTTGAAGTTTTTTTGATAACAATATGGATTTAAAATAGATATACAGGAGGATTAATATGGCAGAATTGGTAAAAGTTGTTGTAGATGCCATGGGTGGTGATCTCGCACCGGTGGAACCTGTAAAAGCAGCTGTAGAAGCAGTAAAAGAAAGAAAAGATATCCTGGTCATTCTTACCGGTCAGGAAGAAGTGATTCATTCAGAGCTTAAGAAATATCAGGATTATCCGACAGACAGAATCCAGGTGGTAAATGCAACAGAAGTAATTGAGACTGCAGAACCTCCTGTTTTTGCAATTCGAAAGAAAAAAGATTCTTCAATCGTTGTAGGACTTAAAATGGTAAAAGAACAGAAGGCCGATGCATTTGTTTCTTCCGGAAGCACGGGTGCGGTCCTTGTCGGCGGTCAGGTTCTTGTCGGCAGAAGCAAAGGTGTGGAACGTCCGCCTCTGGCTCCGTTGATTCCAACAGCTAAAGGAGTTTCTCTTCTGATTGACTGTGGCGCAAATGTTGACGCCAGACCATCTCATCTGGTACAGTTTGCAAAAATGGGATCTATTTATATGGAACATGTAGTCGGCATCAAAAATCCGCGTGTTGCGATTGTAAATAACGGTGCAGAGGAAGAAAAGGGAAATGCTCTGGTTAAGGAAACTTTTCCGCTTCTCAAAGAAGCAGAAGGGATCAATTTTATCGGAAGCATTGAGGCACGAGATATTCCGGCAGGTTATGCGGATGTTATCGTATGCGAAGCTTTTGTCGGAAATGTTATTCTCAAACTTTATGAGGGAGTCAGTTCTGAACTGATTCACAAAATCAAAGACGGAATGATGAGTACTTTAAAAAGTAAGATAGGAGCACTTCTTGTCAAACCGGCGCTGAAACAGACACTCAAAAGTTTTGATGCGACAGAATATGGTGGAGCCCCGCTCCTTGGATTAAAAGGCCTTGTTGTCAAAACGCATGGAAGTGCCAAAGCTATCGAAATTAAGCATGCAATTTTCCAGTGCGTACAGTTCAAACAACAGAGGATCAACGAAAAAATTGCGGAAAAAATCCAGCCGGCGCAATTTCCGGCTCCAGATAAGGAATAACAGAAAAGAAGGCAGATAAAATGGAACAATTGGAACAGATTATAGGATATACATTTCAAAATAAAAAACTTCTGAAACAGGCATTGACACACAGTTCATATGCAAATGAAAAAAAGTTGGGAAAACTGGGCTGTAATGAACGTCTGGAGTTCCTTGGCGATGCAGTTCTTGAACTGATCAGCAGTGATTTCCTTTATGCAAAATTCACACAGGTTCCGGAGGGGGAACTGACCAAAAAACGTGCAAGCCTGGTCTGTGAACCTAGCCTTGCGTACTGCGCGCGGCAGTTTGGACTTCCACAATATCTTCTCCTTGGCAAAGGCGAGAATATGACGGGTGGACGTAATAGGGATTCTATCGTTTCAGATGCAACAGAAGCTCTTCTTGGAGCCATTTATCTGGATGGTGGTTTTGAACCTGCAAAGGATTTTGTCCTGAAATTTATCTTAAACGATATTGAACATAAACAGCTTTTTTATGACAGCAAGACAATTCTGCAGGAAATAGTCCAGGAAAAAGGAATTCAGCCGGTAGAATATATTCTGACCGGAGAGAGCGGACCGGATCATGACAAGCAATTTACGGTAAGTGTTCAGGTGAATGGACAGGTTGTCGGAAATGGAACCGGTCATACAAAGAAAGCTGCCGAACAGGCAGCAGCATATCAGGCAATTCAGGAAAAGAAATTCTGATTTTATGCGTGATACATGAGGAAAAGAAAAACTGGCAGGTGAACTATGTATTTAAAGAATATTGAAGTATATGGCTTCAAATCCTTTGCACAGAAAATCAACTTTGAATTTCATAACGGAATTACCGGTATTGTCGGACCAAATGGAAGTGGAAAAAGTAATGTTGGAGATGCTGTCCGCTGGGTACTTGGTGAACAGAGCGCCAAACAGCTTCGAGGCGGTAACATGCAGGACGTTATTTTTTCAGGAACAGAGAATCGAAAGCCATTAAGTTTTGCTTCTGTATCTATTACGCTGGATAACAGTGATCATAAACTTCCGGTAGATTACAATGAAGTTACTGTAACGAGGCGGCTGTATCGTTCGGGAGAAAGTGAATATCTGATCAATGGCAGTGGATGCCGTCTGAAAGACATTCAGGAAATGTTTTATGATACCGGTATCGGTAAAGAAGGGTATTCCATCATTGGACAGGGGCAGATTGATAAAATCTTAAGTGGTAAACCTGAAGAACGGCGAGAGCTTTTCGATGAGGCGGCAGGAATCGTCAAATTTAAACGAAGAAAAGCTACCACTCTGAAAAAGCTGGATGAAGAGCGGCAGAATCTGGTCCGTGTAACGGATATTTTAAGCGAGCTGACCAAACAGCTTGGACCATTGGAAAAGCAGTCTGAAACAGCGCGTATATATCTGGCCAAAAGAGAGGAATTGAAAGAACTTGATGTGAATCTGTTTCTTCTTGATCATCAGAGAACCGGTGAACTTCTGAAAGAACTGGAAGAAAAACTTGAACAGGCGCAGAGAGAACTAAATGAAGCTCAGGCAGCATATGATCAGACCAAAATAGAGTATGACCGTCTGGAACAGGAACTGGAAGATTTAAATCACAGGCTCGATACGTTGAAAGAAGAGCAGCAGCAGAATGCGCTTCTGAAACAGCAGTATGAAGGCCAGGTGCAGGTTCTTGAAGAACAGATCTCTTCGGGAAAACAGAACAGTGAGCATTATCAGAACCGTCTGACAGCTTTAGGGGAAGATCTGGACCGGAGAACGCAGGAAAAAGAAAAACTGGCAGAAGACAAACTGGAACTGCAGAGCAGACTGAAAGAAATTCGGGCCAGTCTTTCAAAGGAAACAGAGGCTCTGGAAAACATCGTTTCAAACGTAGAAGAATGTACACAGGCTGTAGAAGACGGCAAAAACGAGATCATTGAGATCTTGAACAGCCGTGCAACGACCAAAGGAAAAGTACAACGTTTTGATGCGATGCTGGAGCAGCTGAATATCCGTAAAGCAGAGATCAGTCAGCGAATTCTTCGCCTGAAAAGCGAAGAAGAGGTTCTGGAGAAAGAACGTCTTAATGCACAGAAACAATATGATGCAGTAACGGCTGTGATCCATTCGACAAATGAAGAATGTGTACGTCTGGACGGAGAGGTGCAGAAGTTACAGGATGAATTGAAAAAACAGAATTCTCAGATGGAAATCGGTCAGACAGCATACCATCGTGAGGCTTCCCGCCTGGAATCTCTTAAAAACATTACAGAACGTTATGATGGATATGGAAACAGTATCCGTCGTGTAATGGAACAGAAAAACCGTGAACCCGGTATTAAAGGTGTTGTGGCTGATATCATTCATGTGCAGAAAGACTATGAGGTTGCGATTGAAACTGCACTGGGCGGAAGTATTCAGAATATCGTCACAGATAATGAACAGACAGCTAAACGTATGATTGGTTTTCTGAAGAAAAACCGCTTTGGCCGTGCTACATTTCTTCCTTTGTCTAATATCAGCGGAAGAGGTGGACTGAATCAGAGGGATGTGTTGAGTGAACCGGGAGTTGTGGGTACTGCCAATACTCTTGTAAATGCAGATAAAGAATACAGTGAACTGGTCATGTATCTTCTGGGCCGTGTCCTTGTTGTAGATAATATTGATCATGCAATTGCAATCGGAAAAAAATATCGTCACAGTCTGCGTATGGTTACGATTGAAGGAGAGTCTTTAAGTCCCGGTGGTTCCATGACCGGTGGTGCGTTTAAAAATAACAGCAATCTTCTCGGAAGACGCCGTGAAATTGAAGAACTGGAAAGAAGTGTAGGAATTCTCAGGAAAGAACTGGAAGAAACGCAGAAATCAATAGGTGAAAACCGTAGCAGGCGAAATGTGCTCCGCGATACGATCGCCGATTTTCAGCAGAAACTCCGTCAACAGTATGTTGAACAGAATACTGCAAAGATGAATCTTGAACAGCTCAAAGAAAAAGAAGGCGAAATTCAGAACAGCTATCGGCAGATTGATCGTGAACAGGAAGAACTCCGCCATCAGGCAGGTGAGATCAGACAGGATCATAGCAGCATTGCCAGAGAACTGGAGGATTCGCAGAAGGACGAAAAGGAACTGGAAACCTTTATTGAGACCAAACAGAAAGAACTAGAGGAATGGAAGGCAGAAGAAACAGAGAAGACACATGAACTGGAAAAAATCCGGCTGGAAGAATCTTCTCTTGAACAGCAGAATCAATTCCTGCAGGAAAACCTGAGTCGTCTGAATTCTGAGATTGCTGCATTTCAGAAGGAATCACAGGAAATTACAGAAAATCTTGTACAGAGTCGTGAAGAGATACATAAAAAAGAAGAAGGTATCCAGGAGCTGAAAAATGCGGCACAGGAATGTCTTTTAAAAGAAGAACAGTATGGCAGCCAGAGAGCACAGTGGCAGGAAGAAAAAGAAAAACGAAGTGCCAGCCACAAAACATTTTTTGAAAAAAGAGATCATCTTTCAGAAAAGACTTCTCTTCTGGATAAAGAATGCTTCCGTCTGAGAAGTCAGACAGAAAAAATTGAGGAGCAGAGGGAAGGTCAGATTTCCTATATGTGGGAAGAATATGAGATCACGCCAAACAATGCACTTCAGTATCGAAAAGAAGAACTTACCGACCGACAGGCAATCAAAGCGGATGTTACACGCATAAAGGATGAGATCCGTAAACTTGGTTCTGTTAATGTAAATGCGATTGAAGATTATAAAGAGCTTCTGGAACGTCATACATTCCTGTCCGGTCAATACGATGATATCGTTAAGGCTGAGGAAACGCTGGAAGGAATTATTCTGGAATTGGATGAAGGAATGCGAAAACAGTTTACCGAGAAATTCCGTGATATCCAGAGAGAATTTGATAAGGCATTTAAGGAACTGTTCGGCGGAGGAAAGGGAACTCTTGAACTTGCAGAAGATGAAGATATCCTTGAGGCCGGAATACGAATCATTTCTCAACCGCCTGGCAAAAAACTCCAAAATATGATGCAGCTTTCTGGTGGAGAAAAAGCTTTGACTGCGATCGCTCTTCTTTTTGCAATCCAGAACCTGAAACCATCTCCATTCTGTCTTCTGGATGAGATAGAGGCTGCACTCGATGATTCAAATGTTGGACGTTTTGCATCGTATTTACAGAAGTTGACGAAAAATACACAGTTTATTATAATAACGCATAGACGTGGCACTATGAATGCTGCGGATCGCTTATATGGTATCACCATGCAGGAAAAGGGTGTTTCAACTCTTGTATCTGTTGATCTGGTAGAAAACCAGCTGAGCAAATAAGTTGCTGGTAACAGAGTGAACAGCAATGTAACTATCGAGGAGGACATAGTATGTCAGAAGAAAAAAAAGGCTTTTTTAAACGTCTGGTCAGTGGTTTGACCAAAACACGCGATAATATCGTGGCTGGCTTTGATTCTATTTTCAGTGGCTACTCCAGTATTGATGAAGATTTTTATGAAGAGCTGGAAGAGATTCTGATCATGGGTGATATAGGTATTAATGCGACTTCTGCAATCATAGAACATCTGAAAGAACAGGTGGCAGAGAAACATATCAAAAATCCTATGGAATGCAAACAGCTTCTGATCAACAGTATTAAGGAACAGATGCGTGTAGACAGTACAGAATATGAATTTGAGAACCGTAAATCTGTAATTCTTGTAATCGGAGTAAATGGTGTAGGGAAGACGACTTCTGTCGGAAAACTTGCTGGAAAATTAAAGGATCAGGGTAAGAAGGTTATTCTTGCTGCAGCAGATACTTTTCGTGCAGCAGCGGGAGAACAGCTTGCACAGTGGGCAAATCGTGCAGGTGTGGATCTGATCGGTGGTCAGGAAGGCGCTGATCCGGCATCCATCGTATATGATGCAGTTGCAGCGGCCAAGGCAAGAAATGCAGATGTGCTGATCTGTGATACAGCTGGACGATTGCATAACAAAAAAAATCTTATGGAAGAACTTCGTAAGATCTACCGTATCCTGGAAAGAGAATATCCGGAAGCATATCTGGAAACACTGGTCGTTCTGGATGGTACTACAGGACAGAATGCCCTGGCACAGGCCAAACAATTTGCAGAAGTCGCAAATGTAAATGGCATCATTCTTACAAAACTGGATGGAACTGCAAAAGGTGGAATCGCTGTTGCGATTCAGTCGGAACTGGATATTCCGGTAAAATATATCGGTGTTGGTGAAACAATCGACGATCTGCAGAAATTTGATGCCGATGCTTTTGTTAATGCACTGTTTGATATTGACGAAAAAGACTTACACACAGAAGAATAAACAGGAGGATACAGTATGCTTACATTAGAGAGCTTTGAACAGGCAGCAGAAATCGTAAAACAGGTAACTCAGGAGACAAAACTGATCAAAAGCAGTTATTTTTCAGATCTCACGGGAAACAAAGTATATCTGAAGCCAGAAAACATGCAGCGTACAGGAGCCTATAAGGTTCGTGGTGCATACTATAAGATCAGCACGCTTACAGAAGAAGAGCGTGCAAAAGGTCTGATCGCAGCATCTGCTGGAAATCATGCACAGGGTGTTGCTTATGCTGCGCATAAATTTGGTGCAAAAGCAGTGATCGTTATGCCGACAACAACACCTCTGATCAAAGTAGAACGTACCAAGAGTTACGGTGCAGACGTAATTCTGAAAGGAGATGTATATGATGAGGCATGTGCTTATGCACTGGAACTTGCTGAGAAAGAAGGGTATACATTTATCCATCCGTTTGATGATCCAGCAGTAGCAACCGGCCAGGGTACGATTGCTATGGAAATCGTACAGGAGCTTCCTCTTGTAGATTATATTCTTGTTCCAATCGGAGGAGGCGGACTTGCAACAGGTGTATCCACACTTGCAAAACTTCTGAATCCGCATATTAAAGTCATTGGTGTAGAGCCGTCCGGTGCGGCATGTATGAAGGCATCTCTTGAAAAAGGTGAAGTAGTTACTCTGCCACATGTAAATACAATCGCCGACGGTACTGCTGTACAGACTCCTGGTGAACATATCTTTCCATATCTGCAGGAAAACCTGGACGATGTGATTACCATCGACGATGATGAACTGATCGTTGCTTTTCTTGATATGGTAGAAAATCACAAAATGATCGTTGAAAATTCAGGCCTTCTGACAGTAGCAGCACTCCGTCATTTGAATTTCACCGGTAAGAAAGTGGTTTCTATCTTAAGTGGTGGTAATATGGACGTGATCACAATGTCTTCTGTGGTACAGCATGGACTGATTCAGAGAGATCGTATTTTCACGGTATCTGTGCTGATTCCGGACAAACCGGGTGAACTTGTTCGTGTAGCTTCTATCATTGCCGAGAATCAGGGAAATGTTATCAAGCTGGATCATAATCAGTTTATAAGTACCAATCGTTATGCTGCAGTAGAGCTTAAAGTTACACTGGAAGCATATGGCACAGATCATAAAAAGAAAATTGTAAAGGCACTGGAAGAGGCTGGATGTAAACCAAAGATCATTCGTGCGAATCTGTAACTTTTAAACCGTTATTTTCTGCTTCAGACAGAAAGTGAGGAAGAGGACCATGGCACCATATATAATGGAAGAATATATAAAAGCCTGCAAAGCTGGTAAGAGAGATTATCAGGCCAGAATGATGAAAGGGCAACTGCCTACACTTCAGGTTCTGGATGAGATACTGCCCCCAAAGGGGTCTTATTCGGAGGTCCCGCTCGGACTTGTACAGATACCGATCGACCAGATCGTCGGAACCAAAAGCGGTGGAAGAAGCAATGCATTCGCTGGGAACTTTATGCCTATTCTCAGAGAAAACACAGAATTTGCATATAAGTGGGCAACTTTAAGTCAGAGTCATATTAATGAAGGTATCCGCGATCCGATCAAAGCATATGAATATATGAACAAATTCTATGTAGAAGAGGGAAATAAGCGTGTCAGTGTACTGAAGTATTTTGATGCGGTTTCGGTTCCGGGATATGTGACCAGAATTCTGCCACAGCGTACGGAACAGAAAGAAAATAAAATCTATTATGAATATGTGGATTTTTACGCCCTGAGTCAGATCAACTATATCTGGTTTTCACGTCTTGGAAGCTTTGTCAGACTTCAGAAAGCAGTAGGAAAAGGGGCAAAGGATATCTGGTCAGATGATGATAAACTGACTTTCAGTTCTGTTTATTCAAGGTTTGCAGCAGAATATGAATCCTTAGGCGGAAAGAAACTTTCCATAACAACAGGGGATGCATTCCTTGCATTTCTTATGATTTATGATTATAAAGATATCTGCCAGAAAACAGTTAATGAATTAAAGGAACTGGTTGGTAAAAGCTGGGAAGAATTTAAACTTCTGGAACATGATCAGGAAATTGAACTGAAGATGAATCCTACGAGTGAAAAAAAATCTCTCCTAGATCGTCTGCTTCCGGTAAGTACACCAAAACTAAAGATTGCTTTTCTGTACGCAAAGACGCCGGCTACTTCTGCCTGGACGTATGCGCATGAGCTTGGTCGTCTTCACCTGGAACAGACGTTCCCTGAAGAAGTTACTACAGAATGCTATGAAAACCTTACGCGAGATCTTGCGGAAAAAGCAATTGCCGATGCGATTCAAAAAGGATGCAATATTATCTTTACAACAACACCGGAATTTGTGCAGGCAAGTGTACAGGCTGCTATTGCACATCCGGAGGTAAAGATTCTTAACTGTTCCTTGAATACATCTCACAGATATATTCGTACTTATTATGCCCGGATGTATGAAGCCAAATTTCTTATGGGGGCCATTGCCGGAGCTATGGCAGAAAACGGTCAGCTTGCATATATTGCTGACTACCCGATTTTTGGAACGATTGCCAATATCAATGCATTTGCTTTAGGTGCCAAAATGGTTAATCCGAGAGCACAGATATATCTGGAATGGTCTACGCTGAAAGATGTCGATCTTGGAATCGCTATGGACAATGTTATCAAAAAAGGTGTTACGGTTGTATCCGGACGGGATATGGTGATTCCGGAAGATGCATCGCGCTATTTTGGACTGTATCACATAGAAAAAGAAGGACCTCGTAATCTTGCTATGCCATTGTGGCACTGGGGAAAATTTTATGAACAGTTGATCAGGACGATCATGGATGGAACATGGAAATATGATGATAACAAAGATGAAACAAAGGCCATCAATTATTGGTGGGGACTGTCAGCGGAAGTGATCGATGTTATCTATTCGCAGAATCTTCCGATTGGCACACAGAAGCTGCTGACAATGCTCAAACGTGCGATTGCAACCGGGGAATATCATCCATTTTCAGGAATCCTTTATTCACAGAATGGAATGATTCAGTCGGATCCGGATAAAATTCTTTCTCCGGAAGAAATTATTACAATGGACTGGCTTGCAGATAATGTGATCGGAACAATTCCGAAATCACGTGAGCTTAAAGAACAGGCAAAACCGGTTACTTTACAGTCCGGTGTGGAAAGTCAGAAGGGATAATACAGTTTTATGAAAATACTTGCCATAGCAGATGTGGAATCAAAATATCTGTGGGATTATTTCGAGAAAAGTAAACTGGAGGGGATCGATCTTATCATATCATGTGGGGATCTTGATCCCCGCTATCTTTCTTTTCTGGCGACATTTACATCAGCGCCTGTTTTATATGTCCATGGAAACCATGACGATAAATATGAAAGGATTCCACCGGAAGGCTGCATCTGCATTGACGATAAAATATATGTGCATGAAGGAGTACGCATCTTGGGACTTGGCGGTTCCATGCGATATAAACCGGGAGAACATCAATATACAGAGTGGGAAATGAGACGAAGAGTCTTTAAACTTTTTCCAAAACTTGCGTGGAGAAGAGGCTTTGATATACTTGTCACGCATGCCCCGGCATATCAGTTAAATGATGCCCGGGATCTTCCGCATCAGGGATTTAAAATTTTTCTGCAGCTGATTGAGAAATATCATCCTAAATTTTTCCTGCATGGTCATGTTCATATGTCGTATGGAAGACAACACAAACGATACGATAAATATATGGATACATATGTGATCAATGCTTTTGATCGATGTGTCTTTGAATTTGAAACAGAAGATCCGGAAAAAGACGGACAATAAATAAAAATATATCTGTCAAGAAAAAACACTTGACACAATGATATAAATCATGTATGATAGCCAAGGTGGTTACAAATGGAAAAGTTTGTCGAACAGACATTGTTATATGATTTTTATGGGGAACTGCTTACAGAGAGACAGCAGCAGGTTTATGAAAGCGTTGTTCTGGAAGATTATTCCCTGAGTGAGGTAGCAGAAGATCTGGGAATCAGCCGTCAGGGCGTACATGACATGATCAAACGCTGTAATCATACACTGGAAGAATATGAATCCAGACTTCATCTGGTTGAGAAATTTCTCTGTATCCGCAAACAGGTTCAGAAGATCAAGGAACTTGCAGTAGGATATAATGCCGGTGAGATTACAGAGATTTCCAATAAGATATTAGAGGAGTTATAACGCATGGCATTTGAAAGCTTGACTGATAAATTACAGAATGTGTTCAAAAAGCTGAGAGGCAAAGGACGCCTGACAGAAGAGGATGTTAAGATTGCTCTGAAAGAGGTCAAGATGGCTCTTCTTGAAGCAGATGTTAACTTCCGGGTTGTTAAACAGTTTACCAAGTCTGTGCAGGAACGTGCAGTAGGACAGGATGTCATGAATGGTCTGAATCCAGGACAGATGGTAATCAAGATCGTAAATGAAGAGCTGGTTAATCTGATGGGAAGTGAAACAACCGATCTTCCTTTGAAACCAGGCAATGATATCACAGTCCTGATGATGGCTGGACTTCAGGGTGCAGGTAAGACGACCACAGTTGCGAAACTTGCAGGTAAGCTGAAATCCAAAGGAAAAAGACCACTTCTCGTTGCCTGTGACGTATATCGTCCGGCTGCGATCACACAGCTGCAGGTAAACGGTGAGAAACAGGGAGTAGAAGTTTTCTCCATGGGAGATAAACAGAATCCTGTAGATATCGCCAAAGCTGCGATCGAACATGCAAAAGCAAACCAACAGAACGTTGTTCTTATTGATACGGCTGGCCGCCTTCATGTGGACGAAGATATGATGCAGGAACTTGCGGATATCAAAGCCAATGTGAATGTTGACTGTACGATTTTGACAGTTGACGCAATGACAGGCCAGGATGCAGTAAATGTTGCAAAGACTTTTGCCGAAAAAGTAGGCATTGATGGTGTCATCCTTACCAAAATGGATGGTGATACCCGAGGTGGTGCTGCACTTTCCATTAAAGCAGTTACCGGAAAACCAATTCTTTTTGTGGGAATGGGTGAGAAACTTTCAGATCTCGAACAGTTTTATCCGGAACGCATGGCTTCCAGAATTCTTGGAATGGGAGATGTAATGAGTCTTATTGAGAAGGCTGAGGCAGCTCTTGACCAGGATCAGGCAGCAGAGATGCAGAAAAAACTCAAAAAAATGGATTTCGATTTCAATGATTATCTGACCAGTATGGAACAGATGAATAAAATGGGTGGAATCGGAAGTATCCTGAATATGCTTCCAGGTGTTGGTGCAAAAGCGAAAGATCTGGAAGACATGATTGATGAAAAGGCTCTTGACAGAACAAAGGCGATTATCCTTTCTATGACACAGAAGGAGCGAAGCAATCCGGGAATCCTGAATATTTCCCGCAAGAATCGTATCGCCAAAGGTGCCGGTGTGGATATCGCAGAAGTCAATCGTCTGGTCAAACAGTTTGAACAGAGCAAGAAATTAATGAAACAGATGCCTGGAATGATGGGCGGTAAAATGGGAAAAAGAGGCGGCTTTAAGCTTCCTTTTTAAATAAAAAACAATATAAATAAAAGATAGTATAATGGAGGAAAACAGAAATGGCAGTTAAAATCAGATTAAGAAGAATGGGACAGAAGAAAGCACCTTTTTATAGAATCGTAGTTGCAGATTCCCGCAGCAAACGTGATGGAAAATGCATCGCTGAGATCGGAACATATGATCCGAACATCGAGCCAAGCGCATACAAAGTAAACGAAGAAGAAGCTAAAAAATGGCTTGCTGCAGGTGCTCAGCCAACAGATGTTGTTGCAAGAATCTTCAAAGAGGCTGGAATCGAAAAATAATAAATCCTTTGCGGGAGGTATGTGATGAAAGAATTAGTTGAAGTAATTGCAAAATCTCTTGTTGAACATCCGGATGAGGTGGTTGTCACCGAAAACGAAAAAGAAGATGCAGTTATCATCGAACTGAAAGTAGGGCCTTCCGATATGGGTAAGGTCATTGGAAGACAGGGACGAATTGCAAAAGCAATCCGTACTGTAGTTAAAGCGGCTTCTTCAAAGAGCAGCAAAAAGGTGATTGTAGATATTCTGCAATAATAACGAAACGGAGCTGTGGAGACATAGCTCCTTTTTTAAAGGGAGTTTTTTATGGAAGATTTATTAAAAGTTGGCGTGATCACCACGACACACGGTGTACGTGGCGAAGTCAAAGTTTACCCTACCACAGATGAACCGGAGCGATTCCTTGATCTGGAGTATGTATTGCTGGATACCGGAAAAGAACTTCGAAGACTGGACATAAAAAATGTCCGTTTTTTCAAAAATCTTGTTATCTTGAAATTTGATGGAATTGATAATATAAATGATATTGAAAAATATAAGGGCCGCGATCTGTGGATTCCACGTGAGGAAGCACAGGAACTGGATGAAGATGAATATTATATAGCAGATCTTCTTGGAATGAAAGTGCTTCTGGAAGACGGATCAGAATTTGGAACATTAAAAAATGTCATGGAAACCGGAGCAAATGATGTTTATATTGTAGATTCCGTTGAACATGGAGAGGTATTGCTTCCTGCAATCAAAGAATGTATTCTTGATGTGGATATTGAAACAAACACAATGACTGTACATTTAATGAAGGGGCTTTTATAAATGAATTTTCATGTTTTGACACTTTTTCCGGAAATGATCGAACAGGGAATGCATACTAGCATCATCGGGCGTGCCATAGCAGGAGGCTACCTTTCTATTGACGCGATCAATATTCGTGATTATGCATTTAACAAACATCAGAAGGTAGATGATTATCCATACGGCGGGGGAGCGGGAATGCTGATGCAGGCAGAACCTGTCTATCTTGCATATGAATCGGTTCAGAAAAAGCTGGGATATCGACCGCGGGTTGTTTATCTTACTCCACAGGGAGAAGTATTTCATCAGACCATGGCAAAGGAACTGGCAAAGGAGAAAGATCTTGTTTTTCTTTGTGGCCACTATGAAGGAATTGATGAGCGTGTTCTTGATGAAATTGTTACCGATTATGTATCTATCGGAGATTATGTACTTACCGGAGGAGAACTCCCGGCCATGGTAATGATGGATTCTATTTCGCGAATGGTTCCAGGAGTTTTAAGTAATCAGGAATCCGGAGAAACCGAATCTTTTGCCGGAAATCTTCTGGAATATCCTCAGTACAGTCGCCCGGAAGAATGGCATGGACAGAAAGTTCCACCGGTTCTTCTCTCCGGACATCACGCAAATATTGAAGCATGGAGACGGGAACAGTCCGTTTTGCGTACAGCAAAGCGACGCCCGGATCTTTTGAAAAAAGCAGATCTGACCAACAAAGAATGGAGTCAGGTCCGACAGTGGAAGAAAGAATGGAAGGCCGAAGAAACTGAGGCCTCCGAGAAATAAAGGAGCAGTTTATGAAAACATCAGATTTTTACTATGATCTGCCGAAAGAACTGATTGCTCAGGATCCGTTGGAAGACAGAAGTTCCTCCAGACTTCTGCACCTTTCCATGCAAGATGGATCTTTTGAACACAGACATTTTACAGATATTCTGGACTATCTTCATAAAGGAGATTGCCTGGTCATCAACGATACAAAAGTTATACCGGCTCGTTTATATGGCCATAAGGAAGAAACAGGTGCTGTGATCGAAATACTTCTTCTGAAACGAAGAGAAAATGATATATGGGAGTGTCTTGTAAAACCTGGCAAAAAAGCACGTCCGGGAGCAAAGATTACGTTTGGAGACGGAATTTTAAAAGGAGAGATCATCGATGTTGTTGATGAAGGCAATCGACTGATCCAGTTTCATTACGATGGTATTTTTGAAGAAATTCTCGATCAGCTTGGGGAAATGCCGCTTCCTCCGTACATTACCCATAAATTAAAAGATAAGAACCGTTATCAGACTGTTTATGCCAAAAATGACGGTTCAGCTGCGGCTCCTACAGCCGGTCTGCACTTTACCCGAGAACTTCTGAAACAAGTGGAAGATATGGGAGTTAAAATTGCCCATGTTACGCTTCATGTTGGTCTGGGAACCTTCCGGCCGGTAAAGGTGGATGATGTCGAACAGCATCATATGCATTCTGAATTTTACATGGTAGAAGAAGATCAGGCAAAACTGATCAATGATACAAAGAAAAACGGCGGAAGAGTGATTTCTGTTGGAACCACGAGCTGTCGTACACTGGAATCAGCTACTGATGAGAATGGAATCCTTCAGGCAGGAAGTGGCTGGACAGAAATTTTTATTTATCCGGGATATCATTTCAAAATGATTGATGGACTGATCACGAATTTTCATCTTCCGGAATCTACGCTTCTTATGCTGGTATCTGCACTGGCAGGAAAAGAACATATCATGGCAGCTTATGAGGAGGCAGTAAAGGAACGGTATCGTTTCTTTTCGTTTGGGGATGCCATGCTGATTCTCTGATGTGTCCGCTTTGATGAATATAAAACAGGACTACCCTTTTTCTTTTGATTGCTATAATAGGCATATTGAAGAGAAAAAGGGCTTTTTATTATTTTGTTTTCAAAAGATAATATACCAAAAGGAGAAGGATATATGGATACACCAATCATTGCCCAGTATTATAGAGAGACAGAACCGGAAAAACGTAAGGAACTGCTGGAGCAGGCAATTGCATCCGGAGAAGATCAGGAAGCAAATAAGATCCGTAAAGAAATCTGGGAAGCACGTTACAAAGGAACGACAAACGAAGGGGGCATTGCCGACGGTTATCTGAAATTCTGGATGGCATTGGAATTTAATCGAAATGCAGGTCACAAAGTATTTGGCTCCGGAAGAGCACAGAAGGAAATACGCAAAGAACTGGATGATGTAAAATTCCGGGAAATCCGTGCAAAAAGTGCTCTTCATGAAGAACTTCTTCACAGAGAGTGCCAGCATCTTGTCAGATTTTATATGGATCTTTGTGAAAAAGACAAAAACTATAACAGTGTACTTTGCGGACTTATCACGATAAAAAAAGACAGTGCAAAAGCAAAACTGCAGAGAGACATTTATGAAACTGCCATATTGCTTCCACAGGAGATTGGCCTTGAAGAGGATTTGGACCTTCTGACAAAAGCTGCCCGTGAAATGTATGAACTGCAGTTCCCGGGAGAAAGACTTCCGGAATAAATATGGCATATCAGGAAATACTATATGTACTATGCAAAAACGGAGGCAACAATGAATTTAGATGATTTAAAAGCATATAAACTTGTCAGAAAAGAAAACCTGAGTGATATCCGCTCAACAGGCTACCTGCTTCGCCACATCAAAACAGGAGCAAGAATAATGGTAATCGAAAACGATGATGACAATAAAGTATTCAACATCGCTTTTCGTACTCCGCCAAAGAACAGCACCGGTGTTGCACACATTCTGGAACACAGTGTACTTTGCGGATCCAGAGATTTTCCTTTAAAAGATCCATTTGTAGAACTGGTAAAAGGTTCTTTGAATACATTTTTAAATGCAATGACTTATCCGGATAAAACCTGTTATCCGGTAGCAAGTTGCAATGATCAGGATTTTCAGAATCTGATGCATGTGTATCTGGATGCTGTATTTTATCCAAATATTTACAAAAAAGAAGAAATCTTCCGTCAGGAAGGATGGAGCTACCATCTGGAGAAGCCAGAAGGTCCATTGACTTATAATGGTGTTGTTTACAATGAGATGAAAGGGGCATTTTCTTCTCCTGATGATGTGCTGGAAAGAGATATCATGAACTCCCTGTTTCCGGATATCACCTATGGTTGCGAGTCCGGTGGTGATCCGGATAATATTCCGGAGCTGTCCTATGAAGAGTTCCTGGAATTCCACAGAACTTATTACCATCCGTCCAACAGTTATATTTACCTGTATGGAAATATGGATATGGCAGCAAAACTTGATTTTATTGATCGGAATTATCTTTCTGCGTTTGACAGTCTGTATGTGGATTCGGAGATCCGTGAACAGCAGCCTTTTGATAAAATGCATGATCTGGTCATGGAGTATCCGGTTGCAGAGAGTGAGAGTGAAGAAAATAATTCGTATCTGGCATACAGTGTTGTGACAGGAACTGCCATGGATACTTTAAAATGTACTGCTTTTGATATATTGGATTATGCTCTCTTAAGTACTCCGGGAGCACCTCTTAAGAAAGCACTTCTGGATGCCGGAATCGGATCGGATGTGTATGGTTCCTATGAGGATGGTATCCGACAGACGTATTTTGATGTTGTTGCCAAAGGTGCTGATCCTGGCAGAAAAGAAGAATTTGTTTCCATTATCCGCAAAGTACTGACAGACACGGTCGAAAACGGAATCGATCCAAAAGCACTGGAAGCAGGAATCAATTATATGGAATTCCGCTATAGAGAAGCTGACTTTTCCTCTTACCCGAAGGGACTGATCTACGGTCTGGATATTCTGGACAACTGGCTTTATGATGATGAACATCCATTCGCGCAGGTTCAGTTGATTCCTGTCTTCGACAAATTAAAAGAATTAAAGAATCAGGGTTATTTTGAAGATCTGATTCAGAGATATCTTCTGGATAATCCTCACGGTTCTGTTCTGACATTGAATCCATCCAGAGGCCTGACTGCCAGAAAAGCCAAAGCACTGGAAGACAAACTGGACGCATATCTTTCTTCTCTATCTGAAGAGGAAAAAACAGAACTTGTTAAAAAGACTGCGAATCTGGAACAGTATCAGGAAACACCGGAGGATCCGGAAGCGGCTAAATGTATACCGATGTTGAAGAGAGAAGATATTCGTAAAGAAATCACACCTTTTACGAATGAAGCTCTGGATATAGATGGAAGCCTTTTCCTGTATCATGAAGTTCCAACAAATGGAATCGGTTATCTGGATCTGATGTTTGATCTGAAAGACCTTGCAGATGAAAAAATACCATATCTTGGTCTTTTAAAATCTGTACTTGGATATGTAGATACAGCTCATTATACTTATGGGGAGCTGACAAATGAGATCAATGCACAGACAGGCGGTATTATGTGCGGGGTAGAAGTATTTGATCATGCAGATTCTGTAGATGCATTCCGTGCTTTCTTTTCTGTAAGAGGAAAAGCCATGTATCCAAAAACAGATGTTCTGTTTAAAATGATCCGTGAGATCATCAATACCTCCAGTCTGAAAGACACCAAACGTCTTCATGAGATCATTGCACAGGTGAAGTCAAGAGCACAGTCCAGTCTGGTAAGTGCGGGCCATTCAACAGCAGTACTGCGTGCAGCTTCCTATACATCACCAATGGCTGCATTTCAGGACAAAATGGCAGGTATTGCGTATTACCAATTTATTGAAAAACTGGACAAAGAATTTGAAGAACGTAAAGATGATCTTGTAAAAGAACTTTCTCATCTAATGCAGGAAATTCTCCGACCGGAATATCTGTGTGTCAGCTATACAGGTGAAAGGGATTCCCTTATGGATGTGCAGAAGCAGGTAAAAGCTCTGAAACAGACACTGCATAAGGAAGAGGTCAGCGTACAGCATCAGAATATGACATGTGTAAAGGAAAACGAAGGCTTCACAACTTCCGGGCAGGTACAGTATGTGGCTCAGACAGGTAATTTCCGCAAAAAAGGTTATGAATATACAGGTGCACTGAATATTCTGAAAGTTGCACTGAGCTACGATTACCTTTGGACGAATATCCGTGTCAAGGGCGGTGCATATGGCTGTATGAGCGGGTTCAAACGCAGTGGTGAGAGTTTCTTTGTTTCTTACCGTGATCCACATCTGAGACGTACTCTGGATGTATTCAAGGGCATTCCGGAATATGTACGTTCTTTTAAGGCAGATGAAAGGGAAATGACAAAATACATTATTGGTACAATCAGTGGCAAAGATGTACCACGTACCCCAAAGATGCAGGGAGCAATCTCCAGAAGTGCGTGGTTCTGTGGAATTACTGAAGAAATGGCACAGAAAGAACGAGATGAGATTCTAAAAGCAAGTGAGACAGATATTCAGGAACTTGCGCCACTGATCGAGGCAATTCTTGACAATGATGCGGTCTGCGTTGTCGGAAGTGAACCGGCAATTGAAAAAGAAAAAGAACTGTTTGATACAGTTCTTCCTCTGATCAGCTGTTGAGAAAGAAAACAGTATATAAAAATATACAGGAGTTATCGTAAATGAAAGAAAATTTTAAATCAGGTTTTACTGCGATCATTGGCCGTCCAAATGTTGGTAAATCTACATTGATGAATCATCTGATCGGTCAGAAGATTGCAATCACATCAAAAAAACCGCAGACTACCCGTAACCGTATCCAGACGGTCTATACCTGCGAAGATGGTCAGATTGTTTTCCTGGATACACCGGGCATCCATAAAGCCAAGAATAAACTTGGCGAATATATGGTACAGGTAGCAGAACGTACACTGAAGGATGTTGATGTGATTCTGTGGCTTGTGGAACCAACAACCTTCATTGGTGCAGGTGAACGCCATATTGCAGAACAGTTGAAGGGCCTGCATCTGCCGGTCATTCTTGTGATTAATAAAGTCGATACGGTTGATAAAGATGAAATTCTGAAGGCCATCGATACTTATCGTAAGCTGTATGATTTTGATGAGATCATTCCGTGTTCTGCACTTCGTAATCAGAATACAGAAGATATTATTCCATGTATTCTGAAATATCTGCCACATGGTCCGATGTTTTATGATGAAGACACTGTGACAGATCAGCCACAGAGACAGATTGCCGCAGAGATCATCCGTGAAAAAGCGCTTCACGCACTTGATGCGGAAATTCCACATGGAATTGCCGTTGCAATTGATACCATGAAGGAACGACCGGGCAAACGTCAGCTTGTAGATATTGAAGCTACGATTATCTGTGAGCGTGACTCTCATAAGGGAATCATTATCGGTAAGCAGGGTGCCATGCTCAAAAAGATTGGGAGCAATGCACGCTATGAACTCGAACAGATGTTGGATGCAAAAGTTAACCTGAAGCTCTGGGTAAAAGTACGTAAGGACTGGCGTGACAGTGACTTTATGATCAAAAACTTTGGTTACGATAAAAAAGAGATTTGATAAAAGGAAAGCTGATGAATGAGTGATCTGATCACAGTGCAGGGAGTTGTGATCTCTGCTATGCCTGTGGGTGAATATGACAAAAGAATTGTACTTCTTACAAGAGAACGGGGAAAGATTTCGGCATTTGCAAAAGGTGCCCGACGTTTGAACAGTCCGTTTATGGCTGCGGCTGATCCGTTTGTATTTGGAAATTTTACATTGTATGAAGGTCGGACAAGTTACAATTTGAATCAGGTTTCGGTTACTCATCATTTTGTTGAACTTGCGACTATGCAGCCAGGAGTTTATTACGGCTATTATTTCCTCGAACTGGCAGATTATTTCGGGCGAGAGGGGACGGACGAAAAAGAGATGATGAATCTTCTCTATGTAACTGTGAAGGCACTTCTGAATTCCCGGATGGATAATCGACTGATCCGTTGTATCTATGAGCTTCGTACGATGACAGAACAGGGCTTGTGTCCACAGTTATTTCAGTGTGCCGGATGTGGCTGCGAAATTACTGGTGAAGAGAGTTGTTTCTTCTCTCAGGAACTGCATGGGATCCTTTGTGAATCCTGTGCAAGGGGCAAAAGAGAAGCCCGACGGATTTCCCCTTCTGCATTATATGCCATGAGATACATAGCAACAGCTTCCCTGGGAAAATTATATACTTTCTGTGTTGATCCGGATGTACTTCTGGAACTGGAGCAGATCATTCATCTCTATACAGCAAGAAATACTGATAGAAAATTCAAAAGTCTCCAGATTCTGGAGGTTATGAAATAGCTTTTGGGGGATAAGAATAATTTTATCAATTTAGTCTGCAAAAATAAAAAAGTTGAAATATCTCTGAAATGCGGTATAATGATGAGAAAACGTAACGAATTAAAACGAAGAGGAGAATTATCATGGAAAAGACAATGGAAAAATTGTTGCCCTGGCCAAAGCCAGAGGATTTGTTTATCCAGGTTCCGAAATCTACGGCGGTCTGGCAAACACATGGGATTATGGTAATCTTGGTGTTGAACTGAAAAATAACGTAAAACGTGCGTGGTGGCAGAAATTCGTTCAGGAATCTCCGTACAATGTAGGTGTTGACTGTGCAATCTTGATGAATCCACAGACATGGGTTGCTTCCGGCCACCTTGGTGGATTTTCTGATCCGCTGATGGACTGTAAAGAATGTCATGAGCGTTTCCGTGCGGACAAACTGATCGAAGATTTTTGCGCCGAGCATGATATTGCAATCGAAGGAAGCGTAGATGCATGGTCTCAGGAACAGATGATGAATTTCATCAAAGAACATGAAGTTCCGTGCCCGTCCTGCGGCAAACATAATTTTACAGATATCCGTCAGTTTAACCTGATGTTCAAAACTTTCCAGGGTGTAACGGAAGACGCAAAAAATACAGTTTATTTAAGACCAGAAACAGCACAGGGTATCTTTGTAAACTTCAAAAATGTCCAGAGAACTTCCCGTAAAAAGATTCCATTTGGTATTGGACAGATTGGTAAATCTTTCCGTAATGAGATCACACCGGGTAATTTCACTTTCCGTACACGTGAATTTGAGCAGATGGAACTTGAATTCTTCTGTGAACCGGATACAGACCTTGAATGGTTCGCGTACTGGAAGAAATTCTGTCTTGACTGGCTGAGCTCTCTTGGTCTCAAGGATGATGAAGTACGTTATCGTGATCATGACAAAGAAGAACTGAGCTTCTACAGTAAAGCAACCACAGATGTAGAATTCCTTTTCCCATTTGGATGGGGCGAACTGTGGGGAATCGCAGACAGAACAGATTATGACCTGACTCAGCATCAGAATGTATCCGGACAGGATCTGACATACTTTGATGATGAGAAGAAGCAGAAATATATCCCATATGTAATTGAACCATCACTGGGTGCTGACCGTATGGTACTTGCATTCCTTTGCAGTGCATATGATGAAGAAGTTCTGGACGCAGAAAAGAATGATGTTCGTACAGTTCTTCATTTCCATCCGGTTCTGGCTCCGGTTAAGATTGGTGTGCTTCCTCTGTCAAAGAAGCTGAACGAGGGCGCTGAAAAGATTTTCCAGAAGCTCAGCAAGAAATATAACTGTGAATTTGATGACCGTGGAAATATCGGTAAACGTTACAGAAGACAGGATGAGATCGGTACACCGTTCTGCATCACATACGACTTTGAATCCGAAAACGACGGAGCTGTCACTGTCCGTGACCGTGACACCATGGAACAGGTTCGTGTGAAGATTGAAGAACTTGAGGCATATTTCGCTGATAAGTTTACATTCTAAGTAAATAAAGAGATATATAAATTCACCCGTATGATATATATGATACTGGCAAACAGGCTTCGGAAATCGTCATTTCTAAGATGGCAAACGACTCAGCGAAGCTATGCCGGGGATGACGCTGGCGGCGGCGGTTTTGTCCGCCGCCGCCAATCCACCGAAATCTATGCTGCATCAGAAACAGGAAATATATGTGTTGAGGATTCTGCGAGCCTGAGATACTTCGTGAATATACTTAACAGGTAGAAATATACGTTGCCGTGAGAAATGACATTGTTTGAGCGTAAGCGAATTATGTCATTTCTCATGGCGTTTTTAGTATATTGATAGCTGTTCTAGTATATTAGAAGTCTCTCACATGAGGAGAATACCAACACATATATAGCCTGTTTCGTGAAGTAAGCATAAGAGAGAAAATCTCCAACACATATATAGCCTGTTTCATGAAGTGAAGATGAGTGAAGTGAATATAAATGGGCAGAATTACAAGTTATATTCCGAGATATTTTGTCAAATATAAACATAATTTCTATAAATATAGATATTTATGAAACTTAAACAATACATAATGCACAAAATAACTTGACTAATCAAATAACTTTTGGTAATATTATACATTATATGTAATGCATAAATGCACAAAAGGAGATGACAGCATGGCAAAAAAACGTAATATCATTGTAGGACAGTCCGGAGGACCTACATCAGTAATCAATTCCAGTCTGGCAGGAGTATACAAGAACGCTATCGAACGTGGTTTCGACAAAGTATACGGCATGCTTCACGGAATCCAGGGCCTTCTGGATGAACAATATATCGATCTCTCTACACAGATTCATTCCGAGCTTGATATCGAATTGCTAAAACGTACTCCATCGGCATTTCTGGGATCATGTCGTTTCAAACTTCCGGAGATTCACGAAGATAAAGCAATTTATGAGAAAATCTTTGAAATCTTGAACCGCCTGGATATTGATGCGTTTATCTACATTGGCGGAAACGATTCTATGGATACCATAAAGAAACTTTCTGATTATGCGATTCTTACCGGCCAGAAGCAGAAATTCCTTGGTGTTCCAAAGACCATTGATAATGACCTTGCACTGACTGATCATACACCAGGTTTCGGAAGTGCAGCCAAATACATTGGCGCGTCTACCAAAGAAGTCATCCGTGATGCACAGGGCCTTACCTATAAGAAGAGTATGATCACGATCATGGAGATCATGGGACGTAATGCAGGATGGCTGACCGGTGCGACAGCACTTGCACGTACAGAAGACTGTGATGGACCAGATCTTATCTATCTGCCGGAAGTTCCGTTTGATATTGATAAATTCCTTGTCAAAGTCAAAGATCTCCTCAAGAAAAAATCCTCTGTTGTGATTGCAGTATCTGAAGGAATCCGTCTTGCAGATGGGCGTTATGTATGCGAACTTGGAAGTTCAGGAGATTATGTTGATGCATTTGGCCATAAACAGCTGGCCGGAACTGCAACTTATCTTGCAAATTTCCTTGCAGCAGAATGTGGCTGTAAGACAAGAGCTGTAGAGCTTTCTACGTTACAGAGAAGCGCTTCTCATATGGCATCCAGAGTAGATATTGATGAAGCATTTATGGTAGGCGGAGCAGCAGTAAAAGCAGCCGACGAAGGTGATACCGGCAAAATGATCGTTATTGACCGTGTTTCAGACGATCCTTATATGGCTAAGACCGGTATTTATGATGTACACCGTATAGCAAATGAAGAAAAAGTTGTTCCACGTAACTGGATGAATAAAGATGCCTCCTATGTAACAAAAGATTTTGTTGATTATATCAGTCCTCTGATTCAGGGAGATTATCAGCCAATCATGGTAAATGGTCTTCCGAGACATCTTGTACTTAATTTAAAAAAGAAACGATAAGTCAATATATGATTTGGGGAAAACTTACAAAGTTTTCCCCATTTTTTGACAGTTTAACCTTGACTATTTATACTAAACTCTATACAATAACTATGTGCGTATAAAACATAGGTTTTATGTGAAAAGAACAAAATAATTAGGAGGAAAATGTAAAATGGCAAAATGGGTTTACATGTTTACAGAAGGTAACGCTAATATGAGAAACCTTCTGGGTGGTAAAGGTGCCAACCTTGCTGAAATGACAAACCTTGGTCTTCCTGTACCGCAGGGCTTCACAATCACAACAGAAGCTTGTACTCAGTACTATGAAGACGGAAGACAGATCAATGATGAGATCATGGCTCAGATCATGGAAGCAATCACCAAAATGGAAGGAGTTACCGGTAAGAAATTCGGTGACAAAGAAAATCCTCTGCTTGTTTCCGTTCGTTCTGGTGCCAGAGCTTCCATGCCTGGTATGATGGATACTATCCTGAACCTTGGTTTAAATGAAGAAGTAGTTAATACTCTTGCAGAAAAATCCAACAACCCACGTTGGGCTTGGGACTGCTACAGAAGATTCATCCAGATGTACTCTGACGTAGTTATGGAAGTTGGAAAGAAATATTTCGAAGAGCTGATCGACGAAATGAAAACTAAGAGAGGCGTTAAACAGGACGTTGAACTTACAGCTGAAGACCTTAAAGAACTTGCAGAACAGTTCAAAGCTGAATATAAAGAAAAAATCGGTGCTGATTTCCCAACTGATCCGAAGGAACAGTTAATGGGTGCTATCAAAGCCGTATTCCGTTCTTGGGACAACCCGCGTGCAAACGTTTATCGTCGTGACAACGATATTCCATATTCCTGGGGTACCGCTGTAAACGTACAGATGATGGCATTCGGTAACATGGGAGATGACTGTGGTACAGGTGTTGCCTTCACACGTGACCCTGCTACAGGAGCTAATGGTCTGTTCGGTGAATTCCTGACAAATGCTCAGGGTGAAGACGTTGTTGCTGGTGTTCGTACACCTATGCATATCACTGAAATGGAACAGAAATTCCCAGAAGCATTCGTACAGTTCAAACAGGTTTGCAAAACTCTGGAAGATCACTACAGAGATATGCAGGACATGGAGTTCACTGTAGAGCATGGTAAACTGTACATGCTGCAGACACGTAATGGTAAGAGAACTGCTCAGGCTGCTCTGAAGATCGCTTGTGACCTTGTAGATGAGGGAATGAGAACAGAAGAAGAAGCTGTAGCAATGATCGATCCACGTAACCTTGACACTCTGCTTCATCCGCAGTTCGATGCAGCTGCTCTGAAAGCCGCTACACCGATGGGCAAAGGTCTTGGAGCTTCTCCAGGAGCTGCTTGCGGTAAGATCGTATTCACAGCTGATGACGCTGTTGAATGGGCAGAAAGAGGAGAAAAAGTTGTTCTGGTTCGTCTTGAGACATCTCCAGAAGATATCACAGGTATGAAATCTGCTCAGGGTATCCTGACAGTTCGTGGTGGTATGACTTCTCACGCTGCAGTAGTTGCCCGTGGTATGGGTGAGTGCTGTGTATCCGGATGCGGTGATATCGCTATGGATGAAGAAAACAAGAAATTCACACTGGCTGGAAAAGAATTCCACGAAGGAGACTTCATCTCCATCGATGGTACAACAGGTAACATCTACGACGGAATCATTCCGACTGTAGACGCTACAATCGCTGGTGAGTTCGGCCGTATCATGGCTTGGGCTGACAAATACAGAACTATGAAAGTTCGTACAAATGCAGATACACCGGCTGACGCTAAGAAAGCAGTTGAGCTTGGTGCAGAAGGTATCGGTCTTTGCCGTACAGAGCATATGTTCTTCGGTGAGGGACGTATCGATGCATTCCGTGAAATGATCTGCTCTACAACAGTTGAAGAAAGAGAAAAAGCTCTTGCAAAAGTTCTTCCATATCAGCAGGGAGACTTCGAAGGACTGTTTGAAGCTCTGGAAGGTAACCCGGTTACTATCCGTTTCCTGGATCCGCCGCTTCATGAGTTCGTTCCTACAGAAGAAGCTGACATCAAGAAACTTGCAGATGCTCAGGGCAAAACTGTTGAAGAAATCAAGACAATCATTGATTCTCTCCATGAATTCAACCCGATGATGGGACATCGTGGATGCCGTCTTGCAGTTACTTATCCAGAAATTGCTAAGATGCAGACAACAGCTGTTATCCGTGCAGCTATCAAAGTTAAAAATGCTCATCCGGATTGGGCAATCAAACCGGAAATCATGATTCCGCTTGTTGGCGATATCAAAGAGCTTAAATATGTTAAGAAATTCGTAGTAGAAACTGCAGACGCTGAGATCAAAGCAGCTGGTTCCGACCTTCAGTATGAAGTTGGTACTATGATCGAGATCCCGAGAGCAGCTCTTACTGCTGATGAAATCGCTAAAGAAGCTGACTTCTTCTGCTTCGGTACAAACGACCTTACACAGATGACATATGGCTTCTCTCGTGATGATGCAGGTAAATTCCTGAACGCATACTATGATGCTAAGATCTTCGAGAATGATCCATTTGCTAAACTTGATCAGGTTGGCGTTGGCAAACTGATGAAGATGGCAATCGAACTTGGAAGACCGGTTAACCCGAACCTTCATGTAGGTATCTGTGGAGAACACGGTGGAGATCCGTCCTCTGTAGAGTTCTGCCATAAGATTGGTCTTAACTATGTATCCTGCTCACCATTCCGTGTACCGATCGCTCGTCTTGCAGCAGCACAGGCAGCAATCGCTGAGAAGAATGCATAAGTTGATGTTGTTATAAGGCAAACTAAAATAGCCTAATATTTGTGTCCCAACAGAGTAATACCTACCCTCACTTTACAGGAAACTGTATCGTGAGGGTTTTTTTTGTCGGTCTGTTCTGCTTATGGCTTGAAAAAGAAAATTCATACCTGTATAATGGCATATGGAAATTGATAGTATTAGAAACTTAGGGGGAGTAGTTTTGAAAAATAACAAATATGAAATTGATATGTGCAACGGCACGATCATGGACAAACTGGTTTCATTTTCCCTGCCATTGATGCTTTCTGGAATCCTGCAGTTAATGTTCAATGCAGTGGATATCATCGTCGTCGGTCAGTTTACAGGAAGCGAAGCACTTGCGGCAGTTGGTTCAACGACTGCGCTGATTGCTGTTTTTACGAACTTATTTATTGGAATATCCCTTGGTGCCAATGTGCTTGCTGCACGTTTTTATGCTTCGGGAAAAAACAAAGAAATGTCGGAAACGGTACATACATCCATTGCCCTGGCATTCGTAAGCGGTATGATCATGGCAGTTGTAGGACTTCTTTTTTCACGGCTTGCATTGGAAATCATGGGTACTCCGGATAATGTTATTGACCAGTCCACACTCTATATGCGAATTTATTTTCTGGGAATGCCATTTTTTATGCTTTATAACTATGGTGCAGCTATTCTGAGAGCAGTAGGAGATACGAAACGTCCGTTGATCTTTTTGATCATATCTGGTCTTGCGAATGCAGGTCTGAATATGCTCCTTGTCGTTGTTTTTAACATGGGTGTAGCCGGAGTTGCTATCGGAACAATTGTTTCTCAGTGCATCTCCTGTATTCTGGTATTACGATGTCTTTACCGTTCAGAAGGAAGCTATCAGCTCAGATTCTCAAAACTCACGATAAAAAGCTTTTATCTGAAACAAATTTTTCAAGTGGGCATTCCGGCTGGTATTCAGAGTACCGTCATCAACCTGTCAAATGCTTTGTTGCAATCTTCTGTGAACTCTTTTGGTTCGATTGCAATGGCAGGATATACTGCAGCAAATAATATTTTTGGATTTCTGTATGTATCTGTAAACTCTGTTACACAATCCTGTATGAGCTTTACCAGTCAGAATTATGGAGTACGGAAAACAAAACGTATGGACAAAGTGCTTCTTGACTGTATTATCCTATCCTTTACATTTTCCTTTACATTGGGATGTGGAGCTTATTTTTTTGGTAATGAATTGTTGCGTCTGTATACCAGTGATCCGGACGTTATCCAGTGTGGGATTGAAATTCTTGCCTATACAACCGTACCGTATTTCTGTTGCGGAATCATGGATCTGATTCCCGGTGCACTTCGTGGAATGGGACATTCTGGCGTACCAATGATTTTGTCTATCATAGGTACCGTTGGAACACGAATCGTATGGATCTTTGGATTGTTTCCTCATAATAGATCCCTTTCTTTCCTTTTCATTTCATATCCTGTGTCCTGGATTCTGACAATCCTTATGCAGATAATCTGTTTCTATTTTGTCAGACGCAAAGTTCACAGAAACATCCTGACACAGGGCTGAAGGGATGACTCGAGGAGATTATTATGAATTATATGATAGCAATCCTTCCCAAAATGGCAGGATTTCTTTTACTTGTACTTATCGGCTTTACCGCATCACGCATTGGTGTGATCAAAAAAGAGGCCATGCCATCTATTTCCGGTTTCCTTTTTGAAGATTGTGTTGCCGGCATTGACAATTTCACTGATCTGGGAAAATCAGACTACCTTTTATACAATGGCCCGTTATGGCAGAATGGTCATTGCACAGATTCTCATGTACTTCATCATGGCAGCAGGAGGTATCCTTGGAAGCAGAATCTGCCACTTAAGCGGAACAACATCTAATGTACACCGTGGTTGTTCTGTTGGCGGTAATTATGGATTTCTTGTGATTCCTCTGATCATGACTCTGTTCGGCGATCAGGGCGGTAATGTTTATATCCCGATTTGTTCGGTCATTGATACTACTTTGGTCTGGACTCTTGGATTTACATTATTTACGAATGGAGTAGGACAGAAAGAAAACCCGTGGAAAAAAATCATCATGAATCCGATTTTCATTTCTATCATACTTGGATTATGTCTGATCAGTTTTCACATTCCAGTTCCTGATATGATCATGAACACCATAGATTCTGTTGGAAACACCTGTTACAGCTGGGGACTGATTTATCTGGGATGCAGTCTTGGATTTATGAAGCTCACAAATATTTCTAAATACAGATCTATCCTTGTACTTGTGTTTACAAAGTTACTCGTGATTCCATTGATTGTTTATTTTATTTCCCATCATTTTCTCACAAATGTTGAAAGTATGATTCTTATGTTGATCAGTGCAGCTCCATCCATGACAACTTCCAGTATGATTGCGGAACAGTATCATCTGGATGAGGAATATGCTTCCACGGCAGTAGTAACAACAACTTTATTTTGTATGTTCATCATTCCATTACTTTTTGGTCTGATTTCACTTTAAAATAACGTTTCTTCAGGAGAATAGTGAGAATATATAAATGAAATTACGTGTTAAAGATATTGTAAAAATATGGAATAATGGTGCTGCTTCCCTGGTAGCAGGTCAGGAAGGACTCATGCGCAGGATAGAGGTATTTGATATGATGGAACAGCCTAATATCAAACCATGGCTCAGGGAACACCTGCTCCTGATCACTACCGGATATGTGATTCGAAATGACAAAGAAGCTCTGCTGAACCTGATCCGCGATATGAATGAGGTGAATGCATCTGCGCTTGCCATCAAAACCCGTTTTTTTGAGGATTTTCCCAAAGAAGCACTTCAACTGGCGGATGAACTGAAGCTTCCGTTATTTTTTCTCGATAATAATGCTGGCTTTGTGGAACTTGTTTTTCCTGTCATGACAGCAATCGTAGAATCCAGAAGCAGCATTGAACTGGATACTCGTTATCAGATTGGAAAAGAAAACAAATCAGAACTTGATAACAGACTATTCTTTGATCTTATCAACCGTAAGATCACACAGCCAGAGGAAGCAGAATATCGTACAGCCTCTTTACAATGGCCATCAGAACCAGTGCGTATGATTGCGCTGTCTCTGGAAACTGAGAAAAATTCTTTTCTTCTTGAAATGAAAAAAGAACAACAGACAAAAGCAATTTCCAGAATTCTTGAAAAAAATCATATACGAAATGCTGTAATATGTAGCAAAGAAATGTGCTTTGCGCTCATGGGAATATCCATAAATGATACACTCCTTGATATAATTGTAAATGATATGATTCAAAAAACTGTCGAAATTAATAATTGCGCATGTTCTGCAATTATCAGCAACCCTCTGTCAGATTATCTTAAACTGGCGGATACTTATCAAAAACTTAAAGAAGGTTTTCATATTCGCATGATCCGAAAGCAGCAGTGGCAGTGTATTTTCTTGGATGAACTTCAATATGATCGTATTATGCTGCATATATTCAAAGACACGGAAGTACACCAATTTATCAGGTGTAAGCTTGGCCCATTAGTGGAATATGACCGTGCTCATGATACGCAGCTGCTCGAGACACTTGAAGCACTCATTCAGAATCATAATTCCCGCAAACTTGCTGCGGAATCCCTTTTTTTGCATAGAAATACTATGGTACATCGTATCAACAAGATCGAAGAAGTGTTGCATTGCAGCCTGGATGATACAGAAATAATGGAACAGCTGGAATTTGCTATAAAAATGAAAATGTATGCACATTAAAAACAAATGTGCATCGTGCACAATATTTTGCTGAAAAAAAGTGATTTCAAGCCGATGATTTTATCAATGTAAAGTGATATTATCTTAAATCATGAATGTGAAGCCGATGTGGGCATTCCTACATCGGCTGATTTTGTATTCTGGCCCGCTGTTATCCGGAATATGAGCACATGAACTTTTTACGAATGGAGGAGATAATATGGCTAGTAACACAAACAGGGATTACACACAGATGCATATTAAAGCATCTGAACATCCAAAAGCGTATGCACCACATATTCTTATTTTGAATATCGTGATGAGCATACTCGGTGCAATTATCGGACTTGAACTGATCGTACGTACCGGTGTCGCACCAAACACATCTATCGTAGGAGCGTTATTTGCAATCGTTATTTCACGTTTACCTGTCGCATTTTTAAAGAAATACCAGAGTATCCACTGTCAGAACATGATTCAGACATCTATCTCAGGAGCAACATTTTCAGCAGCAAACTGCTTCCTGCTTCCAATCGGTGTTCCGGTAATCATGGGTAGAATGGATCTTATGTATCCTATGCTTGTTGGTGTATTTCTTGCAACCATCATTGATGCAACAATTCTTTATAAAACATTTGACAGCGAAATGTTTCCGGCAGAAGGAGCGTGGCCTCCTGGAGTTGCATCTGCAGAATCTATTCTCGCAGTTGTAGAAAAAGGAAAGAAAGCCCTTCTTCTTATTGTAGGTGTAGTTATTGGTGTCGGTGGTAAGATGATCGGTATTCCTACAGACCTTCTCGGCGTATCATGGTTCGGCGATTTCGCAGCTATGACAGCTCTTGGCGTAGGATCAATTGTAATCGGTATCATTAAGACAAATGGATTTATCATTGATATCTTCGGACACAGCTTCCCGGTCATTACAAATATCTTCGGCGAAGGTGTAGACTTAATGGCTTCAAACATGTTCAAATACATGCCTCACGGTATTATGATTGGTGCCGGCCTTGTATCCCTTATCCAGTGTGGCCGTATGCTTTTCAAGAAGAGTGACGGAGACAGTGCAGCTGGTAAATTTACATCCAGTATGGCAAACATGAAAAAAGCCTTAGGCGGTGGTTATGTTGCATACCTGGTAGTAGCAGTTCTTCTGGCTGTAATCACAGGTATCTGGTCAGAAATGGGAGCTGTTCAGCTGATCATCTGGGTAATCTTCTCAGCTTTTGCAGCAATTGCTTCCGAGCTTATTGTAGGTATTTCTGCAATGTATTCAGGATGGTTCCCGGGATTTGCAACAGCGCTTATTTTCCTTATCGTAGGTATGTTGATCGGATTCCCGTCACTTCCACTTGGAATTCTTGTTGCTTATACTTCCGCAACAGGTCCTGCTTTCTCTGATATGGCATATGACCTCAAATGCGGTTACATCCTTCGCGGATGCGGAAAAGATCAGGAACTTGAGCTTGAAGGAAGAAAACAGCAGTATATCAGTGAGATTATTGGCTTTATAGTGGCATTTATACTTGTAGCTATTATGGCAAAACAGTACTTCAATCAGGGGCTGTTTGCTCCGGTTGATGCTACTTTTGCAGCTACGATTGAAGCAGGTGCCGGCGGAGATGTTGCCAAATGGCTGCTTATCTGGGCTATTCCGGGTGCAATTATACAGTTACTTGGTGGTTCCAGACAGGTTGGTATCCTTTTTGCAACTGGTCTTCTTGTTGGATCCACTATCAACGGTCTGACAATCCTGATCGCTTTACTTATTCGTTATATTCTTGTTAAGAAGAACAAAGAAAACGAGCAGACACTCAATATTCTGGGTGCTGGTTCCCTTGCCGGAGCTGCTCTGTACAGTTTCTTTACAGCTACACTATCACTTGGCAAAAAGAAATAATATTTTAAGAATGGTATTTTAATATATTTATTGCAGGAGATGAGTATTAAAATGAAAACTAAAGGAATTCGTCTTACAAAAGATGTCCTTGATGCTGCACTCGCCGGGGGTACAATCCTCGGCGGCGGTGGCGGCGGTGATCCGAAAAAGGGCAGAAAATATGCAGAGATTGCAGTGGATTATACAGACCTTCGTCTGATCACAATCGATGATCTGGAAGAAGATGATGTACTGTTAACCGCCTCTCTGGTCGGCGCACCGAATGCAGCGAATCAGTATATGACTCCAAAGGATATCGCTAAAACAGTTGAGATTCTTCAGAAAAACTGTGATTTTCATATTGGCGGCATCATCACAAATGAGCAGGGTGGAGAAGCTACTGTAAATGGCTGGCTTCAGGCTGCCGTTACAGGACTTCCGGTTGTGGATGCACCATGTAACGGACGTGCGCATCCGACAGGAGTAATGGGAAGTATGAATCTTCACAAAATCCCAGATTATACCACCGTTCAGGCATGTGTCGGCGGCAATCCGGATACCGGAAATCATATTGAATGTTTCTTTGAAGGAAATATCGATCATACTTCTAAAATGGTGCGTCTTGCATCTATCGAAGCCGGTGGTCTGGTTGCGGTAGCAAGAAATCCTGTCAAAGTATCCTATGCCAGACAAAATTGTGCCATTGGTGGTGTCAGCTTTGCAATTGAAACAGGAAAAGCATTCTTAAAAGGACTTGAAACTTCCGTAGAAGAGGGTGTAAACAGTCTCTGTACTTTCCTGAATGGACGCATACTTGCCAGAGGTCCGGTACAAAATTTCTCAATTGAGACAACTGGAGGTTTTGATGTAGGTTATGCAACCGTAGACGGCTGTGATATGACTTTCTGGAATGAATACGCAACTGTAGAAAAAGATGGTGAACGACTTGCTACTTTCCCTGACCTTATCATGACGATCAACGCAAAAACAGGTGAACCTGTAACAACAGCCATGATGGAAGAGGGCCTTGATGTCTACGTGATCACCACAGACAAGAAGAATCTGAAACTTTCGCCGACCATGTATGCGCCGGAATTGCTGAAAGCAACAGAAGATGTAATCAAAAAAGACTTAATCAGTTATTTGGATAAGTAATCAGGAGGAAATAATAACATGTTAATGAAACAGATCATTGATGCTTACGAAGTACTTGACAGTTCATTCGTAACAGGAGAAGCAGTAAAAGAATATCTTCTCGGAATTAAAGAGGATGCCAACGTTGAGGTTTATGAACTGGTTGGACCTAAGGGAAGCACAGATATGCTTAAAGTTCGTATTCCTGGCAAAAATGGTAAAACAAACGGTGGAGATGCTCCAACAATCGGTCTTCTTGGAAGACTTGGTGGAATCGGTGCACGTCCGGAACGTATCGGATTCGTATCAGATGGTGACGGTGCTCTCTGTGCAGTAGCTCTTGCAGCAAAGCTGCTTGATATGCAGAACAAGGGAGATTATCTTGACGGTGATGTATTTATCTCAACACATATCTGCCCACATGCTCCGACAGCCCCTCATGATCCGGTTCCATTCATGGGATCTCCAGTTGAAATGGCACAGGTAAATAAAGAAGAAGTTTCTCCTGATCTGGATGCACTGCTTGTTGTAGACACAACAAAAGGAAACCGTGTAATCAATACAAGAGGATTTGCGATTTCTCCTACAGTAAAAGAAGGATATGTATTAAGAACTTCTGAAGATCTTCTTGATCTGATGCAGATCACTACAGGACGCCTTCCATATGTATTCCCTCTGGCAACACAGGATATCACGCCATATGGAAATGATGTTCATCATCTGAATAGTATCCTTCAGCCATGTACAGCAACAGATGCACCGGTTGTAGGTGTTGCAATCACAGCAGAAACTATGGTTCCTGGATGTGCTACAGGAGCAACTCATGCTGCTGATGTTGAAGAGGCTGCAAGATTTATGTTGGAAGTTGCCAAAGCATATGGAAGAAAGCAGTGCAGCTTCTATGATGCAGACGAATATGCACGTCTTCAGAAATTGTATGGAAGCATGAAACATCTTCAGACTCTCGGAAATGAATAATAAGGGGGATTTCACATGAAAATAGGAGCAATTACAATTGGACAGGCACCACGTACAGATGTGACCGCAGATATCTTACATATCTTTGATGATTCACTGGAACTTGTTCAGGCCGGCGGTCTCGACGGTCTCACAAAAGAACAGATTGCAGAATTTGCTCCAGGCAAGGATGATTATGTTCTGGTATCCAGATTAACAGACGGAAGTTCTGTAACATTTGCAGAGCGTCATATTCTGCCAAGACTTCAAGACGCAATTAACCGTATGGAAGATGAGGGATGCAGTCTTATCATGATGTTCTGTACAGGCAGTTTCCCTGAAACACTTTCTACCAGAAAAATCCCTATGATATATCCATGTGAACTACTGAACCGTCTTGTTCCGCTAATGACCAAAAAATCCGATATTATCTGTATGACACCATCACCACTTCAGACTGAACAGTGTGAAAACAAATGGAAAAAATATGTGGATCATGTCAAAGCAGTTTCCGCTTCACCATATGGTGAATGGGATGCTCTTGAAAAAGCAGCAGAAGAAATTAAGAATTCTGAAGCAGATCTGATCGTTCTTGACTGCATTGGATATACACAGGAAATGAAGAAGATGTTTGCAGAAAAGACAGGTAAAAAGGTTGTTCTTCCACGAACCCTTCTTGCCAGAGTTGTTTCTGAACTTACAGATATCTGAATTAGCAGCTTTTATATAAAGGCAATATTTTACCGGGCATTTCGCAGGGTACTTCATAAGTCCGGCGAAATGTCCGAAATTATTTTTATGAAAAGAGGAAATCAACAATGGAGAATTTAGTGAAAATTGCAGAAGATGTTTTGACTTCCTGTCTTGCAGTGAAAACAGGAGAAGAAGTGCTGATCATCACAGATGACAGCCGTAAGGAGATTGGTGAAGCTATTTATGAAGCAGCTGGAAATCTTGGCTGCGAAAAACTGCTTATGGTAATGAAAGAACGCGAAGTAAGCGGGCAGGAACCGCCAAAAGCGATTGCAGCAGCTATGAAAGCAGCTGATGTCGTGATCGTTCCGACTGCACAGTCTCTGACCCATACGAATGCCCGTATTGAAGCAGCCAAAGCAGGTACTCGTGTGGCTACTATGCCTGGTATCACAAAAGAAATGTTTTCACGCGGTGCAATGACTGCTGATTACAATGAAGTTGAAAAATTAACTGCAAAAGTAACAGAAATGCTGACCAGAGCATCCCGTGCCCGCATTGAAAAAGACGGTTATGTGTTAAACATCAATATTAGTGGAAGAAATGGTGTTCCAAGCCCTGGTGTATACAGAGAAGCTGGAAAGTGCGGAAACCTTCCTTCAGGTGAAGCCTATATTGCACCGCTTGAAGACGGTTCTGATGGAGAAATGATCATTGACGGTTCCATGGTAGGCATTGGTAAGCTTGAAAGTCCGCTTCACATGACGATTTCCGGCGGAAAACTACGTTCCGTAACAGGAGAGAAGAGCGGAAATCTTGATATTCTCCTGAAAAATGAAATCAACGGAACAGTCTGTGAACTTGGAATCGGAACAAATGAAGCTGCAATTCTGAACGGTATCATCCTTGAAGATGAAAAAGTATATGGAACTGTTCATATCGCCTTTGGTACCAACACTTCTTTTGGCGGAACAAACAAAGCAGAATGCCATATGGATGGAATCATCCTGCGTCCGACTTTATATCTGGATGATACAAAAGTAATCGAAAACGGAGTTTTTCTTATCTGATTTACTTCAGAACAGATAAAAATATGACAGGAGGAACTGATATGAATAGAAAGTTTAAAGTTGGTCTGATCCGTGTACTCACAACCGAAGATGAAGAAGTGCTTCAGTCACATGGAAAACAGATCATGGAATATTTCCCTGAACTGGAGGTAGTAACCAAATGCATTCCGGATCAGTATGAAGGAATACACAGCCCTGAGCTCGGTGAAATTGCTATTCCCAAAATTGTTGAAACAGCACGTTCCTTTACGGATGTAGATATGATCATCGTAAGCTGTGCAGATGATCCGGGTGTTGCAGAAATCCGTAAAGTTCTCCCGGACATTCCTGTTACCGGCGGCGGTGAGACAACTGTAGCACTGGCTCTCAAATACGGAAGCAGGATCGGTGTACTTGGAATTACAGACTATGCACCTCAGGCATACATGAGAATGATCCCTGATCAGATGATTCTCGGCAGACCAGAAGGTGTACACAGCACACTGGATCTGATGACTCCGGAAGGAAAAGCAAGTGTACTGAAACTGGGTATGAAATTAAAAGAACAGGGTGCAGAAGTAATTGCTCTTGCCTGCACCGGACTTGCAACAATCGGCATTGCCAAAGATCTTGAAAAAGAGACTGGACTTCCAGTTATTGACCCGGTTATGGCAGAAGGTATGTTTGCTTATTTCGAATATCTCAGAAAAAAATAACATAGCTCAGACTTATAATAACCGGCCATATGCTGCCAGAAAGGTAATAAAGATATGTTGTTAAACGAAGCTATTATGGGCCGTCACAGCATCCGGTCTTTTCGTCCTGATCCTGTAGAAAAATCCTTACTGCTTACTCTGGCTGATGCGGCTCAGCAGGCGCCTTCAGCCAGCAATCTGCAGGCGTGGAGATTTCTGTTCATCACTGATCAGCAGCTCAAAGAAAAAGTTGATCTCTTTAGTCCTGGACTTTCAGGCAAGCCTCCGGTCATCCTTGTGATTTGTTCAGATATGCATAAAGCAGCCAGAAAGGGTGGTAAAAATTCAGAAGTATACGGTTGTCTGATGGATGCTTCCATGGCTGCTGAAAATCTTATGCTCAAAGCTGTTGAATTAGGGCTCGGGACATGTGCAATCAAATCCTATAATGATTCTGCGATACGTAAGATTCTGAACATCCCTGAACGATATCGTATTGAAATGCTCATGTCGATCGGATATCCCCAGGGTGAACCACGTTGCCCCAAACGTCCTCCGTTAGAAGAGATATGTTTTTTTGATCATATTACAGAATCAGAGAAGGAGAATCATGAATAATCCAGAATTTGAATTACTTGTCTATCTGATCACAAGTGCAAAAGCACTTCCGGAAGAACCTGCATGTTATGGTTCAATCAGACTGACAGAGGCTGCATCCAGACTTTGCAAGATTATCTGTGAAAAATATCCGGAAAATGATGCTTACCGTGCACTGCTTGGTTGTATTGACGCAGACAAAGGAAAGGCATTGACAGAACCGGAAGGTTTCGCCAAAATGTTGGAAAAAGCATCTGAGATGCTTGTGGACTGTCTTTAACAAAAGCTCCGGAAATTCCTGAAATAACAGGAATTTCCGGAGCTTTTTCTGAAAACAAAGCGGATATATGATTGTATATTCGACAGAATCATGGTAATATGTTTATATATCTACATAAATCACAAAATGGAAGGAGATTTATCATGAATCGAACCAGACAGATTTTAAAAAAATTAGCTGCAGCAGCCTTAGGTGCATCCCTGATTCTCTCAGGAAGCAGTACAGCATTTGCAGCAGGTTCCTATCAGGAAACAGAAAAGGCTGCCCTTAACAAACTCACAGACGGTATTCCGGAAACTTGGGATACTTATCTCGAAAATTACAAGAAATCTGCCGCCGGAAGTAAAAGCAATATGACACTTAAAGTAGAGGATACCGGACGTGCTCTGATTGGTGCACTTATGGGTGGAACGGATGTTTCCTGGCTACAGAGCATCAGCCTAGACAGTAATATTTCCATCAAAGATGGTGTCGAAGCAATCGTGTCTTCTGTTCTTCTGAATGATAACAAACTTTGTGATTTTAACGTATATATGGATCTTGCAAATATGATGGAATATATTCAGATTCCGGAATTGTCAGATTCCTATATGAAAGCTCCTGTTTCTTCAGATTCTGAAGAAAATTCAGAAGAAGCGCAACAGTTCCTGAACACTTATATGACGACACTTTCAGATCTTACTTCTGTGCTTCCGGATTCCAAAACACTTTCTACATTGCTGGATCGTTATGGAAACATTATAATTGACAGTTTTGAAGAAGGTTCTTCTGTAGAAGAAAGTGTATCTGTAGATGGCATCAGCGAAGAATGCACAGCATATGAAGGTATTATTTCTGAAAAATCAGCGTATACAATTGTCGAAAAAGTACTGACAACAGCCAAAGATGATGAAGAGATCAAGGCACTTTTTGACCAATGGTCAGATGATGCATCAAATGAGGAAAACCAGTACAAAGATTTCCAGAATTTAATCACAGATGCACTGGATGATATGAACAGAGATGACGAAGGATCCACTGAGAATGAAGCATTTTCCTCCAAAGTGTGGGTGAACGGAGATGGTAAGATCGTAGGTCGTCAGTTTGGTATAACGGATGGTACTGATACAACGCCTGTCTTTACCTGGAAAGCACCTTCTGAAGGAGAAGATTCTGCATTACTGCTTGAGCTTGCAGCGGATGATTCCTCTTTCACGTTTACAGGAAGTGGCAAAACAGCAGATGGTCTTCTGAATGGAGATTATATCCTTGCGGTAAACGGTACAGAAACTGTTGATATCAATGTAGAAAATCTGGAAATGAAACCTGCAAAAGCAGGATATTATAACGGAACCTTTAATATTTCCTTCCCTGCAGCAGAAACAGACAGCAGCGATTCAGAAGCAGGAGAAAGCACAGAAGATGATACAGATACCTCGGCAACAGATATGCTGGCTGGATTTGGTGCAGTTATTAAACTTACATCTGATGCGGATGCAGATACGTCTACATTGGATCTGACAGTGACAACATCTGGTGCAGCACTGGCAACATTGTCTATCACAGGTTCCTATGGTGAAGGTGTTGAAATTCCGGATTTTGCATCTCTTGATAAAACTTACGATGCAACAGATGATGAAGCTATGACCGAATATCTCACAGAAATAAACTGGGATACTTTCCTTGCTAATGTCAAGGCAGCAGGTGTTCCGGATGAGCTGGCTACTCAGCTTGAAGATGTATTAAAAGCAGCGGTTGAAAGCGCTTCACAGCCAGCAGAAGAGGAAAATGCGGATACTGAAACAGACACAGATACTACCGCAGAAGATGATGCAGCATAACATAACAGCTGATAGCAGAAGCGTGATAATTGAGTCTTAATTTAAAAAGAGGATATCCTCTCAGGCAGAAGCCTTGAGGATATCCTCTTTTTTTACTTTACACCTTCCATATTCTACATTACATAATAGAAACGCAGAAACAGTTGGAAGAATTCCAATCCAGGAAGCCTTCAGATCCAAGATCTGTGTTGCCAGGAAGGAAACGGCAACGCCCCCATAAAAACTGAGCAGTACTTTTCCAAAATAAATTCCTCTGTGAAGAGACTGTTCATCTTTGCTGCACAGATATTCTGTAAATCCTGTTACGCACTGACGAAGATTGTTGCTACAAAAAATACTGGAGCTTGCAAAACCATCTGCTCCTTTAAATGAACACCACTGAAAAGCTGTAGCAAAAAAGATTGGAAACAGAGCAACAAATGGATTCATTTCCGCCGGATAAAAACCAATGATCAGCAAAACAGCTCCATCTATCAGAATACTGAGTCTTTTTTGACTCATCTTTGAGATCTTATGAGAGAGGATCACAGTCAACGATACTGATGCAACATAAATTATCAACGCTATGATACGGAAAAACCACTCCTCATCTGCATGTCCTACGGCATCCATAGCCAACGAAACCATATTTCCAGTCTGTGCAGATCCAAGTATATCATGGCGATTTATAACACCATATCCAACCATAAACCCACCAATCAGAGTCATATTCAGATGCAGCCTTCTTTCCAGCGTTGCTTCATCCATGAAAATCATTCCTTTTCTTATTTTGTCATTTTTTATTATAATCTCGCTCATATATATTGTAAAATTGATATTTTGTCTATATAATATAAATTATGTTTATATTTATGTTTTTACATATGGAGGAAAATACATGACATATCAGGATATACACACGTTTCTTACCATAGCATCCAGTTCTTCTCTTTCCAAAGCAGCAGAAAGTCTTTTTGTATCACAGCCGGCATTAAGTCATCGTCTGTCAGCACTGGAAGAGGAGCTGGGGACAGAGCTGATCATACGTCGCAAAGGATCCCGTACACTGGAGCTTACCGATGCGGGCCAGCGTTTTGTCCCAATTGCCAGAAAATGGGAACAGCTGTGGATTGAAACCGGAAAGATTAAGTTCGAGCGGCCATCCACACAGCTTCGAATTGTAAATGTAGACAGCCTTAATTTTTATTTTATGCCACAGGTAATTGAGAATTTTCTGGAGAGTCATCCAAAATGTAGTCTGCATATCAACACCATGCAGTCAAATCTTTCTTATAAATCTATCGAAATAAAGAAGCAGATCTTGGCCTGATCACCAATCCCCATTTCTTCAAAAAGGTTCAGACAATCCCGCTTTTTGAAGAACAGCTTGTATTTGTGTGCCACAAAAGTGCTTCCTATCAGGATGGGATTCTCCCGTCTCAGTTAAACAGCACCGATGAGATCTATATTCCATGGAGCAATACTTTTCTTATGTGGCATGATTACTGGTTTGGAAATGATCCTGAAGTCAAAGTTATGCTGGATAATATGGCATTATTGCGTCAGCTGCTTGATCTGAAAGATGCTTGGGCAATCATGCCGGCAACTCTTGGACATAAATTAGCCGAAAACGAAAACTGCCGGATCGTTTCTCTTGAAAACGGTCCGGAGTATCGTACATGCTATGCAATTATGAATGACCAGCGAAATGCGCATCCTCTGGTTACGGAATTTCTGCAGGAGCTTCTGAATACAGTAAGCAAAATTCCTGAAATCAGGCTTCTGGATCCTCAGTATCATCAGAATCTGTAAATGCATCTGAATTTTCATCATATTCTTCATCTGATTCTGTAGCTGTTTCAGAATCACTTACTGTACCGTCCTTGATCCAGGAACTTCTTTTCTGGATCTTTTGCATGATTCGAGTAGCTTCTTCGCCCTCAGCAGGAGTTGGCTGGTAGTTATTATAATCAGAATCAGATGAGATGGAACATGGAATGATATTGGTCACATTGTCATCTTTTACACCATTCTGATCAATCGTGAATGTCTGCTGGAAAATTATAGTGTCCATATCACTTGGATATGCATTTCCACCAAAGCAGAAATTTCCAAGGCTGTATACGATATTCTTACCTTTATATTCTTCGATTCCCTGCAGAACATGTGGATGATGGCCGCAGACAAGATCTGCCCCCTCATCAATTGCCAGATGTCCAAGTGTTTTCTGGTTTTCATCCGGAACTTCCTCTTTTTCATTTCCCCAGTGAAAGATAACAACGATCAGCTGTGCACCATCTTGTTTTACTTTGGCAATATTCTGTTTCAGCTGTTCTTCCCGGCCAAGATGATCATTCAGCTCATAGATTCCTACCAGCCCTACTTTGACACCCTTTACTTCTGTAACAGCAGTCTCATCATAGCCAAAATGAAGGATATTCGCTGTATCCAGAGCCTTCAATGTATCATTGAAACTTTCCTCACCATAGTCATGGCTGTGATTATTTGCTGTATTAACAGCTTCTACAGAGCCTGCTGTAAGTATATTTGCGTAGGAAGCGGGTGCCTTAAAGGCAAATTGCTTGTCTTCTCGTTCCGTAGATTCTGTAAGAGTTCCTTCAAAATTTGCAATTGTCAGGTCATCCTTAGAAAAAATACTTTTTACATTTGCCATAAAATAGTCCGCGCCATAATTTTCGTAATATGCATTCAGGCTGGTATCATAATCGAAGTATTCGTCAGTTCCCAATGTACAGTCGCCGACAACACTGAGTGTTAACGATACCGGATCCATCTTTGGTTCTGGTGTGACAGTGAGTGATCCTGTCTGACTGATGTTTTCTGCTTTACTGGAAGAAGCCGCTTTTGATTTTCGAGAACTGCATCCTTTTATTGCAAAACTTAAGATTAGAATAAGTAGTAATATGCCTGCACCAATTCCGATATATAAAATTCGCAATTGACGTTCACGATAGTATCTCGATTTCTTTACCATTTTTCTTTTACGTTTTTTTGAATGTCTGCCGGTCTGATTCATTATATACTCCCTTTCCTGTCTGGAATTATTTGCAAAATTCGACAAAAAATTCTATTTAAAAAGAGTATAAGAAGTTTGACAGATTCCGTCAATCATTTTAAGATAAAGAATATAAAAAGATAAAAAAGAGAGTTACTGCGAACGGAGTGGACAGTAACGAAGGAGAAATAATATGACTGTTTTATATATTGGAAACCACACATCATCATCTAAGGGGTATGCAGCAATGGCAAGGCAGATTATAAAAAATGGAGGAAATACGTTTGCATTTTTCACAAGAAATCCCCGTGGAGGTAAAGCAAAAGCCATTGATGAAACAGATATTCAGAATTTTCTTGTACTTGCACAGGAAAATCATTTTGGAAAGATCGTTGCGCATGCACCATATACGTTAAATGCGTGCGCTGCAAAAGAAGAACTTCGAACTTTTGCGCGTGAAACATTTGCAGATGATCTTCGACGAATGGAATATACACCGGGAAATTATTATAATTTTCATCCGGGAAGTCATGTAGGTCAGGGCAGCGAAATTGGTATTCAGAAAATTGCTGAAATTCTTAACGATGTTCTTACCGAAGAACAGACAACCACTGTTTTACTGGAGACAATGTCCGGTAAAGGAACGGAAGTTGGAAGAAATTTTGAAGAACTCAGAAAAATATTGAATCTCGTAGAAAAGAAAAGCAAAATGGGAATTTGCCTAGATACCTGTCATGTCTGGGATGGAGGATATGATATTGTACATGATTTAGATGGCGTTTTAAATGATTTTGATCATATCATTGGTCTGGAGCGTTTAAAAGCCATTCATCTTAATGACAGTCTGAATGACTGCGGAAGCCACAAGGACCGCCATGCCAGAATAGGAGAGGGAAAAATTGGCATGGAGGCTCTTGTCCGTATAATAAAACATCCGGCTTTGCGGGAAATCCCTTTTATCCTCGAAACCCCAAATGACGATTCTGGATGGACAGAAGAGATCCATGTTCTGAAAGAAGCTTTTTATAAATAGATTTCGTTTTTTAATTCCATTCCTGTCCGAAAAGCTTCTGCATTTTGCAAGGTTGTTTCTGCAATATTGGTCAGAGCTTCTTCGGTAAAAAATCCCTGATGTGATGTCAGCGCAACATTTGGAAAAGAGAGCAGCCGCTGTACAGTGGAAGTTTTTAAAATATATTCGGACATATCTTCATACACAAAATCAGATTCTTCTTCGTAAACATCAAGCCCTACTGCCCAGAATTTATGATCACGGATACCGGTGATCAGATCTTCTGTACAGATCAGTCCTCCGCGTGATGTATTTACGAGAATTACGCCATCCTTCATCCGGGAAATCGATTTTTTATTTATCATATGATGCGTTTCCGTTGTAAGAGGACAGTGCAGACTGATTAGATCACTGATTGCCAGCAGTCTGTCCAGAGAAACATATTCCAGTCCGGAGCTTTCGTTTGGATAAAGATCATAAGCAACGATTTTCATCCCAAATCCCTGACAGATTCGTGCCATTGCAAGACCAATCTTTCCGGTACCTACGATCCCGGCTGTTTTTCCATACAGATTAACTCCCATGAGCCCATTCAGTGAGAAGTTATTTTCTCTGCATTTGATATATGCTTTATGGGTATGACGATTTGCGGTAAGTACCAGCGCCATAGCGTGTTCGGCAACTGCCTCGGGGGAATATCCGGGAACACGAAGAACTTTTATGCCACATTCTGCAGTTTTGTTCAGGTCTACATTATTATATCCTGCACAGCGCATCAATATCAGTCGTATTCCCTGATGTCTCAGTTCTTCAATGACTTCTGCTCCGAGATCTGCATTTACAAACGCACAGATTCCATCGTATCCTGCGGCCAGAGATGCAGTTTCTTTATATAAGTTTGATTCAAGAAATGTAAATTCAATATCTGGATATTCTGGCTTTAACCTGTCGAAAAATATCTGATCATAATCTCTGGTTCCATAGAACAAAATTTTCATAAAGACCTCCTGTAAATTTCATCTGAACCTGCATATATAGCTCAGACTCTGTTTACTGATAGAATGTCTCACCAGATAAAAACGTATACATTTGTTCATAAAAAACCTGCCTTTTCCATTTTTATGTAAAGACAGGTTTTCTTATCTATATTTGTGATTGGATATTTATTTGTCTCCCAGACTGTAAAGATCCTGATAAAAATTCGGATAAGAAATCTTTACACAGTCACCATGCAAAATCTCCATCGGACCATCACAAATCGTTCCTGCAACAGCAAAAGACATCGCTACTCTGTGATCCAAATGAGAATCAATGGTAGCTCCATGCAATGGTTTTCCTCCATGAATGATCATACCATCATCTGTTCCCTCTATATCAGCACCCATACGCTTCAGATTTTCAACCATAACTGTAATACGGTCAGATTCTTTAACTTTGAGTTCCTGTGCATCACGGATAACAGTTGTTCCATCAGCAAAAGCTGCCATAACCGCAATCATTGGAATTTCATCGATCAGTGTAGGAATAACAGCTCCCTCAACCGTGGTTCCCTTAAGGTTGCTGGTGCGAATCAGAAGATCGGCAGTCGGTTCACCTTCTGCACTCTGATTCAGAAGGGTGATGTCAGCGCCCATATCCATACACACCTTAAGCATTCCGGCTCTTGTTGGATTGATCCCCACATTTTTCAGCAGAATTTCGCTTCCCGGAGTCAGAAGTCCGGCTGCGATAAAATATGCTGCTGATGAAATGTCACCAGGTACTTTTACAGCTCTGCCTTCCAGCACAGGTTCCGGAAGAATAGAAGCAGTTGTTCCCTCGGATGTTACATTCGCACCAAAATAATTCAGCATGATCTCTGTATGGTTACGGGATAAAAACGGCTCTGTAACACTGGTTACCCCATCTGCATACATACCGGCAAGAAGGACGCAGGATTTGACCTGCGCAGAAGCCACCGGAGAATCATAATGAACTGCGTGAAGTTCCTTACCATGGATCAGAAGAGGAACACAGCCATTGCCTCTTTTGCTTGTGATATCGGCACCCATAGAAGCAAGCGGTGTCATGATACGTTTCATCGGACGAGTACGGATGGAGTCATCCCCATCAAGTTCTGAAATAAATTTCTGTCCCGCAAGGATACCTGAAATCAGGCGGGTGGTTGTTCCGCTGTTACCGACATCCAGCAGCGCCTCCGGAGCGGAAAGACCATGAAGTCCCTTTCCGTGAACCAGAATCTCAGACTTCCTGCGTTCTATTGAAATCCCCATTTTGCGAAAGCAGGAGATCGTAGAAAGGCAGTCTGCACCCTCAAGGAAATGAGAGATGCATGTAGTTCCCTTTGCAAGAGCGCCAAACATAACTGCTCTGTGTGAAATGGATTTATCTCCCGGTACTGTTAAAGTACCTCTTAAATTTGTCTGTTTTTTGATTTCCATATGACTACCTACCGTTCATATACTATGTAGTTGCGTTTTTTCAGAAGCGCACAGCCTTTTTCCAGTGCATTCTGCTCATAGAATTCTATTTTCAGAACACCTTGTTCGAATTCACGGTTATGAATAATACCAATATTTTTGATACTGATTCCTTCCATTGCAAGAATTGTAGCAATCGTAGCGATTCCACCTGCCTCATCTACAATATCAATATAAAGCATATATGTTTTGTTGATCAGACCGGAAGATGAAGCGTCGATAGAATCTCGGTAATCTCTGGATCTGGCGAACATATCGTAAAGGTATGAAGCTTCCTGATTGTCGATAGAACAGCGAATCTGAATCAGCATGCGGATATACTCATCAAGTACTGATGAAATATTTTCATGATTTTCAATACAAATCTGTTCCCACATAACAGGTGAAGAGGAAGCGATTCTGGTAATATCACGAAAACCACCTGCTGCGATCGTCTTCATATATTCTGCTTCATTATCTAGCTTGTTTATCAGATTAACAAGAGAAGAAGCAATGATATGAGGCAGATGACTGACACCTGCGGTAATAAAATCATGTTCTTCAGCAGTCAGAACCATAGGGATAGAGCCCAGTGAATCAATCAGTTCTGAGAATTCCGTAAGCTTTTCAAGCGGCACCTGACCACCCGGAGTCAGAATATAATATGCATTTTCAAGCAGATGATCTGAGGAATGCTCAAATCCGGACTGTTCAGATCCGGCCATCGGATGTCCGCCAATAAAACAGTGATCCATACCAAGTTCTTCAACAGCTTTATGGATTGGTCCTTTGACACTTCCTGCATCTGTGATGATACAGTCATCAGAAATTATATTTTTCAGATATTTCAGATATTCTATATTGTATTCTACCGGTGCACAGAGAAAGATATAATCGCAGGTATGGTATCGCTCATCCTTTTCTTCCAGTACAGCATCGATCGCATTACAGTTTAATGCAGCTGCCAGAGTTTCTTTATGTTTTGCATATGCCAGAATATGATAGTCTGGATGAAATTTGCGGATCGTTTTTGCGATAGATCCTCCGATCAGGCCAAGCCCGATAAAACCAATGGTTTTCATGATGTTTGATATCCTTTCCAAGTTAAACTATGCTTTTATTTTAAAAGAATATACTATAAATGTCAAATAGAGCCATAAAATCGGTAAATTCGTTAATAATTTACACAATTCGAACAAAAAATGTTGTTAAAATTATATAAAATACTTGAAAAGTGCGAGAAATTTTAGTAGAATATGAACATATTAGACATACAGGGAGGTATTACATATGGACGTTTATAGAACTGACCGAATTCGCAATGTGGTTCTTTTAGGACATGGGGGATCCGGAAAGACTACATTAGCAGAAGCAATGGCTTATCTGGCAGGAATGACTAACCGCCTTGGCAGAGTAGAAGATGGAAATACCGTCAGTGATTTTGATAAAGAAGAGATCAAAAGACATTTTTCTATTTCTACTACACTGATTCCGGTACCGTGGGATAAGGTAAAGATCAATGTACTTGATACACCGGGATATTTTGATTTTGTGGGTGAAGTAGAGGAAGCTGTCAGCGCAGCTGATGCAGCAATTATCGTTGTTTCAGGTAAAGCAGGTGTACAGGTAGGTACACAGAAAGCCTGGAATCTCTGCGAGAAATATAAACTGCCACGTATGTTCTTTGTAACAGACATGGATGTAGATGATGTCAGCTATCGAAAAGTCGTGGAAGAACTGACAGAGTTATATGGCAAAAAAATCGCACCACTCCATTTCCCAATCCGTGAAAATGGTAAATTCGTAGGATATGTCAATGTTGTCAAACAGGCCGGTCGTAAATATATTGACAAAGCAGGTAAAGAACCATGTGATATTCCAGAGTATCTGAATGAATATCTGGAAAAATATCATGATATCCTGATGGAATCTGTAGCAGAGACCAGCGAAGAGTTTATGGATCGTTATTTTGAGGGTGATGAGTTCTCTGTAACTGAAGTTTCCGCAGCACTTGCAACAAATGTACAGGATGCAAGTATTGTTCCGGTATGTATGGGATCTCCGATCAATCTTCGCGGTGTATCCAATCTTCTTGATGACATCTGTGGATATTTCCCAAGTCCGGACAAACGTTCTTGCAATGGTATTTCACAGAAGACCAATGAGATCTTTGAAGCAAATTACGATTTTGCAAAAACAAAATCCGCATATGTGTGGAAGACAATCGTAGATCCGTTCCTCGGCAAATATTCTCTGATCAAAGTTGCATCTGGTGTTATCAAATCAGATGATACACTTCTCAATGTAGAAAAAGGAGAAGAAGAACGACTCAATAAATTATATGTTCTGGAAGGTTCCAAACCTCTCGAAGTTCCGGAACTTCATGCAGGTGATATTGGCGCCATTGCAAAACTCGCAAGCGTACAGACAGGTGACAGCCTTGCGGCCAAGGCAAGTCCGGTCCTTTATCCGAAAGCTGTAATTTCTACCCCTTATACCTATAAGAGATACAAAGCGGTTAAGAAAGGTGATGAAGACAAGATTGCACAGGCACTTGCAAAAATGGCAAGTGAAGACAAGACGCTCCGTATTGTAAATGATTCTGCCAACAGACAGACGCTCCTTTACGGAATGGGAGATCAGCATCTTGATATTATAGTCAGCAAACTGAAAGAGCGCTACAAAGTAGATATCGAACTTTCCAAACCAAAGGTTGCTTTCCGTGAAACTATCCGCAAGAATTCTGATGTGGAAGGTAAACATAAGAAACAGTCCGGTGGACACGGACAGTATGGTCACGTTAAGATGCGTTTTGAGCCATCCGGTGATCTGGAAACTCCATATGTATTTGAACAGGTTGTTGTTGGTGGTGCTGTACCGAAAAACTACTTCCCGGCAGTTGAAAAAGGTCTGCAGGAATGCGTTCAGAAAGGACCTCTGGCTGCCTATCCTGTAGTTGGTGTCAAAGCTACACTTTACGATGGTTCTTATCATCCGGTAGACTCCTCTGAAATGGCATTTAAGATGGCAACGATACTTGCATTCAAAAAAGGATTTATGGATGCATCCCCAGTTCTTCTTGAGCCAATCGTATCCATGAAAGTTATTGTTCCGGATAAATATACCGGTGATGTAATGGGCGATCTTAATAAACGCCGCGGACGTGTCCTTGGAATGAATCCTGATCATGAAGGCAATACGATCATTGAGGCAGATGTTCCGCAGCTTGAAATTTACGGTTATTCTACAACGCTCCGTTCTATGACCGGTGGAAGTGGAGATTTCTCTTATGAATTTGCACGCTATGAACAGGCTCCGAATGATATTCAGACAAAAGAAATCGAAGCAAGAGCAAGTAAATTAGATACTACTGAATAATTTCTTTTTCTGATTCTGATAATAAGACACATAAAAAACCCTCACTTCAGATTAATGAAGTGAGGGTTTTTCTGAAAAAACAATTGTTCTAAATGATATCAACCAAACACCTCTTGAATATGTTATGGAATATCGTCTGAATACAGCAAAGCAGCTGTTGGACGACACTAAAATGTCCATTACAGATATCAGTTATCACTGTGGCTTTTCATCAAATGCATATTTTGGTAAGATTTTTCACGAAAAATATGGCATGACACCGCTTCAGTACCGTAATAGAAATATTGACAAACAGAACGTATTGAATTAAAATTGTTTTTTAGATAACAATGTTGGAGGAACCATAGAAATGAAATACAATTTTAAAAAGATTGAGCCTAAGTGGCAGGCAAAGTGGGAAGAAAGCAAAGTCTTCGAAGCCAAGGACAACAGTGACAAACCGAAGTTCTATGGCCTGGTAGAGTTTCCATATCCAAGCGGTGCAGGTATGCATGTCGGACACATCAAAGCATACTCAAGCCTTGAGGTTATTTCCAGAAAACGTCGTATGGAAGGATATAATGTGCTTTTTCCGATCGGATTTGATGCATTCGGTCTTCCTACCGAGAACTATGCAGTAAAGACAGGAACACATCCACGTATCATCACAGATGAAAACATCAAGAAATTTTCCAACCAGTTAAAGAAAGTTGGATTTTCTTTTGACTGGAACCGTGTGATCGATACAACAGATGAGGACTACTACAAATGGACACAGTGGATTTTCCTGAAAATGTTTGAAAAAGGTCTTGTATTCAGAGACAGAACTCTTGTAAATTACTGTCCACATTGTAAAGTTGTTCTTTCCAACGAAGACAGTCAGGGTGGTAAATGCGACATTTGTCACAGCGAAGTCGTGCAGAAATCCAAAGATGTATGGTATCTGAGAATCACTCAGTATGCGGATAAACTTCTTGAAGGTCTTAAGGATGTAGAATATCCGGATAATGTAAAACAGCAGCAGATCCACTGGATTGGTAAATCAAAAGGTGCATTTGTAAACTTTGATATTGACGGAATCGATGAAAAACTTGAAATCTATACAACCAGACCGGATACTCTGTTTGGTGTTACCTTCATGGTAATCGCTCCGGAACATCCGATCATCGACAAATACAAAGATAAAGTCACAAACATGGACGAGATTACTGCATACCGCAATGAGTGTGCCAAGAAAACAGAGTTCGAAAGAACTCAGCTTGTCAAAGACAAGACAGGTGTACGCATCCAGGGTCTGGAAGGCATCAATCCGGTTAATGGTAAAAAAATCCCGATCTACATTGCAGACTATGTAATGATGGGTTATGGTACTGGTGCGATCATGGCAGTACCGGCTCATGATCAGCGTGACTATGACTTCGCAAAGAAATTCGGCATTGACATCATCGAAGTCATCAAAGGTGGAGACATTTCCAAAGAAGCTTACACAGGTGACGGTGAAATGGTCAACTCCGAATTCCTGAATGGCTATACAAAGAAAAAAGATTCTATCGAGCGTATGCTGGAAGAACTTGAGAAGAAGGGTATTGGTAAAGCCGGTGTTCAGTACAAGATGAAAGACTGGGCATTCAACCGTCAGAGATACTGGGGCGAGCCGATTCCGCTGATTCACTGCCCTAATTGCGGTGTAGTCGCTGTTCCGGAAGAAGAGCTTCCGCTTCGTCTGCCGGATGTGAAAGACTTTGAACCAGGTGAGGACGGACAGTCACCACTTGCAAAGATTGATTCTTTTGTAAACTGCACTTGCCCGAAATGCGGTGCTGCAGCAAAACGTGAAACAGATACCATGCCTCAGTGGGCAGGGTCTTCTTGGTATTTCCTCCGATATACTGATCCGCACAACACACATGCACTGGCTGACATGGACAAACTGAAATACTGGATGCCGGTTGACTGGTATAACGGTGGTATGGAACACGTTACCAGACATATGATTTATTCCAGATTCTGGCATCATTTCCTGTATGATCTTGGCGTTGTAAACACTTCGGAGCCATATGCAAAACGTTCTATCCAGGGACTGATTCTCGGACCGGATGGCGATAAAATGAGTAAATCCAAAGGAAATGTTGTGGATCCACTTGATATCGTAGAAGAATATGGTGCTGATACCCTTCGTACTTATGTACTGTTCATGGGTGATTATGGCGCTGCAACTCCTTGGAGTGACAGCTCCGTTAAAGGATGCAAGAAATTCCTTGATCGTGTGGCAGGCCTGACAGATATTCTTTCTGAAGAACCTGTTTCTGAAGAACTGGAAATGAAGATTCACCGCACTATCAAAAAAGTTTCTTCTGATATTGAAAACCTGAAATTCAATACTGCAATTGCCAGCCTGATGACTTTGATCAACGAAATTACCGCGGAAGGACATATCGGAAAAGAAGATTTAAGCATCTTTATCAAACTCTTAAGTCCATTTGCGCCACATCTCTGCGAAGAGATCTGGGAATTCCTTGGTGGAGAAGGTCTGCTTGCAGTTGCTCCGTGGCCGGTATATGATGAAGGTAAGACAGTTGCCAAGACTGTAGAAATCGGTGTACAGGTAAATGGTAAGGTAAGAGGAACTGTAGTTCTTCCTAATGGATGCGATAAGGAAAAAGCTTTCGAAATCGCAAAAGCAGATGAGAGAATTGCTTCCTTCCTTGAAGGAAAGAATCTGATCAAAGAAATCTATGTTCCAAACAAGATCGTTAATTTTGTTGCAAAATAAAAATTATATATACGCACAAGAAAAGCCCTCCAGTTAAGACTGGGGGGCTTCTTTAATGCCTGTGATGTCCGGAGCAGCCATGAGAGAGTAGTTTGTATAATAAACAACAAATCCCGGTTTTGCACCACCTGGCTTTTTGACGTGCTTTTTCTGAATATAATCAATTTCTACTTTTGGAGCAGTTCTGCCTTTGGAATAATAAGCCGCAAGCCGGCCTGCTTCTTCAAAGGTACGGTCTGGAATTTCACCGTCCGGTGTTTTTACAATAACATGGGAGCCTGCCATTTTTTTAGCATGGAACCACCAGTCATTACCTGTTGCCATCTTAAAAGTCAATTCATCATTCTGAAAATTATTTTTTCCAACATAAATATCAAAGCCATCACTGGAAATGTAGTGGAACGGTTTCGATTTCGCCTGTGCTTTCTGACCTTTTTTGTTCGAATAGTGCTTTTTGATATATCCATATTCTGTCAGTTCTTCTTTGATCTGGCTCAGGTCATTTTCTGCACGTGCGATGTCCAGAGCATTTGAGATAGATTCCAGATGCTCTATCTCAGCTTCTGTATCAGCGATCTGCTCGGTCAGAGCTTCTTCTGTTCGTTTCAATTTTCCGTAACGGTCAAAGTATTTCTTGGAATTTTCACCTGGTGTCATAGCTGGATCCATTGGAATCGTGATTTCTTCATTCGTATAATAATTCAGCGCTTTAAAGGATTTACAACCGTCTTCAAGGCCATATCCATATGTATTGATAAGCTCACCATATACTTTATATTTATCTTTTTTTGCAGTATCTTTCATTTGTTTCTGTTGAAGGATCAGTTTTTTGCGATTACGTTCCAGGGCTGTCTGTACGATTCTTCGAAGATCTGAAGACTTCTGGCGGATTCTGGTCAGAATTTCTTTGGATGCATAATAAGTCTCCAGCATTTCTGATACAGACTCAAATGTTTCACTGTGATAATCCGGTCCATACTGTGTAAGCGGAACTACTGCATATTCAACAGGTTCTTCACCGTGATAAATGATGTTCGGAGAAAATTTTTCCTCCTGTACCTGTTCAATCAGTCTTTTAAATGTATGATACAGATGTACAGAGGCATTTTCATCCAGGGACTGTGCGGCATCATTTCCATCAATCGAAGCACGATAACAGATTTCTTCGGCAATCAGCGGACTGATACCTGTCAGGGTTGTATAGATTGCTTTTGCAATATTACATGGCTTTTTGCATACAACATTTCGGAAATCTTCTTCTTCGATCGTCAGTGGGTCATATTTTTCCTGAGTCTGCGGCAGGAAATAATCCCTTCCCGGCAGAACTTCACGGATTGAACTCATATGTGAAGACACATGTTTGATACTGTCAAGAATCATTCGGTTTTCATCGTAGAAAATAATATTGCTGTATTTTCCCATCAGTTCGACAATAAGATATTTCTTACATGGATCGCCAAGTTCATTCAGATGTTCCAGCTCAAATTCTACAACACGCTCCAGGCCAGGCTGAGATATACTTCCAATTCGTGCACTGCTCAGATGCTTGCGAAGAAGCATACAAAAATTGGGTGCTGTCAGTGGACTTGGTTTATTTTTGCCGGTAAAATAAATAAGTGGAAGAGAGGGACTGGCGGATATAAATAAACGACATTGTCCATTCGCACCTTTTCCTGTAATCATCAATGCATCCGACTCTGGCTGCGCAATTTTATTAAAACGACCATTGTCAAGATTTTTATGTAATTCCTGTACCATTGCTGCAATGGTAATACCATCAAATGCCATTCTATTTCTCCTTTAATAAAATTTCTTTCATAAGAATCAGATGCTGTGAAAACCCTTTCCGATAATCTCGCTGGTATTGGATATCAGCATAAATGCGCTCGGCTGATTTTCTTTAATATAGTTACGAAGACGTACTGCCTGAGGCCGGCTGAGAACAGTAAATACAATATATTTGTCCTTTCCGGAAAAAGCCCCCTGTGCATGAACGACCGTTGCACTTCTGTTGAGTTCATGCACAAGAAAATTACAGATTGCTTCCGGTTCATCACAGACCACATTAAAATATTTGGACAGATTAAATCCTTCAATAAAGTTATCAATCATAAAGGAACGAATCGTCAGTCCAAGGAATGAGTAAAGACCGGTCTGGATATCAAAAACAAAGCATCCAGCAACTGTGATCAGTATATCCGTCACAAGAAGAGCTTTACCAATATCGAAACTGCTGTATCTTTTAAGAATCATTGCAATGATATCTGTTCCACCACTGGATGAACCAATATTAAACAAAATCGCAGATCCGAGTGCCGGAAGAGCTATTGCAAAGCAAAGTTCCAGCATAGTCTGGTCAGTCAATGGATGATCCATCGGACATACTCGTTCCAATGTAGAAAGAACAACTGACAAAAGGATACTGCAATACGCTGTTTTGGCAGCAAATTTTTTTCCCAGTACAATAAATCCCAATATAAGCAGCAGCATATTTACAATAAAAGAAAAGTCACTGGCTGAAATGGATGTTTTATCAGCAACCAGAACTGCAAGGCCTGTAATTCCGCCAAATGTAAAATTATTCGTAAACTTGAAAAAATATGTACCGACTGCCATGATCAGAGTACTGACGGTAAGCAGCGAAAAGTGTTTGATTTTTTCTTTCATAATATATATGATTCCCCCTTATATTTCATCCGAATTATTGTAACGCGGGCAGTATGGAAATGTCAACGTGGGTATTTGACTGTTTATAAATTATTTGACTGTTTATAAATTATTTTATAAAAAAAACGAATTGACTAGATTTTTAGAATGCTCTATAATAAATCTGTATGTAAAAAAAGAGACTTGCAAAGTGAGAGAGCTTATGATAAAAAGTATGACAGGCTTCGGCCACGCAGAAAAAGTAACCAGTCAGTGTAAGATCACGGTTGAACTGAAATCAGTCAATCACCGCTATCTTGATCTGAACATCAAAATGCCACGGCGTTTCAATATGCTGGAAGGTCAGGTCAGAAATCTTTTAAAGCAATACATGCAGCGCGGCAAAGTAGACGTATTTATCACTTATGAAGACTATACTTCCAGTGATTATACTCTGAAATATAACAAAGATCTGGCTGCAGAATACCTCCGTTATCTGAATCAGATGGCCGAAGAGTTTCATCTGGAAAATGATATTCGAGTAACAGCTTTATCCAGATATCCGGAAGTTCTGAGCATGGAAGAACAGTCTGTAGACGAGGAAGAACTGTGGAAATTGCTTTCAGATCCATTAAAGGAAGCATGTACCAAATTCGTAGAAACACGTATCAGAGAGGGAAATCATCTGAAAGAAGATCTGCTTGCCAAGCTTGAAGGTCTTGATCAGAAAGTATCTCTGGTTGAAGAACGATCCCCGCAGGTGGTTCTGGCATATCGGGAGAAACTGGAACAGAAGGTACATGAACTTCTGGAAGATTCCCAGATTGATGATAATCGTATTGCAGCAGAAGTTATTTTGTTTTCAGACAAGATCTGCAATGATGAAGAAACCGTAAGACTGCACAGTCATATTCATGGCATGCAGAAGATTCTTCAGGAATCAGAAGGTATTGGCCGCAAAATGGACTTCATGGCACAGGAAATGAACCGCGAAGCAAATACGATCCTTTCCAAGTCAAATGATCTGGAAGTTTCCAATATCGCAATCGATCTTAAGACAGAGATTGAAAAGATCCGTGAACAGATCCAGAATATAGAATAACGGAGGCAGAATACAGCTTTGGCAAAATTAATCAACATCGGCTTTGGAAACGTAGTTAATTCCCGCAAGATCGTTGCAGTTGTCAGTCCTGATGCAGCACCGGTAAAGAGAATGATCCAGAGCATCAAGGGAACCCGTTCTCTGATCGATGCAACACAGGGCCGTAAGACGAAAGCCGTTATTGTAACCTCTGATGATTATCTTGTTTTATCCGCACTTCAACCGGAAACGATTGCCCGGCGTTTTGCGGAAGCTAATAATTATGAAGAAAAGGAAGAGGAACATGAGTAAAGGTGTTTTAACAGTTGTTTCCGGCTTTTCAGGTGCCGGCAAAGGTACGGTAATGAAACGTCTTCTGGAAAAATATGAAAATTATGCGCTTTCAATTTCTGTAACAACGCGGAAACCTCGTGAAGGTGAAAGAGATGGTATTGAATATTTTTTCAGAACACGAGAAGAGGTAGAAGCTATGATTCAGGAAGATCAGCTTCTCGAACATGCTGAATACGTGGGTAATTATTACGGAACTCCTCGGTTTTATGTAGAAGATATGCTTTCTCAGGGGAAAAACGTAATCCTTGAAATAGAAATTCAGGGTGCAATGAAGATCAAAGAAAAAATTCCGGAAGCAGTTCTGGTATTTGTAACCCCACCTACGATCGAAGAACTTCGCAGCCGTCTGACAGGCCGTGGTACAGAAACGGCTGATGTGATTGCATCTCGTCTCAGACGTGCGGCAGAAGAATCGGAGGGAATGGATAATTATGATTACATTCTGATCAATGATCAGGTTGAAGACTGTGTCGATCAGCTTCATCAGATCATTTTGAGCGAACGCTGTCGAGCACAGCGCAACGAAGAACTTATCAACACGATCCAGGAAGAAGCCCGGATCTTTATGAAAGGAGATAAATAATATGATACATCCATCATATTCTGAACTTATTCAGGCAATCAACAACAATGCAGAGGAAGACGACAACACAATGATGCTGAACAGCCGTTACTCACTGGTTCTTGCAACCAGTAAAAGAGCAAGACAGCTGATTGCAGGCGCAGAACCGCTGGTACCTAACACTGCCGGTAAAAAACCTCTTTCTATAGCGATTGATGAGCTCTACAAGGGTGAAGTTAAGATCGTAGCTGCCTCCGGAGAGGAAGAAGATGCAGTAAAAACACAGCCGGTTGCAGAAGAGGCTGTTGAAAATATCGAAGAAACAACCGAAAACAACCAGTAAACCAGAGTAATCAGAAGACTTTATGTCTTCTGATTACGTCTATCAGGAGAATATATGAAAATATTATTTATATCACTGGGCTGCGATAAAAATCTTGCAGATTCCGAAGAAATGCTTGGACTGCTTACCGGAAATGGTCATGAAATCGTAGACTCTGAAGAAGAAGCAGATGCGATTGTCATCAATACATGCTGCTTTATTCATGACGCCAAAGAAGAAAGCGTTAATACGATTCTTGAAATGGCAGAATACAAAAAAACCGGGACATGCAAAATACTGATCGTAACTGGTTGCATGGCTCAGCGCTACAAAGAAGAAATCACGGAGGAAATTCCGGAAGTAGATGCTGTTCTTGGAACTACTTCTTATGGAGATATCGTCAAAGCATTAAATGAAGCAGAAGCCGGTCATGTTTTTCGGGAATTCAAAGATATTAATGCTCTCCCGGAAGATTCCGGTCGCAGAGTCATTACAACTGGTGGACATTTCGGATATCTTAAGATTGCTGAAGGCTGTGATAAGCATTGTACCTACTGTATCATTCCTTCGTTGAGAGGTAAATTCCGCAGTGTTCCTGAAGAGCGTCTTCTAAAGCAGGCCGAGTATATGGCTTCCCAGGGAGTCAGGGAATTGATTCTCGTTGCACAGGAAACAACCGTCTATGGTACTGATCTTTACGGCAAAAAAACTCTGCATATCCTTCTTAAGAAACTTTGCCAGATTAAAGGAATCCGTTGGATCCGTGTTCTTTACTGTTATCCGGAAGAAATTTATGATGAACTGATCCAGGTCATGAAAGAGGAAAAGAAGATCTGCCACTATCTTGACCTTCCAATCCAGCATGCAAGCGACCGTATTTTGAAACGTATGGGCCGCCGCACTTCCAAAGCACAACTTGTAGGAATCATTACCAAGCTGCGCAGAGAGATCCCGGATATCGTTCTCAGGACATCCCTTATCACAGGCTTTCCGGGCGAAACAGAAGAAGACCATCAGGAACTGATGGAATTTGTAGATGAAATGGAATTCGACCGTCTTGGAGTTTTCACGTATTCACCGGAAGAGGGAACACCTGCCGAAACAATGGAAGGACAGGTGCCAGAAGAACTTAAAGAAGAACGCCGTGATGAGATCATGGAACTGCAGCAGGAAATTTCCCTGGAAAAAGGAAATAACCGTATCGGTCAGGAATTACTTGTTATGATCGAAGGAAAGGTTTCCGGCGAAAGTGCCTATATCGGACGTACCTACGGAGATGCTCCGAAGGTAGATGGATATATGTTTGTTCAAACAGGAGAACTGCTTGTTACAGGCGATTTTGCAAAAGTAAAAGTAACAGGCGCAATGGAATACGATTTGATAGGAGAGTTGGCTGATGAATACACCGAATAAACTTACAATTGCAAGAATGATCATTGTTCCTTTTCTTGTAATATTTCTTCTGACCGGATGGGGCGGAGAAGCCAATCGTTACATTTCTCTGACTCTGTTTGTGGTCGCAAGCGTTACAGACTGGTTTGACGGATATCTTGCCCGTAAAAACAATCTTGTTACAAACTTTGGTAAATTTATGGATCCTCTGGCGGATAAATTGCTTGTATGCTCTGCAATGATCTGTATGATCGATCTCAAACGTCTTTCTGCATGGTTCGTCATCATTATCATTGCCCGCGAATTTATTATCAGTGGTTTCCGTCTTATCGCTGCCGAAAATGGTATTGTAATTGCTGCAAACTACTGGGGAAAATTTAAAACAGCTTCCCAGATGATCATGATCATTTTGCTGATACTTCATTTTGATGGTATCTTTGTTATACTTGAACAGATTTTTATCTGGCTCTCCCTTGCATTGACCATCATTTCTCTGATCACCTACATCTGGCAGAACCGAACTGTTCTGTCCATGCAGGAATAATATACAGATAACGGAATTCCCCCGGACGTTATATATGATCGTTCGGGGGATATTTATTAGTGTATCATGCGCATCAGATTTACAATACGGTCAATTTTGGACGCTTCCTGTGGAGTTTTTCCTGCTTTCATCACTTCAAGGACCGCTGAAATTTCATTTTGTGAAAAATGCAGTCCATTCTTTTTTTCCGGAAGCAGCAGCACTCATTAAATATGGCATCATGTCTGACACGCTTTTTCCATTGCCCTTTTCTGCAAGGTTCTGCAGCATATCTAATTTGGTTTTGTCAATTTCTTTCAGCTTCGGATCGTTTTTCCAGTCATCATTCATCGCCATCTGATCACCTCCCCAGAAAACTGTTTATTCATTTATTGTCATCAACATCTCTAGCATCGCAAACATATTTACTGCCTGGTCCAGCTTTTTTCTGTTTTCTCCATAACTAAATTTTCGGATATCATTTAACAGTTCCATTGGGTTCATTGGCCTGGAACTGCAGATCTGCATATCGTTCTGTGGCCTGGAAAATAACTGAAGTGTGTTACACAGTTCCTGTGTTTTGGCGTATGCAGCAAGTATTCTCTGGCCTGAAAAAGACAAATAGGGAATCAGTGCTTTCAGCATCTGAGAATTTTCATCGGTGACTAGCTGATCCAACATGGTCTGTGCAATGGTTTCCTGTTCCATACAGCCACTCCTTTCTGACGATTATATGCTTTTGCTAATTATTTTATGACAGTGCAATAAGATTTGACATACTATAAATTATCTCAACAAATAAAAGGATTTTCTGAATATGAAAAAGAAAAACTTATTATAAATGGAAATGCATTTTATGAAATTCGATCTCGAGTGTTTTGAAAAGAAGAAAAAGACACGAAACATTTTCCTGACAAAAATGCAGGCATACATTCTTCACAGCATACACAGAAAAGGCAGAGGAAATAACCATCTGCCTCCCAAAGATATCAAGCAGCCACAACCGTTATTGCCACATCCACCACAGAGCAGGAGCAGTACGATAATGATCCAGCAGGAATCATTGCCATTGCTGCAGCCGCATCCGTTTCCACACCATTGTTTCCGCACAGACACATCAGACAGATGATCCAGAGAATACAATTACAGGAGTTATCTCCAAAAAGACTGTTTCCATTGCCACAGCCACAGTTGTTATTACATCCGCATCTTTCATCACCGCATCCACAATTTGTAGCAGCTAAATCACTCATAGTAAATCCTCCAGGTTTTGTTTACACTTCATATTATGCAGTGAAAGCTTTATGCGTTACTTACAATTATCTGCGAAGAGAAACAATTTTTATTTCCACATAATTTTTATTCGCATATATATGAAAATTCTGTTGAAAAGGGAATTGAAATGAGCTATAATTCGAATGTTAATATTGCTTATAAAAGCAAAAAGCAGGAAAAGGAGAGGATAGAATATGCCTGATAAGGGACTGTTTGACATACATTGTCACATTGTTCCTTCGGTTGATGACGGAGCTTCGAGCGCAGAAGAAGCATACAAAATGCTTCAGATGGAATATAGACAGGGTGTACGCAATATTATTGCAACTCCCCATTACAGGCTTCAGATGTTTGAAACTCCCATTGAAACAGTGGAGCACCAGTTTTTGGTATTAAGACAGCTGGCTAGAAAAGTTGCACCTGATCTTCACGTATATCTCGGATGCGAATTTCATTCTAATATGGAAATGCTAGAGATGCTTCGCAGCGGAGAAGTACACACAATGGTCGGTTCCCGTTATGTTCTTACAGAATTTTCGGGAAGCACAAAAGCAAGCTATATCCGAGAACGTTTATATTCATTGCTTTCTCATGGTTACAAACCAATTGTAGCACATATCGAACGTTATGAATGTATGCGAAAAGATATCGGATTTGTTGAAGAAATGGCAGATCTCGGTGCGCTTATGCAGGTGAATGCCGACAGTATCATTGGAAAAGACGGATTTGGTACCAAACGATACTGTAAAAAGCTTATGAAACAGGATCTGCTCAGTTTTGTCGGTTCTGACTGTCATGGAACCAAAGAACGGATATCACGAATTGGTGAAGCTTATGATTATGTTTCAAAAAAAGAAGGAGATTCTTATGCAAACCAGCTTTTCATAAGAAATCCACAAAAAATAATTGCGGATGCACAGCGTAGGAAGGGAAGATAAAATGGAACAGCAGAATTTACAAGACAATACCGATATTGAAATTGATGTGTTAGAATTATTCCATGTATTATTAAACAAGTTCTGGATCATTCTTCTGGCAGGAATCATTGCAGGACTTGCTTTTATTGGTGGAACAATTCTTTTTATTACGCCACAATATGAATCTACTACAAAAATGTACGTGTTAAGTAAGCAGGACAACAATACACTTACTCAGCAGGATATGCAGACAAGTTTGTCTCTGACAAAAGACTATGCAGAGCTGATCAAAAGCCGTACAGTTACTGAAGGTGTGATCGCACAGTTAAATCTTGATCTCACACATGAAGAACTTCTGAAAAAAATGGCAGTAGATTCTGCAACAGATACTCGTATTCTTTCAATCACTGTAACAGATGCAGACCCTTATGAAGCATGCAAGATTGCCAATGCTATCAGAGATGTTGCTGCAAACCATATAAAAAATGTAATGGATATTGATGCCGTAAATGTTGTTGAAACAGCAAATATTCCGGATCAGCAGTCAAGTCCAAGTATCAGTAAAAATGGTATTATCGGTGTACTCCTTGGCGTACTCTTGTCTGTTGCGATCATCTTGATCGCATATGTCGGTACGCTGGATGGTGCGAACGTTGAAATCGCCGAGAAAGTCGGTGAAGAAAATATCTTTATTTTTGGTCATACCGTGGAACAAGTGAA
>ENA-OPZZ01000031-OPZZ01000031.1-human-gut-metagenome-genome-assembly--contig:-NODE-31-length-90168-cov-21.368788_pt1 | contig 90168 bp, 85 predicted proteins | sample MGYA00242487_ERZ504511 | MGnify/ENA primary metagenome ERZ504511 (study PRJEB26092, sample SAMD00036241) | human gut metagenome | host: Homo sapiens | study: EMG produced TPA metagenomics assembly of... | reverse complement strand
ACGAAACTTATGCCTACAATTCTTAGAAAAGAACGAAAGATGAAAGTATGGGATTTTAGATGTCCGGGTGAAACTGAAAGATGGAGAACAGATTGACTTTGAGATGCAGGTAGAAGCATTTGATTGCTGGGCAAATCGTTCTGTTTATTATCTGAGTAAGATGTATACAAGTGAAATAAAAGAAGGCGAGGGATACGATTGCTTGAAGAAGTGTATCCATGTGAGTATTCTTGCATATGATCATTTTCTAGATGATAAAGAGTGTTATCGGAGAATTGCATTTTGTGATACGAAAACAGGAAAAGAGTATACAGACCTTATGGAGATGCATATCTTAGAATTGTCGAAACTTCCGCCGGAAGAGAAGAATGAGACGAGCTTGTTGCAGTGGATGCGCTTTCTTGGAGGAAAAACAAGAAAGGATTTTGAAGAGATGGCAAAGAAGAATTCAGAATTGGAAGAAGCGTATGACGTATTGGATAAATTAAGTGCCGATGAAAAGAAGAGGTTAGAATACGAGACAAGACAAAGAGCAATCAGGGATTATAATATAGGGATGTTAACCGCAGAAAGACGAGGAATTGAAGCTGGGCGCAAGATTGGAAGAGAAGAAGGGGAAACTTTGGGAGTAAGCAGAATTAATCAATTAATTCTCGAATTATCAAAACATGGACGTACAGATGATATCGTGAAAGCAGCAGCTGACAAGGAGTATCAGGAAAAGTTGCTGAAGGAATTTGATTTATAACAGAAAAGCCACAGGTAGAGATTAGCACATGCCTTTTGCCTTCCATGTCATATCTGGCTTCATGACTGCCGCTTCCATATCCATCCTGCCTTGTACTCATAAAAGGAAGACTCATAGGAAGTTGTCGATCGATCAAATTCTTTAAGATACTAGAAACATTATGAAAAAGGTAATTCAATTAGAACAAAAATAAACAGAATCAAAAGTAGTTGACATTTCGTATTACGAAAGTATAATAGAATAGGTGAGAGAAAGGAGATTACCTATGGCTAAGATGGGACGTCCGAAGTCAGACGTGATCAAAGATAAAATTGTGACAATCCGAATGTCTGCGGAGGAACACCAGAAACTTAGGGACTATTCTGAGAAGCATCAACAGACGATAACGGAAACCCTTAAAGAGGGAGTTGACTTATTATATAAGACTCGTGATTAAGGTGCATTTTTTATGAAGAACATTACGAAATCAAGAGATTATAGTAGTGAAAAGATAGAACGAAAAGGAGAAGTGCTATGGCATTAAAGAAAAAACCGGTAACAGGAATGAAAGATATTCTTCCAGCAGAGATGGAGATCAGAGATTATGTGATCGGTCTGATCAAAGAGACATATAGAAGCTTTGGATTCTCATCCATTGAGACTCCATGTGTAGAGCATATCGAGAACCTGTGCAGTAAGCAGGGTGGAGATAATGAGAAGCTGATCTTCAAGATCTTAAAGCGTGGAGAGAAGCTGAGACTTGCAGAGGCGAAGGAAGAAGCTGATCTTGTAGATGGGGGACTTCGTTATGACCTGACACTTCCGCTGTCTAGATATTATGCAAATCATTCTAATGAGCTTCCGGCACCGTTTAAAGCACTCCAGATGGGAAGTGTATGGCGTGCCGACCGTCCGCAGAGAGGACGTTACCGTCAGTTTATGCAGTGTGATATCGATATTCTTGGCGAGCCGTCTAACCTTGCTGAGATCGAGCTGATCCTTGCTACAACATCTCTGCTTGGAAAACTGGATTTCAATAACTTTACAATCCGTATCAATGACCGCCGTTTCCTGAAGGCAATGGCAGCTTACAGTGGATTTGAAGAGAAAGATTATGACAGCGTATTCATTACACTGGATAAGATGGACAAGATCGGTCTTGATGGTGTTGCAGCAGAGATGAAGGAAAATGGATATGCAGAGGAATCTGTTGAGAAATATCTTCAGTTGTTCAAGGAGATTACAGGAGATGTAGAAGGTGTCCGTGCATGCAAGGAAAAACTTCAGGGCTTCCTTCCGGAAGATGCGGCAGACTCTCTTGAAATGATCATCACAAGCGTTGAAAGTGCGAAGGAAGCAGATTTCCGTATGTTGTTTGATCCGACACTGGTACGTGGAATGTCTTATTATACAGGAACTATTTTTGAGATTTCTATGGATGAGTTCGGCGGATCTGTAGGTGGCGGCGGACGCTACGACAAGATGATCGGTAAGTTTACAGGACAGGATACACCGGCAGTTGGATTCTCCATCGGATTTGAACGTATTGTCATGCTTCTGATGGAGCGTGGATACAAAGTTCCGACAAGCAAAGAGAAGAAGGCATTCTTGATCGAGAAGAATATGCCGAAGGAAGGTATGCTCAAGGTTCTTGATCTTGCGAAGAAGGAGCGTGCAGCAGGCCGTCAGGTAATGATCATGAACATGAAGAAGAACAAGAAGTTCCAGAAGGAGCAGCTTGCAGAACAGGGATACACAGATATTACAGAGTGCTACAGAGATTCTGTTGATAACTTATAGAAAAAAGGGAAAGGAAGTAAATAACCATGGCTGAATCAATGCAGGGGCTTAAGAGAACACACCGTTGTGGTGAACTTTCAGTAGCCAATGTTGGGGAAACTGTAACTATCATGGGATGGGTACAGAAGAACAGAAATAAAGGAGGACTTGTATTTACAGACGTAAGAGACCGTTCTGGAATTATACAGGTTGTATGTGAAGAAGGAACTACAGATGCAGCGATCATTGAGAAAGCAGCATCTTTACGTGCAGAGTATGTAGTTGCTGTTGTCGGAAAGGTTGAGAAACGTTCCGGTGCAGTGAATGACAAGATCGCGACAGGTGAGATTGAAGTGATCCCTAGCGAACTTCGTGTACTTTCTGAGTCACAGACACCTCCGTTCCCGATTGAAGAAAACTCAAAGACAAAAGAAGATATCCGTCTGAAATATCGTTATCTTGATCTTAGAAGACCAGATCTGCAGAGAAATCTTCGTATGAAGAGTCAGGTTATGACACTGACACGTCAGTTCTTCTCAGACGAGGGGTTCCTTGAAGTAGAGACTCCGATGCTTGGAAAGACAACTCCGGAAGGCGCGAGAGATTATCTTGTACCAAGCCGTATTCATCCGGGATCTTTCTACGGACTTCCACAGTCTCCGCAGCTTTATAAACAGCTTCTGATGTGTTCAGGCGTAGACCGTTACATCCAGATTGCAAGATGTTTCCGTGATGAGGATCTTCGTGCGGACAGACAGCCGGAATTCACACAGATCGATATGGAGCTTTCTTTCGTTGACGTAGATGATGTTATCGAAGTAAATGAAAAGTATCTTAAGAAACTTTTTAAAGAAGTTCTTGATGTAGACGTACAGCTTCCGATCCAGAGAATGACATGGCAGGAAGCAATGAACCGTTATGGCTCTGACAAGCCGGATCTTCGTTTCGGAATGGAACTGAAAGATGTATCTGATGTAGTAAAAGACTGTGGATTTGCAGTATTTACAGGCGCACTTGAGAATGGCGGAAGCGTTCGTGGTATCAATGCCAAAGGACAGGGAAGCATGCCGAGAAAGAAGATCGACAAGCTGACAGCATTTGTTAAAGATTACGGCGCTAAGGGACTGGCTTATGTTGCACTCCAGGAAGATGGAACAGTGAAGTCTTCATTTGCAAAATTCATGACAGACGAGCAGATGGATGCACTTGTAAAAGCTATGGATGGAGAGCCGGGAGATCTGCTTCTTTTTGCTGCTGACAAGAACAAAGTAGTATGGGATTCTCTTGGAGCACTCCGTGTTGAGCTTGCAAAACAGCTTGAACTTCTCGATAAGAATGAGTATCGTTTTGTATGGATCACAGAGTTCCCGCTGCTTGAGTGGAGCGAAGAACAGAATCGTTTCGTTGCAATGCACCACCCATTTACAATGCCGATGGAAGAAGATATCCAGTATATCGAGTCTGATCCGGGAAGAGTTCGTGCGAAAGCATACGATATCGTTCTGAACGGAAATGAGATTGGTGGCGGTAGTGTCAGAATCTTCCAGGATGATATCCAGGAAATGATGTTCAAGGCACTTGGCTTTACAAAAGAGCAGGCTTACAGCCAGTTCGGATTCCTTCTGGATGCGTTTAAATACGGAGTTCCGCCGCACGCAGGACTTGCTTACGGTCTTGACCGTCTTGTTATGCTTATGGCAAAACAGGACAGCATCCGTGACGTAATCGCATTCCCGAAGATCAAAGATGCATCCTGCCTTATGACAGAGGCTCCGACACCGGCTTCCGAGAAGCAGCTGGAAGAGCTTAGCCTTGCTGTGGAGGCACAGGAAGAAACAGTTGAAGAATAAATGGCGATTTTTCTGACAATATCAAAAGAAATTTAAAATATAATAAAATTTCTCTTGACAAATAGAAAGTGAACGACTACAATAAGACACATCAAAAGCAAAAACCGATGAGAAAGAGAAGTAGGTTTTAGAAGAGATCACAGAGAGCAGCAGGTGGTGGGATTGCTGTATGGATTCTGATTCTGAATGGACTTTCGAGGGCGGCCTGAAATGAAAAGAGTAGGAACCGCCGGGAACCGAACCCGTTATCAATCAGGAGCGTATGTTAGTACGTGAGAAAGTGGACGAACGTCAATTTGAGTGGTACCGCGATAATAATGAATTTTATTACCGTCTCAAGCAATAAGCTTGGGGCGGTTTTTTATATGTTAGGAAAGTTAATTTATAAAAAGAAATCCACAGCTTATTGACAAGAATCCCAAATCGGCTCCTTTGCTTTTGCAGATTTATTTAAAAAGAAAAAAGGAGACAACAATTATGAAAAAGAGAGTATTAGCAGTTATTTTAGGAGCAGTAATGACAATGAGCCTTGCAGCATGTGGATCATCTGATGCAGGAAAGACATCTTCCAACGACAGCGAGAAGAGCTACACAATCGGTATTTCACAGTTTGCAGAGCATGGTTCTCTTGATAATTGCCGTGAGGGATTTTTAGAAGGACTGAAAGAAGAAGGAATCGAGGAAGGCAAGAACCTGACAGTAGAAGTGAAGAATGCAGCAGCAGATCAGGGAACAGCAAAACAGATCAGTGATGGATTTGCTTCAGACAAAGTGGATCTTGTATGTGCAATCGCAACACCAAGTGCACAGGCAGCTTACAATTCAGCAATGAACTCCGACATTCCGGTTGTATACACAGCAGTTACAGACCCGGTTGCAGCAAAGCTTGCGAAAGAGGATGGAACACCTGCAGGAAATGTAACAGGAACAAGTGATGAACTTCCGATCAAAGCGCAGCTTGAGATGATCCGTGAGATGCTTCCGGATGCAAAGAATATCGGAATCCTTTACACAACAAGCGAAGCAAACTCTGTATCCGCTCTTGCAAAATACAAAGAGCTTGCCGGAGACTATGGATTCACGATCGTTGACAAAGGAATCGCACAGACAGCCGATATCTCTCTTGCAACAGATGAACTTCTGACAGAGGTTGACTGCCTGACAAATCTTACAGATAACACAGTAGTTGCTTCCCTTGCAACAATCCTTGATAAAGCAAACAAACAGAACATTCCGGTGTTCGGAAGTGAGATCGAGCAGGTGAAAATCGGATGTCTGGCAGCCGAAGGACTTGACTATGTAGCACTTGGAAAACAGACAGGTAAGATGGCAGCAGAGATTCTGAAAGGTGAGAAGAAAGCATCTGATATGAACTTTGAGACAATCACAGAACCAGGTTTCTATGTAAATGAAAAAGTTGCTGAAAACCTTGGGGTTACAGTTCCACAGGATCTTGCAGATGAAGCAGTAGAGAGCTTTACAGAGATTACAAAATAGTATTGAAACAGAGAGGTTAACACATTATGGGGATTTATATTACGATTTTAGAACAGGGACTGATCTACGGAATCCTGGCGCTTGGGGTATACATCACTTATAAGATCCTGGATTTTCCGGATCTGACAGTAGATGGAAGCTTTCCACTTGGAGCCGCACTGACAGCGACGATGATCACAAGAGGCGTTCATCCAATCCTGACACTGCCGGCATCATTCCTGATCGGTGTGCTTGCCGGAGTCTGCACAGGTCTGATTCATGTAAAATTCAAGGTAAGAGATCTCTTATCCGGAATTATCATGATGACAGCACTGTGGACGATCAACTTAAGACTGGCAGGAACAGCAAATGTCCCAATCTTTGGAGATGACAGTATCTTTGATAATGCATCCGTAAATGGAATCTTCCATGATGGCCTTTCGAATTACAAAGTACTTGTGATCGTGCTTATCATAGCAGTGATCAGTAAAGTGTTATTAGACTTTTATATGAAGACGAAATCAGGTTTTCTGCTCCGCGCAGTAGGAGATAATGACGTATTGGTCACATCTCTTGCAAAAGATCAGGGCAATGTGAAAATCTTAGGACTTGCAATTGCAAACGGACTTGTTGCTCTTTCGGGAAGTATCTTCTGTCAGGAGCAGCGCGTATTTGAAATTTCAAGTGGAACCGGTGCAATCGTAATCGGTTTGGCAAGTGTTATTATCGGAACAAGCTTATTTAAAAATGTATCCTTTATGAAAGCAACAACAGCAGTGCTGATCGGATCTGTGATCTATAAAGCCTGTGTCGCAGCAGCGTTGAAGTTCTTTGAACCACAGGACATGAAACTGATCACAGCGGTATTATTCCTTGTGATCCTGGTGATCGGTGGAGAACGCAGAAAGAAGGTGAAGAAGAATGCTCGAGCTTAGAAATATTGAAAAATACTACAATCCGGGGACTATCAATGAGATGTGCCTGTTCGACAAATTCAATTTGACCGTAGACAAAGGAGAATTCGTCTCCGTAGTCGGAAGTAATGGTTCGGGTAAGACTTCTATGCTGAACATCCTCTGTGGAAGTATTCCGGTAGACGGCGGACAGATCCTGATGAACGGTGAAGATATCACAACGAAGAAAGAATTTAAGAGAAACCAGAAGATTGGCCGTGTCTATCAGAATCCGGCAATGGGAACCTGCCCGACAATGACGATTCTTGAAAATATTTCCCTTGCGGATAATAAAGGAAAATTCTTTGGTCTCAGTTCCGGAATCAATAAGGCACGTAAAGAATATTATCGTGAAATTTTAAGCCAGCTTGGACTTGGACTTGAGAATAAAATGGATGTGAAAGTAGGATCTCTTTCCGGCGGACAGCGTCAGGCAATCGCCCTTCTGATGTCTACGATGACGCCGATTGATTTCCTGATCCTTGATGAGCATACAGCGGCGTTGGATCCGAAAACAGCAGAACTGATCATGGAATTGACAGGAAAGATTGTAGAAGAGAAAAAGCTTACAACGATCATGGTCACGCATAATCTTCGCTATGCAGTGGAATACGGAAACCGCCTGCTGATGATGCATCAGGGTGGAGTTGTGATGGATCTCAAAGGAAAAGAAAAAGAAGAACTTCAGGTAGAAGATATACTGAGTAAATTTAATGAAATCAGTATAGAGTGTGGAAATTAAAGACTCAAAAATACAAAGAAAGGATTGATAGCTGTCATTTAGACAACTGTCAATCCTTTTTTAAAGCTTTTTATTCGTCCCATCCTTCGTAGAAACGAATATTTACGGAGATGTTTCTTACAATCTCATCTTCAGCAAGTTCAATATCTTCCAGATCAGATACATGTGGGAAGATTGGATCCTCTTCTTCTAATTCAACAGTGATCCATGTTCTTGCAGCTTCGTTTGCATTGTCGATCGCGTCGTCCAAAGTTTCTCCGGATGCCTCGCAGCATTCGAGATCCGGGAAATGTGCGTCATAGCCTCCATCTTCCTTCTTACGGAATACGGCTGGATATATAAATTTCATTTCATAATTCCTCCTGGTTTCTAAAACATAATCTGTTACTTAGTATAGTTGATAAAAAATAAAATGGCAAGAGGGGAACGTTTTAGATATGAAAAAAGCACTTAAATCTTTAAAAATCTAAGTGCTTCAGAGCGACAGACGGGGTTCGAACCCGCGACCCCAACCTTGGCAAGGTTGTACTCTACCAACTGAGCCACTGTCGCATAGGATTGTTCCAAGTGAACAATCAATATTAAATTAAGATGTTGAGAGCGACAGACGGGGTTCGAACCCGCGACCCCAACCTTGGCAAGGTTGTACTCTACCAACTGAGCCACTGTCGCATAACTTATTGTTCCGACGAACAATGAATATGTTACTACAAGATCGTTAAAATGTCAACAGAAAATAATAAAAAAATTAGAGAAAATGAAAAAATTAAGTCTAAGACTTCCTAGTGAAAGAAAATCATGCTATACTGTGGTTACTGTGACTTAAAACAACAGATGTGAAAAGAAGGATGTTGTAAATCTTTGTTCTATAATAAAAGAACAAATTACACAGGGATAAAAGATGAAAGAGGTGTCCATAATGAAAACAGTAAAGGTAGCAATTCTCGGACTTGGAACAGTAGGATCCGGTGTCTATAAACTGATTCAGAAGCGTGCTGATGTGATGGAGAAGACAATCGGTGCTCAGATGGAAGTGAAGAAGATTCTTGTTCGCAATATAAATAAGAAGAGAGAGGGTGTAGACGCTTCTCTTTTGACAGATAATTGGAACGATATTGTTGAAGATGATGAGATTCAGATCGTAATTGAAGTTATGGGCGGTATGGAGCCGGCGAAGACGATGATCCTTGAGGCACTCAGAGCTGGTAAGAATGTAGTTTCTGCGAATAAGGACCTGATTGCAGAGGAAGGACATGTACTTCTTGCAACAGCAGAGGAGCATCATGTTGATTTCTTGTTTGAGGCAGCAGTTGCCGGGGCAATTCCGATCATTCGTCCGATGAAGCAGTGCCTGGCTGTAAATGACATCTCTGAAGTTGTTGGTATCGTGAATGGTACTACAAACTACATTTTGACAAAGATGACAGAAGAAGGAATGGATTTCTCAGATGCACTTGAGAAGGCTCAGGAGCTTGGATTTGCTGAGGCTGACCCGACATCAGATGTAGAAGGTCTTGATGCGGGACGTAAGGTAGCGATCATGGCTTCTATCGCGTTCCATTCCAGAGTAGTATTTCCTAACGTATTTACAGAAGGAATCACGAAGATCACAGCGAAAGATATCGAGTATGCGAAAGAATTTGATAGTGTGATTAAGCTGCTTGGCGTAGCACATAACACAGAGAGTGGAATTGAAGTAGGTGTTTACCCAATGATGATCCATAAGGAACACCCGCTTGCATCTGTAAGAGATTCCTTTAATGCAGTTTTTGTTCATGGAGATGCAGCAGATGATGCAATGTTCTATGGACGCGGTGCAGGAGAGTTCCCAACAGCCAGTGCAGTTATGGGAGATGTGATCGATGTTGCGAGAAATATGGCATATGGCTGCAATGGAAGAATCAGCTGTACATGTTATAAGAACCTTCCGGTAAAAGACATCGGGGATGTGAAGAATAAGTTCTTTATCCGTATGCAGGTGACAAATGAACCAGGTGTTCTTGCAGCAGTTGCAGAGGTGTTTGGTAATCATAAGGTTAGTATCACAAGAGTTGTTCAGGAACATACACAGCCACAGCAGGCAGAGCTTGTTATTGTAACTGAGAGTGTGAAAGAGAAATATATGAAGCACGCCCTGGAAGAGCTTCTGGCACTGCCTAGCATTCTGGAAGTGAGCAGCATTATCCGTGAGTATTAATCAGAAGAAGGAGAAAATAGTTGAGTTACGCAGATAAAGTATTTATTGATATGTGCAGAGACATTATAGAGAATGGAACAAGCACAGAGGGTGAGAAGGTACGCCCAAGATGGGAGGACGGAACACCGGCATATACCATTAAGAAATTTGGAGTGGTCAACCGCTATGATTTGTCTAAGGAATTCCCGGCACTGACTCTTAGAAGAACCGGGATCAAGAGCTGTGTGGATGAGATGCTCTGGATCTGGCAGAAGAAGTCGAATAATATTAATGATCTGAACAGTCATATCTGGGACAGCTGGGCTGATGAGGATGGTTCGATCGGAAAAGCCTATGGTTATCAGATGCAGGTGAAGCATCAGTATAAAGAAGGCATGATGGATCAGGTAGACCGTGTGATTTACGATTTGAAGAATAATCCATACAGCCGTCGTATTATGACAAATATTTACGTGCATCAGGATCTTCATGAGATGAATCTCTATCCATGTGCATATAGTATGACATTTAATGTGACAAAGGAGAAAGACAGTGACAAGCTTACACTAAATGGAATTCTTAACCAGCGTTCACAGGATGTCCTTGCGGCAAATAACTGGAATGTGTGCCAGTATGCAGTATTGCTTCATATGCTGGCGCAGGTGTGTGATATGAAAGCGGGAGAGTTTGTTCATGTGATCGCAGATGCACATATTTATGACAGACATGTTCCGATGATTGAGGAACTGATCTCAAGAGAACCGCTTCCGGCACCGAAGTTCTGGCTGAACCCGGAAGTGAAAGACTTCTATGATTTCACACCGGATGATGTGAAACTGGAAGGATATGAGACACATCCGCAGATTAAGAATATACCAATCGCTGTGTAAAGGAGAAGAAGTATGCAGGCAATCGTAGCAGCAGATAATAATTGGGGAATCGGTTACCAGAACAGACTGCTGGTGAGCATTCCATCAGATATGAAGTTCTTTCGTCAGAAAACAACAGGAAATGTTGTAGTTATGGGACGAAAGACACTGGAAAGTTTCCCAAACGGACTTCCTTTGAAGAATAGAGTGAATATTGTTCTTACGAAGAATAAAAATTATCAGGTGAAAGATGCAGTGATCGTTCACTCAGAGGAAGAACTTTTAGAAGAATTGAAGAAGTATCCGAGTGAGAAGATTTATGTGATCGGTGGCGAGAGCATTTACAAGATGATGCTTCCATATTGTGATACTGTATATGTAACAAAGATAGACCGTGAATTCCAGGCAGACACTTATTTCCCGAATCTGGATCAGATGGAAGATTGGAAGATGACGGAAGAAGGAGAAGAACAGACTTGTTTTGATCTGGAATTTGCTTTTACAAAATATGAGCGCTGCTAAAACAGATGCTGTGAAAGTGTAAAAGCGTAAAAGTGAGAAGATGAATTTGAAGATGAAGAAGAGAAGAGTAAGAGACTTTCTGGTTGCGGGAAGTCTTATTCTTGGAATGATGCTGACCGGGTGTGGAATGTCCGGGCAGCAGACAGAGCAAAACGGGGGAAAAGAACAGAATAAAGTAGAAAATAAAAAGATTAGTGTTGTAGCGACAATCTTTCCGCAGTATGATTTTGTGCGTCAGATCGCGGGAGAGAATGTGGAACTTAAGATGCTTTTAAAACCGGGTGAGGAGACACATTCTTATGAGCCGACGCCACAGGATATTATTGCAATCCAGAATAGTGATCTGTTTATCTATGTGGGCGGTGAGAATGATGCCTGGGTAGAAGACATTCTTGAATCGATGCCGGACAACGGGAGAAAGACTCTGAAGCTGGTAGACTGTGTTGATACAGTGGAAGAGGAACATGTGGAAGGAATGAAAGAAGAGCGTGGTCATGATCATGACGAGGATGATGCGGAGCATGAAGAGCACGAAGTGGAGCATGAAGAGGACGAAGCAGATCACGAAGAGCATGGACAGGAAGAAACACATTCTGTACATGAAATTGATGAACATGTGTGGACATCTCCGTTAAATGCGGTGAAGATCGTCGAGCAGATCAAAGAAGAGCTCTGCGAGATTGATTCGGAAAATGCATCTGATTATGAAGAAAATGCAGAAGCTTATGTAGCACAATTGAAAGAATTGGATCAGGAATTTCAGGATGTGGTGGATCATTCAAAACGAAAGCTGATGATTTTCGGAGACAGATTTCCGTTTCGTTATTTTGCAGAAGCGTATGGTCTGGATTATTATGCAGCATTTTCAGGATGTGCTTCGGACACAGAGCCAAGCGCAGCTACAATGGCGTTTTTAATCAATAAAGTACAGGATGAGAATATCAAAACAGTATTAAAAATGGAACTTAGCAACGAAAATATTGCGAAAGCTATTGCAGAAGCAACAAATGCTGATGTAAAAGAATTTTATAGCTGTCATAATCTGACAGCAGAGCAGTTTGCAGATGGAGAGACATATCTGAGTCTTATGGAGAAAAATGTTGAAACATTAAGGGAGGTGCTGAACTGATGGCGTTGATCAAATGTGAAAATGTATCCATTGGATACGAAGGACAGATGGTCGTACATGACTTGAATTTTGAGATTAATCAGGGAGACTACCTCTGTATTGTCGGAGAAAATGGTTCCGGAAAAAGTACACTTGTAAAGAGTCTTTTGGGACTGAAGAATGTGGACAAAGGCAAGATTGTTTTTGATGATGGATTAAAACAGACAGAGATCGGATATCTTCCACAGCAGACAGATGTGAAGAAAGATTTTCCGGCCAGTGTTTATGAGGTGGTTCTTTCCGGCCGGTTGAACAGCAGAGGGATGAAACCGTTTTATACAGCAGAAGATAAGAAGCAGGCGTGGGAGAAGATGGACATGCTTGGAATCCGTGACCTCGCAAAACAATGTTTCCGAGATCTGTCCGGTGGACAAAGACAGCGTGTTCTGCTTGCAAGAGCATTGTGTGCGACAAAGAAACTCTTGCTTCTTGATGAACCGGTCACAGGATTGGATCCAATTGTAACAGCAGAATTTTATCAATTGATCAGCCGAATCAATAAGGAATCTCGAATTGCAGTTGTTATGGTTTCACACGATATCGAGAGTGCTGTAGAATATGCAAGTCATATCCTTCATTTACAGGAAACAGTGCTGTACTTTGGAAAAGCAGATGGATACGAGAAGAGTCGTGCCGGCAAGACATTCTTAGGAGGTGAGACACATGTTTGATACAGTGATTGAGATGTTGTCTTATCCTTTTATGACAAGAGCGTTCCTTGTTGGATCACTGGTTGCATTATGTTCTGCATTACTGGGCGTCAGCCTTGTATTGAAACGGTATTCGATGATTGGGGATGGACTTTCTCATGTGGGATTTGGTGCCATGGCGATTGCGGCTGCGATGAATGCCGCTCCGCTTACAGTAGCAATCCCGGTTGTTATTGTAGCAGCGATTCTGCTTCTTCGAATCAGCGGGAATGCAAAGATCAAAGGAGATGCGGCAATTGCACTGATTTCTACAACGTCACTAGCAGTTGGCGTGATGGTGATCTCATTGACAACAGGAATGAATACGGATGTATATAATTATATGTTTGGAAGCATCCTTGCGATGAGTGCGGAGGATGTGAAGTTAAGCCTTGTACTTTCTGTTTGTGTACTCATCCTGTTTATTGTTTTTTATCATAAGATATTTGCAATTACATTTGATGAGACATTTGCCCGTGCAACAGGTGTGAAGGCAGGTGTTTACAATACGTTGATTGCTGTACTTACGGCAGTAACGATTGTGCTTGGGATGCGTATGATGGGAGCGTTATTGATCTCGAGCCTGATCATTTTCCCGGCATTGACATCAATGAGAGTGTGCAGGACATTTAAAAGTGTCATAATAAACGCAGCCATAGTCTCTGTGGTGTGTCTGATTGCAGGAGTAACTCTTTCATATGTTGCAGCAACTCCGGCAGGAGCCAGTGTTGTTCTGGCGAATCTTGTAATGATGGTTCTGTATACAGTAGTTGGAGCTGTGAAAAATCATATGCGATAGATTAAATAAGATCAAGAACTCGACGTTGACAAGATATTTTTTAACACTTATAATTAATTTACGTTTTACGCAAATACGAAGACAGGGAGTCGTACACAGCTTGTGGATGTACAGAGGCTTATCTCTGAATTCAGATGATGACATGGATAGATCTGGTTGTTGATACAGGTACTGTGAACGGTAAATACTGGATATTCGCCCTGGGCATGAAGGTCATGCTTGGGGCTTTCTTTTTTGAAAAGGGAGGTATATAGATTGAAACAGATTTCAGGAAACAAATTACTTGTAAGAGCGCTGAAGGAAGAAGGCGTGGATACCATTTTCGGTTATCCGGGAGCATGTACGATTGATATCAGTGACGAATTGTACAAGCAGGATGATATTCGGATCATTCTGCCAAGACATGAGCAGGCACTGGTTCATGAGGCGGATGCTTATGCCAGAACAACGGGGAAGGTAGGTGTCTGTCTTGTTACAAGCGGACCGGGAGCTACAAACCTTGTTACAGGGCTTGCAACAGCGAATTATGACAGTGTACCTCTTGTATGTTTTACTGGTCAGGTAGCAAGACCACTGATCGGAAATGATGCATTCCAGGAGGTTGATATTGTAGGAATTACACGCAGTATTACGAAATACGGTGTTATTGTACGAAACAGAGAGGATCTTGGAAGAATCATTAAAGAAGCCTTTTATATTGCAAGAACGGGAAGACCTGGACCGGTATTGATCGACCTTCCGAAGGATGTGATGGCAGAGCTTGGAAGTGCGGATTATCCGGATACAGTCAATATCCGCGGATATAAGCCGAATACGAACGTGCATATGGGACAGATGAAGCGTGCGCTTAAGATGCTGAAAAAGGCAAAGAAGCCGTTATTCCTTGCGGGAGGTGGTGTGAATATTGCACGTGCGAATGAGATATTTACAGAAGTCGTAGAGAAGACGGAAGTTCCGGTTGTTACAACGATCATGGGGCGTGGAGCAGTTCCGACAGATCACCCGCTTTATATAGGAAATCTTGGAATGCACGGAGCATATGCTTCGAATATGGCGGTCAGCGAATGTGATCTTTTATTCTCGATCGGAACACGCTTTAATGACCGTATTACAGGTAAGCTGCATGAATTTGCACCGAATGCACAGATCGTTCATATTGATATCGATACAGCGTCTATTTCAAGAAATATTCATGTTGATGTGCCGATTGTTGCGGATGCGCTTGAGGCAGTAACAAAGATGAATGAATATGTAGAGCACTGCGAGACGAAGAAGTGGAGAAAGCAGATCGCAGAGTGGAAGGAAGAACATCCTCTGACAATGAAGAACCGCGTGGATATGGGACCACAGGATATTATAGAAGAGATCAATCGTCAGTTTGACAACGCGATCATTGCAACAGATGTAGGTCAGCATCAGATGTTTACAACACAGTATATCGAGATCACCAAGAATAAGCAGCTGATCACTTCCGGTGGACTTGGAACAATGGGATATGGTTTCCCGGCTGCAATCGGAGCGAAGCTTGGTAATCCGGATAAGGACGTTATTGCAATCTCCGGAGACGGTGGTATGCAGATGAACATTCAGGAATTTGCTACAGCAGTATTGGAAGAACTTCCATTGATTCTCTGTGTATTTAACAATGAATATCTTGGTATGGTACGTCAGTGGCAGAAGCTGTTCTATGGAAAACGTTACAGTATGACGAACCTGAAATCAGGAGCACTTTTCCGCAGAACAAACGGGCAGGAGATGCCGGAGTACACACCGGATTTTGTGAAGCTTGCAGAGAGCTACGGAGCTAAAGGAATCCGTGTTATGAAGAAAGAAGATATCGCAGCTGCGTTTGAAGAGGCGAAGAAGAATACAAAGACACCGACACTGATCGAGTTCGTTATCAATCCGGAAGAACTTGTATATCCGATGGTTCAGCCGGGCGGAACACTTGAAGATTTGATCATGGATTGTTAATCGATTAGAACAGAAAATATAGGTTAGCGAGGAAGAGATATGGATAATAATATGAAAAAGAGATGGATTTCTCTCTATGTAGAAAACCAGGTTGGTGTACTTTCGAAGATTTCCGGTTTATTTTCCGGGAAATGTTATAACCTGGACAGTCTGACAGTTGGAACAACAGAAGACCCGACCGTTTCCAGAATGACAATTGCAACAGTCAGCGATGATGAGACATTTGAGCAGATCAAGAAGCAGCTTAACCGTATGATTGAAGTAATTAAAGTAATTGATTTTACAGACGTATTTGTAAGAATGAAAGAGATTCTTTATGTAAAAGTCTTAAAATGTACACCGGAAGATAAGGTTGAGATCTTTCAGATCGCAGAGACATTTAAGGCGAAAGTAATCGATTACGGAAAAGATAGTCTTCTGGTTGAGTTTGTACAGACTGCGACAAAGAATGATGCAGTTGTGAAGTTGATGAAGGAAGAATTTAAGAGCATTGAAGTTGTCCGAGGCGGAAGCGTTGGAATTGAGTCGATCAGCATGATGGAAAGATAATTAATAAAAAAGTATCAGAAGCAAATTTAAAAGTTTCTGATACTTTTTTATTTATATGTTTTTTGATTTTGTATCCATTTGTGATTTGCTATTACAAACGGAATAATACTGTTGCAATATTAAAGTAAATCAGGATTGAGAAGGTATCCACCAGTGTTGTGATCAGTGGAGATGCCATGATCGCAGGGTCGAGATTTACTTTCTTGGCAAGAAGTGGGAGGATACATCCAACCAGCTTTGCCATGATTACGGTTCCCATCAGGGAGCAGGCAATCACAACTGCAAGTCCTGGATTGTGATACTGTATAAAGATACGTACGCCGTTGGCAACAGCAAGAAAAGCACCGACGATCAAAGAGATACGGAATTCTTTGAACATGACTTTGAAAAGATCTGTAAAACGGATCTCATCCAGTGCGATTCCACGGATGATCAGTGTTGCGCTCTGGGAACCACAGTTTCCACCGGTATCCATCAGCATTGGGATGAAAGATACGAGAAGAGGGATGGCTGCGAATGCATTTTCATATCTTGTAATGATCGTTCCTGTGATGATGGAAGTGAACATCAAGATCAAAAGCCATGGGATACGGTTCTTTGCATGCTGAAGAACGGATGTTTCAAAATATGTCTTCTCACTAGGATTGATGGCAGCCATCTTTGTGATATCCTCTGTGGCCTCATCTACCATAACATCCATAGCATCGTCGAATGTAACAATACCAACCATGCGACCGTCCTGGTCAATAACAGGGAGCGCAAGCAGGTCATACTTTGTGAACAGCTGTGCAACCTGTTCCTGGTCAGCGTGTGTATACACGGAGATGATCTCTGTCTCCATCAGGTCTTTGATTGGAACATTGTCATCTGTTGTCATCAAATCTTTTGCACTTACGATACCGACCAGTTTTCTGCGTTCTGTGATATAGCAGGTGTAAATGGTCTCTTTATGGATTCCGGTCTTCTTGATATGTGCCATCGCCTGTCCGACAGTCATTTCCTCACGCAGGTCTACATATTCCGTTGTCATGATACTTCCGGCACTGTCTTCCGGATAGTTCAGCAGCTGGTTGATCATGCTACGGTCTGACGCGCTGACGGTAGCCAGAATTCGCTTTACAAGATTTGCCGGGAGTTCTTCCAGCATATCGACCGTATCGTCCATATAGAGGTCGTCTAAGAGCTCTTTCAGCTCTTTCTCAGTAAACATTGTTACCAGATAAGTCTGCATGGAAGTGTCCATATTGGAAAATACTTCAGCAGCTTTATCTTTTGGAATAAGACGAAAAGCAAGAGCCAGTTCTTTATCACTTAAAGTTGAGAGAAGAGAGGCTATGTCCACTTCGTTCATTACATCGAGAATACTTCTGACAGCTTTGAATTCGCGCTGCGCCAGAAGCTTTATAAAAATATCTTTGTCCATGATAATTACCTCGCATTATTTTATTTTTGTCTATTGAGCCACATATGTGGTAACTACTGGCACCAGAGTCCATAACCTCACCTCCCTTGTTCGTATTTTATGAGAAACAAAAAACTCCATCATTGCCTGAACAATGACGGAGTCGTATTGACTTCTTATAAAATGCATCGTTCAAGCTTTAGTATCACAGGGCATATCAATTGCATTAGGTTGTGCCTTCTCGACACAGCCTGCTGACCAACTAATCGTGTCTCCACAATCTCGCGGCAGCAATCTCCGGGTCCTATCGAATGCTTAAGCATGTCAAATATCCCAATCCCTGTGGTAACCTCACCTACCGAAATGATGTAGTTGTGTTGTTTTTACCATAGATTATTGTATCCCACGCAGCGGGGCGTGTCAAGGAAAAATGCGATAAATCTGTGTAAATTGGTGTAAAAGAAGAAAAAGTGGAAAAGATGAAAAGACAAAAGGATATCTGTCAGAGTAATCATTACTTCTGGCAGATATCCTTTTTGTTTTCAATCCTTGCGGATCTGATATACAATTTTCCCATTCACTTTTTCCTCAGTGATCATTTTTTGCTTTACCATATAGGGAAGAATTGAATCAAGAAATTGTCTTGGATCAGTCACATTGATTTGTTCCTGCATAAATGGCTGTTTCGCCGTCAGATCTTTCACATATGGTTCAAGAGCTGTGCGGGTCATAGGACCATTTTTCTTCAATGTCTTTTTGACTTTGGAGATTCCTTTGGAACTGAGCATATTAGCAAGATCGCTTCCCTGTCTCATCGTACGCCACAATCCCCATCCGTAGACGATCATTGTAGCAACTGCAAAGAGAAGTACATAAGGAAGATATTTCAGAATCGTATGCATCATTTCCGTTTCTCTCCTTTCCAGTAGATTAGGTGATTATCATGAAGGATCTCAAGGTATTTGATCAGTCTTGTCAGCGGCTGTTCCATAGAAGGAAACTCTGCTTCAAGCTCTTTGGAGATTGCATGTACATCCTTTTTATCATCGATGGAGTTCCACACAAAAGTTCCAAGCTTGTCTAACTTGATTTCACTTACACGGGGACGACGGAAGAAGCGCTGAGCCAACTTGTGATAAAATCCCTTCCATTCGATAAGGACGGTAATAATACCGTCCTCACCTGTTTCATATTCAATTTCCGGATTCTTCTCCGGGATAAAGTCAAGATAGTTTTTACTGTCTTTCTTTTTCATTGAATTATTTTTCCTTATCAGCTTTCATACATACAACGTACAGAAGTACGAGTAATGCAATGTAAAGCACCAGACTGCCAACCTGTGGTAAGTGGAATGGCAGAATGATCTTAGAATCAATCTTAACTACTGCAAATACAGCAAGAAGGATACCGATGATACCTTCTCCGGCGATCATACCGGATGTAAAGAGAAGACCTCTGTCTGTACGTGCTTTTTTCTCTGCCTCTGTACCTTTTTTCTTCTCAACGAAGATACGTACAATACCACCAGCCATGATACCAGCACTCAGAGAGAATGGAAGGTACATACCAACTGCGAATGGCATAACCGGCATCTTAAGAATCTCAACAACGATTGCAATAAATACACCGATCAGGATCATAGCCCATGGAAGTTCCTCATTCATGATACCTTCAACGAGCATCTTCATCATTGTAGCCTGAGCTGCCGGAATCTTTTCTGTTCCGTATCCCCAAGCCTCATTCAGAAGGTAAAGAACGAATCCGATTGCTGCTGAAGAAGCAACAACACCGATGATCTCACCAACCTGCTGTTTGGAAGGTGTAGCACCTACGATGAATCCTGTCTTTAAGTCCTGAGAAGCATCTCCTGCGATTGCTGCAACGATACAGATGATACCACCGATAGAGATGGCTCCAACCATACCTGTAAGTCCTGTAGTACCTGTTACTTTCAGGATTACTGTAGCAAAGAGAAGAGTAGCGATTGTCATACCTGATACCGGGTTGTTAGAAGATCCGATCAGTCCAACCATACGAGAAGATACAGTTGCAAAGAAGAATCCGAATACAACGATGATCAGGGCACCAACCAGGTTAACCGGGAAGATTGGAAGGATCCAGATCAGAACAGCGATCACAAGGATAACTCCGATCAGTAATGGGAATGGAAGATCCTGCTCTGTACGAAGCTGTTTTCCAGATCCTGCATTCTTTTTCATACTTCCAATGGCCTGCTTAAATGTTCTTACGATCAGAGGAAGGCTCTTAATCAGACTGATGATACCACCAGTTGCAACAGCTCCTGCTCCGATGTATTTGATGTAGTTACTCCACAGAGCGGACGGACCACCATCTGGCATAGTGAGCAATTCATTGACTGTAACTGATGCAGGGAAGATTGTAGCATCTCCACCGAACAGTGCGATCATTGGCATCAGTACGAACCAGCTGAGTGTACCACCGGCGAACATGTAGCTGGAGATCTTCGGTCCACAGATATATCCTACACCACCAAGTGCCGGAAGAACCTGCATACCAATCTGTGCTCCGCTGTAGTTCTTGAATGCATGTCCAATCTCACTTGGGAAGAGCTGCATTCCGTCTGCAAGGAATTTGTAAAAGGCTGCGATACCAAGTCCTGCGAATACTGTACCGGCCTTAGATCCACCTTCTTCTCCGGCCAGAAGAACTTCTGCACAAGCAGTTCCTTCCGGGAAAGGAAGTGTTCCGTGCTCTTCAACGATAAGAGCCTGACGAAGCGGTACCATGAAGCATACTCCGAGTATTCCACCAAACAGGGCAATCATAGCGATGGAAAGGATGCTTGGGAAAGCAATCTTTCCTTCTTCAGCCCAGAGGAATAATGCAGGAAGTGTGAAGATAGCTCCTGCTGCAACAGACTCTCCGGCAGAACCGATTGTCTGTACCATGTTGTTCTCGAGAATAGAATCCTTACGGAGAATCACACGAATGATTCCCATAGAAATTACGGCTGCCGGGATGGAAGCGGAAACTGTCATACCAACGAGAAGTCCGAGGTATGCGTTAGCAGCTCCAAATACGATTGCCAGAAGGATACCAATCAAGAGTGCTGTCACCGTAAACTCAGGAACGACTTTGTCTGCTGGAATATACGGCTTGAATTCTTTCTTGTTGTTGTCCATTTTTTCAATGTCCTTTCTTTTGTTTTCTATGCTACCCTGCTGTCCCCACAACAGGTAGCGACGCTTTTTTGTTAATAAAAAATTTTTTATTAACATAGCTTTATGATTATAGCATATTAAAGTGCTAAAAGGAAGAATAAAACGCAAAAATGTTATGGAAATATGTTACAAATATAAAAATTTCATAAAAAATGGTAGATTTTAGGACCTAATAGAACTGAAAATGAGAAGAAATTTCAGAATTCTTGATATAAAAAAGAGTTTTACTCATGATAACAAGAAATGGAGAAACACACACGAATATAGAAATGTATGATGCCAAGAAGAAAAAAATGTGGTAGAATAGAATGGATTATGTAGTAATAGGAAAGAACGGAGGTAAACAGTTGGAAGCTTATACAGGGTTTGCGGCGGTCTACGACATTTTCATGGATAATGTACCTTACGAAGAGTGGGGGGAATATATTCACAGTCTCTTAAAAGAACATGGAATAGAAGATGGGATTCTTCTGGATCTGGGCTGCGGCACAGGTACGATGACGGAGAAGCTGGCGGATTATGGATATGACATGATCGGTGTGGATAATTCAGAAGATATGCTCGAACTTGCGATGGAGAAAAGAATGGAGTCAGGAAAGGATATTCTTTATCTGCTCCAGGATATGCGTGAGTTCGAATTATATGGAACAGTAAGGGCGATTGTCAGTGTCTGTGATTCGGTCAACTATATTACAGAACCGGAGGAACTGGAAGAAGTATTCCGTCTGGTGAATAATTATCTGGATCCAAAGGGTGTCTTTTTGTTTGATTTTAATACCGTATATAAATATAAAGAAGTTATGGGAGATACGGTGATCGCGGAAGACAGAGGTGAATGTAGTTTTATCTGGGATAATTTCTATTATGAAGAAGAAAGGATCAATGAGTATGATCTGACTCTGTTCATTCAGGAAGACGGAAGTGAAGATTTGTATCGGAGATATCAGGAGACACATTACCAGAGAGGGTATACTTTAGAAGAGATGAAAGAACTGGTAGAATGTTCAGGGCTTGTTTTTGAGGCTGCATATGACGCAGTTACACACGAGGAACCGACAGAGAAGAGCGAGAGAATCTATATCGTTGCGAGAGAATCCGGGAAATAAATTGGATACAATTCTTGAATAGATAAGAAAGACGAGGAGAATAAGACATGAATGATTATATTGTAAGAGCAACAGCAGGAAATGCACAGATCCGTGCATTTGCAGCAGTGACAACAAACCTGGTTGAGGAGGCAAGAGAGCATCACGGAACAAGTCCGGTAGCTACAGCAGCGCTGGGACGACTCCTTACAGGCGGAGTGATGATGGGAAGCATGATGAAGAATGATACAGATATGCTGACGATTCAGATTCAGTGTTCCGGTCAGATCGAAGGCCTGACTGTGACAGCGGACAGCAAGGGAAATGTAAAAGGATACGTATTTAACCCGGATGTGATGCTTCCGGCGAAGAATGGAAAACTTGATGTCGGTGGAGCACTTGGACAGGGTGTCATGACGATTATCAAAGACATGGGACTCAAGGAGCCATATTCAGGTCAGACAATTCTGCAGACAGGAGAGATCGCAGAGGATCTTACTTATTATTTTGCAACGTCTGAACAGGTACCGTCTTCTGTTGGACTTGGAGTTCTGATGAACAAAGATAATACTGTAAAATGCGCAGGTGGATTTATCGTACAGGTTATGCCGTTTATCGAGGATGAAGTACTCAATAAGTTGGAGGCAAATATTCAGAAAATCCAGTCTGTAACATCCATGCTGGATAACGGACATACACCGGAGCAGATGCTTGAGCAGGTACTGGAAGGTCTTGATCTTGAGATTACAGATACAATGCCGGCACAGTTCTATTGCAACTGCTCTAAGAAGAGAATCGAGAAGGCAATCATCAGTATCGGAAAGAAAGATATTCAGGAAATGATCGATGAAGGCAAAGAGATTGAAGTGAAGTGTCATTTCTGTAATACAGCATATAAGTATTCAGTAGATGAATTGAAAGAATTGTTAAAACAGGCTCGATAAGTATTGCCGGGGCTTTTGCCCTGACATCATATAAATATAGAAGATGGGGTGAAGATGAGATGAAAAATGGATTTGTGAAGGTTGCGGCAGCGACACCGGATATCCGTGTTGCAGATGTGGAATTCAATACACAGAATATCATCAATGTTATGGAAGAGGCGCAGAAGAATGGCGCAAAGATTCTTGTGTTTCCGGAACTTTGTGTGACAGGATATACATGTAGTGATCTGTTTGACCACAGTGTCCTTCTGAAAGCGTCCAGAAAAGCATTGCTTGAGATTGCAGAGAATACAAGCGATAAAGATATGCTTGTATTTGTCGGAGCGCCACTCGAAGTGAACGGAAAGCTCTACAATGTAGCTGCGGCGATGAATCAGGGCGAGATCCTTGGATTTACAACGAAGACATTTCTGCCAAACTATGGCGAGTTTTATGAGATGCGTCAGTTTACTCCGGGACCACAGACAGTGAGAGAGATTACATTTGAAGGAAAGAAGATTCCGTTTGGTCCGCAGATTCTGTTTCAGGCAAAAGGAATGGAAGAACTTGTGGTTGCAGCGGAGATCTGCGAGGATGTCTGGTCACCGATTCCACCGAGTATTCAGGCGGCACTCGAAGGTGCAACAGTGATCGTCAACTGTTCCGCAAGTGATGAGACGATCGGAAAAGACACTTATCGTCGTGCACTGATCTCCGGACAGTCTGCAAGATTGATTTCTGGATACATTTATGCAAATGCCGGAGAAGGTGAATCTACGACAGATCTTGTTTTTGGCGGACACAATATTATTGCTGAAAATGGTACAATCCTGAGAGAAAGCAGTAGATATGTAAATGAAATCGTTTACTCAGAGATCGATCTTCAGAGAATCACAGGCGAGAGAAGAAAGAATACAACATTCCAGCCTTTGGATGAAGAGACTCTGGTACGTGTTCCGTTTACAATTGAAGAGACAAAGACATTCTTGACAAGAACATTTCCGAAGAAGCCGTTTGTTCCATCTGATGAACAGACCCGCGCACAGCGCTGTGAGGAGATCCTGACGATCCAGGCAATGGGGCTGAAGAAACGTCTGGCTCATACGAATGCACGAACTGCTGTTGTCGGTATTTCCGGAGGTCTGGATTCTACACTTGCATTGCTTGTAACGGCACGCGCATTTGACATGCTTGGAAGAGATAAGAAGGATATCATCGCTGTGACGATGCCTTGTTTTGGCACAACAGACAGAACTTATCAGAATGCCTGTGAGATGTCGAAGAAAGTCGGAGCAACTTTGATCGAGGTTCCGATCGCAGATGCCGTGAATGTTCATTTCCGTGACATCGGACATGATCCGGAAGATCACAGTGTAACTTATGAAAACTGTCAGGCAAGAGAGCGTACACAGGTACTGATGGATATCGCAAACAAGACTTGGGGAATGGTCATTGGAACAGGTGATCTGTCAGAACTTGCACTTGGATGGGCGACCTATAATGGAGACCATATGTCCATGTACGGAGTGAATGCTTCTGTACCGAAGACACTGGTTCGCCATCTTGTAAAATATGCTGCGGATGATACAACAGACGAAGCTCTTAAGAATGTACTTTACGATGTACTTGATACACCGGTAAGTCCGGAGTTGCTGCCTCCGAAGGACGGAGATATTGCACAGAAGACAGAAGATCTTGTAGGACCTTATGAATTACATGATTTCTTCCTGTACTTTATGCTTCGTTTCGGATATGAGCCGAGCAAGATCTTCCGTATCGCATGTATGACATTTGATGGTGAATATGACAAAGAGACCATTTTTAAATGGCTGGAAACATTCTGTAGAAGATTTTTCTCTCAACAGTTCAAGCGTTCTTGTCTGCCGGATGGACCGAAGGTTGGTACTGTGGCACTTTCTCCAAGAGGGGACTGGAGAATGCCAAGTGATGCCTGCGTGGCGGTATGGATGAAAGATCTTGAGGCTTGCAGAGTCTAATCTGTGGTGAAAACCAGAGAGAAGGAGAACAAGATAAGAAAAATCATTGCAGGATGTGGAAAATCAGTATCCTGCATAAACTTGGGGAAAGAAAAGGAGAGGATAATATGAAACTAATCAGAACAGAGGATGCGGTCGGCAGTGTGCTTTGTCACGACATTACCCAGATCATTCCGGGAGTCGTGAAAGACGCGGTCTTCCGCAAAGGACACGTAGTGACAGAAGAAGATGTACCGGTACTGCTTTCTGTAGGAAAAGAACACCTCTATGTATGGGAGAAGCAGGAAGGCATGCTTCATGAGAATGATGCGGCAGAAGTACTGCGCCAGGTCTGCCAGGGAGAGTATATGAATGCATCCGAGGCGAAGGAAGGAAAGATCGAACTGACTGCACAGTGCGATGGCCTTCTGAAGATCAATCGCGAGAAATTAAATGAAGTAAATGCACTTGGCCAGATCGTGCTTGCATCCAGACATGGAAACTTCCCGGTGAAAAAGGGAGATAAGATTGTTGGCATGCGTGTTGTTCCGCTAGTGATCGAGGAAGAGAAGATGAATCATGTGAGAGAGCTCTGTGGGGAAGAGCCGATCTTCACAATTCTTCCGTTTCATCAGATGAAAGTCGGAATCGTGACAACAGGAAGTGAAGTTTATCATGGAAGAATCACAGATAAATTTACTCCGGTCGTAAAAGCGAAATTAGAAGAAGCGGGCATGGAAGTGCTTGGAAACGTACTTTGTGATGATGATTCACAGATGGTTACAGATGCGATCAATGACTGGATTGGAAAAGATGCCGAGTTCGTTGTCTGTACAGGCGGAATGAGCGTTGATCCGGATGACAGAACACCGTTGTCTATCAGAAATGCAACGGATGAGGTGATCACTTACGGCGCACCGGTACTTCCGGGAGCGATGTTCATGCTGGCTTATAAAGGAGAGATTCCGGTCGCAGGTCTTCCGGGATGTGTAATGTATGCAAGAAGAACAATCTTTGATCTGGTGCTTCCAAGAATTGCAGCAGGTGAGAGATTAAGTGTAGAAGATTTCACAGTGCTTGGAGAAGGCGGACTTTGCCTGAACTGTGATGTATGTACTTATCCAAATTGTGGATTTGGAAAATAATAAGATGAAGGAGAATTGGGGAATGAATTCATTTTATGTAAATCTGCAGGCAGAACTTGCAGATGCAAAAGAAGAGCTTTGGGCACGGACTCAGATTGATGGTGACAATGCAGGAACAAAGATTTTATTGAAGGGTGAACCTGAGAATAAAGACAGCGTTTTTACAAATGAAAGTGACGAACGTATTTTCCAGGAGCGTATCAGCCGTTCGGCGAAGCTTGTGATCTGCGGAGCGGGACATGTATCCATGCCGATCATCCGCATGGGAAAGATGCTCGGATTCCATGTGACGGTGGTAGAAGACCGTCCGAAATTTGCCGATGATGCGAGAAGAGCAGAGGCTGATCAGGTTTATTGCGAACCATTTGAAGATGGTCTTGCAAAAATCAAAGGAGATACAGATACATGGTTTGTGATCGTTACAAGAGGACACAGATACGATACAGACTGTCTTAGAACAATCCTTGGCAAGCCGAGAGCCTATGTCGGAATGATGGGAAGCAAGCGAAGAACTGCAATCGTGAAAGATCAGCTGGAGGCAGAAGGCTTTGAGAGAGAGGTGCTGGAAGCAGTCCATACGCCGATTGGGTTGAAGATCGCTGCTGAGACGCCGGAAGAGATCGCGGTGTCTATTATGGCAGAAATCATTCAGATTAAAAACAGCCGTGCAAAGAGCGGCGGATATTCCAGTGAACTTCTTGAAGAAATTCTGAAAGAAGAAGAGTGTGGAAAAGTGCTTGCGACAATTATTTCCAGAAAAGGTTCTGCACCACGTGGCGTAGGAACAAAGATGCTTGTATGCGGAGATGGAAAAATCATCGATACAATTGGTGGAGGATGTGTGGAAAGTGAGATTATTCAGAAAGCACTCCTCATGATCCGTACGGAGCAGGAAGGATTCCAGGTATGCAAGGTAGACATGACAGCAGAGGCAGCCGAGGATGAAGGTATGGTCTGTGGCGGCGTTGTTGAAGTCATGCTCGAAAGGGTGAAATAAAAAGTTAAAAATATAATTGGGGAGAAATCATATGGATGATATCAAGATTTTAAAAGGAAATATTATCTATACAAAGACAAAAGACGCATTTGAGATATGCGAACACGGTTATCTTGTGTGTAAAAATGGAAAGGTAGAAGGAATCTATCAGACACTTCCGTTTCGACTTGGAGGGGAAGCAATTGAGGATTATGGAGATTGTCTGATCATTCCGGGAATGACGGATCTGCATATACATGCACCGCAGTATACATTCCGCGGTACAGGGATGGATCTGGAACTTTTGGAGTGGCTGGAGACAAATACATTTCCGGAGGAAGTAAAATACAAGGATGTATTGTATGCGAATGAGGCGTATGCGAAGTTTGCCAAGAACTTGAAACATAGTTCAACAACAAGAGCATGCGTCTTTGGGACAATTCATAGAAGATCGACACTTGTTCTGATGGATCATCTGGAAAGAAGCGGTCTGGTCACGATGGTCGGAAAAGTGAATATGGACAGAAATTCACCGGATGAGCTTCGTGAAGGTACACAAGAGTCTGCGGAAGAAACAGTTGAATGGATGAAGGATGTGCAGCATAAAAAGTATAAAAATACGCTGCCGATCCTGACACCTCGTTTTATTCCGAGCTGTACGGATGAGCTTCTAGATATGCTGAAGATGGTTCAGATGCGTTACCAGATTCCGGTGCAGTCACATTTATCAGAGAATTTATCAGAGATCGAATGGGTAAAAGAACTTTGTCCGCATGCAGAGTTTTATGGAGATGCATATGATCATTTTGGTCTGTTTGGAGCAGATGCACCGACGGTTATGGCGCATTGCGTATACAGTACGGAAGAAGAAATCCAGAGAATGAAAGAGAACGGTGTGTATGTAGCACATTGTCCGGAATCAAATGAGAATCTTTCTTCCGGAATTGCACCGGTAAAACGTTATCTGGAAGAAGGACTTTCTGTAGGACTTGGAAGTGATGTCGCAGGGGGATCGACAGAGAATCTTTTCCGGGCAATGGCACATGCAATTCAGATGTCAAAGATGCGCTGGAGACTTGTCGATCAGAAATATCCGGCATTGAAGTCAGAAGAAGCATTCTATATGGCAACTAAGGGTGGCGGATCCTTCTTCGGAAAAGTCGGAAGTTTTGAAGAAGGATATGAATTCGATGCTGTTGTATTAGATGACAGCAGACTTGAATCCTCCCGTCAGATGAGTGTGAAAGATCGTTTGGAAAGAATGATTTATCTTGCTGATGAGAGAGAAGTGAAAGCAAAATACGTCAGAGGAAATAAAATCATATAAAACACATGAAAAACCTCAGGTTCGGGTGTTGCAGCACCGTTCTCTGAGGTTTTCTCATTTTCTATTTTAGGAGTTTTAAGTAATTGACTTATTCAATCGATTTTTCAATATTAAAGGTGGATTCTTGTTCCAGTCTCACCAAGAATTCCGTCTTTTGCTTTCTCAAGCAGTGTGATCAGTGACTGTCTTCCAGGTTTGGATTCAGCAAAGTCAAGAGCTGCCTGTACCTTAGGAAGCATAGAACCAGGAGCGAAATGTCCTTCTTCTACATACTGTTTTGCTTCATCAACTGTCACATCGTCAAGCCATTTCTCATCCGGCTTTCCGTAGTTCAGTGCAACTTTCTCTACAGCAGTCAGGATGATGAGGAAGTCTGCGTCGAGCTCTTTGGCAAGGAGAGCACTGGCAAAGTCTTTATCAATAACTGCACTTGCACCTTTCAGGTGGTTGCCCTGGCGCATAACCGGGATTCCACCGCCGCCACAGGCAATTACAAGGTCACCGGAGTCAACCATTGTACGGATTGTACCGATCTCAACGATCTCCTGCGGTTTTGGAGAAGCTACAACACGACGGTATCCGCGTCCTGCATCTTCTTTCATGATATAATCATATTTCTCAGCCATAACATCAGCTTCTTCCTTAGAAAGGAATTTACCGATTGGCTTGGATGGTGTCTCGAAAGCCGGATCATCAGCATCTACACGAACCTGAGTGATCATTGTAGCAACTGGGATATCATGAATTCCTCTGTTGAACAATTCTTCTCTCAGGGCATTCTGCAGGTCATATCCGATGTAAGCCTGGCTCATTGCAACACATACAGAAAGTGGTGTGTTTGGCTGTTTCTCATCCTCATGTGTTAATGCGATCATAGCGTTGTTGATCATACCAACCTGAGGACCATTGCCGTGTGCTACGACTACTTCGCAGCCTTCCTGAATCAGGTCTACGATCGCGCGTGCTGTAATCTTAACAGCAGCCATCTGCTCAGGAAGAGTATTGCCAAGGGCATTTCCGCCGAGGGCAATGACAATACGTTTTTTCTTTTCCATTTTAGGATCCTCCGTATTTACTGTAAAGGTATTGTACAGGTCTGAAAGATTCAGGCCTGTACAATAAGTTACTAATTAAGGTAACTGTGAAACTATTTTTGTCTGAGAAATTTAAACTTACTCAAAAATTCTGGACATTCCTCTTTCTTCGAGCTTCTTCAGGATTTCCTGTGGGTTCTCGAATTTAGCAAGGAAGATCATAGCTGCGATGATGTATGGTTTGAAGCTAGCTTCTTTGTAAAGTGGATCTCTGTAACGATCGAATACGGAAGCGTCAACTTCACCTTCTTCACAGCTTACGCCTGAGATGTCAGCTGGCAGACAGTGCATGTAAAGAGCCTTTCCGTCTTTTGTTGTAGCCATGAGCTCTTCTGTACAAGCCCAGTCTTTGTGCTCTGCATTCTGAGCAAGAAGTTCTTTCTCAAGAGCTTTGATACCTTCTGTATCTCCGTTTCCATAAAGCTCTGTACGTTTTTCCATAGCTGCAAATGGAGCCCAGCTCTTTGGATATACGATATCAGCATCTTTGAATGCTTCAGCCATGTTGTTAGTCTTCTTGAAGGATCCGCCTGATTTCTTAGCGTTCTCTTCAGCAACTTTCTCAACATCCTCGAATACTTCGTATCCTTCTGGATGAGCAAGAACAACGTCCATTCCGAAACGTGTCATCAGACCGATGATTCCCTGTGGAACAGAAAGTGGTTTTCCGTAAGATGGTGAGTAAGCCCATGTCATAGCAAGTTTTTTGCCTTTCAGGTTCTCAACTCCGCCGAACTCATGGATGATGTGAAGCATATCAGCCATAGCCTGTGTTGGGTGGTCAATGTCACACTGAAGGTTTACGAGTGTAGGTTTCTGCTCAAGAATTCCGTCTTTGTTTCCTTCTGTTACAGCGTCAACAACTTCATGCATGTATTTGTTACCTTTTCCGATGTACATATCATCACGGATACCGATAACGTCAGCCATGAAGGAGATCATGTTAGCTGTCTCACGAACTGTCTCACCATGAGCAACCTGAGATTTTCCTTCGTCAAGATCCTGAACCTCAAGACCAAGAAGGTTACAAGCAGAAGCGAAAGAGAAACGTGTACGTGTGGAATTGTCACGGAACAGAGAAATTCCAAGTCCGCTCTCGAATACCTTTGTGGAAATGTTGTTCTCTCTCATGTAACGAAGAGCATCAGCTACTGTAAATACAGCTTCGATCTCGTCGTCTGTTTTCTCCCATGTAAGGAAGAAGTCACCATTGTACATCTCTTTGAAGTTGAGTGCGTTCAGTTTGTCAATATATCCCTGTAATTTTGCGTCCATCTTTAAAATCCTCCTGATTAAAATGAATTATTTGTTTTTAGGTTTATTAGCCAAGGCAGTTCCGGCCGGAAATTATCCGGTCAGAACGCCATAGGTTCAATGAATTGGTTGCGTGATCACACGCAAATGCGTTAGCAAATACTGAATTACTCAGCGTAAGACAGTGGAAGTGCAGCGTATACTGCAGCACATGTTACGAGATCCTGTTTCCATGTCATCTCGTTTGGTGCGTGAGCCTGAGCCTCAGCTCCAGGTCCGAATCCGATACATGGGATTCCGTTTCTACCCATGATAGAAACACCGTTTGTAGAGAATGTCCACTTATCTGTCAGAGGACGAGCCTGACGCATCTCAAGTGTGTCAGCAGCACCGATTCTCTGATCTCCGTAAAGTCCTGTGTAAGCTTTCTCAAGAGCCTTAGTTACTTTGTGATCCTTCGGAATAGCCCATGTTGGGAAGTAGCACTCGATCTCGTATACACATCCTGTGTAGGACGGACGATCATAGTTGTACATAGAAACAACAACGTCATCACCGTATTTCTTAACGCTTGGCAGGTTACGGATCTCATCTAAGCAGCTCTCCCATGTCTCTCCGAATGTCATACGACGGTCAAGAGATACAGCACAGGAATCTGCTACTGCACAACGGCTTGGTGATGTGTAGAAGATCTGAGATGTTGTAACTGTTCCACGTCCAAGGAAACGAGCCTCTTCGTAGTCAGGGTTGAATTTCGGGTTAAGCATTTTAACAAGACCTTTGATCTCTGTCTCGTCAGCGTCATCGTTCTCGTTAAGAGCACGAACATCCTGAAGAATGTCAGCCATCTTGTAGATCGCGTTGTCTCCACGCTCCGGAGCAGAACCGTGACAGGAAACTCCCTTAACATCGATACGGATTTCCATACGTCCTCTCTGTCCACGGTAGATACCACCGTCTGTAGGCTCTGTAGAAACTACGAACTCCGGACGAATCTTGTCTTCGTTGATGATGTACTGCCAGCAAAGTCCGTCACAGTCTTCTTCCTGAACTGTACCAACAACCATTACTTTGTATCCTTCTGGAATGAGTCCGAGATCTTTCATGATCTTTGCTCCGTATACACCAGTATACGATACCGCCACACTGGTCAGATACTCCACGTCCACCGATCTCTGTCTCTGTTCTCGTATCCATCGTATGGATCGAATTTCCAGTTATCGATGTTACCGATACCTACTGTATCAATATGTGCGTCAAATGCGATGATCTTGTCGCCAGTTCCCATGAATCCCATAACATTTCCCTGTGGGTCGATGACAACTTCGTCAAATCCAACTTTCTTCATCTCAGCAGCGATTGTCTCTACGTGAGCTTTCTCATCACAGCTTTCTCCCGGATTTTTTACGATAGCACGAAGGAAAGCAGTCATGTCTTTCTCATAGCCTTTTGCATACTCTTTGATTTTGTTAAGATCCATTGTTCTTCTCCTTTTGAAATAAAATCTTGTTTTGGTGTTACAGTTTCTTCTTATTGTATTGCGAGAAATGATTATCTCTCATTTCCGTCCCAGACAATTGATTTGTATCTATCCGGATCAGTGTCTCCCTCAGTAGAGAAGAGAAGTACTTTTGAGTTCTCATCCAATCCGAGGTGCTCTCTGAGCGGTTTGTACTCATCCATTGTCATGATGCACGCAAGTGTTCCAAACGGTGCGGCTCCGGATTCTCCGGAAGTAACAGGCTGATCACCTTTGAAAGGTGCAGCAAGCATACGCATACCTTTGGCAGCAACCCAGTCAGGTGTTGCGATAAATGTATCAACGTGGTTTTTCAGGATATCCCATGAAATTGTGTTCGGCTCTCCACAGGCAAGACCAGCCATGATTGTAACCATGTCTCCGTCTACGATGCGGATAGCTCCGTCCTTAGCACATGCTCCTTTGTAAAGACATGCAGCAGGCGCAGCTTCAACAACAACAACTTTCGGTGGATTTTCCGGATAGCGGTTAGCGAAGAATCCCTGAACTGCTCCGGCAAGTGAACCAACACCAGCCTGAATGAATACATGTGTTGGACGCTCACATCCAGCTTCATGAAGCTGATCATCAGCCTCGTTAGCCATTGTTCCGTATCCCTGCATGATCCATGCCGGAATCTCTTCATATCCGTCCCAGGCTGTATCCTGAACCATTACGCCGTTCTCTGTCTTCTCTGCCATAGCGTTAGCCATACGAACACATTCGTCGTAGTTTTCCTCTTCGATTGTAGCTTTCGCTCCTTCTTTCAGGATGTTGTTCAGTCTTGTTTGAGTTGATCCCTTCGGCATAAGTACTACAGATTTCTGTCCAAGCTTGTTCGCTGCCCATGCAACACCACGTCCGTGGTTACCATCTGTTGCAGTGAAGAAAGTAGCCTGTCCGAATTCATTACGCAGTTCGTCAGATGTAAGAACGTTGTAAGGAAGTTCTGAAACATCCTTTCCTGTCTGCTTTGCAATGTAGCGAGCCATTGCGAAAGATCCTCCGAGTACTTTAAATGCGTTCAGTCCGAAACGATAAGACTCATCTTTTACATAGACTTCTTTCAGTCCAAGGTATGCAGCCATGTGATCCAGTTTTACAAGTGGTGTAACACTGTACTGCGGGAAGCTCTCATGGAATGCGCGAGCTTTCGCTACATTCTCAAGTGACATTACCTGAAGCTGAGAGTCATCTGTTTTTGGCATTTCGTTTACTGCCCATTTGATAGTTTCCATTATAGTGACCTCCTTAAATTAATACGTGTCATTTGCCCATGTAACTGTAAAGTGTGAATTTCGATATCCCCAAATACGAAGAAACTTTATCGCCGGACTTTGTAATAAGGAAAGCACCGGCATGATCCAGATACTGGACAACAGCAACTTTGTCGTCTTTGTTCATCATTGCAACTGGCTTTCCGACCTTTGCAACGGCCTGCTCGATCAACAGATCCAGAAGTTCATTTACATTATGTGTGATCTGCCGTGGCGAATCACCTGTAAGATCCGGAAGATTGTCTTTCGTAGCGATCAAAGACTGAATTGCTGTACTCGCAGCTGTAAAAGCTGTGATGTCATAGTTTAATGAGAAGATGTATGAGATTGATCCGTCATCGTCTCTTATATAGAAGGTACTCGATTTCAGAATCCGTCCATCTTCTGTTTTAGTAAGATAGGAAAGCTTATCATGAATCGTTGACGGATCTGACTGAAGTGTCTCAAGAACAATTCCTGAAGGACCATCTCCGGTCTGTCGGTTCGATACATGTCCGTTCTCGATGTACACGATCGATTTCTCCAGATCTTTTGTCTTCAAATCATGAATTGCAATCTCACAGGAACTTCCAAATTGAATTGCAAGTCCGTGTGCAAGCTGCTTAAGAAAATCTAAGGTATGACGCATATGTCCACCTGCCTTTCTACATGCTTTCTGTCTTCATAATCCCATAATATCATAAAAATCACGATAGTCAATACCTTTCCTAAAAAATTTTTAGGTAACAAAAAACTTTTTTAGATTTCTTGTTGCATTTAGACAATTTAGATGTTATTCTATGTGTAACAGAGACGTTGATGTACGAAATGCACATAACAGGCAGATGGCATTTTAACATCAAAGTGTAGAAATTCATAAAAAGGAGAGGTTACAATTATGTTGATCTTAGGTAATGGTAGAGTTGTGACAAGAAACCCTGAATGTCCTTATATGGAAGAGGGCGCAGTAGCAATTGATGGTAAAGTAATCTGTAAGGTTGGACCGACAGATGAGTTGAAGAAGGCTTATCCAGATGCAGAGTTTATTGATGCAAAAGGCGGAGTGATCATGCCGGCATTCATTAATACTCATGAGCATATCTATAGTTCTTTTGCAAGAGGACTTGCTATTAATGGATACAATCCAACAGGATTACTCAGCATTCTTGAAGGAATGTGGTGGACACTGGATAGAAACCTGACACTGAATGATACTTATTTAAGTGCTATGGCTACTTATATTGATTCTATTAAGAACGGTGTGACAACAGTATTTGACCATCACGCAAGCTTTGGAGCTATCAAAGGTTCCTTATTTGAAATTGAGAGAGCAGCGAAGGAAACAGGAATTCGTTCCTGTCTCTGTTATGAAGTTTCTGACAGAGATGGAAAAGACAAAGCCAGAGAGTCTGTAATGGAGAATGCAGAATTTATTCGTCATGCACTGAAGGATGACAGCGGAATGATCGCTGGAATGATGGGTATGCATGCACAGTTCACAATCTCAGATGAGACAATGGAACTTGCAGCAGCAAACAAACCGGATGAAGTTGGTTATCATATTCATGTTGCAGAAGGAATTGAAGATCTGCATCACTGCCTGAAACATTATGGAAAGAGAATTGTTGACCGTCTGATGGACTTCAATATTCTTGGAGAGAAGACACTGCTTGGACATTGTATCTACATCAACCCACATGAGATGGATCTGATCAAAGATACAAACACAATGGTTGTTCATAATCCGGAATCCAATATGGGAAATGCCTGCGGATGCCCTCCGACAATGGAACTTGTACACAGAGGAATCCTTACAGGACTTGGAACAGATGGATATACACATGATATGATGGAATCCTTCAAAGTGGCAAATATTCTTCATAAACATCACCTTTGCGATCCAAATGCAGCATGGGGAGAAGTTCCGACAATGCTGTTTGAGAACAATGCAAAGATTGCAGGACGTTATTTCGACCAGAAGCTTGGAGTTCTTGAAGAAGGCGCAGCAGCAGATGTGATCATTGTTAATTACAATCCGCTGACACCAATGAATGAGAATAACATCAATGGTCACCTTGTATTCGGAGTAACTGGACACGATGTTGTGACAACTGTTGCAAACGGTAAAGTATTGATGAAAGACAGAAGACTGACAGAGATTGACGAAGCGAAAGTTATGGCAGACTGCAGACAGGCAGCAGCCGAACTTGGAAAACGTATCAACAGTCGTTAGGCTTAGATTGACGGATACTGTTCATTAATGTTAACATATATAACAGATGTGGACAGTATCTTTGATCGCACATTTCGTCAAAACTAACCGGAAAGGACAATAAAATAATGAAAGAAAAGAAATCAGAAGCACCTCGCAGAGGAAACGAAGAACTGTTTAAGTGGGATGGTAACCCGACATTTGGTCAGATACTTCCGCTTGCTGCCCAGCATGTACTTGCAGCAGTTGTAGGATGTGTTACACCGGCAATTCTGGTTGCGAATGCAGCGAATAATGCAGGCGGAAATGTAAACATGGGTCTCTTGATCCAGATGTCACTTGTATTTGCAGCATTATCAACATTCCTTCAGCTGTATGGAAATAAGATCCATCTTGGATCCGGGCTTCCGGTCATCATCGGTGTAAGTTTTGCTTATGTTCCGACAATGACAGCAATTGCAGCACAGGCTCAGGACGTTAACACGATTTTTGGCGCGATGATCGTAGGTGGTATTGTAGCAATTATCGTTGGACTTACTATTAAGCAGATCAGAAAGGTGTTCCCACCACTGGTAATCGGAACTGTTATCTTTGCGATCGGTCTGTCTCTTTATAAGACAGCCATTAACTACATGGCAGGAAACTCCGCGAACACATATGAAGTGATCGTAGAGCAGAGAGGTCAGACAGCAGCACTTGTTTATGGTTCCTGGCAGAACTGGCTTGTATCCCTTGTAACACTGGCAATCGTAATCGGTCTGAACCATTACGGAAAAGGACTTTTCAAACTTGCATCTATCCTGATCGGTCTGGTCTGTGGATATGTACTTGCATTGTGCTTTGGAATGGTTGATTTTTCAGCACTTTCAAACGCAGGTTGGTTCCAGCTTCCACAACCGTTCGCTTTCGGTGTAAAATTCGATATCTCAGCGATTATCCCGCTGGCGATTTTGTTCCTTGTCAATTCCATTCAGGCAATGGGAGATTTCTCCGCTACAACAAGTGGTGGTATGGATCGTCTTCCTACTGACCAGGAGCTCAACGGTGGTATCATCGGTTATGGTATCAGTAATATCGTAAGTGCATGTTTCGGATGTCCTCCGACAGCAACTTACAGCCAGAACGTAGGTATTGTTGGTTCTACAAAAGTTGTAGCAAGAAAGGTATTTTCACTTTCAGCATTTATCCTTCTGATTGCAGGATTGATTCCGAAATTCTCAGCACTTCTGAGAACAATTCCTCAGTGTGTACTTGGTGGAGCAGTAGCATCTGTATTCGCAGGTATCGCAATGACAGGTATCAAGCTTCTTGTAAGTGAAGGTATGTCTACAAGAAATACAACAGTTGCAGGATTATCTATTGCAATCGGTATGGGTGTATCCTTAAGTAACGGATGCTTAAATCAGATGACATCAACAATTTACGATGGATTAGGAATGACAATGGGACTTGAGAACTTCCAGTCCATCATCAATAACACATTTGCATCATCACCGGTTGTACTGGCGACAATTTTTGCAGTTATTTTGAATCTGGTTCTTCCGAAAGATCCAAAGCCGGAGGCAAAATAAAAGGAAACAGATCTTTGAGAAAAGACAGGTTCTTGGGGAATGATCTGTCAGAGATTTCAAAGATTTAATCATTACGGAAGAACCTGCCGATGGCAGGTTTTCCGTGATAAAAGAAAAAAGAGAGGTAAAAAGTATGAGTGAAATTATGAGACCTATGTCATTTGAACAGCTTTTAAACTGGACATTGACAGAGTACAAAGAGAATGGAACAGTATTTGGAGAGCGTCATCCATATCATGCGGACAGCAAGTTCAACCGCACAATCTTCGGACGCGATCTTGAGACACCAATCGGACCGGCAGCAGGTCCAAACACTCAGCTGACACAGAATATTATCGCAGCTTACTACACAGGAAGCCGTTTCTTCGAGCTGAAGACAGTTCAGGTAATGGACGGAGACGAGCTTGCAGCATGCATCAACAGACCATGTATCAAGGCTGATGACGAGTGCTACAACTGTGAGTGGTCTACAGAGCTGTTTGTTCCACAGGCAATGGAGGAGTACATCAAAGCATGGTTCCTTCTGAAAGTGATCTCAAAAGAATTCGGACTTGGAAGCATGGACGGATTCCAGTTCAACATCAGTGTTGGATATGATCTTGCCGGAATCAAATCAGAGAAGGTTGACACATTCCTGAACACAATGCAGCATGCACAGGATTCAGAGATTTTCAAGCACTGCAAGGCTTATCTTCTTGAGCATGTTGACCTGTTCGAGAAAGTGACAGCAGAAGATATCGAAAGCATTTCCGGTGATATCTGTAATTCTGTTACAATCTCTACACTTCACGGATGCCCTCCGGAAGAAATTGAGAAGATCGCAATGTATCTGATCACAGAAAAGGGATTCCATACATTTATCAAATGTAACCCGACACTTCTTGGATACGAGTATGCAAGAAAGACAATGGATGACATGGGATACGATTATATCGCATTCGGTGACTTCCACTTCAAAGACGACCTGCAGTACGAGGATGCTGTTCCGATGCTGAACAGACTGATCGCTGTCTGTCAGGAAAGAAACCTGGAGTTTGGTGTGAAGATCACTAACACATTCCCGGTTGATGTAAAACAGAACGAACTTCCAAGTGAAGAGATGTATATGTCAGGAAAATCTCTGTACCCACTTTCCATCTCCGTAGCAAATATGCTGGCAAGAGATTTCGGTGGAAAACTGAGAATCTCCTATTCAGGTGGTGCTGATTTCCATAACATCGAGGGAATCATCGATGCAGGAATCTGGCCGGTAACAATGGCTACAACAATCCTGAAACCAGGCGGATATGACAGACTTTGCCAGATTGCAGGACTTCTTGAGAAAGAAGGCGTTGTATTCACAGGTATCGACGCTGCCAAGACAGAGAAACTGGTTGAGGAAGCAAAGACAAGCCCATATCATGTGAAGGCTGTAAAACCGCTTCCGTCCAGAAAGATCAACAAACAGGTTCCGCTGATCGACTGCTTCATCGCTCCTTGTAAAGAAGGATGCCCGATCCACCAGGATATCACGACATATCTGCAGCTTGTAGAAGCTGGTAAATATGAAGAAGCTATGGATGTTATCACAGAGAAGAATCCACTTCCATTCATTACAGGAACAATCTGTGCACATGCTTGTATGGGCAAATGTACACGTAACTTCTATGAGTCACCGGTACATATCCGTGAGATGAAGCTTGAGGCAGCTCAGAACGGATACGAAGCACTGATGAACAAGCTGACAGCACCTGCAATCACAAAAGAAGGTAAGGCAGCAGTGATCGGGGGAGGACCGGCTGGTATGGCAGCTGCTTACTTCCTGCGCAGAGCCGGAATGGCAGTTACAGTATTTGAGAAGAACGACGCTCTCGGCGGTGTTGTTCGCCACGTGATCCCAGAGTTCAGAATTTCGGGAACATCTATTGATAAAGATGCAGCACTTCTTGAGAAGATGGGCGTTGAAGTTCGTCTGAACACAGAAGTAAAAGATACAGCAGCACTGAAAGCAGAAGGATTTACAACAGTGATCCTTGCAGTAGGAGCTTCTGAGCCTGGAGTATTAAGACTTGAGCAGGGTGAAGCTAAGAATGCACTCGAGTTCCTGGCTGACTTCAAGGCAAATGACGGAAAACTTGATATCGGTAAGAACGTTGTAGTTATCGGTGGTGGTAACACAGCAATGGATACAGCAAGAGCAGCAAAACGTACAACAGGCGTTGAACATGTATATCTTGTATACAGAAGAACAAAACGCTATATGCCGGCAGACGAAGAAGAGCTGGTAATGGCAGTAGAGGACGGCGTAGAATTCATGGAACTCCTTTCTCCTGTTAAACTTGAGAATGGAAAACTGATCTGCGAAGTTATGGTTCTTGGCGATATGGATGCTTCTGGAAGAAGAGGCGTTGTTAAGACGGGAGAACTCAAAGAGATCCCGGCTGATACAGTGATCGCAGCTGTTGGTGAAAAAGTTCCGACTGCTCTTTACGAGGCAAATGGAATCAACGTAAATGACAGAGGACGTGCTCTTGTAAATGAAGAGACATTAGAGACAAACGTAGAGAACGTTTACGTTGTTGGTGACGGACTTGGCGGACCGGCTACAGTAGTAGAAGGTATCCGTGATGGTCTCAAAGCTGCTCAGGCAGTGATCGGAGAGACTCTTGTAAGAGATTTCGATGCAGAGACAGATGAAGCTGTTGTATACCAGAGAAAGGGTAACCTTGAGGACGTACGCGAAGACAGCACAGAGGCTAAGAGATGTCTTAACTGTGCAGGAATCTGTGAGAATTGTAAGGAAGTTTGCCCGAACAGAGCAAATGTAGCAATCAAGGTTCCGGGACTGGAGAAACATCAGATCATCCACGTAGATTACATGTGTAATGAGTGTGGTAACTGTAAGAGCTTCTGTCCGTACGACAGTGCTCCGTACCTGGATAAATTCACATTATTCATGGATGAGAACGACATGGCAGACAGCAAGAATCAGGGATTTACAGTACTGGATAAAGATGCAGTACACTGCAAGGTTCGTTTCTGTGGAGAGATCCTCGACTGGACACTTGGAGAAGAGACAAAGATTCCGGAAGCACTTCAGAAAGTAATGGAGACTGTTTGCAAGGACTACACATATCTGTTAAGATAATAGCAGAAGGTTTATGTGAGATTGCTCCGGTGGAAATAGAGTGAGACCAGAGTGATCATACGTGAGATAGATAGCTCACAGGCATCTGCCTGTGGGCTATCTTCTTTTCAAAAGATGCAGAATATAGAAAGAAGGTCTGTAGAAGTGATAAGTTATTTCAGAGATGGCAGACTTTATGAAGCAGAATCTTTCTTATCGATAGTAAAGCCTGACTATACAGAATGTCCGATGATAGCTGCTGTCGGTGCAGGAGGAAAGACCTCTACATTGAGAAGGCTTGCAGAAGAGTATGCACTGTTGGGGAAAAAAGCAATTGTTCTTACAACAACTCATATGAAAGAAGAGACGACTCCATGGAGCTGTGTGGCTGAAGAGGAAGAGTGGATTAGTAAAGGGAACGAGCTGCTTGAACGAGTGAAGGAATGCCTTGAACAATATGGACAGGCCTGGATTGGGGCAAGAGCGAAAAAAGGGAAAATGAGCTGCGTTCCGGAGTTGATTCTGGCAGAGATAGAAAGCTGGAATGTGCCATTACTTGTTGAAGCAGACGGAGCAAGGATGCTGCCATTAAAAGTACCGGGAGAACAAGAACCTGTGATCCCGCCACAGACAACATATGTATTCTCTGTCTACGGAATGGATGCCTTAGATCAAAAGCTGGAAGAGATTTGTTTTCGAAGTGAAAAGGCGGCGGAGCTTCTTGGGAAACAGCCGGAAGATCAGGTGACAGAAGAGGACATAATAAAACTTGCCTGTCATGAACAGGGCGGGCGAAAAGGCTGTCCAAAGCAGGCGGAGTATATTGTTGTACTGAATAAGGCAGACACAAAGGAGCGGCGAGACAGAGCATGTAAGATTGCAAAGTGTTTACATGAAAATGGAATTAAAAATATATTTGTGACATCTTATAAGCTGTAATAAATATTGTAGAAAAAGTTCAGAGATTATTCTTGAACGTAAATAAATTAGAAAATAACGGAGAATCATAGAAGATTCTCAGGAAAATAGATGGGAAGTATTGAGATGAAGATATTGATTAAAGGTGCGGGAGACCTGGCAACAGGAATCGCATCCAGATTATATGGCGCAGGGCATCAGATCATGATGACAGATATTGCTGTGCCATTGACGGTCCGCAGACTGGTTGCATTTTCCAGAGCGGTTTATGAAGGTGAGGCAGTTGTAGAAGATATGACGGCGCGCCTGGCAAAGAATCAGGAAGAAGCAGACGAGATTATGGAACAGGGAGATATCCCTGTGATCGTTGATCCAAAGGCAGAATGTATACAGTGGTTTCAGCCGGATGTAATCGTGGATGCCATCCTTGCAAAGAAAAATCTCGGAACAAAGATCACAGATGCACCATTTGTGATCGGAGTCGGACCTGGATTTACTGCCGGAGAAGATTGTAATTGTGTAGTCGAGACAAAGAGAGGACATACACTGGGTAATGTGATCTGGGACGGAAGTGCGATTCCGAATACCGGAGTTCCGGGAAATGTTGGGGGATATTCTATTGAGCGTCTGATCAAAGCATCCGCAGATGGGGTGATCGAACCGAAGGCTGTGATCGGCGATCTGGTACGAAAAGGACAGATCGTTGCAATTACAGGCGGAGAGCCGGTTTATGCGCTGATGGACGGTATCGTTCGCGGAATGCTTCAGCCAGGTGTTCAGGTGACGAAGGGACTGAAGATCGGAGATATTGATGCTCGTGCAAAGCAGGAGCATTGCCGGACAATCTCAGACAAAGCAAGGGCGATTGGCGGCGGTGTTCTTGATGCAGTCTGTAGTTATGAAAAGAGCAGAGGAAAATACGCATTGATCTTGCTGGCGGCAGGTCAGAGTGTTCGGTTCGGTTCAGATAAACTCAAAGCTGTTGTAGAAGGCGAAGCAATGTATGAAAGTGCAATCAGCCGGTTTGAAGCATTCCAGGGATTCAGATCTTATGTAGTGACCGGAAAAGAAGAGATCACACAGACTGCTGAGGCGGCTGGATGTGCAGTTGTATGCAACAAAGAACCGGAGAAGGGAATCTCTCTTTCTGTAAAGCTCGGTCTGACAAAGGCAATCGAGGATGCGGAAGAAAATGGAACACCGCTTCGAGGAGTCCTGTTCAGTGTTTGCGATCAGCCAAGATTAAAAAAATCCACGATTCAGAGAATCATAAATACAGCATTTCATAATCCGGGAAAGATTGTTTGTGCAGGAGAAGGAACAAGAAATGGCAATCCGGTCTTGTGGGATAAGAGATTCTTTGATAAACTTTTGGAGTTAGATGGAGATATCGGTGGAAAGAAGATATTGAAAGAAAACGTAGATTCGCTGAAAATTGTGCCGGTACAGGCGGGAGAACTTCAGGATATTGATCGCAAAGAAGATCTCGGAACGGCATAATGATAGAATTGCTGGTTGCATATAGTGTGAACAGTGATAAAAATAGCACGGTGAGCTGAAAGGAGAATGCAAATGCGGGTAGGAGCAGTGATTGCGGCAGCAGGAAAATCTGGTGGATATAAGAGTTATGATAAGATGAAGTCGGTGGATGGAATCCAGGTTCTGCGTCAGATGATTTTAAATTTCAAGAGAGCAGGCGTGGATGAGATCGTGCTGATCACAGGATACCAGGCGGAGCAGGTGGAGAAGAAACTGGCGAAGCTTGGGGCAATATTCCTTCGCAGTGAAGATTATGAGAAGGAAGAGATGATCACGTCAGCAGTTCGAGGGATGAACTACCTGAAACCGCGCTGTGAGAAATTCTTCTTCTGTCCGGCAGGAGTTTCTCTTTTCACAGAAGATACCGTACGTGTGTTGATGCAAAAAGCGAAAGAAAATGAAAACAATCATGAGAAAGTCTATGTACCTGTCTGGGAAGAACGAAAAGGACATCCGATCCTGATGGATCGCAGTATGGTTGATCAGTTTGCTTCTTATGAAGGTGAAGGTGGACTTAAAGGTGCCATGGATGCGCTGAATGTAGAACGCATTTTCGTTCCGGTGGAAGACAATGGTGTAGCGATTTACTCCGGACAGGGAGAACCTTTCCGTGAGATTTTCAAAGAGAAGGAAAAGGAGAGAAGAATCCGTCCGAGAGTGAAGCTTCAGTTGGAGAAGAATGAGAACTTCTTCGGTCCGGGAATTGTATTCCTTCTGCGTCAGATCGATACACTTGGTTCGGTAAGAGACGCCTGTGCAAAGACAGGAATGTCTTACAGCAAGGGATGGAGCCTGATCAGAAGTGCAGAGAAAGAACTCGGATATACCGTCGTAGAGCGAAGTCCGGGAGGCAAGCATGGCGGTGTGGCCAGTGTAAGCGAAGCAGGGAAAGACATACTCAGAAAATATGAACTGCTGGAAAAAGATGTGGTGAAATATGCAGAGAAGAGATATAAGGATATATTTGAATCTTGATCTGTCTTTTACACGCAATATGTGAGAAGAAAGCTAATATTAGCGAAAAAAGCGGTCACATGACATTATTAAAATACAGTTAATGAAAAAAAGTTGCGTAAATCGCAACTTTTTCAAGAAAAGCGATTGTTAAAATAAAACAAATCGGTTATAATAAGACCATCATTTAGAAAGAAAAGACAGGAATAATTACAACATTTTTATGAATGAGATGCCTGTCAGGAGGAGATAGGATGAAAAGAGAATTTTAGCAGCAATGATGGCAGCCGTAATGGTGTTTTCTATGGCTGGATGTGGATCCAAAGCCGACGAAAAGACAGACGACACAGCAAAAACAGAAGCAACTGACAACAAAGGCAGTGATGAAGAAGAAACAGAGATCCAGGTATTTATTGCAGCCAGTTTAAAGAATGTAATGGATGAGCTCGCAACACAGTACAATGAAGAGCATCCGAATGTAAAGATCACATACAATGCAGACAGTTCAGGTACACTTCTGACACAGATTGAAGAAGGATATGAGTGTGATATCTTCTTTTCAGCAGCACAGAAGCAGATGGATCAGCTCGAGTCCGACAGTCTTGTAGTAGACGGAACAAGAGCGAATGTTGTAAACAACCAGGTAGTAGTTGTGACAAGAAAAGACAGCGGAACAAAGGTAACAGGACTTGATAACTTAAGCGAAGCAGAAAGCTTTGCACTTGCCGGTGGAAGCGTACCGGTAGGTAAGTATACAAGAACCGCACTTATGAATATGGGAGTTCTTCCGAAGGTGGATGATCCTTCAGCAATCACAACAGAAGAAGTATCAGAAGCACTTGGCGGACTTGAGATCAGCGAGCAGGACAACGTAAGCAAGGTTCTTTCCGCAGTAGTGGAAGGATCTTGTGAAGTTGGAACAACTTACTACTCTGATACATATGGATTCGAGGACGAACTCGATATTCTTCAGACAGTAGGGTATGATCTGACAGGAAATGTAATCTATCCGATCGCACGTGTAGTAAATGATGAGGCTGATGATGCACAGAACGCAGCAGCAGATGATTTCATCAAGTTTGTTCTGTCAGACAATGCAAAGAAAGTATTTGAGTCTTATTACTTCGATACAAATGTAGAATAAAGATAGTGTGATAGTAACGGATGTGTTACTATAGAGGTAGAGGCTGCCAGAAATGAAAAGTTTCGGACAGCCTTTTTCTTATAGTTGTAAAGGAGAGTGAATGATAGAATGGATGAAATGATGGAAATCCTGAAGAATCTGGATTGGAGCCCATTATTTATTTCAATAAAAACAGGAATCGTAGCTACGATATTTTCCTTTTTTCTGGGAATCTATGCGGCACGTAAGGTTGTGAAGACAACTCCGGGGAAAAAGGCTATTATAGATGGAATACTGACCTTGCCAATGGTACTTCCGCCGACAGTGGCCGGCTTCTTTCTGTTACTGATCTTCAGCAGGAGAAGACCGTTTGGAATCTTTTTATTTGAAAATTTTGGAATCAAAGTAGTACAGACATGGCTTGGATGTATCATTGCTGCCACAGTAATTTCATTTCCGCTGATGTACAGAAATGCCCGTGCAGCGATGGAACAGATCGATGTGAATCTGATCTATGCAGGAAGGACACTTGGCATGTCAGATACAGAAATCTTCTGGAAAGTAGTGATCCCGACCGCAGGACCTGGAATCGCATCCGGAACGATTCTTACATTTGCCAGAGCACTCGGAGAATATGGAGCGACATCTATGCTTGCCGGAAATATTCCGGGAAAGACAGGAACAATCTCGCAGAAGATTGCAATGGTCATTCAGGACGGAGACTATATGACAGCGGGCGTGTGGGTTGCGATTGTCATGGTGATCGCATTCCTGGTGATCTTCCTGATGAATCTGATCTCGGGCAAGAAAATGAAGAATGTCAAGAGGTGGTAAGAGATGGCGATAGAAGTAAAGATTCAGAGAAAACTGAATACATTTGAGCTGAACATAGATTTTAAAAGTGATTCTAAACGAATCGGAATCCTCGGCGCATCCGGATGTGGAAAGAGCATGACACTAAAGAGTATTGCAGGAATCGAGCCGCCGGAGAGCGGATTGATAAAAATTGAAGGAAAGACAGTTTACGATAGCGAAAATAAAGTGAATTTAAAACCACAGAAGCGTAACATTGGCTATCTGTTTCAGAATTATGCACTTTTCCCTACAATGACGGTGGAAAAGAATATTGCCGTCGGATTAAAAGGGAAAAAGCAGGAGAATGCAAAACGTGTGCGTGAGATGATTGAGAAATTTCAGCTGACAGGACTGGAAAAACGATTCCCGGCAGAGCTTTCCGGAGGCCAGCAGCAGAGGGTAGCCCTTGCGAGAATCATGGCTTACAAACCGGATGTGATTCTCTTGGATGAACCATTTTCAGCACTTGATATGTATCTGAAGGACCGTCTACAGCAGGAATTACTGGAGCTTCTCGAAGATTATGAGGGTACTGTGATCATGGTGTCTCACAGCAGAGATGAAGTGTACCGGTTCAGTGAAGAACTGCTGATCATCGACCAGGGGCAGATTGTGGCAGCAGGGAAGACGAAAGAATTGTTCCAGAATCCGCAGAGAAAAGAAGCGGCACGGCTGACCGGATGCAAGAATTTCACAAGAGCAGTTTATGTAGATGAACATACAGCAGAGCTGACAGACTGGGGGATTACGTTGTGTACAGAGCAAAGAAATATCCCAGAAAATATCAACTATATCGGTTATCGTGCGCATGATTTTGTCCCGATTTGGGGAGAAGGTGGAAAGAATCAGATTCCATTTAGATTGGAGAGTAAAGCAGTGCTTCCGTTCGAAGATAACTATTATCTGAAGCCTGCAAATGAAGAGGCAGATCCGCCTGTGATCTCCTGGTTTGTGCAGAGAGAGAATCAGGAGAAGATCCGGGAAAAAGGAATGCCGGATGCGCTGGAGCTGGTGGAGGAAGAAGTGCTGTTCCTGGAATAGTATCTTCCCATATAGATGATTTTTGAGTGAACCATTACGTTTTGAAAGAAATGTAAAAACTCCTTTTCAGGATATTTACATCAGGGAAAAACTAGTATATAATAAGCACGTTTTTTCGAAAAAAGGAGGACATCATGAAATCAGTACAGAATGATATGACTGTTGGAAGCCCAATGAAGATGATCTTAAGTTTTACATTTCCCATCTTTCTTGGAAATGTTTTCCAGCAGTTTTATAATATGGCGGATGCTGTGATCGTAGGTAAGTTCGTTGGAACGAAAGCACTTGCCGCGGTTGGAAGTACAGGAACAATTATGTTTCTAATCTATGGATTTGTGGTTGGAATGACAGCTGGATTTACTGTTCTCACAGCACAGAAGTTTGGTGCGGGAGATATGCAGGGGATGCGGCGCACCGTTGCAGGGGCAGGAATCCTTTCGTTGTTGATCGGACTGTTTCTTACGGTTACCTTTATGTTATTTATGAAACCACTTTTGCATCTGATGAATACTCCGTCAGATATCTTTGCAGATGCATATAAGTATATTATGATCGTCAGCGGAGGAATCCTGGCGCAGATGCTTTATAACTTGTTATCCAGTATTTTAAGAGCACTGGGGAACAGTAAGATTCCATTATACTTTCTGATTATCAGTGCGTTGCTGAATATCGTGTTGGATCTGTTTTTAATCATTGTGTTTCAGATGGGCGCACCGGGTGCGGCAATCGCGACGGTAGTAGCACAGGGCATATCAGGTGTACTCTGTCTCATTTACATTATGTGGAAGATTCCGCTTCTTCACCTGAAAAAGGAAGACTGGCATGTTGGCGGACAGATTTATGCGATCCAGTTAAAGATCGGACTTCCGATGGCATTGCAATATTCTATCACGGCAATTGGAACTATGATGGTTCAGTCTGCCCTGAATATTTTGGGATCTACGCTTGTGGCGGCATTTACTGCGGCAAGTAAGATTGAGCAGGTTGTGACACAGGCATATGTAGCGATGGGAACAACAATGGCAACTTACGGAGCCCAGAATATCGGAGCCGGAAATGTACCGAGAATCCGTCAAGGTTTCAAGGCGTGTACAATTCTTGGTATCGGTTACTCTCTTGTAGCAGCAACATTTATCATGACAGTAGGAAAATACATGACCTATCTGTTTGTCTCAGAGGATGTGGATATTATCATGAGTTCTGTGGATATCTATCTGAAATGTATCGGACTTTTCTTTATTCCGCTTGCAATTGTGAATATCTACAGAAATGGAATTCAGGGACTCGGTTACGGCCTGCTGCCGATGATGGCCGGTGTTGCTGAACTGATCGGAAGAGGTGTGGTAGCATTGATCGCAGCGAAGGAAAGAAGTTACCTTGGAGTATGTCTGGCAAGCCCGGCAGCATGGGTGCTGGCAGGAGGTCTCCTGATCGCGATGTATTATTATATTATGAATGTTCATATGAAGAAGATGTTTGGGGATTATAATCAGAAAGTCTGATGATTCACAATGTGCATTGCATCGCGACTCGCATTCAACCATTTGGATTTCTCAGTTTCAAAGCGTTCGAAAAGCCAGGCAATGGCTTCATCCATTCCTTCATCGGAGAGCGGAAATGTCTTCTGTTCTTTCTCTTCTTCCGGTGTATCTTCAAAGCACCACGGTTCTGGATAAATGAATACGGTGAAGGTTGTGCTGCTTTTTCCGTCATCTCCGCGAAAGAAATAGCGCATTCCGTGATGTGTACCTGAAAATGGTTCTTTCTTAAGTCCCCCGTAAGGAATCAGTTTTTTATCAATCATAGTAATACAATGTCCTTTCGAAAAAAGTAATTTGTTTTGTTATTGCGTTTTTGAAAAAAGGAAGCCAGAAGTCTGGCTTCCTTTTTATTATAGTGGAATGCGTTTTCTTCTGCAAGAAATGATTTATTCCATCGCTTTTTTGGCAAATTCAGTTGTGACAAGTTTTTCATAAGGAGCGCGTGAATCCAGTTCACCGGCACTTTCCAGAATATCCTGAAGTAGCTCGAAACTCTCTTTTTCAAATATAAGATCTGCTTTCCAGGTGTCCTGTGTATAATAACGGTTTACAATCGCTGTGATGGTTTTAAGGTCTGTTTCAGGAAATTGTGGGGCAATCACGGAAGCAATCTCCTCTGGCGTGTGAATCTGAACAAAATCCATACCTTTTTGAAGCGCATTTGTAAAGGATTGGATAATCTCAGAATGTTTGTCGAGATAGCTCTTCTTTGCGCTGTAGGCAGTGTAAGGAACATAGCCGCTGTCAGTACCAAGTGAGGCTACAACATATCCTTTTCCTTCCATTTCCAAAGCGGTTGCACTTGGCTCGAATTCAACAGTAAAGTCTCCACTTCCCTCTGAAAAGGCGGCAGCAGTGGAACCAAAATCAATTCCCTGGTTGATGTCGAGGTCTGTTTGTGGATCAATTCCATTTTTCTTTAAAATATATTCAAATACCATTTCCGGCATACCACCTTTTCTACCACCAAGAACATCTTTCCCCTTTAAATCAGTCCACTTAAAATCTTTCATCTCTTCTCTGGCAACAAGAAAATTACCGGCGCGCTGAGTCAGTTGGGCAAAGTTGACGACAGAATCGTTAGCACCTTCGTTATATGTGTAGATGGATGCTTCTGATCCCATGAATCCAATATCAGCTTCACCGGAGATGACAGCAGTCATTGTCTTGTCGGCTCCAAAACCAGTTACGAGAGTGAGTTCAATTCCCTCATCTTCAAAATATCCATTTTCAATGGCAACATACATAGGGGCATAGAAGATAGAATGGGCTACCTCGTTCAATGTCACAGAGACAGGAGCAGAACTGGTATCTGATTTGGTTGTGTTGGAGCCGGTTTCTGTTGTGTCGATTTTGGAATTTGCATCATTATCTTTGGAAGAATCAGAACCGCAGGCTGATAACAGTCCAACAGTCAGAGCAGAAGCGAGTATTATGGAAATCAATTTCTTTTTCATAAATCCTCCAGAGTGATATAAGATTCTCGTTTAAAATATGCAAGAAAAAAGAATAGGTGTCAAATTCTACTCCAAAGGGGTGTTCATTTTGGGAAATATCCTTTATGCTTAGTGTAAACAGAAAGTAGGTGAAATGTATGGATCTTGTTAAAATTGGAAAATATATTGCAGGGAAACGGAAAGCCCTGGGAATGACGCAGAAACAGCTTGCAGAAAAATTAAATATGAGTGACAAATCAGTATCAAAATGGGAACGAGGCGTTTGCTTACCTGATGTGTCGGTTTATATGGAACTATGTGAGATATTGGGAATCAGCATAAATGAATTTCTTGCAGGGGAGGATATTGACGCAGAAAATGTAGAAAAAAAGTCAGAAGACAACATTATACAAGTTACGAAAGATAGTAAAAAGAAACAGAAAAATTTAAAGAGCATTTTAGCAGTGGTAACGACATTTGCAGTAATCATGGTTCTGGTTTTAGGAGCAGTTTTCGTTCATAAGGTGATGCAGCCGAAGAATTATATTACAGCAGTTGACCGGACAAGTGCAGAAATGAAAACCGCAGAATTATTGTCGGGAGCAGATGGGGCATATCTTTTTAATTTTTATGCAAAAGAAGAGTATAAGACATTGACAATTTATTTGTCAGAGTATCAGGCGGGAGAATTGATTAATAAAAGTAAAGTGGCAGATTTGGACTATGATGGGATCGAATCGGCTAAAAGAGGTGTGATTGCTGTGATACCGGATTTTGAATTGTTTCGAGTGAAATTGATCATAGCAGACGATTATTCTAAATGTTCTACAGATTTTCCGATTCTGGAAAATGTAGAAAACAGAGAATATTATGGAAGAAGTGCGACACAAGTGGAAGGTGAAGTTCCGATTCAGCGGGATACAGAACAGGGTCTGATGGCATTGATTTACGGAGAAGATGGATTGGAAGCAATTCCGGTAAAAGAAATGGAGCAGGGAAATTTTAGGGAGAAGAATGATTATGTCTATTATCTGTCCTTCCGGTTTGGAAAATAATTACGTAAATGAAAATATGAGAGGTAAGATGAGATGAAAACAAGAGAAGAAGCTGCTGCCTATGGATTAACTTTCCCGGACAGCTATGAAGACAGGCCTTTTAAAGACCAACGATGGCAGGTGATCCGTGTAAAGCCGGGGAAAAAGATATTTTTGTGGATTTACGAAAAAGACGAATTGATCCATTTGAATGTAAAGACGGATTCGAGATGGAGAGATTTCTGGCGTGCAGCGTATCCATCGGTAATTCCGGGATATCATCAGAATAAAGAGCATTGGAACACAATTATTCTGGATGGATCTGTTCCGGACAAGGATATTGAACGGATGATCGGTGAGAGCTATGATCTTGTGACAGACAGTCCTACAAAAAGAATTTATGAAGCTGTAAAACGGATTCCAAAAGGGCATGTGGCAACCTATAGACAGGTTGCGAAGATGGCAGGAAATGAAAAGATGTCAAGAGCAGTTGGAAATGCGCTTCATAAGAATCCGGATCCGGATCACATTCCATGTTTCCGTGTTGTGAATGCGAAAGGCGAGCTTGCCGGAGCATTTGCATTTGGCGGAGCAGATGTACAGGCAGAGCTTTTGAGAGAAGACGGTGTGGAAGTAGTAGATGGAAAGGTTGATCTGACAAAGTATCAGATAGCGGATCTGATGGAAGAGTAAGATAGTACTGTTTCTTTTGGGAAAGATAGTGTATAATACTTACGAGTGATTGCTGTTCGCAAAGTACTGCGAACAGCATCTTTGTATAGTGCAAAGAGCAGGAAAGAATACATCATTATGGTTTTGTTTTTGAAGGGAAAAAAGTGTTGATCAGATAAGAAATGGAGAAATGAATGAAAATTAAGAAAGTGGCAGTCCTCGGTGCCGGAGCAGTAGGCTCTTATGTAATCTGGGGATTATCGAGCAGAAATGACATAGAGCTTGGAGTGATCGCAGAAGGAGAACGAGCAGAGAGACTGAAACAGAATGGATGCACAATTAACGGAAAAATATACCATCCCGAAGTATGGAATCCCGGAGAAACAGACGCTGTCGATTTACTGATTGTTGCATTGAAGTATGGCTCACTTTCGGCGGCATTGGAAAGTATCCAGAAAGCAACCACGGAGAATACGGTAATTATGAGTCTGATGAACGGGGTAGACAGTGAAGAGATTATTGCAGAAAAAGTAGGAGTGGAGCATCTTCTTCCGGCAGTGATCAAGGTCGCTTCACATAAGGAAGAAGATGGATATCATTTTGATCCTGAGACAACAATCGGAATTATTTTTGGCGAACTTACTGCACCTTACGATAGTGATCGCATCAGGGCAATCGAAGAACTGTTCAAGGATACCGGAATCCATTTCCGGGCGACAGAGTATGCAAGAGAAGAGATGTGGAGCAAGTTTCGGCTGAATGTCTGTAACAATCTGCCACAGGCAATTCTCGGCGCGGGAGTTGGATGTTACCGTGACAGTGTGCATATGAAGGCAATCAGTGATGGACTGAAAGGAGAACTGGAAGCAATTGCACATGCGAAAGGAATCGATCTGAGTAAGACTGAGGCGTCTTCCGGGCGTGGAAGTGCAGTACCACCATCTGCGCGTTATTCTACTTTGCAGGATTTGGATGCAGGAAGACACACAGAGATTGATATGTTTTCAGGTGCACTGATCCGTATGGGAAAGGAACTTGGAATTCCGACACCGTATAATGAGTATACATATCATATGATTAAAGCACTAGAAGAGAAAAATGACGGACGGTTTAATTATACAGGAGATGAAGAACCGACCTGGTCAAAATAATAGAGTGATTCATGACAACAGAAAGGACAATAAGAAAATGAAAGAATTATACGAAGCAATCGAAGCAAAAATTAAAGCAAGCGGTTATCCGAGAGCAATCTCCGGAGAAGATGTATACAATGACATCTGTGATCAGATTGACGGAAAAGAGAATGGAAGTTATGTATTGTTATCCAAGTTCGAAGATGATGTGATTTTTGAGTATCATATCACGATTCAGGATGAAGATTTCAACCTGGGGATTTTGACAATGCGAACACCGGAAGGCGTGTTTGAGACAGATTTTGATGCGGAATAATGTGGAATAAGAAAGCTGTAGATTGTTCGAGTTGACAATTTACAGCTTATTTTTTGGGAAAAGTATCAAAATAAAAATACACCCTATTGACACTACAAAACGTAAAATGTTATGATGGGAAAAAGAGAGGTGTGAAGAAAAATGGATTATTCAAAATATAAATCAAGTGGTCGATATTATACAGGTGCTGAAAGAAAAAAAGGGATTTTGATTCAGGGAGAGCCTTATATTGTGAAATATGCTAAGAATTCACCACAGGGATTAACTTGCAGTTATTTATCAGAATATATCGGTTCACACCTTTTTAGAATAGCAGGAATAGAAGCTCAGGAAACATTTCTAGGAAAATGTGATGGTCTTCCTGTAGTGGTGATGAAGGATTTTATTGGTGGTGATGAAATTTTCGTGCCGTTTAATGACGTGGGAGACAGTACTTTAGAACAAAGCAGAGAAAGATATAAATACACATATGAAGACATCATGCTCATGTTGGAAGAGAATATGAAGCTTACTAATGTAGAAGAGACAGTGCGGCATTTTTGGGATATGTATTTGATCGATGCCTGGATTGGGAATTTTGACCGACATGGTTCAAACTGGGGGTTTTTAAAGAAAGATAATCGGTACCGTATGGCTCCGGTCTACGATAATGGATCTTCTTTATTTCCACGCCTGAATACAGATGAAAAACTTTCAAAAATAATGGAATCAAAAGAAGAGATGGAGAAAAGAGTTTATCAATTTCCAACATCACAGATTTTATTAAAAGGGCAGAAGAGTTCGTATTATGAATTGATTAATAGTTTACATTACAAAGAATGCAATGAGGCACTAATTAGAATAAAGCCAAGAATTAATATGACAAACGTTGAAAAAATGATTGATTCAATAAATGAAATTTCAAAGATAAGAAAAAGATTTTATAAAGAGATTTTGTTGGTACGATATCAGAAAATGATAGAGAATCCATTTGAGAAATTAACAGGTGACAGATGATTTATTAAGATATCAGATTGAGGTGGTGAATATTATATGAGCACATATGTAAGAACAGATTGGGTTGCAAGAAATGAATACACGACACCGATTAAGGAAGTACCAATTTATCGAAATAGTGGAATTATTAAAGCTGTTACAAAGGAAAATGAAAAGATTCAGGTTGGAAGGATCACGTATGAGGAGTTTGAAAATGAAGAATTTCAATATATTATTTCTCCATTCTGGCCGATTATAGATACGCTTTCTACTAGAGTATTTCAGGGAATTCCGGGGATTGATATGGATTTACGCCTGGATCATTATTACAGAGTTAATTATGTGCCGGTATTCATTACAGAGAGGACGCCTGGAAGTTCCAGAGAAGATCTGTGGGAATTGTTAGACAGTGTAGGACTTGACTATTATGACAGATTGGAGTGGCTGATCAGGACAGATCTTCGTGCTGCAATTGATAATTTGATTGTAGAGCGTGCAAGAGAAGAAACTGTTAGTAAAAAAGTTGAAAATGCCAGAGAGTTGAAAGCATGTATTGAGAAGGGACAATATGGGGATGAAATCATTATTGAAAATATTTCTTCTTTGGGAACTGATTCAAGATCCTGCGTAAAGATGCTGAATCGCTTAATGCATTATGGAATTCGATTAAAATCAAAACAGGAAAAAATTAATCTGAACGTTGAAGATTATAAAAACTGGATGCCCGTATTGGAAGGTATGTTTCAGATGGATGAGCAGCTTAGAAAACGACAACAGAAAAAGGGAATTGCTTTGGCGAAGGAAAAAGGAAAATATAAAGGAAGAAAGCGAAAAGAGATAGATGATAAATTTCTTGAGGAAATTATTTCTCGTTTTCAAAAGAAAGAAATTCCATTAGAAGAAGCTTTACTGGCAACCAAATTATCAAAATCTACATTCTACAGGAGGATTAAAGAAAACCAATAAAAACCCCCTTGTGCAATATGTTTATCCAAAATCTTAAAAAAACATAAAAATTATATAAAATCCTTCTTGAATTTAGCGCAATGAAGTGCTAAACTCTTAACATAAAAACAGAGTGCGATCTATTTATTGACTAGAGCATCTGGATTATAGTTAAGAAAGAAGGGAAAGAAAATGAACGGAGTTATAATGATGGTCATTGCCATCGTTGTATTAGGTGGAGGATATCTTTTCTATGGAAGATATCTCGAGAAGAAATGGGGAATTGACCCGAATGCAAAGACTCCTGCTTATGAGCTGGAAGACGGCGTAGATTATGTGCCGGCAGATACGAATATCGTATTTGGTCATCAGTTCGCATCTATCGCAGGAGCAGGACCGATCAATGGACCGATCCAGGCAGCAATCTTTGGATGGCTTCCGGTGCTTTTATGGATTCTGATCGGAGGCGTTTTCTTCGGAGCAGTGCAGGATTTTGCATCCATGTATGCTTCTGTAAAAAACAAAGGACGTACAATTGGTTATATTATCGAGGAGTATATCGGTAAACTCGGAAAGAAATTATTCCTGTTATTCTGCTGGTTATTCTGTATTCTTGTTGTTGCTGCATTTGCGGATGTAGTTGCAGGAACATTCAATGGATTCGTAGCTGATGATGCAGGAACTATAAGTAAAGTAGCAGCAAATGGTGCTGTTGCAACAACATCAATGCTTTTTATTGTAGAAGCGGTAGCACTTGGCTGCATTTTGAAATATGCCAAACTGAATAAGTGGGTTAATACAGCAATTGCGATTGTTATGCTTGTTGCAGCGGTAGCACTTGGACTTTATTTCCCGATGTATCTGACAAGAGAGACATGGCATATCCTGATCTTTATTTACATTCTGATTGCCAGTGTCGCACCGGTAACGATGCTTCTTCAGCCACGTGATTACCTGAACAGTTACTTGCTGATCTTTATGATTGCAGCAGCTGTTGTAGGAGTATTTATAGCAAATCCATCCTGTAATCTGAAGGCTTTTACAAGCTTCAATGTAGATGGAAGTTATATGTTCCCGATTTTGTTTGTAACAATTGCTTGTGGAGCTGTATCCGGATTCCATTCACTGGTATCTTCAGGAACTGCTTCTAAGCAGATTAAGAGTGAGAAGAACATGCTCCCAGTATCTTATGGAGCAATGATCATGGAAAGTATGCTTGCTGTAATCGCACTGATCGCAGTTGCTTCCTTCGCTGACGGCGAGGCAGCAGCACAGGGACTGACAACACAGCCACAGATTTTTGCAGGAGCAATCGCAAACTTCCTTGAAGTGATCGGATTACCGCATTCACTTGTATTTACACTGATCAACCTTGCAGTATCAGCATTTGCATTGACATCACTTGATTCCGTTGCACGTGTCGGAAGACTTTCTTTCCAGGAATTCTTTATCGATGATGACACAGATATGGATCATCTGCCATTGTACAAGAAAGTAGCAACCAATAAATATTTCTCAACAGTTATTACACTGGTACTTGCATACTTACTTGCAAAGGTTGGATATGCAGAAATCTGGCCACTGTTTGGATCAGCAAACCAGCTTCTGTCAGTACTTGCACTGATTGCATGTGCAGTATTCCTTAAGAAGACAAAACGTCAGGGAGCAATGCTCTGGATTCCAATGGTCTTTATGATGGCAGTAACATTTACAGCACTTGGAATGACAATCTGTAAACTGGGAGGTCAGTTTATGACAACAGGTCTGAGCCTTGGAAATACATTACAGCTGATCTTTGCTGTTCTGCTTCTTATCCTTGGAGTAATCGTAGCAATTCAGGGAATTAAAAAGCTTACAGAGAAGAAAGAAGCTCAGGCAGATAAAGTTGAGGAGACAACCATTCTGGAATAAGCAGAATAGTTAATAAAGAGTAAGAGACAAGATCTTCATGCAGACTTAAAATGTCTGGCATGAAGATCTTTTTTCTAGTTATATTTAATTGTACTCAAATAGAAATAGAAACAGGTTAAAGTATAGAAATTTTACATTCGCCGGGTGTATACTAAGTCGTAATGTAAAAAGACAATCTAAGTAGTAACAAGATCAGGGGGAGTATAAATGAACGCGAACATAAATCAACAACATATGTTCAGCAACAAGATGATCCGTGCTCTTTTAGTACCAATCATACTGGAACAGTTATTGAATTCCATCATGGGTACCGCGGATACGATGATGGTTAGTAATGTAGGATCCGCGGCAATCTCAGCAGTATCGCTCGTGGATTCCATTAACATATTGGTGATTCAGGCATTTTCCGCATTGGCAGCCGGAGGTGCGATTGTCTGCGCCCAGTACATTGGACAGGGGAATAAAGAACGGGCAAATGAGTCTGCACGACAGGTACTATTTATCATCACTCTTATATCAGTAGCTGTCAGCGCATTTTGTCTTATTTTTCAGAAACCGTTACTTCACCTGATTTTTGGAGCAGTTGAAGCAGATGTTATGAGAGCATCTGAAATCTATTTCTTCTACACTGCATTATCATTTCCGTTTATTGCGGCGTATGATGCAGCGGCATCGATCTTCAGGGCACAGGAGAACACGAGAGATCCGATGCTCATCTCAATGGTATCAAACGTGATGAATATTGTCGGAAATGCAATTATGATCTGGGGCTTCCATATGGGAGTCGCGGGAGCTGCACTGGCAACTTTGATTTCACGTATTTTCTGTGCGGTTGTAGTATTGGCAGAGCTTCGTCTGGATCGTCAGCCAATTGTGGTACGAGATTATCTGAAAATCCGTCCAGACTGGAGAATGATCCGCAGGATCCTTGGAATCGGAATTCCATCCGGTGTGGAGAACAGTATGTTCCAGTTAGGAAAGCTGGCGATTCAGTCCACAGTATCAACACTTGGAACAACAGCAATCGCTGCGCAGGCAATGACGAACATTCTGGAGAATCTGAACGGAATCGGTGGTATCGGAGTCGGAATCGGATTGATGACAATTGTAGGTCAATGTCTGGGAGCTGACCGGAAGGATGAGGCAGTTTATTACATCAAAAAGCTTTGCGTGATTGCTGAGATCGTTATGGCTGCGAGCTGTGTGATTGTTTTTGCACTGACGAAACCAATTACGATTCTCGGCGGTATGGAACCGGAGAGTGCGAAGATGTGTTTCCATATGGTAATGTGGATCACGATTGTAAAACCGCTTGTATGGGTTATGTCATTTGTTCCTGCATATGGATTGAGAGCAGCAGGGGATGCAAAATTTTCTATGAGCACATCCTGTTGTACAATGTGGGCATGCAGATTCTGCCTGTGTGTATTTCTGATCCGTGTAATGGGATTTGGCCCGATGGGAGTATGGATCGGAATGTTTGCGGACTGGACGGTCAGAAGTATTATTTTCACCTGGCGATTCCACAGCAGAAAATGGCTGGAGCATAAAGTAATTTAAATAAGAAGAGAAATCTGAACAAAAAGAGAAATCCAAACAAAAATAGAAACAGCAGGGTTACTGTCGGGAAAGCATTTTAATGATAATGCTTTTGGCAGTAGCCTTGCTGTTTCTTATATCTGCTATTTTTTTAAAAGAAGTTTTAGTATATTTATAGATTTATGTCTGGTATATGGTTCCTGAAAATTACTCTTCAGGTGCAAGCTCTGTTGTCTGCTTCTTTGGAGGCATAACCAGTGAGAAGATAAAGAATGCAATCAACGCAGCAACCAGTCCAGGTACGATCGGCTGATTGAAGTGCAGACCGAACAGATTTCCTTTGGAAATATGCTCCAGATATACTACAACAATAGTTCCGGCGATCAGAGAAGCCATGGTTCCTGCCTGGGAAGCTCCTTTCCAGTAATGTCCGAGAACATATGGGAAGAAAGAACCTGCGGCACGAAGGGTGAAGGCAAACATCAGGATTGTAACAATACTTGAAGTATTAAATAATGCAATCAGAGTAGCAAAAACACCTACAGCTGCCATTGTAACACGAGTTACGATCATGATCTCTTTATCAGATGCGCTAGGCTTAATCACAATCTTGTAAATATCATTTGCAAAGATCGATCCGGCACCAAGAAGGTCTGAGTCAGCACTTGACATTGTGGCAGATACGATACCTGCAAATAACAATCCGCAGATAATTGCCGGCATTGCTTCCATAGCAAGAACCGGAAGTGCATAACGGGCACCAACATCCTGGAAGTCCGCAGCATTGAATTTGCCCATGTTGATCAGTGCAAGTACGATGATTCCCATAAGTGTCGGAACAAAAGCGTAGATAAAGTTTACAATCGCAGCAAGGACAGATCCCTGTCTTGCTGCTTTTCCGTCTCTTGCAGCGTAATATCTGGATACAGCTTCCTGTCCTACAGTAAATGTAGCAACATACATGATTGTTAAACTGATAACATCCATTACATTATAACCTTTAAACATGTCGAATGTTTCAGCAGGAACATTAGCTACAACATTGTCCCATCCACCGGCAAGATTCATTCCAAATGGAAGTGCGATGATCATTCCGATCACGATCAGGAATACCTGAACAAAGTCAGTAAGTGTAACACTCCAAAGACCACCCATGATCGCATAAATTGTTACAACGATACCTACGATCAGAACGGCTGTCTTATAATTCAGATTCAGCATTGTAGACAGAATAACAGAAGATGCGATAAACTGTCCGGCTGTTAGTCCAATCAATGGAACAAACATGATCAAAGATGTAATGATTCCTGAAGGTTTTCCATAACGACGGCGGAAATATTCAGGAACGGTTTTAACCATTGCTGCACGGAATTTAGGTGCAAGGAATGTAAGAATCACAAAAGCGAATCCCATTGTGATAATGTACCATGCGGCACTGAGTCCGTGACTTTCCATACCCTGCTGAACAACACCGAGAGAACTTCCTCCACCAATCTCAGTAGCAGCAAGAGTTCCGGCCATCAAAAGCGGTCCGAGTCGTCTTCCGGCAACAACGAAGTCTGTGTTGGATTCAATCTTCTTAGATGACAGATAACCGATCAATAACATAACAAGAAGATAAACAACAACAACAGCGGTTACGATAATGTTTGACTGCATAAAATCTCCCTCTTTCCTTTAGTCAAATTTGAAAAAGGTATCAGGAAATAGCAAAACCTGACACCTATGTTCATACGAATAATTATACCATAAAAACTTTCACACGCAACCTGAAAAGAGAAAAAACTTATTGAAAATTATCAATATTTCCGGAAGATAATCGATTGGTATAGTAGATATTAACAAAAATAATAAAAGGTGAGAGGATAGCGTGAAAAAGATCATTTTTTAGGGGGTGGACATTTGACGTTTCTATTATTACAATTATAATAATAGACAGAAAAGAGGAATTGTATATGACACAGATAGATGCGTTAAAAACAGATGAAATACAGAATTATGAGATAGAACATCAGGAAGAAGTGCGCCGCCTCGCAGGCGAGTGTATGGTAATTTTGGAAAATGACGGAGTCCTTCCACTTCAGGCTGGTACAAAGAAGATTGCATTATTCGGAACAGGAGCAAGACATACGATCAAAGGTGGAACAGGATCCGGAGATGTAAATGTACGTGAAAACATTTCGATTGCACAAGGGCTTGAGCGTGCAGGATTTAAATTTGTAACAGAAGGCTGGCTGGATCAGTATGACAGACTTTATGCGGATGCGCAGGAAACGTATGCGAAAAAGTTAAATGAATTTACAGAGAAAACAGGAAAACCATCGATGCTATATGCCTTCGAGAACCCTTTTGAGGAACCAGAACAGCCGGAGATTACAGAAGCGGATGTAAAAGAAGCGGATGCGGCAATTTATGTAATTTCTAGAAATTCCGGAGAGGGAAAAGACCGCAGGGCAGAGAAGGGAGATTATTATCTCAGTGACAGAGAACTTCAGAATATCCGTTTTATGACAGAACACTATAAGAACTGTATTGTTCTTTTGAATGTAGGTGGAGTTATTGATCTGACTGCGTTGAAGACAATTGAAGGCATACAGGCGATCATGCTTGTGGGACAGACGGGCAATATGGGAGGTTATGCAGTTGCTGATGTGTTAACGGCCAAGACGATTCCATCAGGAAAACTGACTGATACATGGGCAAAGTCTTATGAGGATTATCCGTCATCTGCAACATTTAGCCACAGGGATGGAAATCTTGACGACGAATATTACAGTGATGGAATCTATGTGGGATATCGTTATTTTGATACGTTTGGTGTGATGCCTCTATATTGCTTTGGATATGGAAAAAGCTATACAGAATTTGAAATAAAAACAATGAATGTAACAGCAGATGAAAAGCAGGTACAGGTTGAAGTTGAGGTTACGAACATTGGTGATAAGTATCCTGGAAAAGAAGTTGTTCAGGTTTATTATTCCGCACCGGATGGAATCATGGAGAAACCAACACAGGAACTTGCAGGATTTGCTAAGACTAAATTGCTTGCGCCGGGAGAAAAAGATGTCGTGACGATCACATTTGCAACGACAGACATGGCATCTTTTGATGCATATGATGCGGCCTGGGTTATGGAAGAAGGGGAATACACGATCCGCGTAGGAAACAGTTCACGTAATACGGAGGCTGTGGCAGTCATCGACCTTGATGAGCAGGTGACAACACTCCAACTGAAACGTCTGATGCGTGATACAATTGCAGTCAGAGAGCTTCACCATATGATTCCGATTTTCGATATTGAATTTGATTTCGGTGTGCCGGCGATTCCATTTAGAATTATGCTTCAGGCAGAGAACTTTAAGAAAGAACTTGTAGAATATGAAGTGATGCGCAGGACACTTATGGATAAGAGGAAAGATGAAGTTCTGACGCTGGAAGATGTAAAAGCAGGCAACGCGACTCTGGATGAACTGACAGCGCAGCTTACCGTGGAAGAAATGGCAGAACTTTGTGTTGGAACAGAGAGAAGAAATGGCGACGGAAATGTAATTGGTTCAGCATCCTCCTGTGTGCCGGGTGCAGCAGGAGACACCACTTCCAGTTTACTTGAAACACGAAAAGTGCCGAATCTTATTCAGGCAGATGGACCGGCAGGGCTTCGTTTAGAGACACCTTGTACTGCCATTCCAATCGCAACAACACTGGCACAATCCTGGGATATGAATCTGATTCATAGAATGGGAGAGCTTGTCGGAGAAGAGATGAAGCAGTTACATGTAGATCTATGGCTCGCACCTGGCATGAATATTCATCGTAATCCGCTTTGTGGACGAAACTTCGAATACTATTCTGAGGATCCGGTATTGACAGGTCTTTGTGCTGCAACAGAGACGAAAGGTGTTCAGTCTCAAAAAGGAAAGGGAACAACAATCAAACATTTTGCAGGAAATAATCAGGAAGACAACCGTATGTTTACGAATGCACATATCAGCGAGCGTGCGCTGAGAGAAATCTATCTGAAAGGATTTGAGATTGCGGTAAAGACAGCTCAGCCATATGCGATCATGACTTCCTACAATCTGATCAACGGAGTTCATTCAGCAAACAACTATGACATGCTGCAGAACATCGCACGTGATGAGTGGGGATTTGAAGGTCTTGTGATGACAGATTGGTATACTTCACAGGATACAACAGAGATGGGAATGGTATCACCATCCGGAAAATATAGTCATTCCAGCAGTGCACAGTGCATTAAAGCAGGAAATGACCTTCAGATGCCGGGATGTCAGCAGAATGTGGATGATATCGTAGAAGCAGTGAACGAAGGAAAAGAAATTACCAAAGCAGATTTACAACGCTGTGCGAAACATATTTTAAGTGTTGCACTTAAGACAATGTAAAACCACCTCGGTAATATGGAAATTGCGAGTCTTTTTCGTATTACTCAAAAATTAATAAACAATATTGTATAAGATCAAGCCTTTTGTGTCGCAGGATGCAGAAGGCTTTTCCTTTCCTTCCAGGATTGCATTGATACATTCGACGGGTCTTTTCTCTATGCCGATATCCAAAAGCGTTCCCAGAATAAATGGAGCCATCTGATAGAGAAAATCATTGGCTGTCATACGAATATAAAGTGTAGACTCTTCTGTGACAAAAGTAATTGTTTTTATTTCTTTTTCGGTTCCTTTCTTTTTTCGAATCGAAGAGAAATGTTTAAAATCATGCTTTCCAAGTAATGAGTGGGCAGCGGTTTCCATAAGAAGAATATTTGGAAGTTCTGCTGTTTGTTCAGGTGACAGATCAAATAATGAATCTGATAACAGATCAGTTAATCGACCTCGATAGTTTTTGTGAAACAGGTCATAGATCGGTGATAAATCCATGGCATATTCATAAGTGATCTCGCGTGCATTTAAGTCTGCTCGAAAGCGTTCGGGTGTTGATACTGCATCTAAAACGGCAATATCCTGTGGAAGATACTGGTTTAGAACAGTTTTAAATTCTGCGGGAGTCAGTTGGCTTTCTGTAAGAAAATTGACTGTGAGATTCCGAGCATGAACTCCCGGTTCTGTTCGGACTCCGGAAAATAAAGTGACAGGAGTTCCTGTTACTTTTTCTAATACATTTTCAATTTTATAAGATACTGTGCGATCATTGTGGCTTTTTTCCGGGCGTTTCCAACCAAGATAACGTGTACCGTCATATTGGAGTGTTAATTTAATATTCTGCATATATCGTTCTCCATTTATAAATAATGTCTGTTTCCAGACAAGTTATCATTTGTATTTTAACTGATGCAGATGGAAATGTATAGAGAAAAGAAGAGAAATAAGACTGCAAAGGCGAAGAGAGTGATTCTGATTTTATTTAAAATGTTTCCGAAAGACATTTTTGGTCATTTCCATCATGCGGTCAATTTGATTTTGTTCTTCTTTGCTTTTACCTTCTTTTAATACTTCAAGAATTAATGAAACTTCATCCGGATTGAAACGAAGTCCCTGTCGGTTTGCATTTGTGATAAGAGCGAGCATGACTGGGGCAAGTTCATTTCCGGATTTTCCCTTCGTCTGTTTCGCAGCTGTCCTGATCAGTTCCAGCTTGAGTGGATCGATCGTTTTCATTGCAGGATGGTTCATCCAGTTTTCCATTGTTAAGATCTCCTTTCGGTGAGCTATTGTTTATAGTGTCTTCTGGCTCTTCATCAGAAGGTGGAGCAGATGAAAAGAATTGTGTAAACATATCTGCCATAGACATCATCTCTTTTATGTTTTTGAAAGTAGAAAAGAACTGTTTTTCTTCTGATGTGAGATAAGGTGACAGATGGTCAAAAATAGAATCTGCGTTGTCTTGAAAAAGATTTTCTATTCCTCGTCCAGAAGAAAAGTCACAGGCAGAAAGTGCATCATAACTGACAGGAGCCTGATGGTGAAGAACATTTTGCAGTTCGATGAATTTAATGAAGACGGCAAGCATGCTCTGTGTAGCTGGCGGGAAAAGAGGAAGGAAAAGTTTCAGCATGCGAAGTCCGGAAGCAGTTGCTTCGTCAAAGGGGGTCATAGGTGTCGGTGTTTTCAAAAAATAAACCCTCCTGACTTTCAGCTGAACTGATACATATATATGAAATGCAGAAAAAATATATTCCTGTTCATGAATATAGATGTGTGAAAAATCGGATTATGCGTATACTGATTTAAAGACCTTTTGTAATCAGGGGCATATCTTAATAATAAGAAGAGGAAAGGAAAACGAAAATGTCCAGAAAGTTAATTATTGATGGGAATGCAGTATATGAAATTGATGAGAAGTGTATGTTAAAGAAAAAGCTTGGAGAACTGGAAGAAAAGAAGGTAACATCAGACGAGAAGAGAGCGGAACAGAGTGTTGTTACCGGAAAACCGAATCGTTTGAAAAGATAAGCCAGAAGGGGCATGCGGTTTTTCCGCATGCCCCATTTGAAGTGAAAGAGTTACTGTTCACTCTCGTGTCAATCACTTCGCTGATTGACACGGAGGATGTGTGTTTTGATTTGAATGCATCTCGCCCCATCGCCAAAGGCGATTTAAGATGGCGAGATGCGTTGCTGGTCGCACATCGTGTGAACAGTAACGTGGAAGAAGGAACAGATATCAGCATCCGCCACAGTTGCAGCCATTACCGCAACCGCCGCATCCGAATCCATTATTGCCCCATCCGCCGCAGCAGCAAAGAAGAAGGATGATCCACAGACAACTGTCATTGCCGCAGCCATTACCACATCCGCCACAACCATTACCACCCCAGCCACCGCAGCAGCAGAGGAGAAGGATGATCCAAAGGCAGGAGTTATTCAGTCCGCATCCATTTCCGTTTCCGCCACAGCCGCAGCTGTTTGCACATCCGTTGTCACAACCGCATCCGCAGTTTGTAGCTGTTAATTCACTCATTGTTAAATCCTCCGAAAGATTTTTTGATTTACAATGTTATAGTATGCGGAGAAAAAGAAAATGTGAGATGAGAAATTATTTGTAGTGATAAAGATGTGAAGTGGCAAAAATTATTCAAGCAGCCGGGAAAAATCTAGAATTCCCCAACCGGATTCAGTTCCCGGAATCTGCACACAGGAAGCGTGAAGTTTTAATTTGACTTCTGCATTGGTGAGAAACGGGTATTTTGAAAGAAGACAGGCAATTGCACCGGAAACAACAGGAGCAGCCATGGATGTTCCTGTTTTGGAAAGATAAGGCGGAGCATTTGGAAATTGAGAGTAAAAAGCATTGCAGCTTACAATTCCTGTGCCGGGGGCAAAAACATCAGGTTTGACAATGCAATCATCTGTAGGACCGCGGCCGGAATAATTGAGAGGATGCTTTTGGGTGTGGATCAGAGGAAAAGTGTCGGGAACACCAACAGTGATAACTTTTGGGCTGCTTCCGGGAACTGTGACGGAACCGGGAGCAGGTCCGTAGTTGCCGGCAGAGACAACTACGACGAGCCCAAGATCCCAGAGGGATTCTACAGCATTCAATAAAAGAAGTTTTTGATGAATGGAAAGATCCGGTCGTGTACCTACGGAAATGTTAATGATCCGGATATGGAATTGCGTGTAAATATCACGGATCCATTGAATTCCATTTATGACATTTTTGATAGATCCGTTTCCATTCTGATCCAATACTTTCCCAATAATAAGATTGCAGAAAGGAGCGATTCCGGCATAAGTTCCGGAAGAGAGAAGTCCGCTTCCCGCAAGAATTCCGGCTACATGGGTTCCGTGTCCACTATTGTCGATGAGAGGGGAGAAATGAGAGAAAGAAAAAAAAACTTTTTCGGAAGAACCAGTGCTACTGGAAAAATCCCGGAAAGAAAGGATACGATCTTTAAAATCAGGATGAGGAGAAATTCCGGTATCAAGAATAGCAACAGTGACATTTTGTCCGAGAAATTTGTGTTCCTTTGTGTCCGGACACCAGTAGTGAATGGATTGTTTTACCCATTTCATGAAGGAAAAGCCTTTGTTTTTTCTTTATTATATGCCTGATACTAAATTAGTGATAAAGATGTCTACGCTGAGATGACAAAACATCCGTTTGCCATGTGGTAAGCTCAAGAGCAAGCTCTTTCGCTTAAGGGCGTCCGCCCTATGATAAAAAAGTTGCCGGCTCTCTTATATAAGCGAGCTTATAACGTGGGCCATCAACTTTTTTATCGCATGGCAAACTGTAAAGAAAAAGCACTTGACACCACCTTGCGTTTCGTGTATGATAGCAGAGGTGAAGATAATGAATAAGTTTTTAGAGCAGGCATTATTGTTTGATTTCTACGGGGAATTGCTTACAGATCATCAAAAGGAGATTTATGAGCAGTTCGCGCTGGAAGATCTTTCGCTCAGTGAGATTGCTGAGATGAAGGGGATCAGCCGCCAGGGTGTACATGATCTTGTGAAGCGGTGTCAGAAGACACTGGAAGGATATGAGATGAAGCTTCATCTTGTAGAGAAGTTCCTTTCCGTGAAGGAGAAGGTCAGTAAGATTGATGATACACTTGCAGAGTGGGAACGCGAGAAGAATGACCCGGAAGAGATGGTGAAGCGGATCCGTAAGATTGCGGATGCGATCATAGAGGAGTTATAGAATGGCATTTGACAGCTTAAGTGAAAAACTTCAGAATGTATTTAAGAACCTGCGAAGCAAGGGAAGACTGACAGAGGATGATGTTAAGGCAGCTCTGAAGGAAGTTAAGATGGCGCTTCTTGAAGCAGATGTAAACTTCAAGGTTGTTAAGGGCTTCATAAAGGATGTTCAGGAGAGGGCTGTTGGTCAGGATGTGATGAACGGACTGAATCCGGGACAGATGGTGATCAAGATCGTTAATGAAGAGCTGGTTAAGCTTATGGGATCTGAGACAACAGAGATCAAGCTTCAACCGGGCAGTGCAATCACAGTGATCATGATGGCAGGTCTTCAGGGAGCAGGTAAGACAACAACAACTGCAAAGCTTGCAGGAAAGTTTAAGTTAAAAGGTAAGAAACCACTTCTGGTAGCATGTGATGTTTACCGTCCGGCTGCAATTAAGCAGTTGGAGATCAACGCAGAGAAGCAGGGCGTAGAGATGTTCTCCATGGGAGACAAGAATAAGCCGGCGGATATTGCGAAGGCAGCAGTTGAGCATGCAGCAAAGAATGGTAACAATATTGTGATCCTTGATACTGCAGGACGTCTTCATGTAGATGAAGATATGATGGCAGAGCTTCAGGAGATCAAGGAAGCTGTGGAAGTTCATCAGACCATCCTGGTTGTCGATGCGATGACCGGACAGGATGCGGTGAATGTAGCAAGTTCCTTTAACGATAAGATTGGAATCGACGGTGTGATCGTCACAAAGCTTGACGGAGATACACGAGGCGGTGCTGCGCTGTCTATCAAGGCAGTGACAGGAAGACCGATCCTTTACGTCGGTATGGGAGAGAAGCTTTCAGATCTGGAGCAGTTTTATCCGGACAGAATGGCATCCCGAATTCTGGGAATGGGAGATGTCCTTTCCCTGATTGAGAAGGCAGGCGCTGAGCTTGATGAAGAGAAAGCCAAGAAGATGGCTGATAAGATGAAGAAAGCTCAGTTTGACTTTGAAGATTATCTTGACAGTATGGAACAGATGCGTAAGATGGGCGGTTTGTCCAGCATCATGGGAATGCTGCCTGGAATGGGGAATCTCGGAGGTAAGATGCCTGATCTTGATTCCGAAGAGAATGAGAAGAAGATGGCTCAGATGGAAGCAATCATCTACTCCATGACTTTGGAAGAGAGAAGAAACCCGGATCTGCTGAATCCATCCAGAAAGCACAGAATTGCCAAGGGTGCAGGTGTGGATATCGCAGATGTGAACCGTATGGTAAAACAGTTCAACGAATCCAGAAAGATGATGAAGAAACTTCCTGGAATGATGGGTGGCAAAGGTGGAAAAAGGGGCAAATTCAAGCTTCCCTTTTGACATATAAATGAAACAATAACAAAAAATTAAGAAAAATTATGAGGTGAAAAAAATGGCAGTAAAGATCAGATTAAAGAGAATGGGACAGAAGAAGGCTCCTTTTTACAGAATCGTAGTAGCAGATTCTAGATCTCCAAGAGACGGAAGATTCATCGAGGAAATCGGAACATACGATCCGAACCTTGAGCCAAGCGCAATCAAAGTAGACGAGGAAGCAGCTAAGAAATGGCTCAACAATGGTGCTCAGCCAACAGAAGTTGTTGGAAAGATCTTCAAAGCAGCAGGAATCGAGAAATAATCGAATCTGTATGAGTAATGTCTGTAGCTGAGTGATCAGCTACAGATAAATAACGATGTCTCCGCGGAGGGCGAGTATCATGAAAGAATTAGTTGAAGTTATTGCAAAGGCACTGGTAGATCAGCCGGATGAAGTCTCAGTTACTGAGAAAAAGGAAGGCAGAACTACTGTACTGGAACTTCATGTAGCAGATGGCGACATGGGTAAAGTGATCGGTAAGCAGGGTCGTATTGCAAAAGCAATCCGTTCTGTTGTTAAGGCAGCAGCAACAAAGGAAGACAAGAAAGTCGTTGTCGATATTGTTTAAGAACAGTATCAGGACGAAAGAAAAAAGTAACAGAGTCATTGCTTGGTAAAGCAGGGCTTAAAAAAAGGGACAGCCTTCATAAAGAAGAGACTGCCCCTTTCTTTTTACGCGAGCAACGAGTCAAAGTCCGTGCTTGCACGAGACCTTGTCGACTGCCGCGATAACTTGAGAAACTCGCGAAGTGTGTTTCTCATAGTTTCATAAGAAAGGAATCAGGAATGGAACAATTTCTTCAGGTGGGAGTGATTTCTTCCACACATGGTCTGCGTGGTGAAGTTAAGGTATTCCCGACAACGGATGATGCTGCGCGTTTTCAGACATTGAAAAATGTTGTCCTTGATACAGGAAGGGAAAAGTTGGATCTTGAGATTCAGTCTGTTCGTTTTTTCAAGCAATTTGTAATTGTGAAATTCAAGGGCATTGATAATATCAATGATATTGAGAAATATAAAGGAAAAAGTCTCTTTGTAACAAGAGAAAATGCTGTTGAACTGGAAGAGGACGAGTATTATATCGGTGATCTGATCGGTATGGAGGTCTATACAGATGACAGTGAGGAACGCTTTGGAGTACTCAAAGACGTGATGGAGACAGGAGCAAACGAAGTGTATATCATTACTTCTGAGAATCACGGAGAAGTGCTGCTTCCTGCAATTCACGAGTGTATTCTGGATATTGATGTAGAAGCGAAGAAGATGAAAGTGCATCTGATGGAGGGATTACTGTAATGAATTTCCATGTATTGACTTTATTTCCGGAGATGATCGAGCAAGGTGTGAATACAAGTATTACAGGCCGTGCAATCAACAATGGACTTCTTTCGATCAATGCAGTGAATATCCGTGATTATGCATTTAATAAGCATAACAGTGTGGATGATTATCCATATGGCGGCGGTGCAGGCATGTTGATGCAGGCAGAACCGGTGTATCTGGCTTATGAGGCTGTGAAAGAGCAGATCGACAAGAGAAGCAGGAGAACATCAAGTCGGAGGAAGTCACGTCAACGGAACCAGCGGATTGTTCTGAAGTGCGCAACAGTGATTTGCAGGATGAAAATTCGAAGAAGCGTCCACTGCGTGTAGTCTATCTCTCTCCACAGGGAGATGTATTTAACCAGAAGATGGCAGAGGAGATGGCTCAGGAGGAAGACCTTGTGTTGCTTTGCGGTCATTATGAAGGAATCGACGAACGCGTTCTGGAAGAAATCGTGACAGATTATGTTTCCATCGGAGATTATGTACTGACCGGAGGCGAGCTTCCGGCAATGGTCATGATCGATACGATCTCAAGACTGGTTCCGGGAGTGCTTCACAATGATGTCTCAGCAGAATTTGAGTCATTTCAGGATAATCTTCTGGAGTATCCGCAGTATTCCAGACCGGAAGAGTGGAGAGGGAAGAAAGTTCCGCCCATCCTTCTGTCCGGACATCATGCGAATATTGAAAAATGGAGAAGAGAGCAGTCAATCCTTCGTACAATGGAGCGGCGCCCGGATCTTCTCAAGGAGAGCAATCTGACGGATAAAGAGAAGAAATGGATTCGCCAGGTGAAACGGGAACGCAAAGAAGCAGAAAAAATGAAATAGGGACTTGAAAAAAGCCCGGAAATATGGTAAACTACAAAAGTTGTGAAAAGAAGCGCGATGGTCCTCTGGCACAAAAGTGAAGTGTTAAGAACGTCAAATATTAAGGAGGTCACACAAAATGAACGAAATCATTAGAAAAATCGAAGCAGAACAGTTAAAGGAGAACGCACCTGAATTTCATGTTGGTGATACAGTAAAAGTATATGCCAAGATCAAAGAGGGTAACCGCGAAAGAATCCAGGTTTTCGAAGGAACAGTCCTGAAAAGACAGGGTGGCGGAGCAAGAGAGACTTTCACAGTAAGAAAGACATCTAACGGAATCGGTGTTGAGAAGACATGGCCGGTACATTCTCCACATGTTGAGAGAGTAGAAGTTGTTCGCAGAGGTAAAGTAAGAAGAGCGAAACTGAACTACTTAAGACAGCGTGTTGGTAAAGCTGCTAAGGTAAAAGAATTAGTAAAATAGTAACTATGAGAGGGACAATTACAGAACTTGTATATTGTCCCTTTTCTTATAGCTTACGCGAGCAACGAGCCAAAGTCCGTGCTTGCACGAGACCTTGGTGACTGCCGCGATAATTTGAGAAACTCGCGGAGCGTGTTTCTTATAGTTGGGAAGGAAAATAAGGAACCTATGGGGCAGAATCTGAGTTTTCGAAAGAATAACAGAAGAAAGAAAAAGAAGAAGCCGCAGATGAAGAAGAAAAACCATCTGAAATTTACAAACCGAAGTAAGAAATTAAAGTTTGAAAAGAAGAATTATCATATAACAAAGAATTCTTTGATTCTTGCAGGAGAGATACTATGTGTTTGTCTGGTGGCAGTACTTTTGATTGCATTTTTCGGGCATCGTGTAAGCAATGCAGGAGATGCCATGAGTCCGACAATTGAAAATGGAGAGGTTGTTCTTGTAGATCGTCTGATCGTGGATATGAAGACACCTTCCAGAGGAACTGTGGTGGCATTTCGACCAGATGGAAACCGCGAAGTTCATCTTTTAATTAGAAGGATTGTCGGTCTTCCGGGAGAGACTATCCAAATCAAGGATGGAACTGTTTATATTAATGGGAAAGAGCAGAAGAAACATATTCATGTATCAGAGATAAAAGATGCGGGGATAGCTTCTGATGAGATAAAGCTTGGCAAAGACGAGTACTTTGTGCTCGGAGATAATGAAGAGTCAGGCGAAGACAGTAGATCTGAGACGATCGGAGTGGTAAAGGCAGATGAGATTTATGGAAAGGCCTGGTTCAATGTAAGCTCCGGGGAACATTTTGGATTTGTAAAAAGATAAAATAGAATGAAAAAATAACAGGAGGAATGCAATGCATTTTCAGTGGTATCCTGGCCATATGACAAAGGCCAGAAGAATGATGCAGGAGAATATTAAGCTGATCGATCTGATTATTGAGTTGGTTGACGCAAGAGTGCCGCTCAGCAGTCGTAATCCGGACATTGATGAGCTTGGAAAGAATAAGGCGAGACTGATTCTTTTGAATAAGGCAGATCTTGCGGAAGACAGAAGAAATGATGAGTGGATGGAATATTTCAAGAAGCAGGGATATTCTGTCGTGAAAGTGAATTCTAAGAAAGGCGGCGGAATCAAGTCGATCCAGTCTGTGATCCAGGAAGCATGTAAGGAGAAGATGGAACGTGACAGAAAGCGTGGAATCCTGAACCGTCCGGTACGTGCCATGGTGGTAGGAATTCCGAACGTAGGAAAATCTACCTTTATCAATGCGCTGGCAGGAAAAGCTTGTGCAAAAACAGGAAATAAGCCTGGAGTGACAAAGGGAAAACAGTGGATCCGTCTGAATAAGAATGTAGAACTTTTGGATACACCGGGAATTCTCTGGCCGAAGTTTGAAGACCAGACAGTAGGTTTGCGTCTTGCGTTTATCGGTTCGATTAAAGACGAGATTCTTCAGACAGAAGAACTGGCAAGTGAGCTTGTGAAATTTTTAAATCAGTCATATCCGGGAGTTCTTGAAGAGAAGTACACGATAGAATCTTCAGAAGATAATTATGAAGTGTTAAGAAGAATTGCAGAAAGCAGACACTGTCTGGTCAGAGGAAGCGAATTAGATGTGGAAAAAGCAGCGGCAATTCTTTTGGATGATTTTCGTAATGGCCGCCTTGGAAGGCTTACACTGGAGCTTCCAGAGGAGAACTAATACGGTATGAAAGAAATTATAAAAGAACTGGCTGGATGGCTTCTGTATATTGTACTGATCATTGCTCTTACCTGGACCGTGGTTACCTTTGTGGGGCAGAGAACAGAAGTCAGTGGTTCTTCTATGGAAACTACACTGTCAGATAAGGATCAGCTGATTGTTGATAAAATGACTTACCGCTTCAGAGATCCGAAACGATATGACATCGTAGTATTTCCATATCAATACCAGGACAATACCTATTATATTAAGCGGATCATCGGGCTGCCGGGAGAGACAGTACAGATTTTATCCGGAATGGTTTATATTGATGGGATGCGTCTGGATGAACATTATGGGAATGAAATAATGGAGAATCCAGGCATTGCAGAAGAACCATTAACACTGGGTGAGGATGAATATTTTGTACTTGGAGATAATCGGAATAACAGCAGCGACAGCAGAGCATCCGATGTTGGTTTGCTCCATAGAAAAGATCTGATCGGAAGGGCATGGATTCGCGTGTGGCCATTGAGTCAAATTGGGGTGATACATCATGAGTAAAAGTATTAGCGAGATCAAGATAGAATTTGAACAGGCAGAAGAACAACAGTGGGAAGCACTTTGTCAGGAATACGAGACGGATTCCAGAACAGGTGTAAAAAATCTGACAGCAAGATATCGGAAGAAGCAGCAGGCACTTGTTCAGGAGAGAGAACGCCTCGCGGTAATGAAAACATTCGAGAGAAAATATGCGGATTATAGTTTTATCTGTGGAATTGACGAGGCAGGAAGAGGTCCTCTGGCAGGACCGGTAGTAGCCGGTGCAGTGATTCTCCCAAAGGATTGTGAGATTCTCTATCTGAATGATTCGAAAAAACTGTCTGCTACAAAGAGAGAAGAGTTGTATGATGAGATTATGGAGAAAGCGGTTGCAGCGGCAGTAGGTATGGCAAGTCCGGCAAGAATCGATGAAATTAATATTCTACAGGCAACTTATGAGGCAATGCGTGAAGCAATTTCAAAGCTGGAAGTAGAACCAGGGATTCTTTTGAATGATGCTGTGACGATTCCGGAGATGATCATTCCGCAGGTTCCGATTATTAAAGGAGATGCGAAGAGTGTGTCTATTGCGGCGGCAAGTATTCTTGCAAAATTGACAAGGGACCGACTGATGGTAGAATATGATAAAGTGATGCCAGAGTATGGATTTGCAGGCCATAAAGGATATGGATCCAAAGAACATATTGAGGCAATCAAGAAATATGGACCGACACCGATACATAGAAAGACATTTATTAAGAATTTCATTTAATGATATCAGGGTTGTATAAAAGAAAGAGCTGCCAATGGCAGCTCTTCTTAAATACGAAAGTTCGACGGATTAGAAGAGGGGAATCAGGTGGATGAAGAATCCAAAAAAGAAAAGAATAACCGCAAAACAGGTGAAAACTATGAGCAGGCAGCAGGTTTTTATCTGGAACAGCATGGCTATCAGATCGTACAGTACAATTATCGCTGCCGTATAGGAGAGATTGATATTGTTGCAAAAGAGGGGGAGAATCTGGTATTCTGTGAAGTGAAGTACAGGACTGGTCCTGGAAAGGGGAGTCCGCTGGAAGCTGTAGATGCAAGAAAGCAGAGAAAGATATTTCAGACAGCAATGTATTATCTGACGGAACACCATATTAGTGATGTCCCATGCAGGTTTGATGTGATCGGTATTGAAGGGACCAGGATCCAGCTGGTGAAGAATGCATTTTGCGGATAGAGAAGAAAGGACAGAATATGAGTTTAGGATTGATTTATAAGAATACGGCACATATTTTTGATGAGGTCGAGAAGGAAACCCCTTATCTGGAATATCCGTTGTTTCAGAAGACGGGCATTGTAACGAGTGCTTTTTCTACACGACTTGGAGGAGTCAGTGAGGGGTATTATTCTTCTCTGAATCTAAGCTTTGATCGTGGAGATGATCCTTTAAAGGTACTGGAGAATTTTAAAAGAATCGGAGCATCAATGGGGGTTAAGGTCGAGGATATGGTTCTGTCGAAGCAGACGCATACAACGAATGTGCGTGTAGTTACAGCGGAAGATAAGGGAAAAGGTATTGTAAAGGAACGCAATTATACAGATGTGGATGGGATGATCACAAATGTTCCGGGAATCTGTCTTGTGACTTCCTATGCAGATTGTGTACCACTTTACTTTGTGGATCCGGTGAAAAAGGCAATCGGGCTGAGTCATTCCGGCTGGAGAGGAACGGTTGGAAAGATCGGAAAAGTAACAGTGGAACTGATGCAAAAAACATATGGGATCCAAACCGGAAGATCTGCTTGCAGCAGTAGGACCATCAGTATGTATGGATTGTTATGAAGTCAGTGAGGACGTAATTGAGCAGTTTAAAGAAGCTTTTGAAAAAAAGTACTGGGAGGATCTTTTCTATAAGAAAGAGAACGGAAAATATCAGTTGAATTTATGGAAGGCAAATGAGCTGATCTTCCTGGAAAGTGGAATTCTGCCGGAGCATATGGCAATCACAAATGTTTGTACACATTGCAATAGTAAGATCCTATATTCTCACCGGACGATGGGGAACAACAGGGGAAATCTGTGTGCATTTCTTGCATTAAAATAAGGAGGTTAAAAGTATGTATCTGACAACAGTGAAAGAACTTGGAACAGCATTACTGACAAAGGGGACAGCCTTTGCACTGACCCAAACAGCAACGCAGACGAATAACAGTTCCGTCAATGATGTGCTTGATTCTGCACAGGAAGTAACAGCAAGCACAGCAGATGAAGTGAATCGCTTTGTACAATATTTTAATGATAATATTCCGAATCTGATTGCCTTTGGGTTGAAGGTGATTTTCGCGATAGTATTTTACCTGATCGGATCTAAGGTGATATCTGTTATACGTAAAGTGGTAGGCAAATCAATGGAGAGATCCAATGCGGATGTTGGAGTTCGTCAGTTTGTTGATTCTATGTTGAAATTTGGGTTATACGCACTTCTGATCTTTATGATCGCAACAAAATTTGGCGTGGAATCTTCTTCTGTAGCAGCGATCATCGCTTCCGCCGGTGTGGCAATCGGTCTGGCATTACAAGGGAGTCTGTCGAACTTTGCAGGAGGTATCTTGATTCTTCTTCTCAGACCATTTGCAGTTGGAGATTATATTATTGTGAATTCAGAGGGAATCGAAGGAACTGTAAAGGTAATTCAGATCTTCTATACAAAGATGACAACAATCGATAATAAGACGATTGTTGTGCCAAACAGTATTCTGACAAGTAACAGTCTGACAAATGTAACAGCAAGACCGGAACGTCAGCTGGATCTTAAAGTAGGAATTTCTTATGAATCTGATCTGAAGAAAGCAAAAGAGATCGTAGAGAATCTTCTACTGAAGGATGAAGATGTTATTCAGGATGAAGAGATTAAAGTGTTCATATCAGAACTTGCAGACAGCAGTGTTGTGATCGGACTTAGAGCCTGGGTGAAGACAGAAGCTTACTGGACAACGCGCTGGAGAATCCTTGAGGAGATTAAAATGTCTTTTGATGAGGAAGGCATTGACATCCCATATAATCAGTTGACAGTTCATATGGCAAATCATTAGTTATTATTTATTAGAATGATAAAAGTCTATAGAAGTTGATTAAAAAAGTGGTTGAAATTTATATCCAAACGCGATATAATAACAAAGGTCGTCAGAATTGACGACCATATGCCGAAATAGCTCAGTTGGTAGAGCACTTCACTCGTAATGAAGGGGTCGTCGGTTCGAGTCCGATTTTCGGCTGAAGAGTAAAGACCGTTGTTGATTTCAGTTGTATCTGGAATCAGCAGCGGTTTTTTATATATTAGGAAAGTTCTTTCCTAATATATAAAAAACGCTCCGCTCAGGATGCGCACTTATAACGAACTTAGAACGGATACGAAAAAGCATCTTGACGAAGGAAATGAAAATGGATACAATATTGTTACGGGTTTATAAAAAAGATGAAAAATTTTCTCTAATAAAGTAAAAAGAAATAAAATTAATTCTTTTAAAATAAGATTAGATAGAAGCAGAGAAATAGAAAAAATACAGAGGGTGAAAATATGGCATCAGTACAGACAAAAGATTACATTGTGCAGTTAATTAAAGAGGAGATTCTTTCAGGAGTTATGAAACCGGGAGAAGAGCTGGCACAGGAAGCACTTGCAGAGCGTCTTGGTGTTTCAAGAATGCCGATCCGTGAGGCATTACAGAATCTTGTTCAGGAGGGATTTGCGGTACGTCTTCCAAACCGTCATATCCAGGCAGTAGTTTTGAGTGCACAGCAGATTCATGATGTATTTCATGTGATTGCAGCGATGGCAGCAGAGAATACGATCTTAGTTGCAAAGAAAGAGCAGATGCTTCGAAGGAAAAATGTGGAACAAACGAGTCAGACAGAATTCGAAGAAGATGGACAGAGCAAGCTTTTCCTTGAGCGAGAGATTGAGAAAACTCCAAGCGAGCAGCTTTTTCAGATACTTTCCGGCATGGAGAATGCATTGAGATCAGAGAAGAAGGCAGAGTGGGAGATGGTTTATCAGGAGAGACTCATCAGTTTGTTTGAGAATCCATATCTGTCACAGCTTCAGGGGAAGACGATGGATGGTTATGTAGCTTATGCAATTGAGAAGATGGGAGATAAGCAGCAGAAGTTAGAGCAGCTTCGCCGTATCACAGAAGGTATTGCAGAGAATAATGAGCAGAAGATCCGAATGGGACTTCGAGAATACTATCTTTCTTATGCCGATGCTTTTGTAGAAAGATGGGAGAAGAAGGCAGAAGAAACAGAAAAATAGGTTGAATTGTTATAAGGGTGATTACATACATATGTAGGTTGTAATCACCCCTTTTTCTATAAACAAAGTTTTATCTAGATTTGTTAGTGAGCGATTGCTATGGTAGCAAAGGCACCTCATGTTCGTTATTTTGTACAAGCTGTGTTAAAAAAACACTGGATTATATCGCAAATATGATGATAAAATATAAATCAGATGATGGGTTAGAAAATTGGAAAGGGAGGACGATGGAAAAAGCACGACAAGTAAAAAGAGTCCTGCTGCAGGCAATTAAGATCGCGGTGGGCAGCAGTGTAGCAATTTATCTAGCGCATATACTGGGATTGGAGTATGAGGCATCTGCCGGAAGTATCACACTGCTTACGTTAGTAACAACAAAATGGGAGACGGTGAAATTATCTTTTTATCGTATGGCGACATTTGTTTTGGCGGTAGTTCTGGCGGCGTTGACATTTGGACATATGACGAGTCCCTGGCTTGCGTATGGAATCTATGTATTTCTGATCGTTGCGGTCAGTCATAGTCTTGGATGGTCGGCAACAATTTCGGTAAATGCCGTTATCGGCACGCATTTTCTTATGACAAGAGATTTTAGCCCGGAGTTTATTCGCAATGAGCTGTTTTTAGTAATGATTGGAATCACAATCGCGATTGTACTGAATTTGTTCTATGATTATGAAGGACAGAGACAGGATCTGATTCGTTATATGAGTGAGACAGAGAATCAGCTACAGATTCTTTTGTGTGAACTTGCAGCGTATCTTCATAATAAAGATATGGAGATCAATGTCTGGGATCGGATCATTGCCTTTGAGGGGAGAATGCATGAATTTATCAAGGCAGCGTATGATTACCAGGATAATACATTTCATTCGCATCCGGGCTACTATATAGATTACTTTGAAATGCGTCTGGCGCAGCTGCAGGTACTTCATAACCTGCATTATGAGATCAAGAAGATCCGTAAGATGCCGAAGCAGGCACTTGTGATTGCAGATTATATCATGTATATGGCAGATTATGTTGTTGAGATGAATATTCCGGATCAGCAGATCGAGAAGTTGGAAGAGATTTCGGAGCAAATGAAGCAAGAAGAACTTCCAAAGACGCGCGAAGAGTTCGAAGGACGAGCACTTCTGTATCATATTTTGATGGATCTGGAGGAATTTCTTGTATATAAGAAGCGATTTGTGAATGGATTGGATGAGAAGAAGCTTCGTATCTACTGGAAACAGGAGATGGAGCAAAAAGATAGTGCAAACGAGTTGCAGAAATGATGAAAAGAAACGGATTAAAGTCAGAAGAAACAAAAACAAAGTATTTTCTGATTTTAATCCGTTTTTATTAATTATAATATGTTACTGAAAGAATCAGATTTTTCCCGGGAATAATGTGCCGGCTCTTCCGCCTTTTACAATATCATAAAGGACTTCCGGACGCTTTCCGTTTGTAACAATTGTGTTTGTTCCCTGGGAAGTGGCAAGGGATGCGGCCTGAAGTTTTGTACGCATTCCGCCTGTTCCACGTCGGGAACCTGCGCCACCGGCTAAAGCATAGACGCTGTCATCAATTGTATCAATCTGATCGATTAGCTGTGCATTTGGATACAATCTTGGATCGTGGTCATAAAATCCATCAATGTCGGAGAAAATGACCAGATGCTTTGCCCGACAGAGTACTGCAACGACAGCTGAGAGCATGTCGTTATCACCGAAGAGACGATCCTCGGATTCGATTTCTTTATAGCTTACGGAGTCATTTTCGTTTACAATCGGGATTACACCCATCTCGAGAAGCGCATTGAATGTATTGATCAGATTTTCCTTTTTTTCTTCTTCTTCAATATCATCTGCATTGAGCAGAATCTGGGCAACTGTCTTGTCATAGTCACCGAAGAACTTGTCATACAGATACATCAGACTACACTGTCCAACTGCAGCAGCAGCCTGTTTCATACGCATACTGTCTGGTTTAGCAGTCATGTTCAGTTTATTTCTTCCGACTGCGATCGCTCCGGAGGAAACGAGTACAACTTCATATCCCATGTTCTGGATATCAGAAAGTACACAGACAAGACGGTCTGTTGTACGAAGATCGCTCTTTCCGGCGTCATTGGTAAGTGTAGATGTTCCAACTTTTACTACGATTCGATTATTATAAAGTCCCATAATACATAACTCCTTGCTGAATATCTTTTAAAATAATTTCCGGATGTCAGTTAACAACCAGCCTTGTCTCATCGACTGTTTTATAGTATCATACAGTTATCGATTACAAAAGCGAATGTTTCTCATGGATTACATGACAAAATCAAATATAAAGTAAGTGAAGAGATTTTTCGTAGCGAAAATAGATGGGAAAATGTAAAGCGAAAGGAGTGTTAAATTCATGGATGGAAGTATTCAGAAATACATGGCATTTGTTAAGACAGTAGAGTGTGGAAGTTTTACAAAGGCAGCGGAACAGTTGAGTTATTCCCAGTCCGGGATCAGCCGAATGATCAATGATCTGGAAAAGGAATGGAAGGTAGTTCTGCTTGAACGAAGCAAGTCAGGAGTAAAGCTTACAAGCAGTGGGATGAAGTTACTTCCTTATGCGGAACGGGTCTGCAGAGAATACGAGAAACTTCAATTGGAAGTTGATGAGCTTCAAGGGTTAAAGTCAGGATTGATCCGTATCGGTACATTTTCCAGCGTAGCAACACATTGGCTGCCGAATATTATCAAGGAATTTCAGAAAAATTATCCAAACATCGATTACGAGATGCTTTTGGGTGATTATACGGATATTGAAGAATGGATCATGGAAGGGCGAATTGACTGTGGATTCACAAGATTGCCGGTAAGGGATGAGATGGATACAATTTTCCTGGAGCAGGACAGGCTGCTTGTCGTGCTTCCGGAAGGACATCCGCTGACAGAACTTCAGAAGATTCCGGTCAGTGCGCTTTGTGAGGAACCGTTTATGCTATTAGAGAAAGGTGCTAAGGCAGAAGTTTCTGAGATTTTTGAGAGAAGTAATTTGAAGCCGAAAGTACATTTTACAACGTGGGATGATTATGCAATCATGGCGATGGTTGAGAGTGGGCTTGGGATCAGTGTCTTGCCGGAACTAATCTTGAAGCGGATTCCGTATCGTATCGTAACACGAGAACTGGAGATTCCGGCGTATCGTAATATAGGGCTTGCAATGCGCAATAGAAAAGGTGCAACCCCGGCAGTGAAGCGGTTTCTGGAATATCTGCAGTATAGATAATAAGAAATGTGAAACTTTTATGAAGTGACATGTTTGGAATGACAATTCACTTGATAGAAGGAAATATATGAGGGTATAATGTTACTATCGTTATGATAAAAAATTTACTTTTGACACTCACATCATATTATAACAGACAATAGCAATCAGAGAAGAGGTGATATGGCGAATGGGAAAGATGAAGTTATGTCTGCGAGATATTCCCGTTTTGGAAATCAATGAAAATGGAATCTGTAATATCTTGGATTTTGACAGGTTGCCTTTTGCATTGCGAAAAAAAGATATGACATATCCGGAATTTGTCGAGTGGGCATCAAACAGAACATTATCAATTGGTCGAAGCTTTGCAAAAGAAATACTCAATTCGCTTCGTTTATCTCAGGTAAATCGTTATGCAGTATGTAAAGCATGCAGAGGCTTGAGTCTGGAAGATGCCTATTGGATCAGGCAGGACGGGGATGAAAGAGCATGGAAGGAAGTTAGTTTGTTTGATAACCCGCTTTCTCTTTATATAACAGAGGTCTCACTTTCAGGCCGAGCGGTTAGTTATAAGATAGCCATGGATGAGAGAAAGAATATTCATACTCCTGAGCTGACAACACTTGGAGCAAGTGCGAAAGCATGGATCAGAGGAGAGGACGGGCTTTCACTTCATAAGGTCGGACGATATGAAATACCAGCTGCAAAGATATTAAAACAGCTAGGATTTCGACATATTCCGTATTCATTTTCTAAGGAAGAAGAAATTGGAATATTTCTAAGTAAAGAAAGAAAAGAATGGCTGCAGGCATCCGGAGAGAAGATTGTGAATTCAAAGCTGTTTACTTCGGAGAACATTTCTTTAGTGACGTTTGAAGAATTTTGTCTGTTTTGCGGATTCTATAATCTGAATCCTTATGAAGAGGCGAAACGAATCGATCAAGAGTCTTATCTACAGATGCAGATTGCAGACTATATACTGAATAATAACGATAGACATGATCAGAACTGGGGATTTCTGATGGAAAATGATTCGGGAAAAATCATTGGAGCAGCTCCATTATTTGATCATGACCATGCATTTTCGGGATATGAAAATATAATGTCACAGACCGTGGAAATGGATGCTACACTTTATGAAGCGGCCGTGGAAGCACAAAGAGAATTGAATGTTGATCTGAACGGAGTGGAACAGATGCAATGTCCGGAAATTCTTACACAGGAACAATGGGGACTCGTGCAGAAAAGAATACAAAGATTGAAAAGAGGAAGAACGGATGGCAATTAAGCATATTTTATTTGACTTAGACGGAACACTTTTACCGATGGTACAGGACGAATTTGTTCGTTTTTATATGCCGCTTCTTGCAAAGGCATATTTGAAGAAAGGTGTGGAAATGGATCCAAAAGGATTCATTGGTGCGGTTTGGAAGGGCTATGAGGCGATGGTGAAAAACGATGGTTCCAGAACAAACCGGGAGGCATTTTGGAGTTATATCGATGAATTCCTACCTCTATCTGTGGAAGAATCGGAAGCAATTGCAGATGCATTTTACGAGGATGAATTCAATCAGGCCAAGTGTACAACACAGCCGACACCTCTCTCAGATATGGTTATAAAAGAGGCGAAGAAGAAAGGGATTGAAGTCTATCTTGCAACGAATCCGATCTTTCCAAAATGTGCAACGATGAATCGTATCGACTGGGCGGGACTGGATCCGGAAGATTTTAAGATTATCACAACATATGAAGACCATGTATACTGTAAGCCGAATCCGGAATATTTCCGTCAGATTCTGGAACAGTTTAAACTTGACCCGTCAGAATGTCTGATGGTTGGAAATGACGTAGTGGAAGACCTTGCAATCCGTACGCTTGGAGTTCCTGTGTTTCTTGTGACAGATACGATGGAGAATAAGAAAAACCTTCCAATTGATTCGGAATATCAGGGCTCGATGGAAGAGTTGCTGGAATTTGTGAAAGAACTGCCGGAAGTGTAGAGGTTGCAGCGCCGGTCTATTCCGAACGATTAAAGAAACGTCTGCAGGATCTTTTTGATCTGATGTTAAGTGATAACAAAAAAGCGCGAAAGGAGGATGCAAAAGGAACCTATTCTGTGGTAGAATGTAAGGGACAGCCAATTAACTCACAGGAACTTCTTTATCAGGAAGCCTATGCGAAAGCAGCAGTGAACAGTGTAAGTCAGTTGGAGGTGGCTGTACAACAGACAGAAAATAAGGTGATAGAATGATCTATAAATTCGGGGAACGTCTGACAGAGATCAGTCAGGAAGAATGGGAGAAAGAAAAGTGTCCTGCTGTGTTCCTCACAGATTCCGATCATGCGGAGGAGACATTGGCAACAGCAGGGATCATATATGAAAGTGAGATCCAGATTGCGAAGATCGGATTCTGTAAGATTGAGAATCAGCAGGAATGTATGGTAGGAACTTTCTGTATTCCAAAGCTTCTTGATGTATTAGGAAGCAGATACCGAATGTACATGTTTGTAAATGAAGATAATGTTGTTATCGTAGATGACGAGACATTTTCGGAAAGACTTATTAACAGAATCAAGAGAAAACGAATGCATCAGGGCGAGACGAAGGAACGATTCCTTTATAATTACATTGCAGAGTTCATGAGCCGTGATCTGGAGATCCTTGTGGCTTATGAGCGCAGACTTCTTCGGATGGAAGAGGATGTATCTCAGGATCATACGGACACTGTTCAGAATCGACTGATGCCGATCCGAAGGGAACTTCTGAATCTGAGAAGCTATTATGATGAGATGATGGACTTGACAAAAGAGCTGGAAGAGAACGAGAATGGATTGTTTTTAAATGATCAATTGAAATATTTTGGAACACTTACTGACCGTGCAGACCGTCTGATGAGCCGTACTTCCCATCTGCTGGAATATGCCCGTCAGGTAAAGGAGGCTTACCAGTCTCAGATTGATAATAGACAGAATAACAATATGCAGTTTTTAACAGTGATTTCTACGATTTTCTTTCCACTGACATTGATCACGGGATGGTTTGGAATGAACTTTAAAGATATGCCTGGACTCGAGAATGGCTATCCGGCGGTAATGGCACTTAGTATTGTCATTATCGTGATCTGTATCTTGATCTTTAAGAAAAAGAAGATTATCTAAAAAACTGAAAAAACTGTAAAAATAGCGTTGACAATCCTCGATTGAATGCTATAATGATGGTCAGAAGAAGTTAAGGATTATAAAGCAACAGAGTTCTTAACCGATAACACGATGACGAGACGAGTAGGATGTGGAATGTTACAGAGAGAGATACATTTGCTGGAAGTATCTTAGCAGGAATCATTTGAAGACTACCTCTGAGTGGCCCCAATCCGGTCCGGTGATTCCGTTATAATCATGAATGAAGTGGTTTTAAAGCAGTATAGTTACTGCGATCTTGAAAACAAAAAGGGTGGAACCGCGGATAGTAAAGTAATTGATAATCAGACTTTATCCGTCCCTTGCATGTGAGTGCAGGGGACAGATGAAGTCTTTTCTTTTTCCATAGAATCCCCAGATGAAAGCATGCATAGTCACTTGAAAGAAAAAAAGGAGGAAGCAAAATGATTATTACATTAAAAGATGGATCAAAAAAAGAGTATGCAGAAGCAAAGTCAGTAATCGACGTTGCATTTGACATCAGTGAAGGACTTGCACGCGCAGCCTGTGCAGGAGAAGTAGATGGAGAGGTTGTAGACCTTCGTACAGTTCTTGATAAAGACTGTGAACTGAACATCCTTACAGCAAGAGATGAGAAGGGACTGGCTGTACTTCGTCACACAGCATCCCACGTTATGGCAGAAGCTGTTCAGACACTTTTCCCAGAGGCAAAGGTTGCAATCGGACCTTCTATCGATACAGGATTTTATTATGACTTTGAATGTCAGTCATTTTCAAGAGACGATCTTGACGCAATCGAGAAAGAGATGAAGAAGATCATCAAGAAGGGTGCAAAGATCGAAAGATTTACAAAATCAAGAGAGGATGCGATCGCATTTTTCAAAGAGAAAAATGAGCCATACAAGGTTGAGCTGATCGAGGATCTTCCGGAGGGAGAAGAGATTTCCTTCTATTCCCAGGGAGACTGGGTTGACTTATGTGCAGGCCCACATCTGATGAGCACAAAGGGAATCAAAGCATTCAAGCTGTTATCATCTTCTGGTGCTTACTGGAGAGGTGATGAGAATAAACATATGCTGACACGTATCTATGGTACAGCTTATGCAACAAAGGATGAGCTGAAAGAGCATCTGACACAGTTAGAGGAAGCAAAGAAGCGTGACCATAACAAACTTGGACGTGAGATGAAGCTTTTCACAACTGTAGATGTAATCGGACAGGGACTTCCGCTGATCATGCCAAACGGTGTTATCATAATGCAGGAGCTGCAGCGCTGGATCGAGGATGAAGAGGAAAAACGTGGATATATCCGTACAAAAACACCGCTGATGGCAAAGAGCGATCTTTATAAGATTTCCGGACACTGGGATCATTATAAAGAAGGAATGTTTGTTTTAGGAGATGAGGAGAAAGATAAAGAAGTATTTGCTCTTCGTCCGATGACATGTCCGTTCCAGTATTATGTATACAAAGCAGAGCAGCATAGCTACCGTGATCTTCCGCTTCGTTATGGTGAGACATCTACACTGTTCCGTAACGAGGATTCCGGAGAGATGCATGGTCTGACACGTGTTCGTCAGTTCACGATCTCTGAGGGACATTTGGTCGTAAGACCGGATCAGATGGTAAAAGAGTTCAAAGATTGTATCGCACTTGCACAGTACTGTCTGCAGGTTCTCGGAGTAGAAGAGGATGTAACATATCACCTTTCTAAATGGGATCCGAAAGATACTAAGAAATACATCGGAGCACCGGAAGTATGGGAAGAGACAGAAGGTCATATCCGTACAATGCTTCAGGAACTCAACATTCCATTCGTAGAGGATGTCGGAGAGGCTGCTTTCTACGGACCGAAAGTTGATATCAATGCGAAGAACGTATATGGTAAGGAAGACACAATGATCACAATTCAGTGGGATGCACTTCTTGCTGAGCAGTTTGATATGTACTATATCGATGAGAATGGTGACAAACAGCGTCCGTACATCATCCACCGTACATCTATGGGATGCTACGAGAGAACACTGGCATGGCTGATCGAGAAATATGCAGGAATGTTCCCGACATGGCTGTGTCCGGAGCAGGTTCGTGTGATCCCGATTTCTGATAAATACAATGATTACGCTGCGAAAGTGGAAGCACAGCTGAAAGAAGCAAATATCCGTTGCTCAGTAGACGGACGTTCCGAGAAGATGGGATACAAGATCCGTGAGGCTCGTCTGAACAGAGTTCCATATATGCTGATCGTTGGAGCGAAGGAAGAGGAAGAGCAGAAAGTATCTGTAAGAAGCAGATATCTTGGAGATGAAGGTTCTAAGGATCTTGGAGAATTCATCGAAGCAATCAAGGATGAGATTGCAAAGAAAACAATCCGTAAGATTGAAGTAGAAGAGTAAGAATGCCGATGGGGCTGTTGGGGGCACTGAACTGCTCCACGTCAAGTATATAATTGAAAAAATATAAATTTTTCCTGCCAGCAGAAATTTATCTGCTGGCAGTTTTTATGCAGCTTGCAAGTGAATTTTGTGTTTTCCATTCGTGTTAAAATTCCGAGATTTCTTTGCAAGCGTTTATTGTTGTAGTAATCTATATAATCTTCGATTATTTTACAAGAACACTTCTATCAAGACTGACTTCATATCCCTCTAAGTAACAGTTAAAAGAAAATAAAACTCCTCCAGTCACTAAGAGCGGAGGGTAGAAAAAATCATAAATTCATGCTATAATTTCGCTATATTTTTGAAAGGGATAAAGGAGATGCGAATGATATCCTATATACAGATATTGAGGACGCATGGCTAGACTATAAAGTTGGAGGAAAAAATAATGGTTGATACAAAGAAAGAACAGGAACGTGACGAACTCCATCGTGCCATATGGGCAATCGCAGATGAACTGCGCGGTGCTGTCGATGGATGGGACTTTAAGAACTATGTCCTTGGTACAATGTTTTATCGTTATATATCAGAAAATCTGACAAGCTATATTAATAATGGAGAAATCGAAGCCGGAAATACAGACTTTGACTTTGCTCAGATGTCAGATGAAGATGCTGAAGAAGCAAGAGAAGGACTTGTAGAAGAAAAAGGATTCTTTATTCTTCCGAGTGAACTCTTCGCTAATATAAAGAAGAAAAGTAATGCAGATATGGAATGGGCTAAGGCTCATCTTAATGAAAAGTTGGAGGCAGTATTCCGTCATATCGAGGAATCCTCACAAGGCAGTGAGGCAGAAAGCGACTTTGCTGGCTTGTTTGCTGATTTTGATGTAAACAGCAATAAGCTTGGTTCCACTGTTGCTAAAAGAAATGAGAAACTTGTAAGGCTATTAAACGGTGTGGCTGATATGAACCTCGGTTCTGTACAAGACCATGATATTGATGCCTTTGGTGATGCCTACGAGTATCTGATGACTATGTATGCATCGAATGCAGGTAAGTCCGGTGGTGAGTTCTTTACTCCTGCCGATGTATCAGAACTTCTTACTCGTCTGGGTACTGTAGGTAAAACAGAAGTCAATAAGGTATACGATCCAGCCTGTGGCAGCGGAAGTCTGCTCTTGAAATCTTTGAAAATTCTTGGTAAGGAAGGTGTGCGTAATGGTTTCTATGGACAGGAAATCAATATCACAACCTATAACCTTTGCCGTATCAATATGTTTCTGCATGATGTAGGATTCGATAAATTCGATGTTGCCTGTGAAGATACTCTGACATCACCACAGCATTGGGATGATGAACCATTTGAACTGATTGTTTCAAATCCCCCATATTCGATCAAGTGGGCAGGCTCTGACGATGCAACTCTTATCAATGACCCAAGATTTGCTCCGGCAGGTGTACTTGCACCAAAGAGCAAGGCTGATCTTGCATTTATCATGCACAGCCTTTCTTGGCTTGCAAGTAATGGAACTGCTGCAATCGTATGCTTCCCTGGTATCATGTACCGTGGTGGAGCAGAAAAGAAAATCCGTCAGTACTTGGTGGATAACAACTTCATTGACTGTATTATTCAGCTTCCGAGCAATCTATTCTTTGGAACATCAATTGCTACCTGCATTATGGTAATGAAAAAGAATAAGACAGATAACTGTACGCTCTTCGTCGATGCAAGTAACGAGTGTGTGAAAGTTACCAACAACAATAAGCTGACTCCTGAGAATATCGACAGAATTGTTGATATCTTTACAAAGCGTGAGGAAGTAGAACACATTGCTCATCTTGCTTCTTATGATGAAGTGAAAGAAAATGATTTTAATCTTTCAGTATCCACCTATGTGGAGGCTGAGGATACAAGGGAGAAAATCGATATCGTGAAGCTGAATGCAGAGATTAAAGAAATTGTTGCCCGTGAGCAGGTTCTTCGTGATGAAATTGATAAAATTATTACGGAGATAGAATGCTAATATGACTACTTGGATTATAGATAACAATGAAATTATTGGTTTAGGTTTAGATTTTCTAGCTTTAATTGTTTCAATAGTACTGACAGTCCTCATATACAAATTGGAGCGTAAGCATGAAAAAGAACATGAGTTTACCGAGGAAGAGGGCAGAAAAGAAAGAATCAAAGAAGAAGCAAAAGTGTTTCTTGTTGATAATGAAGACGAAATCGAATATCTGCCTATTTCACAAGTGGCCTCAAGTTTACAATTAAAAAGAAAACATAATCGATCAATCATTACAAAGTTTCTTCGTTGTAGTGAAGATGTAAAAAATGAAATTTTGATACAAGCCGGCATTCAAAAGACGACCATTAAAATGGACGATATTCATAAATATGTTGACTTGTTAGATGAAGATTTACGTAAAAATCATTTTGGCACACAAATTTTATATGATGGAGCAAAATATTTGCACCGAGCTTTTGAAAGATGGGCAAATCAGCCAGTAGAAAACTCTAATCCTTATATTTTTGAAAATCTAAAAACAACAGAAATTCATGGTAGGAGAAACAATGCTGTAATTTGGAGATGTTCAAATTACGATACTAATCTATTTACTTATATGTGGGAATATATGCATCCTAATGAAGTTGATTTAAAAATAGAGGACATTACTCCTCCAGTTGATATGATTTTTCAGAAGTGCAACTTGGGTTCGTGTGAAGAACATATTATGACATTTTGGACAATGCGTATTGTAATAGATGCTTGCCAAGTTTTAAGGAATCCAAGCTTGGATAATATCTTTGATGAGAGTTTAATTACCACACAGGAAGAAATGTATTATTATACCTTATATGTTTTATATCAATCTTATAGAGAAAGAGGTGACGCGATTGAGCAGATTAGATGAATTAATTCAGGAATTGTGTCCTGATGGAGTGACAAATCAAAAATTAAGAGATGTAACTTTAAAGATTACTGATGGAATGCATAATTTACCTAAAACGGTAGATGAAGGAGATTATCCTATCTTAAGCGCACAGAATATAAGCAATCGCTCAATTAATTTTGAAACAAAAAAATACGTTGATAGTGATACATATCTTAAAGAAAATAAGCGTACAGATGTTAGTCATGGGGATATACTTCTAACTATCGTTGGAGCAATTGGACGAGTTGCAGTTGTCGATTTCGAATTAAAAGCACTGTTTCAAAGAAGTATATGTGTTATAAAACCCAATCCAGAGATAATTGATTATAAATATATGGCATATGTGCTAGAGTCCTCAAAAGTTCAAGCATATATTCAAACCAATGCTCATGGTGCTGCACAGAAGGGATTGTATCTAAAACAAGTGGGCGAGATTATGCTCGCCGTACCTCCGTTGGAGGTACAACGTGAAATAGTCCGTATATTGGACTCTTTCACGTTACTTACAGCCGAGCTTACAGCCGAGCTTACAGCTCGGAAGAGCCAGTATGAATTTTATAGAAATGAACTTCTAAAAGTTGATGATTCTATAAAAACAGTTGCGTTAGAGGAGATTGCAGACATAGGAACTGGTAGCAGTAATACTAACGAGGGATTAGAAGAAGGACTATATCCGTTTTATGTTCGTTCTCAAGAACCTCTGCGTAAAAATGAATATGAATATGATGAGACAGCAATCATCACAGCCGGAGATGGTGTTGGCGTTGGTAAAGTATATCATTATGTTGAGGGGAAATATGCACTGCATCAGAGAGCATATAGAATTCATATAAATACACCAGATGTGCTTCCTAAATACTACTTCCATTATATGAAGTCAGCATTTTTTCCTTACATACAAAAAACGATGTTCCAAGGATCTGTTGCATCAATCAGAAGACCTATGCTGAATAAGTTTCCTGTGCCTGTGCCTTCTCTTGAAGTTCAGAAGAAAAATCATTGATGTGCTTGAAAAATTTTTGAATCTATTTGTAATGACCT
>ENA-OPZZ01000025-OPZZ01000025.1-human-gut-metagenome-genome-assembly--contig:-NODE-25-length-95048-cov-18.420676_pt1 | contig 95048 bp, 83 predicted proteins | sample MGYA00242487_ERZ504511 | MGnify/ENA primary metagenome ERZ504511 (study PRJEB26092, sample SAMD00036241) | human gut metagenome | host: Homo sapiens | study: EMG produced TPA metagenomics assembly of... | reverse complement strand
TCAAAAGCGGTACGGTTTCAATAAAAGCTGACAGATACTATGTTTCAGTTCTTGTAGAACTGCCGGATAACAAGACAGCTGATAATTCCAATGAAGGAATTGGCATTGATCTTGGATTAAAGGATTTCGCCACTGTTTCTAATGGTAAAACTTATAAGAATATTAACAAATCAGCAAAATTAAAGAAACTTGAAAAACAACTTATTCGAGAACAGAGAAGTCTTTCTCGAAAATATGAAAATTTACAGAAAGGAGAGTCCACTCAAAGAGCGAATATACAAAAACAAAAGTTCAAGGTACAGAAACTTCATCATAGGATAGATCATATCCGCACCGACTACATTAACAAAACAATCGCAGAGATAGTGAAAACCAAACCATCCTACATTACGATTGAAGATTTAAATGTAAAAGGCATGATGAAAAACAGACATCTTTCAAAAGCAGTTGCGTCACAGAAGTTTTATGAGTTTAGAATAAAACTTCAAGCTAAATGCAACGAAAATGGAATGGAACTTCGTGTGGCAAACAGATGGTATCCATCTTCTAAAACCTGCCATTGCTGCAAAAATATCAGGAAAGATTTAAAACTTTCAGATAGAATTTTCAAATGTGCTTGTGGTTATATCGAAGACAGAGATTTCAATGCTGCACTTAATTTGAGAGATGCTATGACTTACGAAGTTGCATAAATAAACGCGAACGTAGGTATGTACCGAAGGCTATTTCGGGAATTTACGACTGTGGAGTGTACAAGAACTTGTGAGTAGATATGATTTCGGTCAATCCAAAGCATACACGATAAAGCAGTAAGTAGAACTCGTGAGGGTCTACATTATCTCGGTGTGAGTATATTTAATCACATTTTGAGTGGCAGGTTTTACTAATATATGAAGATACTTTTTATATCCTTAGGATGTGATAAAAATCTAGTGGATACAGAAGTGATGCTTGGAATGCTTGCTTCAAGAGGTTACGAGATGACGAATGATGAACAGGAGGCTGATATTATTGTGATCAACACCTGTTGTTTTATCCATGATGCGAAAGAGGAAAGCATCCAGAATATTCTTGAAATGGCAGAATATAAGAAGAATGGCAGTGCAAAGGCATTGATCGTTACAGGATGTATGGCAGAGCGTTATCGTCAGGAGATTCTTGATGAGATTCCGGAGGTAGATGAAGTTCTTGGAACAACTGCATATGATCGCATTCTGGATGCGGTAGATGCGGCACTTGCTGGACAACATGAGGTTATGACAGCTGACCTTGATGCTCTTCCATTACCGGAGACGAAGCGTCTTGTAACAACAGGAGGACATTTTGCATATCTGAAGATTGCAGAAGGATGTGACAAACATTGTACGTACTGCATCATTCCGAAAATCCGTGGAAACTTTAGAAGTGTACCGATGGAACGCCTTCTGAAAGAAGCACAGGATCTGGCAGAGCAGGGCGTAAAAGAATTGATTCTTGTTGCTCAGGAGACAACGCTTTATGGTAAAGATCTTTATGGAGAGAAATCTCTTCCAAAGCTGCTCCGTGAACTTTGCAAGATCAGTGGAATCCGTTGGATCCGTATTTTATATTGTTATCCGGAGGAAATCACAGATGAACTGATCCAGGTAATGAAAGAAGAACCGAAGATCTGTCATTATCTTGATCTCCCAATCCAACATGCGAATGATACCATCCTGAAGAGAATGGGACGCAGAACTTCAAAACAGGAGCTGATCGACATTGTTCAGAAGCTTCGTAAGGAAATCCCGGATATCTGTCTTAGAACAACACTGATCACAGGCTTTCCGGGAGAGACGCAGGAGCAGCATGAAGAAGTGATGGAATTCATTGACACACTTGAGTTTGATCGTCTTGGAGCATTTACGTATTCTCCGGAGGAAGATACACCGGCAGCCATATTCGAAGACCAGATTGATGAAGAAGTGAAAGAGGATCGTCAGGCAGATATCATGGAACTTCAGCAGGAAATTGCATTCGATAAAGCGGAAGACATGATTGGAAGAGAAGTTCTTGTCATGATCGAAGGTAAAGTCGCAGATGAGAATGCCTACGTTGGAAGAACTTATCGTGATGCACCGAATGTAGACGGCCTGATCTTTATCAATACTGACGTAGAATTGATTTCCGGAGATTTTGCAAAGGTTAAAGTGACCGGAGCATTGGATTATGATTTGATAGGAGAGTTGATATAGTATGAATTTACCAAACAAATTAACAGTATTACGTGTGATTATGGTTCCGTTTTTTGTTTTCTTTATGTTGACAGATGTAGGCGGAGCTGCGAATAAATGGATCGCGCTTGTACTTTTTATTGTTGCAAGTCTGACAGATATGTTGGATGGTAAGATTGCAAGAAAATACAATCTTGTAACAAATTTTGGAAAGTTTATGGATCCGCTGGCAGATAAACTTCTTGTCTGCTCAGCAATGATCTGTCTGATTCCTTCAGGAAAACTTCCGACAGCAGTTGTTATTGTTATTATTGCAAGAGAGTTTATTATCAGTGGTTTCCGTCTGGTAGCATCTGATAATGGCGTTGTTATCGCAGCAAATTACTGGGGAAAATTCAAGACAGTATCTCAGATGGCAATGATCATTGTTCTGATTGCTGATTTTGGCGGTGTATTCGACATGGTTGGAACAGTACTGATCTGGATTGCCACAGCACTTACTGTGATTTCTCTGGTAGACTATGTGTGGGCAAACAGAGAGGTTCTTACAAAGGGAGGCATGTAAGAGATGTATCTTGAGTGGTTTTTTAAAGAGAAAGCTGCAGGTGAGAAAAGTCTGGAAGAAGTTGTAGTAGATCTTCTTGCAGAGCGTAAACTTCATGTGACAACAGCAGAATCCTGTACAGGTGGATTGATTGCAGGAACGTTAGTCAATGTGGCAGGAGCATCAGATGTGCTGAACGAGGGCTATGTTACGTATTCGAATGAGGCAAAGGAACGTCTAATTCACGTTTCTCATGAGACACTTGAAACTTACGGTGCCGTGAGTGAACAGACAGCGCATGAGATGGCTGAGGGTGCGGCAAAGGCTGCGAATGCGAATGCGGCACTAAGTGCAACAGGAATTGCAGGGCCTGGAGGTGGAACAGAAGAAAAGCCGGTTGGTATTGTATATATTGGATGTTATCTGAATGGGAAGACGACAGTGAAAGAGTGTCGTTGGAATGGAAGCCGGATGGAGAACAGATTGGATACTGTGAACGCAGCATTGGAGATGCTGAAGGAACGTCTGATGGAAGAGATGCCGGTGTAATAAGAAAAGATTAAGTTGAAGCAGTAACTGTTTCCAAAAGGATACAGAAGCTGCTTTTCTTATACATAAATTTGTCAAGTGTCATATTTATATAATTCTTTCACTCAGATGGTGAAAATCTTGTCAAAGTTGTGATTGACGAATGCGACAAATTGTGCGAAAATAAATACATATGGTGCAGGGAGAAAGAGTTTGTGGCAGGTGACAAATCAACTTCTCACCGCGCAGACAGTTCAGTGTTAAAAAATAATGCAGAGCTGTCAGTTTTTGTGCGAAAAAAATAGTGTACCGTATACGAAGAAAATCATACATATTGAAAGGAGTATTAACATGATTTATTCACACGAAGTAGAAATGATGTGTCCGGTAGCCCAGGGCGTAAACCATGGCGCAGCTCCAATTCCAGAAGAAGCTAAATGGGTAAAGGCAAAAGAAATCAAAGATATCTCCGGACTTACACACGGTGTAGGCTGGTGTGCTCCACAGCAGGGTACTTGTAAGCTCACACTGAACGTAAAAGACGGAATCATCCAGGAGGCACTTGTTGAGACAATCGGATGTTCAGGAATGACACATTCCGCAGCTATGGCTTCTGAGATCCTTCCGGGAAGAACACTTCTTGAAGCTCTGAATACAGACCTTGTATGTGATGCTATCAACACAGCTATGAGAGAACTGTTCCTTCAGATTGTTTACGGAAGAACTCAGAGTGCATTCTCAGAGGACGGACTTCCGGTAGGAGCAGGACTTGAGGACCTTGGAAAAGGACTTCGTTCACAGGTTGGTACAATGTACGGAACACTGAAAAAAGGACCTCGTTATCTTGAGATGACAGATGGTTATGTAACAGGAATCGCACTGAACGAAGATGACGAGATCATCGGATATCAGTTTGTAAACTTCGGTAAGATGATGGACTTCATCAAAGCTGGAGACGAGCCGGCTGTAGCGCTTGAGAAAGCTAAAGGACAGTACGGACGTGTTGACGATGCTGTTAAGATCATTGACCCAAGAAAAGAGTAAGGAGGACTATTTCAATGGCATTATTTGAATCATATGAAAGAAGAGAAAAACAGATTCTTGCAAAACTCGCTGAGTATGGAATCAACTCCATCGAAGAAGCTGCAGAAGTAACTAAAGCAGCTGGTCTTGACGTTTACAAGATGGTTGAAGGAATTCAGCCAATCTGTTTCGAGAACGCTAAGTGGGCTTACACAGTAGGTGCTGCTATCGCAATCAAAAAGGGATGTACAAAGGCAGCTGATGCAGCAGCAGCAATCGGAGAAGGACTTCAGTCTTTCTGTATTCCAGGATCTGTTGCAGATCAGAGAAAAGTTGGTCTTGGACATGGTAACCTTGGAAAAATGCTTCTTGAAGAAGATACAGAGTGCTTCGCATTCCTGGCTGGACATGAGTCATTCGCTGCAGCTGAGGGTGCTATCGGTATCGCTGAGAAAGCAAACAAAGTTCGTAAAAAACCTCTGCGTGTTATCCTGAATGGTCTTGGAAAAGATGCTGCTCAGATTATTGCACGTATCAACGGATTTACATACGTTGAGACAGAACTTGACTATCACACAGGAGAACTGAAAGAAGTATTCCGTAAATCATACTCTGAAGGACTTCGTGCGAAAGTTAACTGCTACGGAGCTAACGACGTAGTAGAAGGTGTTAAGATCATGTGGAAAGAGAATGTAGACGTATCTATCACAGGTAACTCTACAAACCCTACAAGATTCCAGCACCCAGTAGCAGGAACATATAAGAAAGAGCGTATCGAAGCTGGAAAGAAATACTTCTCAGTTGCTTCAGGTGGTGGTACAGGACGTACACTTCACCCAGACAACATGGCAGCTGGACCGGCTTCTTACGGAATGACAGATACAATGGGACGTATGCACTCTGATGCACAGTTCGCTGGATCTTCATCTGTACCGGCTCACGTTGAGATGATGGGACTTATCGGAGCAGGAAACAACCCGATGGTTGGTATGACTGTTGCTGTAGCAGTTGCTGTTGAGGAAGCTGCAAAGGCTGGTAAATTCTAAGAATTTATTTCTGGATAATGTTTTAAATTTAATATAAAATCAAGAAGTAAAAACTATTTTGTTTTTACTTCTTGATTTTTTTAGTTGATATCTAAATATTTATCATAAGAACTATGTTTATTTGATAGATTTTGTTATACTTAAAAGGAATGAAAACTGTTGGATAATATAGCGTTTATAAGAAATGAGGTGTATGTATGGCATTAGCACAGAACCGTATTTTCACAATGGAAGATATTTACAATCTTCCAGAAGGAGAAAGAGCTGAATTAATTGATGGTCAGATTTATATGATGGCACCCCCATCTCGGCGTCACCAAGAAATAATTGGTTCTCTTTATCGAAAAATTGCAGATTATATTGATATGAAAAGAGGGGCATGCAAAGTATATCTTGCGCCATTTGCAGTATTTTTAAATAACAATAATGTTAATTATGTAGAACCGGATATTTCTATAATATGTGATAAAAATAAACTTGACGATAAAGGATGTAATGGAGCTCCGGATTGGATTATTGAAATCGTGTCTCCTAGCAGTAAAAGAATGGATTATTATATTAAATTGTTTAAATATCGAACTGCTGGAGTAAGAGAATACTGGATTGTTGATCCAATCAGAGAGATGATTCTGGTATATGATTTTGAGAATGATGATTACGAACAGTATTCATTTTCAGAAATCGTTAAAGTTCGAATATACGACGATTTCGAAATTAATTTTACTACAATCTAGAAAATACGAGGCATAACACATGAAAATTAAGATGGTAGACATTGCAAGACATCTCGGAGTTTCCAAAGCAACGGTTTCGCTTGCAGTGAATGGAAAACCCGGTGTGAATGAAGAAACCAGAAGGATGGTTTTGGAATGTCTGGAAGAAATGAAAAAGAACAACGGAGTAATTCCAGTAAAAGAGAATATCGTTACAGTGTCTGGCCATCCGGTGAATCAGATGATCAAAATAGTGATTGTTAATCACAGCAAAGGCGTTGCGTGTAATTCAGAAACAGATCTCTGGTCAGATGTACTTGCTACATTTGATTCTGAAGCAAGAAGACTTGGATATCTTTATGGAGTGACGTATTTAAATGACGATATTACGCAAACAGAAGCAGTAATTACGGAATGTAATATGGATTTTGTGGCAGGCATTATTCTTTTTGGAACCGAATTAAAAGAAGAAGATCAAAACCTGCTTGAAAGAATCAAAAAGCCATTGGTTCTTTATGACTGTGAACTTCCAGATAGTCGGTATAGCAGTGTATGTGCAGACAATAGACAAATGCTAAAAAGTGCTGTGGATTATCTGTACAAGGAAGGTGCATCAGATATTTATTATTTCTGCACAGGGAAAGATAATTATAATTATCGAGTTCGTAAGGAAGCGTTTTTAAATACAAAGTCTAACGAAGATACTGCATCAGCAAAATATATTCTTGATCTTGGAGATGAAATTCCAAGGATAATGGAGACTTTGTTAGACTGGTTGAGAAAAAATCCGCTTCCGCAAGGAATTTTATTTGAAAATCAACAGATTTCAATTGGTGCGTTGACGGCGCTTCGAAAGTATGGTGTGAACATCCCACAGGAAGTGAAAGTTGTCGGATTTGGTATGATTCCTGACTATATATACCAGGATCTAAAGTTGGTACAAATGAGAATATCTGACACAGAAGGTGTTCTTCTTGCAATGGATTTACTGGATAAAAAGATTCGTCAGTACTCAAGGTCTAAAGTTAAGATATACACAGAAGCAGAAATGATTGTAAGTTAAAATAATCGTAAGACAAAAGAACAAGATGAACAAAAAGAGTTTTTGGATTGTGTGAAAATTCGCATAATTCAAAGACTCTTTTTGAATATTTGCATAATCAAAATAATTTGCAAGAGAATAGGTTGTAAAAATCATACAAATAAAACAGCAAAATGAATGAAAAACTGGTATAATATAATGGTGAAAAAATTATCAATTTTTGCAGGATTGATATTTGATTAAGAAAAAATTGGAGGAACAGAAAATGAATGAATATTTTCCACATTTATTCGAACCAATTAAAATTGGAAAGACTACGGTAAAAAACAGAATCTTTATGCCGCCGATCTCTACAAACATGGCAGATAAAGGCTATGTAACAGACGCACTGGTTGAGCATTACTCAGCAAGAGCGAAGGGGGGAGTCGGACTGATTGTTACAGAAGTTACAACGGTAGAGCCAGTATATACATATTTACCGGGAGATATGTCTATCTATGATGATTCTTATATTCCGGGCTGGAAGAAGCTAGTAGATGCAGTACATCAGTATGATACGAAGATTTTAGCACAGTTATTCCATCCGGCTTACATGGCATTCCCGATTCCGGGAACACCGCAGCTGATCGCCCCTTCTAATGTTGGACCTTATTATGCAAAATCGGCTCCGAGAGCTGTAACTGTTGAAGAATTGCATGTACTTGTTCAGCAGTTTGGGGAGGCAGCACGCCGTTTCCAAATTGCAGGTGGAGACGGAGTTGAGATCCAGTGTGCACATGCACATGGATTGCTTGGCGGATTCCTTACACCTCTTTATAACAAGAGAACAGATGAATACGGCGGAGACATTAACGGACGTCTCAGACTGACACTTGAAGTAATTGCTAAAATCCGTGAGCTTTGCGGTGATGATTTCATTATCGATGTTCGTATTTCAGGAGACGAGTACAGTGAGGGTGGTCTGACACTGAATGATATGATCTATGTATCCAAACAGCTTGAGAAAACAGGCGTTGATTTTATCCATGTTTCTGGAGGAAATACAATTAAGAGAGGTAGTTCTATGCCTGCACCTGGTACATCACCGGCACCGCATGCACATGCAAGTGAGGAAATCAGAAAGCATGTGAATATTCCGGTATCTACAGTTGCAAGAATCAATGAACCATGGGTAGCGGAAGAACTCATTGCTAACGGAAAGACTGACATCTGTATGATTGGTCGTCCGAACTTGTGTGACAGTGAATTTGTTAATAAAGCTGCAGAAGGAAAAACAGATGATATCCGTCCATGTATTGGATGTGGACGCTGCCTGACAGGAATTATGTTTGGTAATCCGATCAGCTGTACAGTGAATCCATCAGTAGAATCTGATGAGATCAAGGAAGCTGATGAAAAGAAGAAAGTTCTCGTGATCGGTGCGGGTCCGGCGGGAATGGAAGCAGCTTATGTTGCGAAGAAACGCGGACATGAAGTTATTCTCTGCGAAAAAAGCGGAGAGTTTGGAGGCCTTTTAAGACTGGCAGCAGTTCCGATCGCTAAACAGGAACTTTGTAAAGTAATTAAGTTTATGGCACGTCGTCTGAAGAACGAAGGAATTGAAGTCCGCATGAACTGCGAAGTAACACCGGAGATGCTTGCAGGAGAATTTAAGGATTATGAAGTTGTCTGTTCTACAGGGGCAGTTCCGAAGGAAATTCCTCCATTCAAAGTGTTCAAGCAGACAATGACAGCCGATGACGTCCTTGCCGGAAGAAAATACCCGGGAAGAAAGATCGTTATTCTCGGGGGCGGATCTGTCGGATGTGAAACTGCAGATTATCTTGCACCATTGATTGATGACATGTTCCCTGCAAACCGTGACATCACAGTGATCGAGATGACACCGTCACTGATGCCGGGAGAAGGCGGTGCAGCTAAGAGTCAGCTGACAATGAGACTCAAGAGAAAAGGTGTAAAGATTGAACTGAACAGTCAAGTGACGAAGGTTGATGAGACTACGATCACTTATGAGAAAGACGGACAGGAGTATCATATCACAGATGCGGATACACTGATCTTTGCAGTTGGTTATGCACCGAACAAAGTAGAGAATACAGAAGAGAGAGTTCATTTTATCGGAGACTGTGATAAAGTCGGAACTCTGAAAGATGCAATTGCTGCAGGACATAAACTAGCAGAAGAACTGTAATTGAAGAAAAGTTCAGAATAACAAATATAGAAAAGAAATATAGAAATGAATAAAACGGAGAAAAAAGATGGGGAATAAATTATCAGAACCGATTAAGGTCGGAAATCTTACTTTTAAAAACAGAATCATGTTTCCACCGCTTACAACAGGTTATGAAGAAAGAGACGGATCTATTGGGGCGAGAAGTCTGAACTTCTATGAAAGACTCGCAAAAGGTGGAGCAGCGTATGTTGTTATCGGAGATGTAGCTCCTGTAAGAACAGCTTCACCGACACCAAAGCTTTATGATGACAGCCAGATTCCTGTATATAAAAACCTGGCAGACACATTACATAAGTATGACTGTAAGCTTGCACTTCAGCTGTTCCATCCGGAGTATGATGTTCCGGGTGTCGGACGCATGATCATGGAAGCAGGTATTGCAAGACAAGCTGCGGCAAAAGCACAGGCTGAGGGAAATGCAGAAGAAGCAAAGAGACAGATGGAAGAATGCGACAGACTTACAAAAGGTGCTTATGCAAAACTTCATCATGATATGCAGCATTTTGTTACAGAGGCAACCGTTGAGCAGTTAGAAGATATTAAAAACAGCATCGCGGCATGTGCAGTAAAGGCACAGAAAGCCGGAATCGATGCGATTGAAGTACATGGAGACCGTCTTCTTGGTTCTCTTTGCTCTAAGATTCTGAACCACAGAGAAGATCAGTACGGAGGAAATCTTGAGAACCGTACAAGATATGCACTTGAAGTAGTAGCAGCAATCAAAGAAGCAGCACCGGATCTTATGATTGAGTATAAACTGCCAATTATTACAGTAAATCCTGATGGAACACTTCGTGGAAAAGGCGGACTTGAGGCAGAAGAAGGAATTCAGTTTGCAAAGATGCTTGATGAAGCCGGAATTGATATGATCCAGGTGGCTCAGGCAAACCATACAGGAAATATGGGAGATACAATCCCGCCGATGGGAGATGTTCCGTATAACTGGACACTTCCGGTAGCCAGAGAAGTGAAAAAACTGGTATCCATTCCGGTTGCAACAGTTGGTCGTGTTGTCAGCTTAGAAGCAGGAGAGAAGATTCTCGAAGACGGAGATGCTGATATCGTAGCTTATGGACGTTCCATGCTTGCAGATGCAGATATTGCCAATAAAGCTATATCCGGAGAGTGCATCAGAGAATGCTTGAACTGTAATAAAGGATGCGTAGATGCAATTCAGGGACGTAAATACATTTCCTGTGTATTAAATGCAGAGAATGGAAACGAAGGAACTATATTTATCAAACCTGCAGACGAGAAGAAAAAGGTCGCAGTTGTAGGTGCCGGAATCGCCGGACTTGAGGCAGCAAGAGTTGCAGCAAAACGCGGGCATGAAGTAACCATATTTGAGAAATCAGATAAGATTGGCGGACAGATCCATCTGGCAGCAGTTCCACCGAGAAAGAGTGAGATTTTAAGATCTATTGAATATTATGAGAAGATTCTCCCGGAACTTTCTGTAGATGTGAAATTAAATACAGAAGCAGATAGCGAAGAACTCAATAAGTTTGATCATGTAATTCTTGCCATCGGTGCGCATAACATGGATCTTCCAATGTCTGTTACAGACAGCAATGTTGTTTCTGCCTGGGATGTTCTTGCAGGATACGAAGTGAGTGGAGCATGTGCAGTACTTGGCGGAGGATTAGTTGGAACTGAAACAGCAGAATTCCTTGCACAGAAAGGTCTCAAAGTAAGCATTGTCGAGATGCTGGATCAGATTGCAACAGGAGAATCCGAGACAGTAATGCCACTGATCAAAAAAGACTTTGAAGAACACGATGTAAAAGAGTATGTGAATACAAGAGTGAATTCCATCGAGAATAATGTGATTCATGCTGTGAATACAAAAGACGAGTCAGAGGTTACAATTGAAGCTGATACAATTGTGAATGCACTCGGGTCTAAGAAGAATCTCTTCGACGACAGTAAGCTGACAGTTCCGTTTGTATATGTAGGAGACTGCAGTGGTGAGAGAACAGCAGATATCTCAGCAGCGATTCGCAGCGGATATCAGGCTGGAAATGAAATCTGAGAATTTTTAAGTTTTATTCAGTGAGAAAATAAGTAAAATACAGGGTGATGCTGTAAACAGAAAATCTGTAGACAGTATCACCCTGTTTCAGTTATAATAAAATAAAATTTTTGTTATAAAAAATGATAATGGAGCAAGACTATGATAAACAAAGAACTATTTTATAAAGTAACATTAATTGATTGCAACGGAAAAGAATTGGAAGTTGCTAAATTTCTGCAGATTTTAACAGGAATGGCAAAAACAGAAACAAGAAGAATTGTAGCGAGTTTGCCGTGTGTTTTGTATGAAGAGCTTGACGGAGAGGCGTGTTCTTATATTGAGGAGGCACTGGATTTCTATACAGCAAAATATAAGTTTGAACCAGTTGGTGATGAAAAAGAAGTGTATGAAGTAGATCCATCGGTGTATCCTTCAAAACAGGTGATCGCGCTTGGAAGTATGGTTGACTATATCGGTAAGAGGTCAGAGTTTGTAAGCATCGCGAGAAAATATGATTTCCCGAAGAATGTGAGTCTGAATGATACGCCATTCTTAGTAAAAGATGGTTTGGCAGAAGAACAGGCAGTAAATCTGCGGCAGGATCTTCGCAACATGGGAATGTTTGCGCTGATTATGAGAAGTGGGGCAGAAGTCCAGCAGGTGAAGAAGAGGGGATTTTTAGCAGGGGTGTTTGCACGTTGAGATGAATTAAAGGGTTGTTTGATACAGTCAGCTGTGAGTAGTGATTATATAGCCGATTTCTTACAGAAAATTCAATTAGATTTTATTGACACTTTTGTAGAGAAGGACTACAATATCTTTAGATTGTTAATTTAATAACATACAAATAAAGAGTTTAGGAGGCAGACAAAAATGGCAAATATTTTATGTAGTCCGAGCAAATATGTTCAAGGTGCAGGTGAGATGAAAAAGCTGGGTGAATATGCTCAGAAGTATGGTAAAAAAGCACTTGTACTGATCACAGAGTCGGGGTATAAACGTATTGAAGACGTTCTCAAAGTTGGATTTGAAGGATATGATATTGAATCAGTGTATGAGTATTTCAACAGAGAATGTAGCAAGACAGAAATTAATCGTTTGGTAGCCGTTATGAATGAAAAGGGCTGTGATGTTGTTATTGGTATTGGCGGAGGAAAGATCCTTGATACTGCGAAAGCAGTTGCTTATTACAAAGAAGTGCCGGTACTGATCTGTCCGACAATTGCATCTACAGATGCGCCATGCAGTGCACTTTCTGTTATTTATACTGATGAAGGCGTATTCGAAGAATACTTATTCCTCCCAGCTAATCCAAACATGGTTCTGATGGACACAGAAATCATTGCAAAATCACCAGTCAGACTGACAGTTTCCGGAATGGGTGATGCACTTGCAACTTATTTTGAAGCAAGAGCCTGTCAGGCTAGCGAAGCAACAACTTGTGCTGGTGGAAATGTTACTATGGCAGCGATGTCACTCGCAAAACTGTGCTTTGATACATTGATGAATGAAGGTGTGAAGGCAAAACTTGCTCTGGAAGCAGGAGCCTGCACAAAAGCTGTTGAGAAGGTAATTGAAGCTAATACATTGCTTAGTGGAATCGGATTTGAGAGTGGCGGTCTTGCAGGAGCACATGCAATCCATAATGGATTCACAGTTTTGGACGAGTGTCATCATATGTATCATGGAGAGAAAGTTGCATTTGGAACAATCACACAGCTTGTTCTGGAAGACATTCCGGCAGAAGAACTGGAAGACATTATAGATTGGTGCATTGAACTGGGACTTCCTGTTACATTAAAAGAACTTGGTATTACAGAAGTGACAGACGAGAAGCTTATGGCAGTTGCGACAGCAGCCTGTGCAGAGAATGATACACTTCATAACATGCCATTTGAGGTGACACCTGAGACTGTATGTGCAGCAATTAAGGCAGCAGATGCTTACGGAAGATATTTCCTGGGAGAATAGAATATGGGAAATAGGACACCATTTCGTTAAAATAAAAAAACCAATTTGACAAACTGATTTTCTGTGGTATAATTTTCATGCTGTGAAAAACAGCCGACAGTTCATTTGTACCTTCCTGTCGAAAAACAAAACCAGGGCTAGTTAAGAAGATTCTAGGCTCTGCGTGCAAAGAAGTACGCAGAGCTTTTTATATTCAGGAAATACTTTCCCATATATATAAAACGCTCCGCTTAGGATACACAGCTCTTAAAAGGTACATACATTTCACATACAGGAGAGTTGAAATATGTATTATTTGCAAACAAAAGCCAGTTTTGACGCAGCGCATTTTTTATGGAAATACGAAGGAAAATGCAGAAATATCCACGGACATCGTTGGAATGTTGTCGCAAAAATCAAAAGTCAGGAGCTGGAGCAAGAAGGACAGACACGGGGAATGGTAGTGGATTTCGGTAATCTGAAAAAGGATCTGAAAAAGCTTTGTGATTCCTTTGACCATAGTCTGATTTACGAAGTGGGATCTCTGAAAGCAGAAACAGTAGCTGCACTTCAGAATGAGGACTTTCATCTGGAGAAAGTTTCCTTTCGTCCAACGGCAGAAAATTTCGCATATTATTTCTACAAGGAATTAACGGAATTGGGATATGAGGTTCATTGTGTGGAAGTATATGAGACACCGAATAATTGCGCGGTTTATGAGGAAGAGTAGATGAAAGTAGTAGAAAAATTCACCAGTATTAATGGGGAAGGCACACGGGCGGGAGAATTGGCAGTCTTTGTTCGTTTCAAAGGATGCAATCTGCGTTGTAGCTATTGTGATACTATGTGGGCCAATGAACCGGATTGCCCATATGAAGAGGAAACCCCAGAAGAGATTTTAAATTATGTTTTAGGAACCGGAATTCGCAATGTGACACTTACAGGTGGAGAACCGTTACTGCAAAAAGACATCAGAGAATTGATCCACCTTCTTTTACAAGCCGGCTTACAGGTCGAAATTGAGACAAATGGCGCAGTTAATTTGTCGGCATTTTGCGAAGAACAACCGATATTTACAATGGATTATAAGTTACCGTCAAGCGGGTGCGAAGAATATATGATAACAGAGAACATGGAACTGCTAGGAAAGGATGATACTGTAAAGTTTGTATGTGGCAGCCAGAAAGATCTGTTAAAAGCACTGGACATGATTCAGACTTATAATCTGACAAATAGGTGTCATGTGTATCTTAGTCCTGTTTTTGGATCCATAGAACCAGTGCAGATCGTAGAATTTATGCTGAAACATCGATTAAATGGTGTACGTCTGCAGATTCAGATGCATAAAGTAATCTGGGATCCCAATGAACGGGGCGTATAAATAAGTAGTGAGGTGATGGAGATGAAAGCATTAGTTCTCTTTAGTGGAGGAATTGATTCAACAACGGCATTAGGACTGGCAATCAAAAAGTACGGGAAAGACCAGGTGAGTGCACTCTCGGTTTCCTATGGACAGAAGCACGATAAAGAAATCAGGGCTGCAATAGCAGTTGCCGAATATTATGGCGTGGAGCATTTGTTCCTGGATTTAAGTAAGATATTTCAATATAGCAACTGTTCACTGCTTCAACAGTCCACGGAAGAAATTCCGGAGGAGAGTTACGCAGAGCAGATTTCAAAAACAAATGGCGATAAGCCTGTAAGTACATATGTACCGTTTCGGAACGGATTATTTCTTTCTTCGGCAGCAAGTATCGCACTGAGCAAGGAATGTGGAGTGATTTATTATGGAGCTCATGCAGATGATTCTGCCGGTTTTGCTTATCCGGATTGCTCACCGGTATTCAATCAGGCGATGAATGAAGCAATCTGGGAAGGCTCCGGACATCAGCTGAAAATAGAAGCTCCTTTTGTAAATGTATCCAAAGCCGAAGTAGTACGGATTGGATTAGAACTGGGAGTTCCGTATGAGTTGACATGGTCCTGTTACGAAGGTGGAGAGAAGCCTTGCGGAAAATGCGGAACATGCATTGATCGCGCAGCAGCATTTCAGGCGAATCACGTAGAAGACCCTGCGTTGAGATAGAGGAGAAAGCAATGAGAGAAAAAGAAAATTTAACATTATTGGGAAATCAGCAAACAGAATATCGTATGGATTATGATCCGTCTGTATTGGAGGCATTTCAGAATAAACATCCTGAAAACGATTACTTCGTCAAGTTCAACTGCCAGGAATTCACAAGTCTGTGCCCAATCACCGGACAGCCAGATTTTGCAACGATCACGATTTCCTATGTTCCGGACGAACGTCTTGTGGAGAGTAAATCCTTGAAATTGTATTTGTTCTCATTCCGAAACCATGGAGATTTTCATGAAGATGTGATCAATATAATTATGAAAGATCTTGTCAAGCTTCTTGAACCAAAATATATAGAAGTCTGGGGAAAATTCCTTCCACGTGGAGGTTTGTCCATCGATCCGTATTGTAATTATGGAAAGCCAGGTACCAACTGGGAGCAGGTTGCCTGGAATCGTATGAGTAATCATGATATGTTTCCGGAGAAAATTGATAATCGGTAGGATAACGGAATAGAGGAAACGAGCTTTGCTGATATCAGCATGTCGGGTTTACAAAGAACACTCATCAACGTGATTAATTCATCTTTGGTAATCTTACGGTACTTCTCTAAGCATTTTTATGTTATTATGAAAACAGAATTATCACAAGAGAAAATCGTGAGGGAGAAGATATATGGGCACACTATATACAAGACTATCATCAATAACCGGTGAGATGTCACCTGAATCAATAGAACATCATATTGCTCGAGTTATGCTGGAACATATTCATCAATTGAATAACATTTCCATAGGTACTATGGCTGATTTATGTTCTGTTTCAAAATCTACAATCTCTAAGTTTGTTAAGCAATTAGGCTTTGAGGATTACAAAGAATTTAAAGCAGAAGCATATAGTAGAGGGAAAAGAGAAGTTTACATAAAAGATTTAAATACGATAAATATTACAGATTATATATTGCAAAAAGGAACGGAAGAATATCTGGATGTGCTGTTTGCAGATATTCGCTACTTATTTTTCAAAACTGATTCAAAAAAGATAGAACAATTGGTCACGCTGATTCATGACTATGAAGAAGTAGCTGCATTTGGAGAAGGATATTCAGAGACTGCTGCACTGAATTTTCAACATAAAATGTCTTTTTACCAGAAGTTCATTTACACAACTACAAATGACAGAAAACAAGTAGAGTATATTAGTCATGCAAAAGAAAATACACTACTGCTTATTTTTTCAAATTCCGGAAGGTATATTAGTGAGTATACGCATCTGACAGATGCTCCATCAAAGAAGTGTTTTGAAGAAACAAAAGCAAAAGTAGTTCTGTTTACTTCAAACAGAGAAATGGAGAAAGACCCTCGAGTTGATCTATGTATTGATTGGGAATATAAAGATTTAGTCCAAAACCATCCTGTTTTATATCAGCTGTTAATTGAACGAATTGCAATTGCGTATCAAAATAAATACGGATTCCCAATGGAAAAATGAAATCATCCATAATTTTTAAGACTGGAAAGTTCGCAAAATAGAAACTTTTCAGTCTTTCTTTTTTTTATTGTTATAATAACAACAGATTCAAGAAAGCGTAGTGAAAAGATGAGGAAGAAGAAATGAATAAAATATGTTTTCGTGAAGAAGCTAAAGATTGGAATGAAGCATTGCCGATAGGAAATGGATTTCTCGGAGCAATGGTATTTGGAAAAATCGGAACGGAACGACTTCAAATTAACGAAGATTCTGTTTGGACCGGAAGTTTTATGGAACGTGTAAATCCTGATGCGCGAGAGAACTATCCAAAAGTTCGTGAACTCTTATTAAATGGAGAAATCGAACAGGCCGAACTTCTCGCAGAGCGAAGTATGTATGCAACATATCCGCATATGCGACATTATCAGACACTTGGGGACGTTTGGATAGATTTTTACAAACAGAGAGGCAAAACGATCTTCAAAAAGGATCAAGGGGGACTTTTAAGCGTTCAGCATGAAAGCGTAGAAGTTCAAACGTATAACAGAGAATTAGATATTTCAAGAGCCGTTGGAAAAATTCAATATGAATCGGAAAAAGGAAAATACGAAAGAGAGTTTTTTGCCAGCAATCCAGATCACATAATTGTATATCAGATGAAATCCATAGATGGCGAACTTCTTAATTTTGATTTATCTTTAACAAGAAAAGATAACCGATCAGGACGTGGTTCATCTTTCTGTGATGGTACTGAAGTCCTGGATGGCAATAAAATCCGTTTATATGGAAAACAAGGTGGAGATCATGGGATTGCATTTGAACTACTTGTACAGGTAAGAACTAAAAATGGCAAAATTTCACGAATGGGAAGCCATTTACTAGTAGAGGATGCCAAAGAAGCAACACTATTTATCACAGCAAGAACATCGTTCCGAAGTGAACAACCGCTTCAGTGGTGTATGGATGTATTGAGTAATGCTGAAAAAGAATCTTATGGAACATTACAAGAGCGTCATATAAAAGATTATTTATCTTACTATGAAAAAAGTAATCTGAAATTGAATTATAAAGACTCTTATGAGCATCTGACAACACCGGAAAGACTTGAGCAAATGCGTAATGGCATAGAAGATATTGAATTAATAAATACATATTATAATTTTGCAAGATATCTTCTGATCAGCTCTAGCCGTGAAGGAAGTCTTCCGTCAAATCTACAAGGAATCTGGAATGAAGAATTTGAACCTATGTGGGGATCCAAGTATACAATTAATATCAATATAGAGATGAATTACTGGATTGCTGAGAAAACAGGGTTATCTAAACTCCACATGCCTTTGTTAGAACATTTGCAAAGAATGTATCCGCACGGCAAAGACGTTGCTGAGAAGATGTATGGAATTGATGGATTCTGTTGTCACCATAACACAGATATCTGGGGAGACTGTGCACCTCAGGACAATCATGTATCATCTACCCTGTGGCCAATGGGCGGTGCCTGGTTCTGTTTGCATCTGATTGAACATTACAAATATACAAAAGACAGGGAGTTCTTGAAGGAATATTATGGAATACTGAAAGATGCTGTTAAGTTTTTCCTTCAATACATGGTAAAAGATGCTCATGGAAAATGGATTTCAGGACCATCCAGTTCTCCTGAGAATATCTATCTGAATCAAAAAGGAGAGGCGGGATGTCTCTGCATGGGAGCTTCTATGGACACAGAAATCATCAGAGAACTTTTTAATGGTTATCTGGAGATCACGGAAGAAAATCAACTCCCGAATGATCTGAATGAAGCAATAAATGAGCGACTGAATCATATGCCAGAATTGCAAATCGGTAAATATGGACAGATTCAGGAATGGAGTGAAGATTATGATGAAGTCGAGCCTGGTCATAGACATATTTCACAACTGTTTGCATTATATCCTGCAGGACAGATACGTATGGATAAGACGCCAGAACTTGCTCAAGCTGCAAAACAAACAATTGAGCGCAGACTGAAATACGGTGGAGGTCATACCGGATGGAGCAAAGCATGGATCATCCTGTTTTATGCAAGATTGTGGGAGAAAGAAGAAGCCTGGAAAAACTTAAAGGAATTGCTTGGACATGCTACTCTAAATAATCTGTTCGACAATCACCCACCATTCCAAATTGACGGAAACTTTGGAGGAGCTTGTGGATTATTGGAAATGCTCATACAAGATTACTCAGACAAAGTATTTCTTTTGCCGGCATTACCGAACAGTCTTCCAGATGGAGAGGTTAATGGAGTCTGTCTGAAAGCAGGCGCAGTACTGGATATGAAGTGGAAGGAAGGAAATATTGATAAAATCAAAATCACTGCAATGCGTGATTGTAAGTTCATCCTTGTTACTGAAAAAGAATATCCATTACATTTGAAAAAAGACCAAACGGTTTTTTTAGATAAAAATTTTAAGGAGAGAGGAAGGAAAACAAAATGAAGTATGAGAAAATGATTCAAAGTATTCTCAAAGAAGTTGGCGGTCAGGAAAATATTGAGAATGTATATCACTGTGCAACGAGACTGCGTTTTCAGCTGAAAGATGAGACAAAGGCGAATGACGAAGCAGTAAAGGCGATTGACGGAGTTCTTTCTATCGTAAAAGGTGGAGGTCAGTATCAGATCGTAATCGGGCAGCACGTAGCAGATGTTTATAACGAACTGCAGACAATGATGGGTACAACAGAAAAAGAAGTTGAACTAAAAGATGCAAAAGAATTCAAACAGGAAATGAAAAAGAAAAAGATTTCCAGCCAGTTTATTGATGTGATCAGTGGTGTGTTTACACCGGTACTTGGAATGCTTACAGCAACAGGTGTAATCAAGGGACTGCTTGCATTTCTTGCTGCAACAGGATTGCTTGCAACTACATCCGGAACATATCAGATGTTAAACATTGTTGGAGATTGTTTCTTTAACTTCCTTCCAATATTCCTCGGATATACTTCAATGAAGAAATTCGGCGGAACACCGTTTATCGGAATGGCAATCGGAGCAGCCTTAGTATATCCGTCTCTAACAACAATCATGGCGGGAGATGCACTTTATACTTTATTCAGCGGTACTATCTTCCAGACAGATGTATATGTAGAATTCCTTGGAATTCCGGTTCTTTTAATGAACTATGCAAGTTCTGTAATTCCAGTAATTCTGACTTGCTATTTTGCAGCAAAAATTGAGAAATTCTTTGCAAAAAGAATTAGTGATCTGTTCAAAACATTCGCTGTTCCTGCGCTGACACTTTTAATTAGTATTATTCTTGCATTCCTGATTATCGGACCAATCGCAACATTTGCAAGTGATTTACTCGGTGCAGCATTTACAGCACTGTTCAATCTGAATGCAACTATTTCAGGTTTCTTATACGGAGCACTTATTCAGGTATGTGTTATGTTTGGAGTTCATTGGGGATTTGTTGCAATCTCTGTAAACAATCTTGCAACATTAGGTTACGATCCTATTACAATTGCTGGTCTTGCATCTGCATTCGGACAAGCTGGAGTTGTTCTTATGATCATGCTTAGAACAAAGAACAAAAAACTGAAAAGTGTTTGTGGACCGGCTATTATTTCTGCAATGGTTGGTATTACAGAACCATCCATTTACGGTGTAACATTACAGTTTAAAAAACCATTTATGTTAGCTTGTCTTGCATCTGGTATTGGTGGTGCTATCATCGGATTTGGTGGAGTAAAACAGTATGTATATGGAACAAACGGAATCTTTGGATGGCTTCAGGTAATTAATCCTCAGACAGGTTTTGATTCTTCTGTTCTTGCTGCAATTATCGCATGTGCTGTAAGCTTTATAGCTGCAATCATTCTGATGATGACAGTAGGAAAAGATTCTATTCCAGAAAGCAAATAATGATATTCTTTTAAGAAGATTATAAGCTCTGCGTGTGAGAAGTACGCAGAGCTTTTTCTATATTTAAAAGTCCTTAGATGCCACAGGTCTTAAAAAGGTACATTTATTACATATACAGGAGAGTTGAAATATGTATTATTTGCAAAGTGAAGATAGTTTTGATGCAGATCAGTATTACAGATGGTATAATAAAGCAGACAATAACTAATGTATTACTTGTAGGAGAGACAAAAAATGATGAATTGTATTATAGTCGGAACGGGAGGGTTCCTGGGAGCTGTAGCTCGTTATTTGATTGGCTTAATTCCAATCAACCCGCAAAATGGTTTTCCAATAAAAACCTTGTTGATCAATATTATCGGAGCATTTGTGATAGGACTCGTAGTAGCCTTTGGCGCAAAGAAAGATTGGAATCCACAATTGATCTTGTTCTTGAAAGTTGGAATTTGTGGTGGCTTCACAACATTTTCCTCTTTCACGTTAGAAACCAATCAGTTGATGGAACGAGGATCGGGCTGGTGGGCAGCACTTTATGTTGCATTGAGCGTGACCGGAGCAATGGCTGCAGTATACGCATCACAGTATATAGTGGCAAGATAAGATTTCATTTTGACGCGAGGAGAGTAACCATGAGAAATCGAGCATATTATCATCTGCCGGGACTATTTGAGTTTTACGAATTGTATCGAGTATTTTTGTCATTGTATCGGGAACACAGAGAGTATTTTTATGATTGGTGTGAGATCGGTTCCATATACGGTGCCCCGTCAGACTGTATCTGGGGTGGCGGTCGCACGTCCTTTGGAGATACTGAGACAGAGAAAGTATTGGATTTGATGCAGGAATATAAGATATCTGCCCGACTAACATTCAGTAATTCACTTTTGAGAGAAGAACATTTGCAGGATCGGAAATGTAACACACTTTGCTCATTGCTGGAAGAAAGAAATGAACCTCAAAATGGTGTGATCATTCATTCCGATTTACTGCTGAACTATTTGCAAAAGAATTATCCGGGGCTTTATCTAGTCTCGTCGACTACAAAGGTACTGACGGATTTTAGCGACTTTTTGCGGGAAACAAACAGAGAAGAATTTCATTATATAGTCCCGGATTTTCGTCTTAATAAAAAATTCGAGCAACTAAACAAGATGAATTCAAAGCAAAAAGCAAAAGTAGAATTCCTGTGCAATGAATGCTGTTGGTTTGGTTGTAAAGATAGAAAAGCTTGTTATGAAACAGTCAGCCAGAAAAATCTGGGAGAAAATTGCCAAAATCATGTCTGTGCAGCACCGGGCGCAGGAGAAGGCTATCTTTTCTCCAAAGCAATGGAGAACCCTGGGTTTATTAGTGTGACTGATATCCAAGATATTTATATGCCAATGGGATTTTCTAATTTTAAGATTGAAGGACGAGGACTTGGAAGTGCATTGATTTTGGAATTTCTGCTGTATTATATGACTAAACCGGAATATCAGATCCATGTCAGAGAAAAGATATATCTAGATAATATGTTGGATCTTTTTTGAGTACAAAAGAGGAATAGAAGGAAAGCCTTGAAAATCAAGGGCTTGGGGTCTGCCTTTTCTGTTTTATAAAAATATATGGAAAAAATATGATGAGAGGTGGGGGATAGTGGATTGACAACATAGCATATATCGGGTACTATTAAGTAACGCAATGCGTTATTTAAGCGGGAGAGTTAAATCATGAGCAGAGGGAAAGAAGTAAAAGAATTAAGAGAAAAAATGGGAATGAACAGACGTGAGTTCAGCGATTACTATGGTATTCCGTATCGTACAGTTCAGGATTGGGAAGCGGAGAAAAGAGAACTTCCGGATTATCTGTTACGTTTATTAAAGTATAGAGCAGAGATAGAATGTCGAATCGAAAGAGTAGATAATTAAAGGTATCCTCTGTATATTTTTTGCAATAAGCATAACGCAATGCATTATAATACGTAAATGTTTAGGAGGTTAACTTGGCGAGAAAAGTAAATGTTATCGAAGATTTGAACGGAAAGAAAACAGTATTTATTCACGATATTCTGTTCAAGTGAAAAAGAGCAGTTAATTGGGGAGAAGTTGAAAAGTATTTACGCCAGTATGTAGGAGAATTCTATCAGATAGAAGATTGCAATAAGATGATTTATATTGGATCGGATCTTCCTGATGAGTATACGCACTCAAATTATACTCGGATTTTGAAAGGAGCAAATGCGAAAGCAAAAGCGAATGCCACACAGGGATTACCGGAATTGCTTAAAATAGCAACGAACGAGGTTTATGAAGATAATCGTAAGGAGAAGCATAGTAAAGATGCTAAATATGGTTGGTATTCATATGATTCAAGATTTGCTCTTCCGGTATTTGGTGATGATGGAGAAATAGAGAGATACAACGTCTTTAATGTTGCGATGTTGGTCAGACACGATGAAGATGGGAAATATTACTTATACGATATCATGAAAATAAAAAAGAAACGAGCAATCTTTTCCAGTCAAATGACCTTACTCAGTAACAAAACCCATTTCTTGATTATATGATACATTGAACAGTATTAAATGTCAACGAAAAAAGCATAAGAAATCTCAATGAAAAGCCAGCCCAGCTATTCATCGGAAATACCATTGAAAAGACAGGCTTAGATACACTGATTAACATCAGTGCGTCCGGACATGTTTTTGGTGTTATCGTTTCTTTCGCCTACATTTACCACGTCTACTTCCAACAGATTTCAATGACAAACCTTCGCCCATGAGGTATAAATACTAACGTTTACTATTTATCAATCACTTAACAAATTCAGGTACAGGAAAGACTTATGGATGTTAAAATAATTAGATCGAACAGAAAGACTGTAGCTATTCAGGTGAATTCTGATTTGAGTATCACTGTAAGAGCTCCGCATTTTGCTTCAGAGAAAGATATTGAAGAGATTCTTATGAAGAAGGAAGCCTGGATAAGCAAACATATCGAAGAGATTAAGACACGAAAGAAAAGATTCGAATCGGAAAGTACAGATAAATTTACTCCTGAGAAAATAAAGTTGCTTGCAGACAAGGCTCTTGAGGTCATTCCAATGAGAGTTGAATATTTTGCAAATATAATGGGGGTTACATACGGAAATATAACTATCAGAAATCAGAAGACCAGATGGGGAAGCTGCAGCAGTAAAGGAAACTTGAATTTCAACTGTCTGTTAATGTTAGCTCCGTCGGAAATATTGGATTATGTTGTTGTTCATGAATTGTGCCATAGAAAGCAAATGAATCACTCGAAAGCATTTTGGTTAGAAGTAGAGAAAGTGCTTCCTGATTACAAAGAATCTATTGAGTGGTTAAAAGAAGAGGGATGTCAGCTCATGTATTTGGTGACAGGAAGGTAAAGTGATTTACGAAAATTAATTTACGGAGGCATTAAGGAATGAATCAAAATGAAACACAATGGGATAAGCTTCTAAAGATAAAAACAACGGGTCGAGATGATTCTCGCGCCGATCAGTATAGATATCCATATGAGCCAACGCCTTATATGGTATTGGAACGTTTAGCAAACAGCGGACTAATTAGGAAAAATAATACTCTGATCGACTATGGAACCGGAAAAGGACGAGTATGTTTTTATCTGTCCTACCAAACAAGATGCAAAGCGGTAGGCGTAGAATATGATGAACGAATCTATAAAGGTGCGGCAGACAATAAAGAATTAGCAGTATCTGGTGCCCGCACAGAGTTTGTGCTATGTAGTGCAGAGAATTATGAAGTTCCAACGGATGTAGATTGCTGTTATTTTTTTAATCCCTTTTCAGTAGAAATTTTGCAGTCTGTTTTAGCAAAAATCTATGAATCTTATTATGAAAATCCGAGAGAGATATTATTATTTTTCTATTATCCGTCAGAAGAATATGTAAGTGCCTTGATGACACAGGAACAGTTGATTTTTTATGATGAGATCAACACTTCGGATTTATTTTCAAGTGAGGATGTTAGAGAAAAAATTTTAATTTTTCAGGTTCTTTAAGAAGAATTTTGTTAGTATTAACAATACCAAATACTGAAAATCAATCAAGACGCCGTTCGTTTACTGAAAGAAATCTATCAAATAGACATGGAAAAAAGGGTGCACATTTGAAGAACTACATGGAAACATTTGTTCGAAATAACACTTGCATTATCGAACAAATGTTTGTATAATGAAAATATGAATACAGATATTAGAAATAGTAATTATACAACACAGGAAAAGCTGCAGATTCTTGCTGATGCAGCAAAATATGATGTGGCATGTACATCAAGTGGATCCAGCCGGCGGGGAAAGAAAGGAGAGCTCGGCAATACAGAGGCATGCGGGATTTGTCATAGTTTTGCAGCAGACGGAAGATGTATTTCTCTGCTTAAGATTTTAATGACAAATCACTGCGCTTATGATTGTAAATATTGCATTAATCGTAAAAGTAATGATGTGAAGCGGGCGACTTTTACGCCAGAAGAAATATGTGAGCTTACGGTAGAATTCTATAAACGTAATTATATCGAGGGACTGTTTTTGAGTTCCGGGATCTTAAAGAATCCGACTTATACAATGGAGAAGATGTGCGAGACATTATTGCTACTTCGCACGAAATATCATTTCAATGGGTATGTTCATATCAAGACGATTCCGGGAGCCTCAGATGAACTGTTGGCAGCGGCGGGGTATCTTGCGGATCGTATTAGTGTCAATCTTGAATTGCCAACAGAAGAAGGGTTACGTACATTGGCACCGAACAAGACCATGCCGAATATTTTGAATCCGATGGGAAAAGTCCAAAGCACAATTGCATCTCACAGGATGGCGATTGGAAAGTCTGCATATATGGAGCGTAGCGGTGGAAATAAATTTTTAGATACCGGGATTTTTTCAGATACTTCGAAAAAGCAGTTTTCTGAGTGGTTAGATACTCAGACGAATAATACAGCAATCTCTCAAGATCCTGAGATGAAGCGATTAGAATCTTATAGAAGATATACTACATTGGATCATGCTTTAACATGGGCAAATGCGAATCAATTAGCACCACGTGATATGTCGCAATTAAAACGTAGTTTTGCTCCGGCCGGACAGAGTACCCAGATGATCATTGGCGCGACCGGTGAGAGTGACTATACATTATTGCAGACAACACAGGCATTATATCAAGGCTTTGATTTGAAGCGTGTTTTTTATTCAGCATACATTCCTTTGAACGAAGACAATGTATTGCCGGAGATAGGAACACCACCTCCGCTTTTGCGTGAACATAGGTTGTATCAGGCAGACTGGCTTCTTCGTTTTTATGGATTTCATGCAGGAGAACTATTATCTTCGGAACAGCCGAATTTCAATGAGATGCTTGATCCAAAGTGTGATTGGGCACTTCGCCATTTGGAGCAGTTCCCGATAGAAGTAGAAAAAGCAAATTATGCTACACTGCTTCGAGTTCCGGGAATCGGACCGAAGTCAGCAAGCCGTATCACTTATGCAAGACGCTACGGCAGACTTGATTATGAAAGCCTGAAGAAGATGGGAGTAGTACTGAAGCGTGCACATTACTTTATCACTTGTGGTGGGAAACAGATGTACCATACTCCTATTGAGACATCTTATATTACACGACAACTAATTAGTGTAGACAAGAAAGATATTTGGAATACACAACATGCGAATGAGTCATTCAACCAGATGACGTTGACAGATTTTGGAGTATGCTAATGAAAGTTTTTACTTGTAAAGATCGTTTGGAGGATATTATGACCTGCATCTATGATGCGTGGTCTGAAGCCTTACAAATTGGTCACGACCAGATACAATTAAAGAAAGAACCGATATTTCAGCAGACGATATTTGATGAATATATTCACGTAGATCAAGATACTTCCAAGGCAGAAAAAGTGATTCGTTCGATACGACGAGATATTTCTGATGAGGCATATCTGGATATTTATCTGGCAACATTATCTGCGGAGGAAGATGCACTGCAGGCAATTTATAATTTCCTTCGGGTCGGGTTTTCGATGGGTGGCAATGCATTGAAGCAATATGCGAATCCGCATGTGATGCGAATATTAGAATTACGTCGCAAAGTATCCAATGAAAGTCATCATTTTAGAGAGTTTACACGATTTGAGAAGTTGAATTCCAGTAATGTATATGTCAGCCATCTAGAACCGAAAAGTGATGTCATTATGTTGGTAGGCAGACATTTTGCAAATCGCATGCCTTCAGAACAGTGGATGATCATAGATGATAATCGTAAAACAGCTTGTGTTCATCCAAAAGATGGTGAGAACTATCTTCGCTATCTGACAGATGAAGAATTTCAGACATTAAGAAAGACAGAAGAGTACAAAGATGAGTATACGGATATGTGGAAGACATTTTTTCACGCGATTGTGATAGATGAACGAAAGAATTATGTATGTCAGCGAAACTTATTTCCGCTATGGAAAAGAAAACATGCAGTAGAATTCAAAAAATAGACGGAACTGTTATGTTGATATTATATCAAGATTTAACAAAGATATAAGCTTTTCTTATATGTTTTCACTTGTATCTCATAAGACTGAAACGTATAATGTAGGAAAGATGTGATTGATAGGTGATTCTTTTTCTTGATCGGAGGCGATAATATATGTCATATGATTTATCAAAACCTCTTGTAATAGGAATTAGTTCGAGAGCTTTATTTAATCTCGAACAGGAAAATAAAATATTCGAAGAACAAGGTGTTGAAGCATATGAGGCTTACCAGGTAGCACATGAGAATGAGATTCTTCAGAAGGGTGCTGCTTTTCAATTGATCAAAGCATTCTTAGAATTAAACAACACAGAACTGGGAAGACTGGTGGAAGTGATCATTATGTCACGGAATAATGCGAACACATGTCTTCGTATTTTTAATTCTATACAGTATTATGGACTGGATATTACAAGAGCGACTTTGACAAGTGGTGCCGAGATAGCTCCTTATCTAAAGGCTTTTAAGACAGACTTATTTTTGTCAGCAAATTCTGTTGATGTTCAGTCTGCAATCAATGATGGGATTGCAGCAGGCCGTATTCTTACAGGTGATGCGCATGCTGATCCGAAGCAAAAGATTAATCAGATCCGTATTGCTTTTGATGGAGATGCAGTACTATTTTCTGCTGAATCTGAAAAGATTTTTCAGAAGAACGGAATACAGGCATTTGAAGAACATGAGAAGGCAAATGCGAACACACCAATGGCGAAAGGTCCTTTTGCAAACTTCCTGACAAAACTGTCTTATGTACAGCAGATGTTTAAAGAAAAAGAGATTCAGCCAATCCGAACAGCACTTGTCACATCAAGAAATGCTCCAGCGCATGAACGCGCAGTCAAAACACTTCGCAACTGGGGTGTATCAATCAATGAAGCGTTCTTCTTAGGCGGTGTCAGTAAGACAGAAGTACTTGCAGCATTTGGAGCACATATCTTTTTTGATGACCAGGATATACATACCGAACCGGCTTCAGCGGTTGTTCCGGCGGCCACAGTGCCTTATAGGGATGGAGATAATCCGAAAGAATAAGCAACGGCTATATTATTTTGAAGGTGATGGGGGAAAACAATGCAGACATATACATATGTTTCAAAAGGAAAATTTGAATTAACAGAAAAACCTAAACCGGTGATTATGCATGAAAGAGATGCTATTGTAAAGGTGACGCTTGCAAGTATCTGTTCCAGTGATTTACATATCAAACATGGAAGTGTTCCACGCGCAGTTCCGGGAATTACTGTCGGTCATGAGATGGTTGGAATTGTTGAAGAAGTCGGAGACGCTGTAACTCATGTGAAACCGGGAGACAGAGTAACAGTAAATGTGGAGACATTTTGTGGTGAATGTTATTTCTGCAAAAAAGGTTATGTCAATAACTGTACGGATCAGAACGGAGGATGGGCTCTTGGGTGCCGTATCGATGGCGGTCAGGCTGAATATGTGCGTGTACCATTTGCAGATCAGGGGTTAAATAAGATTCCGGATGGAGTTACAGATCGACAGGCATTATTCGTTGGAGATGTTCTGGCTACTGGTTATTGGGCAACTCGTATTTCAGAGATTACAGAAGACGACACTGTACTGATCATCGGTGCAGGACCGACGGGTATCTGCACATTACTATGTGTTGTGCTAAAGCATCCGAAACACATTATTATGTGTGAAAAAGATGAGGAACGTATACATTTTATCAATGAACATTACCCAGATGTACTTACTATTTCTCCGAAAGAATGTGAGACTTTTGTTAAGAATACAAGTGACCACGGCGGTGCAGATGTTGTCCTGGAAATTGCAGGTGCAGAGTCTACATTTCGTTTAGCCTGGGAATGCGCAAGACCGAATGCGATTGTGACAGTTGTTGCACTTTATGATAAAGCGCAAAGCTTACCACTTCCAGACATGTATGGCAAGAATCTCATCTTCAAAACCGGTGGAGTAGACGGATGTGACTGTGAAGAAACATTGAAACTGATTGCTGAAGGAAAAATCAATACAGAACCACTTATCACGCATACCTATACTCTCAGTGAAATTGAAGCGGCATATGATCTCTTCGAGAATAGGAGGGATGGTGTTATAAAAGTAGCTGTTGAATGTTGACAGATTTGTTTGCGGTTAAAATGTATTAAAAAATACCAAAAAATGACTAAAAAAAATTGATATAATATATAAAATTTTTAGTTACTTTTCCGGCATTCTATGGTACACTAACATGGTATATCCAAAAAATGTGGGAGGAGACTCAAAAATGAGCAAAAAAGAAGGAAAAGGGTTAAAGTCTTTTAACAAGGGATTTCAAGTGCCTGACACTTACATTATTATCTTTCTGGTAGTTGTTGTCGCTGCACTTCTGACTTTCCTTGTACCAAAGGGATTTTACGAAACACAGGATATTTCGTACATGATTAATGGTGTTGAGAAAACCCGTACAGTAATCAAAGACGGAAGTTTCCAGTATCTGACAGATGATGCAGGAAACGTAGTAACAGAAGGAGTAGCACTCTTTAGTGGAGATGGTGGAACAGGATTCTTCAACTATATGTATAACGGAATCGTAAGCAGTTCTGCAATCGAGATTATCGCATTCCTTATGGTAGTAGGTGGTGCATTTGGTATCATGATCCGTACAGGAGCGATTGAATCCGGATTGATTGGATTGATCCGTAAAGCAAAGGGAGCCGAAAAACTGCTGATTCCAGTACTTTTCGTACTGTTTTCTCTTGGTGGAGCAGTTTTTGGAATGGGAGAAGAAGCACTTCCATTTACTATGATTCTTTGTCCATTATTTGTAGCAGTTGGATATGACTCCGTTATCGCAGTTCTTGTTACTTATGTTGCAACACAGATCGGTTTCGGTTCATCCTGGATGAATCCGTTCTCTGTAGGTATTGCACAGGGTATTGCAGGAATTGACGTATTCTCCGGAGCAGGATTCCGTATGGTAATGTGGGTTGTATTTACAGCTCTTGGCTGTGGAATGACGATGTTCTATGCGTCAAAGATTAAAAAGGCTCCGACAATCTCAATTGCATATAAGACTGACGCATATTTCCGTGAACAGAACGAAAAAACAGGTATTGACGAAGGACATTCCTTTGGCCTTGGACACATTTTAGTTCTTCTGACACTGGCTGCTACAGTAGTATGGGTAATTTGGGGAGTTATGACTCAGGGATACTACATGCCAGAGATTGCAACACAGTTCTTTATTATGGGAATTGTTTCCGGTGTGATCGGAGTTATCTTTAAGCTGAACGATATGAGATTGAATGATATTGCAACTTCTTTCAAAGACGGGGCAAAAGATCTGATCGGTGCAGCACTTGTTGTTGCTATGGCTCAGGGTATCATGCAGGTTCTTGGCGGATCTGATCCGACTACACCTACAGTTATCAACACAATTATGTATAATATTTCAAATGCACTGTCAGGAGTATCCGGAGCAGTTGCAGCAGTACTTATGTATCTGTTCCAATCCGTATTCAACTTCTTCGTTGTATCCGGAACAGGACAGGCTGCGATCACAATGCCGATCATGGCTCCACTGTCAGACCTGTTAGGTGTATCACGTCAGACAGCTGTAGTTGCATTCCAGCTTGGTGATGCATTTACAAACCTGATTGTTCCTACATCAGGATGTCTGATCGGATCTCTTGCAATTGCTAAGATCGAGTGGTCTAACTGGATCAAGTTCATGTGGAAATTCCTCGGCGTATTGATGATTGGTGCAATTATTACAGTTCTGATTGCTGTCGGAATTGGATTCTAAAACAGGCATTTGATGATTGAAAGTGATTTAAGATGAAATTAATTCAGAATATTGATGTTTATGCCCCACAGCATCTGGGGAAAAAAGATGTATTGACGATCAATGACAAGATTGTGAACATTGCAGAAGCAGGTTCTATATCTGCAGATGGTATTCTTTCTGACGCAGAAGTGATTGACGGAAATGATTTAATTCTTACTCCGGGATTCATTGATAGTCATGTTCATGTACTCGGAGGCGGTGGCGAAGGTGGATTCGCCAACCGTACTCCGGAAGCAACTATAGAAGGACTTACGAAGTTTGGAGTAACAACAGTTGTTGGCTGCCTTGGAACAGATGGAATCGGTCGTGATATGTGTGCACTGGTTGCAAAAACAAAAGGCTTGAATGAGCAGGGAATGTCTGCATACTGCTATACAGGCAGTTACCAGATTCCGGTCCGCACATTGACGGACAGTATTGTAAAAGACATTATGATGATTCAGGAAATTGTTGGAACAGGAGAAATCGCGATTTCAGATCATCGTTCTTCACAGCCAACTTTTGAGGGATTTGCACGTGTCGTTGCTGATACAAGACTTGGTGGCGTTCTTTCCGGGAAAGCTGGTATTGTAAATGTTCATCTTGGCGACAGTCCGAGATGCTTAGATCTTATTGAACGAGTGGTAGATGAGACAGAAATACCGGCTTCTCAAATACTTCCAACACATATCAATCGAAATGAGATGCTTTTCTGTAAGTCGATTGAGTACGCTTTAAAGGGCGGAGCAGTAGATTTTACGGGAAATGAAGATATTGATTATTGGGAGACAATTTGTGATGAGGTACGTGTATGTAATGGTATCAAACGTATGCTTGACGCAGGAGTGAAGCCGGATCGCATGACAATTTCTTCTGATGGACAGGGAAGCCTTCCGATGTACAGCAGTGACGGTGAATTCCTTGGAATGGGCGTTGGACAGTCCAGCTGTCTTCTCAAAGAAGTAAAAGAATGTGTATTTAAGGCAGAGATTCCTTTAGAAATAGCTATTTCTACGATCACATCTAACCCGGCAGAGATTCTTCGTCTCAAAGGAAAAGGTAAGATTGAAGAGGGCTATGATGCAGATCTTTGTATCTTGGATCAGGAACTTCATCTTGTTGAAGTAATTGCAAAAGGCAATACACTTTATAAAAAATAAAGGTAACTTGATGTCAGAAGCATCGGTCATTCAGTTGGCTGGTGCTTTTTTCAACATTAAATTTATTTTTCAGAGCACTTTATGATATAATGGACTCGTAGTCTTTTACAGACATAAGAACGGATATAAGGAGAATGTACTATTGATCAATCAGACAGCAAAGAAAATTTTGAAAGCATTATCTTTTGATGGAGTAGAAGTGGAAGCATTTCGTCATATGGCGGATTTAAAACGACTGGATCCAATGAAGATTTTTTATAAGAAAGTAGACGAGAAAATATATAACGGAAGTCATGCAGTTCCGATTCGAATATTTTTTCCAAGCGAGAAAAGCTTTCGAGAAAGTGAAGAAAAGAAGCACGATATTCAGGATAAAAAATTGCTTTTGTTCATCCATGGCGGCGGCTGGGTTACAGAAAGTATTGATAATTATGAAAGAATTTGCGCCCGGCTTGCAGATGCGACCGGACAATATGTAGTTGCAGTTGAATACAGACTGGCACCGGAAGATAAATTCCCGGCAGGTCTGGAAGATTGTTATGCTGTTGCAAAAGCGGTATATTCTGGAGATTTTATGTTAAATATAAGACCAGAAAACATTACTTTGATCGGAGACAGTGCCGGGGGAAATCTCTGCGCAGCATTATCTTTGATGGCAAGAGACCGCGGGGAATTCATGCCAAAAAGACAGATCCTGATCTATCCGGCTACATATAACGATTATACAGAGACTTCACCATTTGCATCTGTTAAGGAAAATGGAACGGATTATCTGCTGACAGCAGGGAAAATGCAGGATTATATTGATCTTTATGCGAGAAATGAGGAGGATAAGAAGAATCCTTATTTTTCACCATATATTGCAGAAGATTTAACGAATCAGCCGGATACATTGATTCTTACATGTGAATTTGATCCACTTCGAGATGAAGGGGAAGCGTATGGGGAACGCTTGAAAGAGGCTGGAAATCATGTGGAGATCCATCGTATCAAAGATGCACTTCACGGATATTTTGCATTGGGGATCAAGCAGCTTCATGTACAGGAAAGTTTCACCTATATTAATGAATTTCTGAAAGGGGAAACGCAGTGAGTAAGAAAAATGCACGCTGGAGAAAATTAGACAATGCAGCGAAATTATATTCTGCTGCCAGTAATAAAAAAGATACGCGAGTATTCCGTTTTTACTGTGAATTGAAGGAAGAAGTAGATTCTGACGTTTTGCAAGAAGCTTTGAATCAGACGATAGAAACATTTCCTACATTTTTAATGGTGCTTCGCAAAGGATTCTTCTGGCATTATCTTGAGCCATGTAATTTGCGGCCGATTGTAAAAGAAGAGTACAAAGAACCTTGCAGCAGACTCTATATAAGAGATAAGAAGACACTACTTTTTGAAGTGACCTATTATAAAAAACGTATTAACTTTGAAGTGTTCCATGTATTGACGGATGGTACAGGCGCAACCGAATTCTTAAAAGAGCTGGTAAAGAATTATTTATACCTTGCACATAAAGAAGAAGGATTAGAACAGGTTGCACTGCTGCCGGAAGATATGACGGTACAGGATCAGGAAGATGACAGTTTCTTAAAATATTATTCAAAAGATCAAAAACGACCGAAAAAAAGAAAACTGAATGCTTTTCAGATACGAAGGAAAAAGAAAGATGGAAATCATCTGCATGTCCACGAATCTGTTGTCTCAGTACAGGCAGTATTAAAGCGAAGCAGAGAACTCGGAGTATCTATGACTATCTTTCTGACAGCATTATTTATGATGGCGATAAATGAAGAAATGTCTAAGATGCAGAAGAAAAAGCCGGTCGTGTTAATGGTTCCGGTTAACCTAAGAAAGTTTTTCCCATCTACATCGATGCTGAATTTCTTTAATTGGATCGAACCGGGATATAATTTTGAAACACAGGATAAAAGTTTTGAAGCAGTGTTAAAATATACAAAGGAATTTTTTGAGTCTGAACTAACGAAAGAAAAAATGTCTGCACATATCAGTGAACTGCTGGCGTTAGAACTGCATCCAATCCTAAGACTTGCTCCGTTGGAATTGAAAAACCTTTGCATTCAGGCAGGCGCAAAATATTCAGAAAAGAACACAACAGCAATCTTTTCTAATATGAGCGCAGTTAAAATGCCGGAGAGTTATGTGCCTTATATTGAGCGATTTGGCGTATATACAAACACCCCGAAGCTTGAGTTATGTTTGTGCTCCTTCCAGGATAAATTATCATTTGCATTCACATCCAGATACGATACAGTGAATATCGAACGTAACTTTTATCGGTTGTTAAAAGAACAGGGAATTACATCTGAAAAAGTAAAACCTGAATTTCCAAAGACAGGTAAGCCAAGTGAACAGGAAATGAAAGTCTATAAGATCTATAGTTTTCTGTGTATTGCAATTGTTGCGGCAATGCTTGTTACGGATTTGAATTTCCACCCAAGAATTCGCTGGACCTTATTTACAGCAGGAGGCGTTGTGACAATGTGGATTGCCTCGTCAATCGGATTTTTTAAACGATATAATTTGCTGAAAAATGCGATGTGGCAGCTTATTATCGGTACAATCATCTGTTTTGTATGGGATGCACTGACTGGATGGCACAGCTGGTCTGTAGATCTTGTGTTGCCGATCATGAGTGTATCTACACTTGCAGCAATGTTTGTAACCGCTAAAGTGCAGAAAAGTCCGGTGCGAGAGTATCTTATTTATGAAATCATGGCTGCCGGATACGGATTGATTCTTCCGGTAATCTTGCTTTTATGCGGGGTGGTAAAAAATCCAACAGTGAGTATGTTTGGAGCATTGACGTGTTTCTTATTCCTTGTAGCAGTGATTTTGTTCAAGGGAAGAGAATTTAAAGAAGAGATGCAGAAAAATCTGCATGTATAAAAATCGTCTGGAAGTAAAGCCGGGACATAAAGCTGCATGTCATAAATATAACGGATATTAAAAATAATCAATTTTATTAATGAAATAGATGTTTAAAAGGCGTTACTCATTCCTAAGAGCAGCGCCTTTTAAGCATTTACTAATTTGGAAATAACCTCACTTTTCTTTTGAAAAAGTTGAATATATTCTCACAAGTTCAATGATCATATTAACAACCTTATCCATACTTTGTGCGGAAATGTGTTCATAAGGTCCATGATAGCCATAAGCTCCTGTACCAATGTCAGGACATGGAAGACCGCGAAAACTCAGCTGACAACCGTCAGTGCCGCCTCGGATCGGTGAGATAATTGGAGCAAGTCCGGTTCTTTCACAGGCAAGTTTTGCGTTATCAATCAAGTGCATATGTTCTTCGATGATATTTTTCATATTATAGTATTGATCTTTTATATGGAGTTCAACCGTATTTTCTCCCCATTTTTTATTTAACTCATTTGTAATATCAATAAGTTTATCTTTTCTGTATTGAAATTTTTCTGTATCGTGGTCGCGGACAATGTAATTTAACGTGGCGTGTCCACAATCACCATTCATATTAATGAGATGATAGAAACCTTCATATCCTTCTGTGTCACGAGGTGTCTCGTGTAAAGGAAGCAAGCTGTTAATTTCCATAGCAAGAAGGCAGGCATTGATCATTGTATCTTTGGCAGAACCAGGATGCACACTTACCCCATGAATATCAAAAGAAGCACTGCATGCATTAAAGTTTTCATACTCCAGTTCTCCCTCTGTAGAACCGTCCAATGTATAGGCAAAATCTGCGCCAAATAACTCCACATCAAAATGAGAAGCTCCCGTGCCAATTTCCTCATCAGGAGTAAAGGCAATGGAAATAGGACCATGAGGAATGGATTCTTTCTGTAAATGCTCGACTAGCGTCATGATCTCTGCAATTCCGGCTTTATCATCAGCTCCTAAGATAGTATTTCCATCTGTTGTAATGAGCGTGTATCCCTTTAATGATTCTAAATGTGGAAACATTTTAGGACTTAAAGTCAATCCACTATTGCCAAGAGCAAGCTCTTTACCGTTATAATTTTTTATGATAATTGGACGAATCGGCTGCTCACAGTAATCGGCTACAGTGTCCATATGGGCGATAAAGCCAATAGCAGGTGCATTCTCATATCCTTTTGTTGCGGGAAGTTTCCCGTAGAGGAAACAATTTTCAGTAAGCTGAATGTCTGAAACTCCAAGCGCTTCCATCTCTTTCTTTAAAAGATTGGCCAGATCAAACTGGCATGCGGAAGAAGGTGTTGAAGTGCTGGTTTCATCAGAAGGGGTTTTGATAACAGCATATTTTAGTAAACGTTCATAGGCTTTCATAAAATTCTCCTCACATGTAATTTGTTGGGTATATCGTATCATATTTGGAAGGAAGTGTATATTTGAAATCTGAAAAAGTACGTTTTTATCCGTATAGGAAAATTGGTATTCTTAACAGTGATGTGGTATACTGGACAATAGATTGACGTTGTTTTTTCATAAGTAGATAGAGAAAACAAATATGATATGCGGAGTAAAAACTATGGTTATAAATGAGAATTGTAAAGTATGTCAGATAAAACGAAATATTGATAAGTACCCACTCAATGCGACTGAAGAAGAAATAAAAGAATACCAACATAAAGTGAAAGAAATTGTAGAAAATAGTGACGGATTATCTACACCTCAGGTTGCAGAAAAAATGGATGACCTTCGGCGAAAGATTTTTGGAAATGTAATAAATTATACTGAAATCAAACAGCATTATAATCAATTAATGCTCGATTACTTTCCGTATATGAAAAATAAAGTTGATACATCTGAAAATCATTTAAAAACAGCAATACAGTATGCGATGGTTGGAAACTATATCGATTTCGGAGCTTTAGAAAATGTAAATGAAGGTGAACTGAAAGTTCAATTAGATGAAGCAGTAAATATAACTATAGATTCTAAGCTGTTAGATGTATTTAAAAACGATTTGGTCAATGCAAAAAGGCTGGTTTATTTTACTGATAACTGCGGAGAAATTGTAACAGATAAGTTATTGATTTCAACCCTTCGCGATATTAATCCTGATTTACATATAACTGTGATTGTAAGAGGAAAACCGGTTTTAAATGACGCCACATTGGAAGATGCGAAACACATTCACATGGAAGATGTTGCGCAAAAGGTAATCGGAAACGGTACAGGATTGCCGGGTAATGTGATCGGAGCAATATCCCAAGAAGCAATGACAGAGGTAGAGAATGCGGATCTGTTAATTTCTAAAGGTCAGGGAAATTATGAAGGATTAAGCGGTTGCGGATTAAATATCTATTACCTGTTCTTGTGTAAATGTGAGATGTTTATGAGACGATTTGGTGTTGAACAGTTTACGGGGATTATGACAAGAGAATGTAATGAAAAGTAATGCCATTCTTTAAAGTTTTATAACTAAAGGTGTAATAAAAAAGAGGTGTCACAAATGAGAGAAGAGATAAAAGCTCAGCTTCGCAGAATCGAAGAAGAGCAAAATATAAAAATACTTTTATAGGAGAGAGGAAAATGAAGAAAAAAAGAATCATTGCCATGCTGCTGGGTACAGCACTGCTTGTATGTGGATGTCAGCAGACATCAAAAGCAACCGATGAAGAGAAAAAGATTGAGTCAGAAAAGAATACAACTAAGACAGAAGAAAACGCATATCAGGGGAAATTAGATCTGATCACTCCGGCGGCATATAATAATACGGACGGATTAAAGCTGAAAAAAGGCGATTATATTTCCATTATCGGAAAAGCGAACGGAACACAGTACTGGGATGAAGTGAAAAAAGGTGTAGCGCAGGCTGCGGAAGATATTAATACAAATCTTGGGTATACAGGAAAAGATAAGGTGAAAGTAGCATTTAATGCACCGGATACAGCAGATAATGTCGATGACCAGGTAAATCTTCTGGATGAAGAACTGGACAGATATCCGGTCGCAGTGGGCATTTCGATCGTAGACCTGCAGGCATGCCAGGTGCAATTTGATCTTGCAACAGACAGTGAGATTCCGATCGTAACTTTTGATTCCGGATCAGATTATCAGGGTGTGGCTGCAGATGTATCCACAGACAATGTAGCTGCAGGAAAGGAAGCGGCACAGAGACTTGCGGAAGAGATGGGCGACAGCGGAGAAGCGGTGCTGTTCATTCAGGATTCCAAATCACAGGCAGCTCTTCAGAGAGAAAAAGCTGTAACAGAAGAATTGAAAGCAAATCATCCGAATATTTCAGTGGTCAATGTATACCACATGGATGAACTGAGCAATATGCAGAAGACAGTATCCGATGAGATCAATGCAGGAACCTACCGACCAAAAGACAGTGAACTTCCGGAGGGACAGCTCACAGGAGAAGATGTTGTAACAGCAGACAGTATCACTGAAGATCAGGTAGTTGATTATATCCTTGCAAAACATCCAAATATTACAGGCTGCTTTGCTGCAAACGGGGATTCCGTAAAACTTGCAGTCGATGGTCTGGAAAGAAATAAAATGGAGAAAAAAGTGAAAGTCATCGGCTTCGACGCCAATGATGATGAGATTCAGGATCTGAAAGACGGTAAAGTTAACGGACTGATCGTACAGAACCCATTTGGCATGGGATATGCAACCGTTGTGGCTGCAGCAAGGGCTTCTCTGAATATGGGAAATGAGGCTGTGGTTAATACGGGATATACATGGGTGACGAAAAAGAATCTGAAGACGGATGAGGTGCAGAAGATTCTGTATAGTAAGTAGGAAAATTTAATGTATCATGGTGGCTTACCCCGGTTCTGAATAAAAGTATAGAAGGGATTGCTGTGCGGATTCAATCATGGGGAACATCTAAAGCAAAAAAATCGGCCTAAAAGCAGCCGGTCAAAAATCATAACTCGCTGATCGCTCAGACAAATGATTTTTAACCGGCTAACGGCGATTTTTTACTTAAGAAGTTCCAACTCTTTCTCATGGACTGAGAGGTCACAATGATAAATTAACCAGCAACCTTCGGAAGTGAAAAGGAGAATTCGGTTCCGACTCCTTCCGTACTCACCACGGTAATATTCTCCCCATGTGCCTGAATTGCTTCTTTCACGATCGCAAGTCCAAGTCCGGTTCCTTTCTTATCTTTTCCACGGGAGAGGTCACTCTTGTAAAAGCGTTCCCAGATTTTCCCAAGCGCTGATCTTGGAATACCCATACCGTTATCTTTTACAGAGGTATATACTTTTTCTCCGCGGTCTGTCGTCTCAATCGTGACGATGGAATCCGGATCACTGAATTTAATCGCATTGTCCAGCAGGTTGTATAAGACTTGCTGGATTTTTCGTTTGTCAGCGTTGACGTTCAGGTGTTTTGTTGCGAAGACCAATTCGATGGAAATCTTCTTCTGTGTGCAGACACCTTCGAAAGATGCCGCTACATGCTTGATCATCTCGTGAATATCGAATACTTCCCGGTTGAGAAGCAGGTGATTGGTGTCAAATTCATTTAACGTCAGAAGATCCTGTGTCAGATCTGTCAGGCGTTCTGTTTCGAATAAGATGATCTTCAGGTATTTTTCATGTAATTCTGGTGGGATGGTTCCGTCTGTCATGGCTTCCACATAACCTTTGATGGAGGTAAGTGGAGAACGAAAATCATGAGACACATTTGCCACAAATTTCTTCTGATAATCTTCCATATCCCTAAGCTGAGAGGACATGTAGTTCAGTGATGCGGACAGATAACCCATCTCATCTTCAGTTGTGACAGGAATCTCATATTCCAGGTTACCGGAAGCATATTGGGTTGCTGCTTCGGTAATCTTATGAAGCGGACGGTACACAAGGAAATGGAACGCCAGCAGGATAATGAATGAAAGCAGGAAGATTACGATGAATGTAATATATACACCACGCATCAGTGTGTCTGTCATGGTATCCACAACAGAGGTATACTGGTGGATCATCAGATATCCTTTTGGAGAATACCCGTAAGTTACCGGTACAGTGACAGTGATCACATCATTGTCAAAATATCCGTGATAATCACCAGTCTGTGAACGATTGCTTCCGGATTCCGCCGGGTCGAAATCTTTAATGGAATCAGGCGCGGACGGGTAGTTCCCGGACTGTGCAGAAAGGATTACTTTTCCATCTTTTGAAACGAACCAGACTGCAGCGTCAAGCTGTGTCTCTATTCCGGATAAGATCATCTGTGCGTCAGATTCTGTTAATTCGCCGGAAAAATAACCGGGAAGATAGTTGTTGGCAACCATCGTAGCTTCCCGGTACATACTGTTACTTACGCGGTTAAAAATCGGCGTACTGACCAGGTTCTCTGTCAGTGTTGCGGCTGTAAAAAGGCTTAAGAATCCGAACACAATATAGATAAATATAAATTTTAAATATAATGTACTTTTCATGATATTAACCTGCTGTTATTTTACTTCAAATTTATAACCGATTCCCCATACAGTGCTGAGACTCCAGCCATTGTGATCCTTGATCTTCTCGCGGAGACGTTTGATGTGCACATCGACGGTACGGGTATCGCCGATATATTCATAGCCCCAGATCTGATCCAGTAATTGCTCTCTTGTGAATACCTGGTTCGGAGAGGATGCGAGGAAATAGAGAAGTTCCAGTTCCTTTGGCGGCATCTCGACCGTATGGCCGTCAACAATGACGGAGTAATTGGTAAGGTTGATCTCAATTCCCGGGTATTCGACACATTTTCCCTTATCTGCCTGAGGAGTTTCCGGTTTGGAGCCGACCTGATAGCGGCGTAAGACTGCTTTTACACGTGCAACCAGCTCTTTGGCATCAAATGGTTTCATAATGTAATCATCTGCACCGAGCTCCAGGCCAAGTACCTTGTCGAATACTTCACCCTTGGCGGACAGCATGATGATCGGAGTGTTAGATCTCGTACGGATCTCGCGACAGACCTGATATCCGTCGATACCAGGCAGCATGAGATCTAAAAGAATCAGGTTCGGTTTGTAAGTGTCAAAGGCAACCAGTGCCCGTTCGCCATCGTGGACCATCATAGTGTCAAAGCATTCTTTTGTCAGATATAATGAGACCAGTTCAGCGATATTTTCATCGTCATCGACGATCAGTATTTTCTGTTTGTTCATAGATGTATACTCCTCCCGTATATAGATGCATTTATCTATACTGATTCACTTTAAAGTTTCCCCTTATACTATCCCTTATTTTAACTTTTATTTCAGCTCAGCGATCGTTACGCCGGCGTCACCTTCGCCAAATGCGCCAAGGCGGAATGATTTGACATGTTTCTGCCGTTTCAGATATTTATGGATACCGGCTCTTAAAGCTCCGGTTCCTTTACCGTGAACGATTCTTACAGAACTGAGGTGTGCAAGCGAGGCGTCGTCCAGATATTTATCCAGCTCGGCGATCGCTTCATCGACTGTTTTACCAAGAAGGTTGATTTCAGGACTGATCGCAAGAGATTTGCCCATCTTGACTTTGCCTTTACCGGTCTGACGGGTTCTTTTGGCAAATGAATATGCCGGCGCTTCATCGATGATCTCCAGATCGGAAATATTAACTGTGGAACGTAAGATTCCCATCTGTACGGTGACATTTCCCTTGGAATCCGGAAGTGAAGTGACAGATCCGGTCAGGTTCATACTCAGTACCTTGACAGATTCTCCAAGTTTGAAATCACTTGGTTTGTAAGCCTTTTTTGGTTTCTTGGTATCTGTCTTCATGGAATTCTGTGTTGCGTTCATCTTCTTGCGGAGACGCTCACGTTCCTTTTCCATCTCGGCAACGGAGATATTGGCTTTGCCGAATTTGTGGAAATTACGCATGGTCTCATCGGCTGTTTCCTTGGCATCGGCCAGGATCTCATGAGCCTTTTCATTGGCCTCGCGGATGATACGGTCACGCTGTTCTTCTAATTTATCACGTTTCTGACGGGTCTCTTCTTCGAGACGTGCCAGTTCACGTTTGTAGTGTTCGATCTCTTCCTGCTCTTTCCGGATGGTACGTTTACTTGTCTCCAAATCGGTTAACAGGTCTTCGAAGGATTCATCCTGTTCGGTCAGATGTGTCTTGGCATCTTCGATGATATAATCCGGAAGTCCGAGTTTTCCTGCGATGGCAAATGCATTACTCTTTCCCGGGATACCGATCAGAAGGCGGTAAGTCGGACTGAGCGTCTCTACATCGAATTCACAACAGGCATTTTCAACGCCCGGTGTGGAAAGTGCGAAGACTTTCAGTTCGCTGTAGTGTGTCGTTGCCATGGTACGGATGCCTCTCTGGTGCAGATAGCTTAAGATGGCGATTGCAAGAGCAGCACCTTCGGTAGGGTCGGTTCCTGCATTCAACTCATCGAACAGTACCAGAGAATGTTCGTCTACATGCTTTAAGAACGAAACGATATTCGTCATATGAGAAGAGAAGGTACTGAGGCTCTGCTCGATACTCTGCTCATCTCCGATATCGGCATATACATTTTCAAAAATTGCCAGTTCCGAACGGTCCAGCGCAGGGATATGAAGTCCTGCCTGACCCATCAGGGTAAATAATCCGACCGTCTTTAACGAAACGGTCTTACCGCCGGTGTTCGGTCCGGTTACGATCAGAAGGTCGAAGGTATCACCGAGTGTGACGGTGATCGGAACGACTTTCTTCTTATCTAACAGCGGATGGCGGCCCTCACGGATATGGATCCGGCCTTCTGTATTGAAGATTGGCTTGCTTGCGTTCATGTTGATTGCGAGATTTCCTCTTGCAAATATGAAATCCAGCTCCGTCATGACTTTGTAGTCGGTGCGGATGGAGTCGATATATTCTGCAACATCGGCGCTTAAGCGTGCAAGGATCACCTGGATCTCTTCTTGCTCTTTGCCGTAAAGCTCTTTTAAATCATTATTCAGTTTTACAACAGACATCGGTTCGATGAACAGGGTAGAACCTGTGGCAGACTGGTCATGGATCAGACCAGATACCTGGCTTCTGTATTCGGCTTTGACCGGGATACAGTAGCGGTCCCCGCGCATGGTGATGATCGCATCCTGCAGATAGGTACGGAGCGAACCGTTGACCAGAGAAGATAATGTAGAATGTACCTTATCATTGATCTGGTTCATGGAACGGCGGATCTGCTTTAATGTACTGCTGGCATCATCACTGATCTCATCTTCGTCAATAATGCATCGGCGGATCTCAGTGCTTACCAGTGTCAGTGGCTCGATCTGCTGGAAGAAAGCATCCAGACAGTCTTCTGCATCGTCCACAGTCTCGTGACGGCCGTAAGCTTTGATCTGCCCTGCATTTTCCAGAAGCTTACAGATACGCAAAAGCTCTCCGCTTCCGAGCGCGGCACCGACTTCCAGACGCTTTAAGGATTCCCCGACCGGATTACAGCTTCCGAAAGAAGGACGTCCCTTCTTAATGATACGGGTAAATGCGGCGGCAGTCTGTTCTTGTGCGGCTTCGATATCCGTGATGGATGTCATCGGTTTTAATCTCTTGCAGCGTTCCTTGCCGCCAAAAGAAGTTGCCTGTTCTATTAAGATGTCAATAATTTTATGATATTCTAATTTAGTTAATGTTTTTTTATTCATGTTTCTCACCTGAACTTATTCTAGTTACTGTTCATACAGTAGCTGTAGTCAGTACCTATTCTACCTTATTTGGACGATAAAGAAAAGGATAAATATTGAACATTCCCATTCCATACGGTATACTATAAAAAGGATTGCAAAGGAGACGAAAAAGCTGATGGATGAGCAGAAACCTCTGGAAAATAAGCAGGGAGAACCTGGGGAAAAAACAGAAAAATCAGAATATTCATTTATGCAGGAGACGATCAAAGACGAGAACAGCCGTGGAAAAAAGTGCCGTAAAGACCTGCTTCGTATGGCGGGGCTTGGAGTGGTATTCGGTGTGTGTGCCTGCATTAGTTTTTCTGCGCTCAAACCATGGCTTGATAAGAAGTTTCCCGGAGATTCACAAGAGGTAGTGATACCGAAAGAGAAAGAAGAAGATAATACAGAAGAAAAAAAAGCGGATACCAGTAACAATACGGAACAGACGCTGGATATTGACAATTACAGAGAACTTCAGAAAGCAATGAACGACGTAGCCACAGAGGCCGGAAAATCCGTGGTAGAGATCATAGGTGTATCCGGAGAGCAGGACTGGACAGACGAGTCTTACGATAATAAAAACAGTGTGTCCGGACTGATCATCGCTGATAATGGGCAGGAGCTTCTGGTATACGGAAAGACTTCTATATTAAAAGATGCAAAAGAGATCCATATTAGATTCTCGGATGGCAATACAGAACAGGCATCTGTGAAGAAGAAAGATGAAAGTCTCGGATTTGCGATCTATGCTGTGTCGGGAAGCAGCATTGAACAGTCAACATGGACGCAGATCAGTACCGCCAAACTTGGCAGTTCCAATTCTGTACAGAAAGGGGACGCCGTGGCAGTGCTTGGAAAGCCATTTGGCTATGCAGGAGCGGTCGGATTTGGAACGATTGCGAACAGCAGAAATGAACTGGATGCAGATGACGGAAGTTATCAGCTCCTTTGCACTGATATTGGTGCGGCAGAAGACGGAACAGGTGTGATCGTTAATTTGTCGGGAGAAGTAGTCGGAATTATTGATCAGAGTATTTCTGATAATAGCAGTAAAAGGCTGGTAACCGGGTATGGAATTTCGGGCTTAAAATCAGAGATTGAATTGTTGTCTAACGGACAGGCGGTGCCGTATGTCGGTATTCGTGGACTGGATGTGACGGCAGAGATCGAAGCTCAGGGAATTCCAAATGGAGTATACGTCCAGACAGTAGAGCCGGATTCTCCGGCAATGGCAGCAGGAATCCAGAGCGGGGATATAATCACAGAGGCTGCAGGCAAGAAGATATCGTCGCTGGCGGTCTATCAGAGTGTGATGCGTGACCAGAAAAGCGACAGCAAGATAAGACTCAAAGGACAGAGACAGGGATCCGGCGGTTATGTGGATATTTCATTTGACGTGACAGTCGGAAGCAAGGAGTAGGCTTGCCGGATGCTTCCGGGGAGATGTTTCGATCGTTGTAAAATATAGAATAATATTAATATAGAATATAGAAAGAGGAAATAAGATGAGATATATCAACACCCTTCACGAAGGAGAAACAATCAGAAATGTATATTTGTGCAAAGGAAAGCGTTCTGCGGAGACCAGAAACGGAAGACCATATGATAATCTGATCCTTCAGGATAAGACCGGGACACTTGACGGGAAAGTATGGGATCCGAATTCCGGCGGAATCGCAGATTATGATGAGATGGATTTTATTGAAGTATATGGTGAAATCATCAGCTATAATAACAATCTGCAGCTTAACATTAAGCAGATCCGTAAAGCACAGGAGGGTGAATATATCGCCGCCGATTATATGCCGACAACGGAGAAGAGTACAGATGGCATGTATGAGGAACTGCTTGGATATATTAAGAAAGTAGAGAACCAGTATCTGAGACAGGTGCTGGAGTATTATTTTGTAAAAGACGAGACATTTATCCGTAATTTCAAGGGACATTCCGCTGCAAAGACGGTTCATCATGGATTCGCCGGAGGACTTCTGGAACATACATTAAGTGTTGTGAAGTTCTGTGACTATATGGTGGGAGCATATCCGATCCTGAATAAGGACCTGCTTTTCACAGCAGCGATCTGCCACGATATCGGAAAGACGAAGGAATTATCTTCCTTCCCAGAAAATGATTACACAGATGAAGGACAGCTTCTGGGACATATTGTAATCGGTGTGGAGATGATCGGAGATGCAGTCCGCAATATCCCGGACTTCCCGGAGAAACTTGCGAATGAATTAAAACACTGTATCGTTGCACATCACGGAGAACTGGAATACGGTTCACCGAAGAAACCGGCACTTGCCGAGGCGATGGCACTGAATCTTGCAGACAATGCAGATGCCAAGATGCAGACAATGACAGAGTTATTCAAAGATAAAAAAGGAAATGACTGGCTGGGATATAACCGCCTGATTTGAATCAAATATCAGGAAAGACAGTTATCTAATGATGCAGAAGATGAAATAGTAAAGGTAAAAATAGAAGATATCGGAGTCGGAGGAGAAGGCATCGGCAAGGTGGATGGAACACGTTGTTTATCAAAGATGCCATCATCGGGGGATGTTGTAGAGGCGAAAGTAATGAAAGCAAAGAAGAATTACGGCTATGCCCGCCTGATGAATGTCCTGACTCCATCAAAAGACCGTGTGGAAGAGCCGGTCTGTCCGATGGCAAGAAAATGCGGCGGCTGTCAGATCCAGGAGATGAAGTATCCGGCACAGCTTGCATTTAAAGAAGCAAAGGTACGCGGCAATCTGGAGCGGATCGGAGAAGTTCCGACAGAACTTCTGGATCAGATCATGCATCCGGCTGTCGGCATGGACGGAGAAGGAATGCAGCCGTTCCGCTACCGGAATAAGGCGCAGTTCCCAATCGGAACAGATAAAGACGGCAGAGTGATTGCCGGGTTCTATGCCGGAAGAACACACAGCATTATCGAGAATACAGACTGCGCGCTTGGTGTGGAAGTCAACGAAGAGATCCTGAACTGTATTCTGGACTTCATGGAAGAATTCAAAATTCCGGCATACGATGAAGTGAAGCATAAAGGGCTGGTACGCCATGTACTGCTCCGTTACGGATTCAAGACAGATGAAATCATGGTATGTCTGGTCATCAATGGAAAGACGATTCCGCACTGTCATGATCTGGTCGGACGGCTACGTCAGATTCCGGGTATGACAAGCATCACTCTCAGTACGAACACAGCGAAGACGAATGTGATCATGGGCGATACGATCCGCCTTCTGTGGGGACAGGAGTTCATCACAGACTATATCGGTGAGATCAAGTACCAGATATCTCCGCTGTCATTCTACCAGGTGAATCCGGTCCAGACAGAGAAATTATACGGACTGGCATTAGACTATGCAGGCCTGACCGGCAATGAGGCGGTGTGGGACCTGTACTGTGGAATCGGAACGATTTCCCTGTTCCTTGCAAAGAAAGCAAAGCAGGTATATGGCGTGGAGATCGTACCGCAGGCCATAGACGATGCGAAGAATAATGCAAAGATCAATGACATTACGAATGCGGAATTCTATGTAGGTAAGGCAGAAGAAGTCCTGCCGGAGTATTACAAAGAATATGAAAAGACACATAACGGAGAGACCGCACACGCAGATGTGATCGTGGTTGATCCGCCGAGAAAAGGCTGTGAGGAATCCCTGCTTCAGACGATCGTGGATATGCAGCCGGAGAAAGTTGTGTATGTAAGCTGCGACAGTGCGACACTTGCGCGGGATGTGAAGTTCTTAAGAGCGAATGGGTATGAGCTTAAGGATGTGACGCCTGTGGATCAGTTTCCGCATACGGTGCATGTGGAAGTCGTGTGTTGTCTACATCGGGTGAATTCGTAGAAGTCCTTAATTTCAGGCACTTTGCGAGGTATATGAGTTTCACACCAACAGGCAAACAGGGCAAGAAAAAGCAGATTATGAATGGAATCGAAGTGTCAGTAGTATTGCATCTGGTATGAGGAAATACATTCGGACAGAATTAACATTTTTTATTTAATAGCATAGAGAAAAGCCAAAAGGACGCTTGTTTTCAGAACTTCTGCAAGATGAGTGTCCTTTTCTTTTATCCCAAGGCAAAGGAGAAGATAAAAAATGGCAAGGAAGAAAGAAATTTGTGGTGGAAATCACGCCTTATTATTATGAACACGGCGTTTGCCTGGAAGACCATGATGGGACTTCTGCTCATCTTTATACAATCTTAATTTCAAAACAAACTTACTTACGCCCATTTAATACAAATAAAGATAGAATAAAGGCAATATAAAAAAGAAATTAAGATTATGGGGATATAGTTATGCAACAGACAAACAGATCAAGACATCGACATATAACATCATTTCAAGTGATTAGTTTAGGGTTTTTATCCGTGATTCTCTTAGGCAGTCTGCTTTTGATGCTGCCGATTGCTACAAAAAGCGGTCAGTGTACCTCCTTTTTGGATGCTTTGTTTACCGCAACTTCTGCGGTTTGTGTGACGGGACTGGTTGTTAATGATACGGCAACCTACTGGTCTTTATTTGGCCAAGGAGTTATTTTACTGCTGATTCAAATCGGAGGTATGGGAATTATTACGATTGCTATTGCGATTGCTGTTGTTTCCGGACGCAAAATCGGGTTGATGCAGCGAAGTACCATGCAAGAGGCAATTTCGGCTCCAACGGTGGGTGGTATTGTGCGGAGAACGCAATTTATTATTCGGACTACTATTCTTATCGAAATCATTGGTGCGGTTCTTTTAGCGCCCGTTTTTTGCAGGGACTTTGGGTTTTGGAAAGGAATATGGTATTCACTGTTCCATTCTATTTCTGCTTTTTGCAATGCAGGATTTGATCTAATCGGTATAAGAACCCCTTTTTCCTCGTTGACCTCTTATTCTGTACAGCCGATTGTAAATCTTGTAATTATGATGCTGATTATTGCAGGAGGTATTGGATTCCTTACCTGGGAGGATATAAAGAATCATAAATGGCATTTTAAAAAATACCGGATGCAAAGCAAGGTGATTTTTATGGTAACAGGAATATTGATATTCTTACCGGCTCTTTACTTTTTTATTTTGAGTTTTCAAATGTGCCTCTTACAGAAAGAGTATGGGTTTCTTTGTTTCAATCCGTTACGCCGAGAACAGCAGGATTCAATACGGCAGATTTGACTTTACTCAGTGAAGTTGGGCAAATGCTTATCATTATGCTGATGCTCATCGGTGGCTCGCCTGGTTCCACTGCAGGTGGTATGAAAACGACAACTCTTGCAGTTCTCGTTTCATCGGCATTATCTGTATTTAGAAAAAAGGAACACACCAATTTTTTCGGCAGACAAATTCCGGATGACACTATCAGAAATGCAGCTACAATTTTTTTGATGTATATCGTTTTATTCCTTGTCGGAGGAATGGTAATTAGCAGAACAGAAGATATTCCACTTATGACCGCTTTGTTTGAGACGGCGTCGGCAATCGGGACGGTGGGGTTATCGTTGGGAATAACTCCTGACCTGGGGCTTGTTTCCCATATAATCTTGATTTGCCTGATGTTTTTTGGCAGAGTGGGAGGATTGACCTTGATTTTTGCTACCATTTCTGAAAAAAAGCCTAACGGTTCAAAATATCCTCAGGAAAAAATTACAGTAGGTTAAGGAGAATAAAAAAATGAAATCAATATTAATTATCGGTCTGGGAAGATTCGGACGGCACATTGCTATGAAATTAGATGAATTGCATCATCATGTGATGGCGGTAGATAAAGAAGATACTCGAGTTGATGCTGTACTTCCCTTTGTAACTAACGCTCAGATTGGGGATGCGACTAATGAGGATTTTTTAGGTTCGCTTGGTGTTGGGAACTTTGATGTTTGTATTGTGGCTATCGGAGATAACTTTCAGAATTCATTGGAAGTAACGTCCCTTTTGAAGGAACTCGGTGCAAAAATGGTGGTGTCTCGTGCCGCTCGTGATGTTCATGCAAAATTTCTTTTACGAAACGGCGCAGATGAAATTGTTTATCCCGAAAGGCAGCTTGCCGATTGGGTTGCGATCCGTTATAGTGCTGATCATATTTTCGATTACATAGAACTAGATGAAGAACATGCAATCTTTGAAATATCTATACCGGGAGAATGGATAGGAAAAACAATCGGTCAGTTGGATATACGAAAAAAATATAACGTCAATATTATGGCGCTGAAAACAAATGATATTATGAATTTGAAAATAAGTTCCGATACGCAGTTGTTAAAGGACAGTACCATGCTTGTTCTTGGGGAGACGAAACATATTCAAAAATGTTTTCATATTTAATTTTTGAAAGAAGTTGGTGATATGAAAGACTTTGTTTTACTTATAGTGGTATTGGCAGCATTTATTTATGGTTATTTTCTTATGGAAAAGCTGGATAAATTTCTCAAGGAAAATCAATCCCAAAAACTTATTTCAGATTCTAAGCTCAGGATTGGATTTGAAACACCTGCAATCATAGATTCTATTGCAGATCTATTAGAACAATTTTCAAGCGAATACCCAAACTATGAGCTGGACCTGTTCTACGGTTCTGTAAGTGAAATAATAAATGGGCTGGGAAATAATAAACTTGATTTTGGCTTTATCATAGAAAATTCTAACGATATTTTGAAAGATGAGTATTGTTCCTTATCCCTTCAAATAAAGCAAAGTGTCATTACTCCAGGCTCTATAGACATTGCGGTACATCCCATCAACACGATTGAGAAACCAGCGAGAGTGATATGGCAAAATGACATTAATTGTATGAAGGGTCTATTTGTCGAAAAATTGCGTGATTTTTCGGAGCGTTTTCTGCTTTCGGCTACACGCCCGAATGGAAAAAAAGAAGAAAAGGTGGTATAATCTTTATACGATTTTAATGTCAGTGCTAAAATGCTTTTCTGAAATTTACGTATTATTCTATATAATGTTTTTGTATAAGGAGATGACCGTATGAGTGAAAGCAGACACAATCCGGATCAGTTATTAAAGGAAATCCAAGCTGATGAAGAAAACAGTAATAAAGGACATTTGAAAATCTTTTTCGGATATGCAGCTGGTGTGGGTAAAACCTACGCCATGTTAGAAGCAGCTCATATGGAAAAACAGCAGGGAATTGACGTGGTAGCCGGTTATGTAGAAACCCACGCACGTCCCAAAACAGCAGCTCTTTTGAATGGCTTAGAAGTTCTTCCTACAAGAGAAGTTTTTTATAATGGTATGATACTGGACGAATTCGACATTGGCATGGCGTTGAAAAGAAAACCACAGCTTATCCTTGTAGATGAACTTGCGCATACGAATGCCGAAGGATGCCGTCATGCAAAACGGTATCAGGACATTAAGGAACTTTTGAATGCAGGGATTGATGTCTATACGACTGTCAATGTTCAGCATATTGAAAGCCTTTGTGATACAGTTGCATCCATTACGGAAATTGTTGTACGGGAACGCATCCCGGATTCTATTTTTGATAATGCAGATCAGGTTGAATTAATAGATATTGAACCACAGGATTTGATCAACCGTTTGAACACAGGAAATGTATACAGACAGACACAGGAAAAACAGGCAGTAGAAAATTTTTTTACAATAGAAAATCTGACAGCTCTCCGGGAGATTTCACTGCGGCGATGTGCGGACCGGGTGAATATCCTCGCAGAAAATACCCGCATAAAAAATCATGGAGATTATCACACAGGCGAACATATTCTTGTATGTCTATCTTCTTCTCCATCCAATGCGAAAATTATCCGTACCGCCGCAAAAATGGCTTCTGCTTTTAAAGGGGAGTTTACGGCTCTATTTGTAGAAACCCCAGATTTTTCGGTGATGAGCGAGGAAAATGTAAAACGCCTGCGTTCAAATATTTGTCTTGCTGAGCAGCTTGGGGCAAAAATAGAAACAGTTTACGGAGAAGATGTTCCGTTTCAGATTGCGGAATTTACTCGTTTGTCCGGTGTGTCAAAGATTGTGATCGGACGTAGTTCTGCTACAAAACGGCATTTGCTCAGCAAACCGACCCTGACAGAAAAATTGATTGATTATGCCCCTAACCTGGATGTGCATATTATTCCGGATACGGTTTCTAATGCGGCAGTGTATCAGTTAAGAGGGGGCAGGAAAAAGAATCATATCGTATTCTCTGTCACTGATACATTAAAATCTACTGCGATTCTGATTTTATCCAGTTTAGTCGGAATGATTTTCCGGAAATTTGGATTTGACGAAGCAAATATCATTACTGTTTTTGTTTTAGGTATTCTTGTCACCGCTGTCATCACGAAACATCAGATATACAGCCTAATTTTCTCGATTGTAAGTGTTTTGGTCTTTAATTTCCTGTTTACGGAACCTCAATTTACCTTGCAGGCGTATGATCAGGGTTATCCTGTTACCTTTATTATCATGTTTTTGGCGGCATTTTTAACCGGTTCTCTTGCTATACGGATTAAAAACCAAGCAAAACAGGCGGCACAATCTGCTTACCGTACCAAAGTGTTATTTGATACGAACCAGCTATTGCAACAGGCAAAAGATAAAAATGAAATTGTATCTGCAACTTCAAATCAGCTCATTAAACTCTTGGGAAAAGATATCGTTTTTTATTTAGCTGATGGAGAAGTGTTGGATACGCCGCATATTTTTTCTGTAACTGAAGAAAATTTGGAATCGTGTATTTCCGAAAATGAAAAGGCCGTTGCCGGCTGGGTATTGAAAAACAATAAACGTGCCGGAGCTACAACAGGAACGCTTTCCAATGCAAAATGCCTGTACCTTGCTGTTCGCAGCAGCAGTATGGTATATGGAGTTATTGGAATCGTGATGGGGGAAATATCTCTTGATCCATTTGAAAACAGTATTCTACTATCCATTCTCGGAGAATGTGCCCTGGCTTTGGAAAACGAGAAAAATGCCCGTGAGAAACAGGAGGCGGCCATTCTTGCAAAAAATGAACAGTTGCGAGCGAACCTGCTGCGTGCTATTTCACATGATTTGAGGACACCGCTGACATCCATTTCCGGTAATGCCAGCAATCTTTTGTCCAACAGCGATTCTTTTGATAATGATACAAAAAAGCAGCTGTACATGGATATTTATGATGATTCCATGTGGCTGATTAACCTTGTAGAAAACTTGCTGGCTGTAACCCGGATTGAAGAAGGACGGTTGAATCTCCGTATAACGGAAGATTTGATGGATGACGTGATCACAGAAGCGTTACATCATATTAACCGAAAGAGTGAAGAACATCATATTTCCGTTGAAAGCAAAGAAGAATTTCTTCTTGCAAAAATGGATGCAAAGCTTATTGTTCAGGTAATCATCAATATTGTTGATAATGCTATCAAGTATACACCTAAAAACTCTCATATTGTTATTCGGACAGAAAAGCGGGGAAAACAAGCAATCGTATCTATATCGGATGATGGAAACGGAATTGCTGACGAAATAAAGCCACGGATATTCGACATGTTCTATAGCGGTGCAAATCAAATTGCAGACAGCCGCCGAAGTTTAGGACTCGGATTATCTTTGTGCAAGTCCATTATTAACGCCCACGGCGGAGAACTTACTGTTTCAGATAATCTGCCGCACGGAACAGTATTTACATTTACATTACCGGCAGGGGAGGTCAAAGTATATGAATAAGTCACTAATATTAGTTGTAGAAGATGACACATCTGTCAGAAATTTAATTACAACAACCTTAAAAGCACACGAATACCGATATCTGACAGCACCCGATGGTCAATCGGCAATTTTAGAAGCATCTTCACACAATCCTGACATTGTTTTACTTGATTTAGGACTTCCTGATATGGATGGTGTTGAGATTATTAAAAAAATCCGTACTTGGTCAAACATGCCGATTATCGTAATCAGTGCTCGCAGTGAAGATACCGATAAAATTGATGCGTTGGATGCTGGTGCAGATGATTATTTAACAAAGCCATTTTCTGTTGAGGAACTGCTTGCCAGACTAAGAGTCACGCAAAGAAGGTTATCAATGATGCAAAATGTATCTCCTGCCGAAACGGTTGTTTTTGTAAACGGAAAACTTCGTGTAGATTATGTTGCAGGTTGTGCCTATTTGAATGAAGAAGAGTTGCATTTAACACCTATTGAATATAAGTTGCTTTGCCTGTTGACAAGAAATATAGGAAAAGTTCTGACCCATACTTTCATCACGCAAAGTATTTGGGGAAGTAGTTGGGATAATGATATTGCCTCCCTTCGTGTGTTTATGGCGACACTTCGTAAAAAAATCGAGAAAGAACCGAACTCTCCACAATATATCCAAACACACATTGGTGTGGGGTATCGGATGCTGAAAGTTGAGTGAATTTCACAACACCATAGTTAAAGTTGGAATATAAGTTGTAGATTTGTATACGAGACCCGTACGCACGGTTCAATGGGAGGGGCGAGAAAAGATATTCTTCCTCTCCCTATTAAATAACTAAACACTAGGCGTTTGCGAAACGCCAAACACCGCATAAATACGGCATTTAACTCACTTTGGCAGAAGTTTTTGAAGATTGCCAAAATAAATTCGACAACGACAAATATCAGTTTCTTTCTCTTCTTGATGAAGCCATCAACCTTGATGAAATTGTTCCTGTTTCTTTTGTTTCTCCAGCGTATTTTTTCAATCCCGACTGACACGCTCCTGATTGTGTTTTTGAAATACTCTCAGGAACTTCGTAATTTCTGCGGCTTTGATGTTGTACCAGATGGTTCAAAATTCACTCACTTTAAACAGGATTTCTTGGCGGACTTACAATCTATGTTGCCCGGTACGTGTCTGCCTCTGAATAAAATACTGATGCCAGCTGGAAGAGAGTGTTCATATCTGATATTTCTTTTAATGGCAGAGTACAGTATTTATCCAGTTTGCTTCTGGTTGTAAACAAAATCTGGCAGCGATATTTTAATACTACTGATAGAAAGAAATCAGTTTTGCAAGAAATAGCAGTCTTGAACTGGCTGGTTTATATAAAGGAGTCAGATTTTTCTTTTTCGCATTTGAGATGCTGTCATCCTGAATGAATAAAGTGTAAATATCCTGTATAGCCATATTACAGTCAGACATCAGTGGAAGAAGATTCTGGTAGATGGTATGGGCTAATTTTTCCTGATTGGATGGCTTGGAATAGTAAGCAGATATTTTAGGACTGATTTTAGCCTGACCAGTCATCCAGCGGCAAACCAGACCGTTGTCCATTGAAAAATCCTGATTTGCCGGATCATTCATAAAATCTTCAAATAATTCGTATAAAAAATCAGGCTGACTCATTTGATTACTTTCGCTGATATGATTTTTTAAACAAGTGCTAATAGAAGAAAAATCGCATCGATTCAATTTCTATTCAATGTGGTTTTCCGGCAGGTTCTGTAAAATAAGCTCAGATTATCTTTTACTTCTGCAAGCATATAAGGATTGTGTTTACTTTTACGCTTAAATATAATATAATTTAAGCACAAAAGCAAATATCAAGGATAAGGAGGACAACTATGTCAACATCAGATATTTTGGAATTGCTAATAGAAAAAGACAATGGATATTTGATTACATCGAAGGCCGTTGAATCAGGTGTATCAAAGCCATCTGTCTCAAAATACGTCAGAGAGCATGATATGGAAAAAGTGGCACATGGCATTTATATCTTAGATAATGTGTGGCTAGATGAGTTGTTTGTACTCCAGCAACGAAATAAGAATATTATTTATTCGGGCGAGACCGCCCTTTGTTTGCATGGTCTTATCGACAGAGAATACAGTCATATTTGTTTCACTGTTCCTACCGGGTATAATGCAACACATATCAAAAAGAAAAACAAAGAAGTTCGTTACGCAACCCCAGAGATTCTTGATATGGGGACCTGTGAAATTCCGTCAAGCAGCGGTAATTTGGTTAAAGTATATGACAAGGAAAGATGTATTTGTGATTTGATTAAAGATCGAAAGAAATATGAAATTCAGTTATATCAGACAGCAATCAAGGAATATATGTCCTCGAAGGAAAAGAATCTTTCAAGATTGATTGAGTATGCGGTTAAACTTGGAGTAAGGGATGAAGTGATGATGTATGTGGAGGTAATGATATGATTCATACAGCGAAACAACTTAAAGACAAAGTAAAAAACATGTCCGGCGGGAATAGTGAAGTTGCGTAAGCACTAATTAGAACATATTTTATGGAAAGGTTCTTATAAAGAGTTTCTGTTTCTGAATACAGGAATAATTTTATTTTGAAAGGCGGAATGCCTGTTGCTTCTATTGTCGGTGTAGACATGAGAGCTACAATGGATATCGATACCACTGTGAAAGCATTACCTCTTAATGAGAAGGATGCTAGAGCAATCATTGAGAGAATCGGTGAGCTTCAGCTTGAAGATGGGGTAAACTTTAGGATTACATCAGTAAAAGAAATCATGGAAGAATTTGATTATCCTGGCATTAGGATGATGATAGAAGCTAATTTGGAACGAATGAGACAACCTTTTAAGATCGATATTTCTACGGATGATGCAATCACGCCAGGTGCAGTGGAGTATAAATACAAGCTTATGTTTGAAGACAGATCAATTTCAGTTTTGTCGTATAATCTTGAAACTCTTCTTGCAGAAAAGATGCAGACGATTTGGGCAAGAGGACTTGCGAATACCAGAATGAGGGATTTTTATGATGTATATGAGATTATGAATTCAAAGGCTGATCAGATAAGCTTTGATGTTTTGAAAAAGGCATTTGTGGCTACTTGCATGAAGCGTGAAACTTCTTTTGGCGAGGAGGAAGTGAGAGAAACTTTAGACAAGATTAAAGACGATTTTGGACTCGACGAAATGTGGAATCATTTTAAGCGTGTAAACTATTTTGTTGATGATCTTTCGTGGGGAGAAGTATCGGAAACAATAGTAGATAATATTGAAAAAATTTCTTTTTTTTAGCGACCAGGTTTCCTGGATCAGTGACAAAATAAATAATAAGAATTGTAGGTGGAAGGTTTGAACATAGAAGCACTTAGAAAAATGTGTGAGCTTAATGTTATCAGACCTTTAGTTGAGAGATTTCGATCCGGGAAAGGGGCACATGTATGGATTTTCTTTAAAAAGGCAATACCGGCGGCAACGGCAAGAAATTTCGGATTTCTCTTATTGGATAAAGGTTCAACTTCCATCAATCTGAAATCGTTTCATTATTATGATAGAATGTATCCTTCGCAGGATGTGGCAAGCAGCATAGGTAATTTGATTGCATTGCCATTACAGGGACAGGCACTTAAAAACGGAAATAGTGCTTTTGTAGATGAAAATTGGAATAGAAAATATCAGAAGAAAACGTCTATCAATTTCTTTTATATTTTGATAAACTATATGATAAGTTTACCGACTTGGAAAAGAAAGAATTTCTTAACAGCTTTGTAGAACAGGTGGACATTTACGAGCAGGAGCAGCCAGATGGCAGATTCCTGAAGCACATAAAGTTCCGTTTCCCGGTGTATTTTGGAGATAGGGAAACACAGGAACTTTGTTGGGACAGCGAAAGTACCGTTAAGACGATAGTTTTGCTGTCAAAGGTGAACCCAGGCAAGTAAATAAAGTGTAGAAAACAAAGGACTTTCTCAAAGACTATCGTTAAAAGGTATATGAAGTCGTTGTGGAAGTCCTTTTTTGGTGCTTAAAATTGGCCATGTGGGAACTGGTCTACTCGGTAGGGTTGACACTAGGGAATGGATAACAAAGATTTGAACCCTAGAGGGGTTCAAAATATATAGAGGGCGAAATATTTTATTTCTCCGTTGATAAAAATGCTTTCTCCGTATATAATGTAGAATGGAGTTAGGTTACACGTCTGGATCGGAGGAAATAGATGGAAGTAAGTTACAATAAATTATGGAAATTAATGATTGATAAAGGAATGCTAAATAAGAGTGATTTGAGAAAAGTCACAGGAATTGGAACAAATACACTTGCAAAATTAAGTAAAAATCAAGTTGTTAGCATGGAAGTGCTAATGAAAATATGTTCAAGCTTAGACTGCGATATTTCTGATATTTGCGAGTTCAAACAAGAAAAAGTAACGGAGGATAATAAATAAATGAATGCAATAGATTTATTCGCAGGATGCGGTGGATTATCGAAGGGATTTATGGATGCGGGATTCGATATTATTGTCGGTGTTGATAATGATCAGGATGCCTTAAACACATTTGCTCTTAACCATAATGGTGCAAAGCCGTTGAATGCAGATTTATCCAAGCAAGAAACATTTGATGAGATTAAGAGAATAGCCGGCGATAGAACAATAGATGTGATTATCGCAGGACCGCCTTGTCAGGGATTCTCATTAACAGGTCCACGTAATTTTGACGATGAGAGAAATAAACTATATCTGGCAGTAATTGAAATGGTAAAACAGTATAAACCTAAAGCATTTATCATTGAAAATGTTCCTGGAATGGCAACCTTGTATAAAGGGCAAATCAAGGAAGAAATTCTTAAAAGATTCCGGGACATGGGATATAACATTGATTGTAAAATCCTAAAAGCCTGTGATTATGGTGTGCCACAGATGAGAAAACGTCTTATTTTTATGGGAATAAGAAAAGATTTAGGTGAACCTTGCTTCCCAGAAGCTCAGTTTGGTCCGGGGACTGACCGCCCTTATCGTACTTGTCGTGATGCAATATCAGATTTGCCAACAAGAAATACCGAATTAGGATCGAATGAAGATGTTTATTCACAGGATGCAGTGACAGAGTATCAGAAGATGATGAGAAAAAATTGCATGGTTCTTTCAAACCATGTTGCTACAAATCATAAAGATTTTGTAAAGGAAACCATTGCATTAGTTCCAGAAGGAGGCAATTATAAAGATTTGCCTGCAGGAGTTGGGGAGAGTAGAACTTTTCATATGGCATGGACAAGATTAGATGGTAACGCACCTGCACGAACAGTAGATACAGGACATAGAAATCTTTTTCATTATGAGTTGAATCGTGTTCCTACAGTAAGAGAAAGTGCAAGAATTCAATCATTCCCAGATGACTTTGTATTTACAGGAACAAGAACAAAGCAAGACAGACAGGTTGGAAATGCGGTTCCGCCTTTGTTGGGTGAAGCATTAGGAAAAGCTATACTTGGAATTATAGGAGAGAAAAATAATGACTAAGATTAAAGCAATCGACTTATTTGCCGGGTGTGGTGGTCTTATGGATGGCTTTGAACAATCTGGGCATTACGATACTGTCGCAGCAGTCGAATGGGAAAAGGTACCATGTCAAAATCTTGAAAATAGATTAAGAACAAAATGGAAGTATTCGGATGCGGACCAAAGGGTTCTAAGATTTGATATACAAAGAACAGATGATTTATTTAATGGATGGACAGATGATCCTGACTATGGTTCATCTGTAGGATTGGATAAACTTATCGAAGATGCAGGTGGAATAGATGTAATTATTGGTGGACCTCCTTGTCAAGCCTATTCGATAGCAGGCCGCGTCAGAGATGAGCATGGCATGAAAAATGATTACAGGAATTATTTGTTTGAAAGCTATATAAAAGTTCTTGAAAGATATAGGCCTAAGGCATTCTTGTTTGAAAATGTTCCGGGAATACTTAGTGCAAAACCAGGAGATAGACCAATTATTGAGATTATCCAAGAGAGTTTTGAAGCAGCCGGATATCATATAATGAAAGATCTTAGCAAGGCAATGATAGATTTCACAGAATATGGAGTTCCACAGAATCGTAAAAGAGTGATTATTTTCGGAGTGCGGAAAGATATATTCAAAAACAAGAGTGAAGATATTGTACAGTCTTTTTATTTCTCGGTATTGCCAAAATATAAATCCAATCGAAAAGTGACTGTGAAGGAAGCTATTGGAGATTTGCCTAAACTATTTCCACAGGAAGAAGACTCGAAATATAACGGTGCTAGAACAAGGCATTCTTTACCCAATCCGATGGTTGCAAATCATGTGGCCAGATGGCAGAGCGATAGGGATGTTGGCATTTTCAAACTTTTAGCTGAGGATATTGAATCTGGAAGAAACGAGTATACTTCGATTTCTGCACTAAAAGAATTATATACAAAGATGACTGGAAAAAATTCAAATGTTCATAAATATCATGTCATCAAATGGGATGAACCAAGCAATTTAATACCTGCACATTTATATAAGGATGGGTTAAGGCATATTCATCCAGATTCAACACAATGCAGAACGCTTACAGTTAGAGAGGCTGCCAGACTGCAAACCTTCGCAGATGATTATATTTTTGAAGGTAGCAACATGGAACTATACAAAATGATAGGAAATGCAGTTCCTTCGCTTGCTGCAAAATGTTGCGCGAATGCAGTCTATGATATTCTCACTGAGAATGGAAACTAGGAGGTGATGGAAAGTGGCATATACTACAAACCAAGCATTAGAAACTTTAAATCGTTATCTAGGAGTAACTGATGATGAAAAACAAATAATAGAGAATACAAAGGGTAGAGGGTTTGTTTTCGCTTTGCCAAATGGTGAAAAGGCTGCAGTTTTCGTTTATCCCTTGGTTCATAAGCAAGATAATACGAAGAATTATTTTGATACAAGAGATAGTGGCGCTTACGAAAGAGGAGTAACATGGAATTATGCGATTGCCAACGGCATGAAGTATTTCTGTATAGGTGTTAACGATACGGTAGACAAATATAATGATTATTCATTTAGTTTAGAATGTAATGAATCTGATATTGAAAAAATATCAGGCACTTTAAATGGTTCAAGAAACGGTCCTGGAAACCAAATAATTATTCCAAATGATTATGTGCCATCAAAGGGAGTGGAACGTATTGTTAATAAATTAGGAATTTATATTACAGCAGTTCATAAGGATAATTTGTTGGATTATCTTACATATTATGATAATCGTCCTTATATGGAAAATGCCGCTCTAGCAAATTTGGATGAATTAGTTGGTGATACTTATGTTGAAAGAGAAGATCCGTTTAAGACAGGCTACAAATCATCATTTCCACGAAACAGAATTCTTTTTGGAGCACCGGGAACTGGTAAGAGTTTTACTATTAATAGTGACCGCGTAAAATTGTTAGGAGAAGATAACGAGGATGATTACGAACGAGTAACTTTCCATCCCGATTATTCGTATGCAAACTTTGTTGGAACATATAAGCCCGTAATGGTTGATGATTCAGCAGAGATCATTTCCTTAGCAACAGAAAAAGAAGTACTAGCTGTTTTAACTGATGAAACAAAGACTGCTCAAGAAAAGTATGATCAGCTTTATGAACGATTCAAAGGTGATGGATTAACAAGACTTCCACTTTTACTAGGACTGTATACAGATGAAAGTTTCAAAACAAGAAAAGCTGATGGTTCAGATGCGGCTGGCGATAATAGCGTTGAACGTAATCACGGAAGAGCAATCCGACCATATGTAAATCTTTCAAAGCCAACAAATGGTAAGAAAGATATATCTTATGAGTATGTTCCGGGACCTTTCATGCGTATGTATGTCAAGGCACTTAAGAACAGCAAAACAGATAATATAAAACCATTCCTGTTAATCATAGAAGAAATCAATCGTGCCAATGTGGCTGCAGTATTCGGAGATGTCTTCCAACTCCTTGATAGGGGGGATGATTTCGTCAGTGAATACCCAATTCAAGCAACAGAAGATATAAAAAAATATCTTGCAAAAGAGTTGGGTGGAAATCCGGATGACTATAACAAAATAAAAATCCCGGATAATATGTTTATTTGGGCAACTATGAATAGTGCAGACCAAGGTGTGTTCCCTATGGATACTGCTTTTAAGAGAAGATGGGATTTTACATATCTTGGAATCGATGATAATGACCAGGATCTTCAAGGTAAGTATGTATATCTCGCTGATGACAAATCCCAAAAAGTGGAGTGGAATAAGCTGAGAAAATCCATCAATAACTTCCTTGCCAAAGAGAAGATTAATGAAGATAAACAGTTAGGACCTTATTTCATATCACGAAGCATTGTTGTTCCTAAAGATAGTGAAGAGATTGATAGAGACAGATTTATCAATACATTTAAGAACAAGGTGATTATGTATTTGTTTGAGGATGCGGCAAAACAGAAGAGATCTAGACTATTTGAGGGATGTTTCCAAAATAGTAGTAGATACTCAGAAATCTGTAGAGAATTTGAAGCAAAAGGTGTCGGAATTTTTAACCATGATATTCAGTTAGACTGTGAAGTGGAAGATGTAAAATCCGGTGAATCCCCACAGGAATAAGGAGGTCTGACTATGATCTCTGAATTTGTACGAGAACAGAAAAGATATACGCAAAAAGAACTGTGTCATATTTTAAGATGCAGTGAAGATCATGCACTTCCGATAATTAGAAAGTTGAAAGAGTTTGGTGTTCTTAAAGCAGTGAAAGCTTCTGATGTTCAAAAAAATCTGGCAGACTTGTTAGAAGAGGACATCGAGGTGGTGGATGTAGAGGTGGGTGAAAACAAATATCTTTATGTATTCACTTTTGTTGGTGTTATTGTTGTATCCGGAAGAGTTCTTAAGTGTTATCCGAAGTATCTTTTGAGTGCAAAGGAACCAACGGATGAATTGCGAAAAGTCATAAAGGTTTTAGAAAAATATAATGCCAAAGAACAGATTGTTCGTATGTTCAATGATAGCAGTGAAAGTAACTCATTTAATCTGTTGGCTGTATTGCTGTTCCTTCTGCAAGATTACTTTGAGAATGGTGTTTATACCAATACGGAAGATATTATTGAATGCAATGGTTCTGGTGAAATATTGTGGGATAAGACTATCAATGAAACCTTCACTTTGCTGTCAGAGAACCGTCCGTATTATATAGAATTACAAACTCGTAAAAGAGTCGCCAATGATTTTGATTATTTTAAGCGGCTCCATGAGTGCTTAGTAACGATGGCTTCAAAAGAATTTCAAGATGCAGAGCTACTTGACTTATTTGAGATGGCAGGTGTTGATCTTACGGATGAAGAGTTGGATGATTTCGGGGATAAAGAATATATTTTATATCGAATTGAAAACGAACTTAATACTCAGTTTAATACAAGAAAGCAGTTAGTTTTGAAGACAATGTATGCCTATATCGATAGAAGGGGAAGTCTCTACGATACAGAGTGTTTGTCATTATTTGGAACAAATAGCTTCAACTTGGTATGGGAAAAAAATTGTGCAGAAATTATGGATAATCAGTTAGATGTCCCTCTTGGCATTTTAAAATTGCCTGTGCCATTGAAAGAAGATTATAACAGAAGACAGAAGCTGATTGAATTAATCGAGAAACCATTGTGGACGATTACCGGAAAGTGTGCAAAAGATACATTGATACCAGATTTAGTTTCTATTTGTAAGGTTAATGAACAGCATCAATTTATTATATTTGATGCAAAATATTATAATGCCCATTTGGAAAAGGGAATTGTTCCGACAGGACAGCCCGGCATAGAATCTATTACCAAACAGTATCTTTACCAATTGGCATATCAACGGTTTATTGAAGACCATAAATTCTCTTCTGTAAAGAACTGTTTTCTACTTCCAACAGAAAACAATGAGATAGAGGATAAGGGGGAAGTTCGAATGGAGATGCTTTCTAATTTGGGACTTCAAGATATAAAAATTAGGTTGATTCCTGCAACAATGGCATATGATTTGTATCTTTCAGGAAGTAAAATGGATATGGAAAGATTGGATTTATAATAATCCAACTAGGAGACAATTTGGTTGAAGATAATACTTAATTACAAATCGTATTATGAAGTGTTTAAACTCGGTGTTAAAGACAATGAATAAATAAGATATTGTGAGGAACTGCAAATGAAAGCTAATAGAATGTGGCTCTTTTCCGATGTTCTAGAGAAGAACAAAAGAGTTTTTAAAGTACCTGTTTACCAAAGAAATTATGATTGGACAAACATACAGTGTGAAAAACTGTTCCAAGATATCATGAAAGCCGGAGAAAACAATCGACAGCATTTTACCGGAACAGTTGTGTATATTGATGATGTCAACGGTGGCAGCGGACTAAATGAAGTTTTAATCATTGATGGTCAGCAGAGAATTACTACAATGTATATTCTTCTTAAGGCTCTTTACGATGCATCTAAAGGGGTGTCGGCAAGAATTGAGGATGAAGTTCAAGAGGTAATGTTTAATCGACATTGCGATGAAAAATACAAAGTAAAATTAAAACCAGTAAAAACGGATAATGAGCAATTGATGCTCCTTATAAAAGATAAAGTCGATAAAATGGACAGAAATTCAAATGTCTATAAAAACTACGTGATCTTCAAAAATCTTATAGAAGCAACCGTTGCCAAGGGACATGAGCTTAATGATATCTTAGAGGGAATTAAGAAGCTTGAAATTGTAGAGATTATTTTGGATAAGCTTCAAGGAGACGAGCCCCAGAAAATTTTTGAGTCCATCAACTCCACGGGACTGGAACTTTCGCTTGCGGATCTGATTAGAAATTATTTGCTGATGGATGATGAAAACCAAGATGAACTTTATGAGGAATACTGGCTCGAAATCGAAAAAAATGTTGGATACCGTAATCTTGGGGATTTTGTAATCAATTTCTTGAATTCTCAGATAACTGGATCAGTCAACAGTAAGAATGCATATCGTCTGTTCAAGGAACACTGCCAGAACAATGGACTTAGCCATAAAGATGTGCTTACTGCTCTTAGAGGAACATCAAAATATTATGGTGCGTTTATTGGAGAAATTGAATGCTATAGTGCAAGGGTGACTAAATATCTGAATGCATTTAATATGATAAAACAGACAACTGTTTTGCCATTGTTGTTTAGGGTATTTGATGACTATGAGGCAGGAAATATTGATGAGAATACATTATGTAGCGTGTTGGAATGTCTGCTTACTTATTTTGTAAGAACGAATGCCTGTGAGATTAATAAGAATATGGCAAAATTCATGAAGTCGCTTTATGACAGGGTAATTGATGGTAATTATGAACACTACTATGAGCGCTTTGTGATGTTCCTTAATGATATCCGTGCTAACGATAGAATGCCTACTGATAAGGAATTTAGAGAAGCACTAATCTATAGACCGCTATATAAAAAGAACATCTGTAAATATTTGCTGTCTGTAATTGAGAATTCAACGAAGGAGCATATTGATGTCAGCAATTTAACAATTGAGCATATTCTTCCTCAGAAGGAAAATGCAGCAGTATGGAAAAAAGAGGTTGGAGCGGATTACGGTCGTGTATATGAAACATATCTTCATACTCTTGGAAACTTGACAATCACAGGACATAACAGCGAACTTGGAACTAAGGCATTCGAAGAGAAAAAGAAGATAATCAGGCAAAATTCTAAGGCTAATATTCTCAACAGAGAAGTGCTGTCGGCTGATACATGGACGGAAAAATCTATTTTACATAGAGCAGAGATATTGGCGGATATCCTAATAGAAGAATTTAAGTACATTGAAATTCATTCGGATACCAATGAAAGTACAGAATTAACCTTTGATGTGAATAGCAATTTTGATTTCTCGAATACAAAACCAGGAGAAATGATATTTGTTGGAGAGCATACGAAAGTTTCTAGTTGGGCAGACTTATTGGCAAAGACGATGAATACGGCATTTGATCTTGATGCTGAAACCATAACGGATCTTGCAACAAAGGATTATTCTATTCCGTATGCGACTCGAATTTATATTTCCAATGATGAAAGAAAGATTCGTAAACCAAAGCAGATAGATAATAGCGGCATCTATTTTGAAGCAAACTTATCAGCTAATGGAATCATTTCTTTTATAAAAGATTTGTTAGCTAAACTGCAGTTAGATACTGATGATTTTAGCTTTTCTTTATCAGAGGTGCCATTTGATATTGATAATGAAGATACCTGGGTAGAGGGGTTAATTCCAGTAGCAAAACTATTTTATAATTTTGTTGAAAATTTGGTGGAAAAAGGGTTGATTGATTCTGCTGAATTAGAAAATTTAAAAACCAAGGAATATACCAAGAACCTTTTCCAAGCTACGGATTATCCAGCAATTGCAAATAATAGAACGGATAACATGGGTAATTCTCTCCAAAAGAGATATAGAGCAAAGGCCATCAATTTCAATGGAACTGATATCTATGTATCAACACAGTTCTTTGATTCAGACAGGGATGCGGTAATTGATTGGTATAGAAGTCATTTGTAATATTTGTATCGTCTGAGTGAACTATAAGCGTTGTTATGGACGATGAGAGTATACAGAAATTCGTTTATTGTTTATTATAGAGTGATTTATCGAAGAAGGAGGCATCCTATTTGAAAAAGAAAAAAGATGAAATAACCATCCGTTCCAGCGCAGCAGAATACTTGACTTATGTTGCATCTGTCGGCGATCAGCAAGACAGTATTGAGATGCGCTATGAGGATGAGAATATATGGCTGACACAGAAGATGATGGCAACATTGTACGATGTGGATGTTCGCACCATAAATTATCATGTAAAAAAAATCTTCAGTGATAGCGAATTACAAGAGGATTCAGTTATCCGAAAATTTCGGATAACTGCCGCTGACGGAAAAAGCTACAGCACAAATCACTATTCCTTGGAGATGATCATTGCAGTTGGATTCAAGGTCAATTCTGAGCGTGCGGTGCAGTTCCGTAAATGGGTCAATCAAATTGCCAAGGACTACACCATCAAAGGCTGGGTCATGGATGATGAGCGCTTGAAACGCGGAACTTATTTGACAGAAAAGTATTTTGATGAGCAGTTAGAACGAATTCGTGAAATTCGAGCAAGCGAAAGAAAGTTCTATCAGAAAATAACTGACCTGTATGCCACTGCCATTGATTACGATAAGAAAGGCTTAATAGTTTTATTGAAATGTTTGATTATGGTATTTTGCAGGATGCAGGGAAAGTGTCAGCTGAAATTGCAAAGCTTCATGCTGAGACCGAATTTGAAAAATATCGTGTCATTCAGGACAGATTATTTATGTCTGATTTTGATAAGTACATGCTAGAACTGGAAGAGAATGCGAAGAAGTAAAGAATTGCTTTTCAGCTTTAATGCGAATCTCCCAGCATAATAAGGTCGAGTGCATGGAAACCTGGACATCAGTTAGGTTTAAAAATAGCCGTTGACCTGTTTTTGTAGAAAGAACGGGTGAGGTTCAGGCTGTGATATGGATAGCAGAATGTATCAAGATATTTTTGCTACAGAATTTGTAGATATGTTTCCACGAACAAACGGAGATATATTGCTACATTTCGTATTAGTCTGAATAGCTCCCTGATGACTGACATCAATCCGGACCTATCGAGCCATTGTGAGATTGTGTGTCTTTTGGGCAAACGAAAATCAGATACCACGGTAAAACTAAGTGAGGATATGGATGATTACTATCGTATTATAAACGGTAAAGATGAGGAATTATGATCTCGCTATAGTGACTCGTTCGTGTTGATAATATATCTGATTTTGGAGGAGATTTAATTTATGGATAAATTGGATGGAAAAAGATTGACGGCAGAATCCGCCGGCATTAGGTGATAATGATGATAGAAAGTGATGTCAGCAATTAAAAATATTTGTGTTGTAAAAAGCAATACATGGTGGTACACTATAAGAAACAGGAGGTGCATACTATGGCAACAAAAACTGCAAATGTAACAGCACGAATTCAACCGAATATAAAAGAGCAGGCAGAGGCAATTCTTGATAGACTTGGAATTCCTGTATCTGTATTTATAGATATGACTTACAGACAGGTTATTATGCGTGATGGAGTACCATTTTCACTTGATATTCCGGATAAACTTGTTACAAGAGATTCTATAACACAAGCTGAATTTGATACGATGATGCAGACCGGGCTTGAACAGGCAAAAAAGAACGATTCTGTATCTGTTGATGAGGCTTTTAATCAATTAAAGTCGGAGATATAATGCATGAATGAATATGAGGTAAGGGTAACAAGGCAGGCATTAGAGCAGATGAAAGAGATAGTGCATTATATTTCAAATGATCTAATGGCACCGGATGCAGCAGATAATCTGCTTGACAAGATGAAAGCAGAGATTACTAAGTTGTCGAGTTTTCCGAAAAACCATGCCTTGATTGATGAAGAGCCATGGAGGACTGAGGGAGTACGCAAGATTGTTGTTAAAAACTTCCTGATTTATTATTGGGTTGATGATGAAAATAACAGAGTTCAGGTAACAGCAGTTATTTATAGCAGGAGAGACCAGATCAGGCAGCTAAGTAATATGGAGATGGAGTAGTGGCTTAATCCATAAGGATTACTATAAAAGTATATAGTTGCAAATATATAAAACTGAATACACGCAATGAAAGAAGCAGATATGTGGAAATATTCCATGTGTCTGCTTTTTCATGCAGTTATATGTCCCACACCGCAGGTGTGTACCAGCAGGGTATTAGGGGCAGCCGCCACTAACGAGATGGGTTTTCGTAACACGAAAACCGTATCTCGCCTACCATGTTACAGGAATTTCAGAAGATAAAATTTTTCTTCACCAAAAAAGACTGATGGCGTATATGAAGGCATTGCAGAAACTGGAACAAATGCATGTTACCTATATGGGCTGGAAATATGTCTACTAATATGGTATGATTTAAAAATCGAAACTGATTGACAAAATTATAACGAAAAAGGAGCGCTTAAAATGAGACAGACCCAGAAACCTCGAATTGTAAATCTTTTGATGCTTACGGTTGCCGGAATGATAAACGCTTTTGGCATTACACTTTTTATGACACCGGTAAAATTGTATGACAGTGGTATCTCAGGAACATCTATGTTACTCGAACAGATAACACCCTCGTGCTTATCATTGTCATTATTCTTGCTGATTCTGAATATTCCATTATTTCTTGTTGGATTAAAGAAGCAGGGTGGACTTTTTACATTTTATGCAATCTACACAGTTGGAATCTATTCTTTGTTTGCATGGCTGATAACAAATATATTTCCAATTGATGTCAGTATTGCTTCGCCGCTTGCGGGAACAGATTTACTGCTATGTGCGCTGTTTGGAGGTGTGATCTCCGGAATTGGAAGTGGTCTTGCGATTCGCTATGGCGGTGCGATGGACGGTATCGAAGTAATGGCAGTTATTTTTGCAAAACGTGCAGGTGTTACGGTAGGAACATTTGTTATGGTATATAATATTATTTTATATGTCATTTGTGGCTGTGTGCTTGAGAGCTGGGTACTTCCATTGTATTCTATCGTTGCTTATTCTGCTGCATTGAAGACAGTTGACTTTATAGTGGAAGGTATTGACAGGGCAAAATGTGCGGTAATCGTGACAGAGTGGCCGCATGAGATTTGCAAAGCATTGACAGAAACATTTGGAAACGGTATTACGCGTGTCAGCGCCAAAGGCGGATACTCCAATCGCGATAAAGCAATGTTGTACTTTGTGGTGAACAGATATCAGGTGATTCGAATGAAAGATATTGTTCATGACATTGATCCAACAGCGTTTATTATTATTAGTGAGGTGGCTGACATCTTTTCTAGTAATAATAACGAATAATGTTGAAAAATACTATTTCTGATTGTTATTTTTAATAATATATGTTATATTATATTTCGGTTTTTAAATCGGCAAATTAGGAGGAAAAAGTAATGACTTTAAGAGAAAAGTATGGTGAATGGGGTATTATTCTTGGAGCAACAGAAGGTGTTGGAAAGGCATTTGCAGAGAAGATAGCATCCGAGGGAATGAGTGTTGTTTTGGTAGGTCGAAGAGAAGAGAAACTTCAGGAACTTGGAAAGAACATCAGTGAAACATATGGTGTAGATCATATGGTTATCCGTGCTGATTTTGCGCAGTCTGACTGCACAGACAAGATTTTTGAGGCGACAAAAGATCTTGACATGGGATTTATGAGCTATGTTGCTTGTTTCCATACATTTGGAAAACTGCAGGACACTCCATGGGAGAAGCATGAGCAGATGATTAATGTTAATGTTATGACATTCTTGAAATGTTTCTATCATTATATGGGAATCTTTGCAAAGCAGGATCGTGGAGCTGTAATCAATGTATCTTCTTTGACAGCAATCAGCAGTTCACCATATAACGCACAGTATGGAGCAGGCAAGTCTTATATTAAGAAACTGACAGAGGCTGTGGCAGCAGAGTGTGAGAGCACCAATGTAGACGTCGAAGTTATTACATTGGGAACAACAATCACTCCAAGTCTGTTAAGCAATCTTCCGGGAGGACCGGCAGGAGAAGCTGTTATGAAAGCAGCTATGACACCGGAAGCTTGTGTAGAGGAAGCGTTTGACAATCTTGGAAAATCTCTTTCTGTTATTGCAGGTGAGCACAACAAAGCGAATGTTCATAATTGGCAAGCGAATAAAACAGATGATGAATATATCCGTTATATGGGTTCCTTCTATTCTAACAACTAAAATCTTAGAAAATAGTAGATATAAAAAAGAAATGAAAGTGATAGCTGTTGATGTAAAATTATTGACAGCTATCACTTTTGCAATCTTTTTTGGATTGTTTTGTCTGTTATCGGTCAGGCTTGACAAAAATGATTCAACCTTATATAGTCGTTCTAAATAGAACGTTAAAAGGAGGGGCAGATATGTTTTTCTGGGATCAGCATAAGACAATTACAAGTTGTTATGAGATGAAGAACACTTTTATTGATTGCCGGTGTTGACATTTACAAAAAACTATTTGTCCTACCATAAATTAATAGAAGTTTAATAAAAATGTAGAAATATAATGGGAATAAAGGCTCTTTTTCGGTAATATTCTGAAAAGAGTCTTTTTTTCTAAAAAAATATAATACCTATTTATATGGTAGGCTTATAAGGCATATAATCCGATTCATGAACTGAAAGGAGAATCGAGAAGATGAAAAAGAATTTATTCAAAAAGTTAGTAACAGGAGTTTTAGCTACATCTTTAGGAGTAGTTGCTTTAACAGGATGCGGAGCTAAAGAGACATCCGATAAAGGAAATCAGGCTTATCGAACATTAGATGAAATCAAAGAAAGTGGTGAGATTAATATTGGAGTTTTCTCTGATAAAAATCCATTTGGTTATGTAGATGATAATGGGGATTATCAGGGTTATGATGTGTATTTTGCAGAACGTCTTGGAAAAGATCTTGGTGTGAAGATCAATTACGTGTCTACAGAAGCGGCAAATCGTGTTGAGTATTTAGAGACAGGGAAGGTGGATGTCGTTCTTGCTAATTTCACTGTTACAGATGAACGTGCTGAAAAAGTAGACTTTGCACTTCCATATATGAATGTAGCACTCGGTGTAGTATCTCATGAGAATCATGTGATCATAAGTCTGGATCAGATTGGAGCAGATGACCAGGTAATTGTAATTTCAGGAACTACAGCAGAGACTTATTTGGAACAGAATGAACCGGACATTAAACTTCAGAAATTTGATACTTATGCAGCAGCAAAGACAGCATTTGAGAATGGAACAGGTGTTGCATGGGCGAACGATAACACAGAGGTTATTGCTTATGCGAAAGAGAATCCGGGATATGTAGTCGGAATTTCATCTCTTGGAGATCAGCAGAGTATTGCACCGGCTGTAACAAAAGGTAACAGCACATTACTTGACTGGATCAATGCTGAAATTGAGAGCCTTGGAGAAGAAAACTTCTTCCATGCAGATTATGAGGCAACACTGCTTGATACTTATGGTGCAGATTACGAAGATACATTAGTGATCGAAAGCGGTGCAACAAAATAACATGGATTTTGATGTAATAGTTGAGTATATGCCAATGTATGTCAAGGCATTTTTCCTGACAGTTAAAATAGGATGGATAGGAATTGTTTTATCACTGTTGATAGGAATTGTTGCAGCATTTATTTTGCATTTTAAAATTCCGGTTTTAGCACAGGCGGTTAAAGTGTATGTGGAAATCTTTCGAAACACACCACTTTTAGTCCAGCTATTCTTTATCTATTTTGGACTTCCAAAGGTTGGATTGTCTATATCCGCGGAAGTATGCGGAGCTGTGGGATTAGGGCTTTTAGGTGGAAGCTACATGGCAGAGAGTTTTCGAAGCGGGCTTGAGGCAGTGCCGGTGCTGCAAATGGAATCAGCACTGGCATTGGGGATGAACCGTTTGCAGATGTTTCGGTCGGTGATTCTTCCACAGGCATTTTCTATCAGTGTACCGGCGATTGTTGCAAATATCATTTTCTTATTAAAAGAAACCAGTGTGTTTTCAGCAATCAGCCTGATGGATCTGATGTTTACTGCAAAGGATCTAATCGGACAATATTATAATACGACAGAGTGTCTGGTTATGCTTGTTGGATTTTATATCATTATGCTGTTACCGGTTTCTGTTCTTGGAACCCTGGTTGAGCACAAAGCAAGATATCGTATGTTTGGAGATTGATAAGATGGGATTTGAGATTTTATTAAAAGGAAATAATATGATCCGGCTTTTGCAGGGAGTCTGGGTAGCACTTCGAATCAGCCTGATATCAGTTGTTCTCAGTATGGCATTCGGAATTTTACTAGGAATGATCATGACATCAAAAAACAGGATCATTCAGGCAGTTACCAGAGTTTATCTGGAGATCGTGCGTATCATGCCACAGCTGGTATTGTTATTCATTGTATATTTTGGAGCTACCAAGGCAATGGGAATCAATATGGACGCAGAAACCGCATCAATCATTGTATTTGTATTCTGGGGAACCGCAGAGATGGCAGATTTAGTCAGAGGATCTCTGCTTAGCGTTCCGAAGATTCAGTATGAGAGTAGCGAAGCGCTGGGGCTGGACCAGAGACAGACTTATCAATATGTGATCATTCCACAGATTATTCGACGGATGATTCCGCTTTCAATCAACTTGATCACTAGAATGATCAAGACAACAAGTCTTGTTATGATGATTGGAATCGTGGAGGTGCTCAAAGTAGGACAGCAGATTATAGAAGCAAACCGTAAGACTGCTCCAAATGCAGCATTTGCAATATTTGCAACGGTTTTTCTCCTGTATTTTATTGCTTGCTGGCCGATCAGCTGCCTTTCAAAATATCTTGAAAAACGATGGGAGAACTGATATGGATGAAATATTACACATCAAAAATCTAAGTAAATGCTATGGAGATACAAAAGTGTTGAAAAACATAAATATTTCTGTGAAAAAAGGAGAAGTGGTTGTAATTATCGGTCCTTCTGGATGTGGAAAAAGTACGCTGCTTCGCTGCCTGAATGGATTAGAAGAAATCCAGGAAGGAGAAGTTCTGCTGGACGATCAGGTTGTAAACCCAAATAAGAAAAATCTGAGTAAAAACCGAGAAAAAATCGGAATGGTATTCCAGAGTTATGATTTGTTCCCACATTTGACTATTTTGCAGAATGTGACGCTTGCTCCAATAAAAGTAAAAAAGAGAAATCGCAGAGAAGTAGAAAAAGAAGCTCTTGAATTGCTGGAACGTGTGGGGCTGCGCTCTAAAAAAGATGATTATCCGAGACAGCTTTCTGGTGGACAGAAACAAAGAGTGGCAATCGTACGTGCCCTGATCATGCATCCGGAAGTATTACTTTTAGATGAGATTACGGCAGCATTGGACCCAGAGATGGTTAGAGAAGTACTTGACGTTGTTCTAGATCTGGCGAAAGAAGGAAGAACTATGGTCATCGTTACACATGAGATGCAGTTTGCAAAAGCAGTAGCGGATCGCGTTACTTTCCTGGAAGGTGGAAAGATTGTAGAAGAAGGAGATCCAAAGAAACTTTTTGAAAAACCTGAAACAGATCGCCTTCAGAGATTTTTACAGACATTTACATATGAAAAAGCTGTGAAATGAAAACTATTATAAAATAAGTCTAGCTTTTTTAAATAGAATGTGATAATATAGTGACGTTTGATAGAGGCGCGGTGATATGAGTACCCGCTGACGAGAGTCTTGGGAAGACTGTCAGTGAGAGAAAGGAGAAGCCGCCGAAGGAATGATATTCCCAGATATGATTCCTGGGCCGGATGTAGAAGATACGCCGGACTGTCACAGGTGTGGAGAGCTATCGATGACGCTAGAATTATTATGCCATGGGTGACTCACCAACAGAGAGTGCCTATGGCATTTTTTGCGTTTAGAGAATCCCAGGCAAAACCCACTATGCTTACACACAAACTTAACAAACATAAGTTTACAGGAAAGGAAAAAAGGAAATGAGAAACAAAAGAAAAATGGGGTATGTGTTTCTGATGTCTCTGCTCATTCTGTGCTGTAGTTCAACAACAGTATTTGCCGCAGATACATCTGCCGAGTATGTACCTCAGCTCTATGCAACAATCTGGTCTCTGGTGCCACCGGTCGTTGCAATCGTACTGGCACTTATTACAAAGGAAGTTTACAGCTCCTTATTCGTTGGAATTTTGATCGGAGGTGCATTTTGGTCAGGATTTAAACCGGAAGCTACAATTTTACATGTATTTCAGGATGGAGTAGTGGGAGTACTTACAGATTCTTACAATATGGGTATTCTAGTATTTCTGGTAATTCTTGGTGTTATGGTATGTATGATGAATAAAGCCGGTGGTTCTGCAGCATTCGGACGCTGGGCGAAAGAGCATATCAAGACAAGAGCGGGTGCACAGCTTGCAACAATCGCACTTGGAGTGCTGATTTTTATTGATGATTATTTTAACTGCCTTACAGTTGGGAGCGTTATGCGTCCGGTAACAGACAGTCACAATGTATCCCGTGCGAAACTCGCATATCTGATCGATGCTACAGCAGCGCCAATCTGCATTATTGCACCGATTTCTTCCTGGGCAGCAGCAGTAACAGGATTTGTGAAAGGGGAGGATGGATTTTCAATTTTTATTCGTGCAATCCCATATAACTATTATGCAATTCTTACAATTATAATGATGGTAACACTGGTTCTTGCAAAAGAAGATTATGGCCCGATGAAGGCGCATGAGAAAAATGCGATTGAAGGAGATCTTTTTACAACAGGAGACAGACCATTTGAAAATGCAACAGAAAATGCTATTTACAATAAGGGGAAGGTAATTGATCTTGTGTTCCCAATCTTGTCACTTATTGTATGCTGTGTAATAGGAATGATCTACTCCGGTGGTTTCTTCTCAGGAACAGGCTTTGTAGAGGCTTTTTCCGGAAGTGATGCATCTGTTGGACTGATGCTTGGAAGTTTCTTCGCAATGGTAATTACAATCGTTTTTTATGCAGTAAGAAAAGTTCTTCGTTTTTCGGATTCTATGGCTTGTATTCCGGAAGGATTTAAGGCAATGGTTCCGGCTATCCTGATTCTTACATTTGCATGGACACTGAAAGCGATGACGGACAGCCTTGGAGCAGCTCCGTTCGTGGCTTCTGTAATGAATTCAGCAGCAGGCGGACTGATGAACCTTCTTCCGGCAATCATCTTCCTTGTAGGATGCTTTCTTGCATTTGCAACAGGTACTTCCTGGGGAACATTCGGAATTCTGATTCCAATCGTAGTTGCAGTATTCCAGGGTACGAATGAGACAATGATGATCATCTCTATCTCAGCTTGTATGGCCGGAGCAGTTTGCGGAGATCATTGTTCACCTATTTCAGATACAACAATCATGGCATCTGCAGGAGCGCAGTGTAATCATGTAAATCATGTATCCACGCAGCTTCCATATGCAATGACTGTAGCAGCAGTTTCCTGCGTTACATACATGATTGCTGGTATTGTGCAGAATGCAATCATCTGTCTTGTGATCGGAATTGCTCTTCAGATCGGAGTACTTCTTGCAATTAAAGCAATCACAAAAGATCACACAGGTAGGGTGAAAACAACAAACTAAAAACCAGAAAGAAAGCGAGGAGTTGATCCTCGTTTTCTTTTTACAGAAATGTAGTAAAAAAGGACGAAATGAAAAGCTTGTTAAGCGGTTCATTTCGCCCCTGTTTGTTTTATGAAATCTTATTTATCCAGATCTTTTCCTGTCAGCATCTTATATGCCTGAAGGTATTTCTCAATCGTCTTATCTACAATTTCCTGTGGAAGTGTCCAGTCGTTGTCCGGATTTGCTTTCAGCCAGTCACGGGCAAACTGTTTGTCAAAAGATGGCTGTCCATGTCCGGCTTCATAACCGTCAGCAGGCCAGAAACGGGAACTGTCAGGAGTGAGCATCTCATCTCCAATTACCATATTTCCATTTTCATCAAGTCCGAACTCAAATTTTGTATCTGCAATAATGATACCTTTGCTCAGAGCATATTCGGCACATTTCTTATAGAGAGCAATTGTGTTGTCGCGAAGTTTCTCAGCGAGTTCACGTCCTCTTCCAGGATAATATTTTTCAAGGTGATCAACGCTCTGCTCGAATGAAATGTTCTCATCGTGATCTCCGATTTCAGCCTTTGTGGAAGGTGTATAGATTGGTTCAGGAAGTTTGTCAGATTCCTTTAATCCTTCCGGAAGTGTGATTCCACAAACAGTTCCGTTTTCTTTATAGCTTTCCCAGCCACTTCCAGTGATATAACCACGAACGATACACTCGATTGGAAGCATTTCGAGTTTCTTACACATCATAGATTTTCCATCATATTTCTCCTGCTGGAAGAACTCCGGCATATCTTTCACATCAACAGAGAGCATGTGGTTAGGAAGAATGTCTTCTGTCAGATCAAACCAGAATTTGGACATCTGAGTCAGGACAGTTCCTTTCTTTGTAACTTCATTGTTGAGAATCACGTCAAAGCAGCTGATGCGGTCTGTAGCAACCATGATTAAGCTGTCTCCATTATCATAAATTTCACGAACTTTACCTTCTTTGATTGGTTTTAATTCCTGCATTTTTTCACCTCATAGAATTTTCTTAGAATTTACAACGTAACCGTACACTTTTTAGGGGAAACTGTCAAGCGGGGGGAAAACGTGTCCGGAGAGGTGTGAAAAATCTTTGAAGAAAGAAAATTGTGGATAATTGTGTTTTTTGCATAAAAATAGCAGGAAAATAAAAACTTGGATTGTTTAATACGTTGAGTGAAAAGTGAAAAAAATAGAATGTTTTTGAGGTATCATAAACAAATCAGATATTATTTAATAAGAAATTATTATAGTAGAAAAAGCAATCACACAGAAGTTGGAAGAGAATAGTAAAAAAGAAATATTGACATCTATGACATATTGTAATTAAATTAAATTAGTGTGTGTCTATTTATATATAGAAGAAACGAGGGAATAGAATGATGCAGAATCATAATCAACAGAAAAAAATTGCGCTGATCAATGACTTTACAGGTTTTGGCAGATGCTCAATTGCGGTACAGATGCCGATTATTTCAATGCTGAAAGTTCAGTGTTGTGCAGTGCCTACCTCGATTTTTTCAAATCATACTGCATATGAGGATTATTATTTTACAGATTATACATCAAATATGGAAGCATATATTGAACAATGGAAGAATCTGGATCTGAAGTTTGAAGGAATTTGTAGCGGTTTTTTGGGGTCAGCAGAACAGATTCGGATCGTCAGTGAGTTTATCCAGTATTTTAGAGACGAGAATACAGTGGCTGTGATCGACCCGGTGATGGGAGATAACGGTGAGGCATATTCGACCTATACGGAAGAAATGTGCAGACAGATGATTCGATTGGTCCGTTATGCGGATGTAGTTGTTCCCAATGTGACAGAGGCATGTATCCTGACAGGAACGCCGTATAAGGAACGGTGGACAACGAGAGAGCTGGCAAAGATGGCAGAACAGATTGTGCAGACCGGACCGGAAAAAGTTGTGATTACAGGAATTCCACAGAAGACGTATGTATCCAACTTGTGTTTCGAAAAAGGTAAAGGGTACGAGATGATCCGCACACATAAAGTAGGACATTCCAGATGTGGCACAGGAGATATTTTCTCAGCAATTATTGCAGCAGATGCGGTCAATGGAGTGGAATTTACAAAATCTGTTCGAAAGGCATCCGCATTTATAAAGAAGTGCATACAAAAGTCTATTGAAATGGAAATTCCGTTGACAGATGGAGTCTGTTTTGAAGAATTGATGGGACTATTGAAATAAAAGAAAATTAAGGAGTAAACAAAAATGAATTTAGAAGAATGCTATGAGGCAATGGAAAGCAACTATGATGATGTGATGAGAAGGCTTGGAAGTGAAACACTGGTCCGTAAATTTGTATTGAAGTTTTTGGATGATACAAGTTTCCAGGGATTAAAAGAAGGACTTGAAAATCAGGATGCAGAACTCGCATTCCGAAGTGCACATACATTGAAAGGCGTGTGCATGAATCTTGGATTTACAAAGTTATTCGAGGTCAGCTCAGCATTAACAGAAGAGCTTCGAGACAGAGAAATCAAAGAAAACACTACAGAGATGTTTGAAGAAGTAGAACGAGAATATACCCGAACAATAGAAGCAATTAAAGGATTATGTTAAGAAGAAGACAATTGAAAAAATATAAATTTTTTCTGCCAGTAGAAATTTATCTGCTGGCAGTTTTTATAGTTGCACCACTTGCAGCGTATACTCCTTCAGCAAGGCCTGTATCAACGGAAACAACAGGTTTTTTATATGTTTTCATGATAAATTCCTTCAATGCTCTCGTGTATTACATACTATCTAACCACATTATGGAAAAATGTATAGAAATCAAGAAAAAACCTTATAAAGTGAATGACAATTCACCCAAGCAGGGTGTAGAATAGTAAAATAATGGCTGAATAGTGATTGGAAAAGGAGAGAAGGCATGCTTCAGATACAACATATTTGCAAGGAATATCGAACAGGTAATCTGATACAGAAAGCATTGGATGATGTCAGTCTGAATCTCAGAGATAATGAATTTGTTGCTATTCTGGGACCGAGCGGTTCGGGAAAGACAACGCTTCTGAATATCATTGGCGGTTTGGATCGGTATGACAGCGGAGACCTGATCATCAATGGAATATCAACGAAGAAATATAAAGACAGAGACTGGGATTCTTATCGTAATCACACGATTGGATTTGTTTTCCAGAGTTATAATCTGATTCCGCATCAGACTGTTCTAGCAAATGTTGAACTGGCACTTACGATTTCGGGGATTGGCAAGTCCGAGAGAAGGAAACGTGCGACAGAAGCACTTGAAAAGGTTGGACTAGGTGCGCAGCTTCACAAGCGCCCAAGTCAGATGTCCGGAGGACAGATGCAGCGTGTTGCGATTGCCCGGGCATTAGTGAATGATCCGGATATCCTGCTTGCAGATGAACCGACAGGTGCACTGGACAGTGATACAAGTGTGCAGGTCATGGATCTTCTTCAGGAAGTAGCGAAAGACCGACTGGTGGTTATGGTTACACATAATCCGGAGCTTGCAGAGCAGTATGCGACAAGAATTGTTACATTAAAAGATGGTGTGATCCGTTCAGATACAGATCCGTTTGAAGTAGATGAAACGGTGATGGGAGTGGCAGAACACAGGAATATGGGGAAATCCTCGATGTCATTTCTGACAGCATTAGCTTTGAGTTTTAACAATCTGAAGACAAAGAAGGCACGAACGCTTTTGACTTCATTTGCAGGCTCAATCGGAATTATCGGAATTGCATTAATTCTGTCTCTATCTACAGGTGTGAATCAATATATTCAGAACGTAGAGGAAGAGACGCTTTCAGAATATCCGCTGCAGATACAAAGTACAGGCTTTGATCTGACATCAATGATGGTTGGGATGGACAGTGCTTCTGCGGATGATAAAAAAACAGACAAAGAGAAGTCAGATACAAAGAAAAAGTCAAAGGATCAGGTTAAAGTAATTCAGATGGTGACGAATATGTTTTCCACAATGGATTCAAATGACCTTGGTGCTTTGAAGAAGTATCTTGATACTGGTAAGAGTGGAGTGGAACAATATACGAATGCTATAGAATATAAGTACAGCATTTCTCCGCAGATTTATAAAGAAAATAAAGACAGTATCCGTCAGGTGAATCCAGATCAATCCTTTTCAGCTATGGGATTGGGTTCTTCTATAAGTACGAATAGCATGATGTCATCTATGATGAGTACAGATGTTTTTTATGAGATGCCGGAGAGCAGTAAACTTTATGAAAATCAGTATGAAGTGGAAAAGGGTCATTGGCCAGAAAAATATAATGAATGTGTTGTGGTTCTGACTTCGAATGGCGGAATGAGTGATTTTATGCTTTATACATTGGGACTTCGTGATCCGTTGGAGCTTGATGAGATGATCCAGTCCTTTATGAAAGAGGAAAATGTTACTACACCGGATGATCTGGGAACTTATTCTTATGATGATATTATCGGAACAAAGTTCAAGCTTGTGAACAGTTCTGATTATTATGAGTATGACAGTCAGTATCAGGTCTGGAAAGATAAGACGGATAATGAAGATTATATGAAATCACTTGTAGCGAATGGGGAAGATCTTACCGTGGTTGGTATTGTGAAACCAGCTGAAGATGCGAAAGCCTCCTCTCTGAGTCCGGGAATTGCATATCCGACATCATTGACGAAACATGTGGCAGAACAGGCAGCAAAAAGTGAGATTGTGAAACAGCAGCTGGCAAATCCGGATGTTAACGTATTTACAAATAAAAAATTCGGAGAGAAAGACAGTGAAAATGAATTCTCCATGGATTCTTTATTTACGGTTGACGAAGCAGCACTGCAGAAAGCATTTGGATTTGACGCAAGTGCGATGAACAATTTAGGAAATTCTCTGGATTTTGGGAATTCGTTAAATCTCAGTGAGTCTATGAATTTGTCAAAAGCATTTCAGACAGGAAGTAATACGCTGGATCTGTCGGGACTTGTGAATCTAGATTCTCTGAACTTAGATCTTTCCGGAATGCCGCAGATGAATCTGGGAGAGATCGTTTCGAATCTGGATCTGAAGGTATCACCGGATGGTATGAAACAGATGGCTTGTGGACTGCTGACGGGATATCAGAAGTATGCAAAGACACATCCAGAGGCAGATTATTCAGGTCTTGGAGAGGATTTTACAGCATTTCTTAAGACAGATGCAGCAAAAAAGATTATTTCTGATAATATAAAAGATATCATAAAATCAAGCGGAACTGTGACGATTACAACTGAGAAAATACAGGAATTGATTAAAAATATTATGGCCGGATACGAACAGTATATTACGGAAAAAGGATACACAGATCCGGATCAATTCGATGAATATTTGATGGAATATCTTCAGACAGATGAAGCAAAGAAAATAATTTCAGATTGGATGGCAGAAGTTATGCCGGAAGATCCGGAGATTGAGATAACACCGGAACAGCTTGAGAAATTATCAGATGATCTTGTGAAAGGTTATTTGACATATGCTTCTGAGAATGGTCTTCCGGATCCGTCTAAGATGGGAGAACATTTCATGGCTTATCTGCAAACAGATGATGGAAAGAAGCAGTTTCAGGAAGGTCTGTCAGCAATGATCGATATGGATCAGTTGGAGAGCCAGGTGTCAAAAATCATCGGAAATTATATGAACCAGGCAATGGGGATTCTGGGAGACTCCATTGGTCAGGCACTTGAGACACAGATCTCCTCTGCAATGACACAGATTATCGGTCAGATGACAACAGGGCTTGAATCTGCAATGAAACAGATGATGACCAACGTAGGAACGCAGCTTCAGAACACCCTCGGAAATGCAATGCAGATTGATCCGACAGCATTTGCAGACGCATTTCAGATGAATATGACGGAAGATGATTTGGCGGAGCTTATGATGTCAATGAGTGGGAAAGGCTTGGCTTCTTATGATAGTAATCTGCAGAAACTGGGATATGTAGATTTTGCAGTCCCGTCTGCTATTAACATTTATCCAAAGGATTTTGAAGGAAAGGAACAAGTAGTAAAGGTTCTGGACGATTATAATAGCAGGATGGAGGCAGAAGGGAAGGATGAGCAGGTCATTACTTATACCGATGTGGTTGGAACTTTAATGTCCTCTGTCACAACAATCGTAGATACGATCAGTTATGTGTTGATTGCATTTGTAGCGATTTCTCTTGTGGTATCTTCCATTATGATTGGTGTTATTACCTACATCAGTGTGCTTGAGCGGAAAAAGGAAATTGGAATATTAAGAGCAATCGGTGCGTCAAAGCGAAATGTATCACAGGTGTTTAATGCAGAAACGTTTATTATCGGACTTTGTGCAGGAGTGATCGGAATCGGACTAACATTGTTACTTCTGATTCCTGGGAATGCGATTATTCACAATGTGGCAGATAATGCGAAGGTAAATGCAGTTCTGCCGATTGTTCCGGCAATCATACTGATTTTATTAAGTGTTGTCCTTACATTACTTGGTGGATTGATCCCATCCAAGAAAGCAGCAAAGAGTGATCCTGTGACAGCACTTCGTACAGAGTAGGGCACGGGTGAGAAGAATGGAAAATTTAGTTTTTAGTCTGAATGCAACCGTACCAATCTTTTTGATGATGGTACTGGGAATGCTGTTCAAAAAGCTTGGCTGGATGGATGAAGAGTTTGCAGCAAAGATGAATAAATTTGTCTTTCTGATTCCATTGCCGGTATTGTTGTTTGGTGATCTGGCAAAAGTTGATTTTAAAGAAGTGTGGAATATCAGGTTTGTGATTTTCTGCTTTGTAGTAACATTTATCTGCATTACAATTGCTGCGCTGGTATCTTGCATCTGGAAAGACCGTTCCATCCAGGGTGAATTTATTCAGGCTTCGTACCGGAGCAGCGCAGCACTTCTTGGGATTGCATTTATCCAGAATATTTATGGAAATGCAGGGATGGCGCCACTTATGATCATAGGAAGTGTACCACTTTATAATGTGATGGCGGTTATCGTGTTGTCCTTTTTCCATCCGGAACGAAAGGCAATTGATAAAGCTGTATGGATGAAAACGTTAAAGGGGATCGTGACCAATCCAATCATCATTGGAATCGTGGCTGGTCTGATCTGGTCAGCCTGCAAGATTCCAATGCCGGCAATTCTTAATAAAACGGTGACAAGTATTGGAGGAATGTCTACACCAATGGGGCTGATGGCAATGGGAGCTACCTTTGATTTTAGGAAAGCACTTGGAAAGATCAAACCGGCTGTGACAGCAACAATTATGAAGTTGATCGTATTTGTGGCAATTTTTCTTCCGATTGCTGTAAAACTGGGATTCCGTCAGGAAGAACTGATTGCAATCCTTGTAATGCTTGGATCCGCAACAACAGTAAGCAGTTTTGTTATGGCAAAGAATATGGGACATGAAGGAGTTTTATCATCAAGTGTAGTGATGCTGACAACATTGTTCAGTGCATTCACGTTGACAGGATGGCTGTATGTGCTGAAAGCGTTTCAGTTGGTATAGGAATAGGAAATTCACATTTTGTTGCGATGGAGGATAAAAATGGCTGTTGGTCGCACATAGTACGAACAATAACAAAAAATGTTGAAAAATGGGGGTGTTGTGGGAAAAAGTTCTTGCAACGTCCCTTGTTTTATGCTATACTACGAACGTTGCTAAAAAACACGTATGTGGATTCCTTCCAAGGTGCCTAAGTCGAGACAGGAGTTTCGTCCGGTTGCGAAGGAGAGTAAAACATACGGAAGAAAAAAACCAAATGGAGGAGAATAACATGAGCGTTATTTCAATGAAGCAGTTATTGGAAGCAGGTGTTCATTTTGGACATCAGACAAGAAGATGGAACCCTAAGATGGCTCCATACATCTACACAGAGAGAAATGGTATCTACATCATCGACCTGCAGAAATCTGTAGGAATGGTTGACGATGCATATAAGGCTGTTTCTGACATCGCTGCAGAAGGCGGTACAGTTCTTTTCGTAGGAACAAAGAAACAGGCACAGGATGCAATCAAAGCTGAGGCTGAGCGTTGCGGAATGTATTATGTAAACGAGAGATGGCTTGGAGGAATGCTTACAAACTTCAAGACAATCCAGAGCCGTATCAAACGTCTGAAAGACATCGAGAGAATGGCAGAAGATGGAACATTCGAAGTACTTCCGAAGAAAGAAGTTATCGAACTGAAAAAAGAGTGGACAAAGCTTGAGAAGAACCTTGGCGGAATCAAAGACATGAAGAAACTGCCAGACGCTATCTTCATCGTAGATCCTAAGAAAGAAAGAATCTGTGTACAGGAAGCACACACACTCGGAATTCCGCTGATCGGTATCTGTGATACAAACTGTGATCCAGAAGAACTGGATTACGTAATCCCAGGTAATGATGATGCAATCAGAGCTGTAAAACTGATCGTTTCTAAGATGGCAGACGCTGTTATCGAAGCAAACCAGGGTGCAGCTGAGGATGAGTATTACGAGGAGGCTGCAGAAGCAGCTGAAGCTGAAGAGGCTGTAGAAGAGTAATATCAGTTCTTGATATGAAAGAAAATGCTTCAGCCTGATTATCAGGTTGAAGCATTTTACTTTATAGAAATAGTTCTATAGAGAAAAGCATATGTTACTGCTTACAGTGACACACACATTATGAATAATGGAGGAAAATTATCATGGCAATCACAGCAGGAATGGTAAAAGAGTTAAGAGAAATGACAGGCGCTGGAATGATGGACTGTAAAAAAGCGCTTGCTGAGACAAACGGAGATATGGACGCAGCTGTAGAGTTCCTTAGAAAGAACGGACAGGCTAAAGCTGAGAAAAAAGCTGGAAGAATCGCTGCAGAAGGTATCGTTAAGACAGTTGTTAAAGATGACAAAGTTGCTGCAATCGTAGAAGTAAACTCTGAGACAGACTTCGTTGCAAAGAACGACGAGTTCCAGGGATTCGTAGAAGCAGTTGCTAACCAGGTAGTAGATTCAGAAGCAGCTGATCTTGATGCATTTATGGCAGAGGCTTGGGAAGCTGATACAACAAAGACTGTAAAAGATGCTCTCGTAGAGAAGATCGCAGTTATCGGAGAGAACCTGAACATCAGAAGATTCGAGAAAGTTGCAGCAGACAACGGAGTGGTTGTTCCTTACATCCACGGTGGCGGACGTATCGGTGTTCTTGTTGTTGCTGATACAGATGTTGTTAACGATGAGATCAAAGCAGCACTGAAGAACGTAGCTATGCAGGTAGCAGCTATGTCTCCGAAGTACGTATCCCGTGAGGAAGTATCTCAGGATTACCTTGATCACGAGAAAGAGATCCTTCTTGCTCAGGCTAAGAAAGAGAACCCGGAGAAACCGGAAAACATCATCGAGAAGATGATCATCGGACGTCTGAATAAAGAGCTCAAAGAGATCTGTCTGCTTGATCAGGTATACGTTCAGGACAGCGACCTTACAGTAGGAAAATACGTTGATAAGGTAGCAAAAGAGAACGGTGCAAACGTTAAAGTTACAAAATTCGTTCGTTTCGAGACTGGTGAAGGAATCGAAAGAAAGTTGACGACTTCGCAGCAGAAGTTGCAGCTCAGGCTGGAATGTAATCGTTTAGCACAAGCACGGCGTATATAAAAAAGAAATCTCGACACAAGTTAACATTTAGTGTAATTCGAGGAGTTTCTTTTTTATATGCATCGTGCGACGCACGTATAGCGAGATGAAGCGAAGCGGAATCGAGCTAAACGTGCTTGTGCGGATGTCTTGATGCACCTACAGTGCACAAAAAACAGAACAAACATTCGACTTAGCTATGTACTTTTTTTCTACTGAATGATATACTATACAAGTAACAACACTAAGAAAATAATTACTATTTTTAAAATATCAATGCTAAATTAGATCGGTTCAGTTATATGGCGAGCTTAAGGGATTCTTCTCTGATAACGTAGTGGAATATTGTCATTAGCGAAATTATAATAAGTAAATGTAAACAATAGAAGTTAAAATGATATGTTTTATAAGTAGATAAAATAAGAGGATAAATAAATGAATCAAGAACATGAAATTGTTTTATATCAAGTGGAAGATACTAATATTTATGTGAATGTAATGTTTAAGGAAGATACTTTTTGGATGACACAAAAAGCAATGGCAGATTTATTTGAATGTACAACAGATAATATTTCCTTGCATTTAAAAAATATTTATAAGGAAGAAGAATTAGATGAAAATCGAACTACCGAGTTTTTCTCGGTAGTTCAAAATGAGGGACAACGTAACGTTAAAAGAAAAGTAAAATGTTATAATTTGGATGCAATTATAGCTGTTGGATATCGAGTAAATTCTAAGAAAGCTACACGCTTTCGGCAGTGGTCTACTAAAACATTAAAAGAATATATTACAAAAGGGTTTGTGTTGAATGATGATATGCTTAAAAATGGCAGACCTTTTGGAAAAGACTATTTTGATGAATTACTTGAACGCATTCGTGAAATCAGAGCCAGTGAACGCAGAGCCTATCAGAAAATTACGGATGTATTTGAACAGTGCAGTTATGATTATGATAAAAATAGTGAGATAACAAAAGCATTTTATGCATTTGTCCAAAATAAGCTTCACTTTGCTGTTACCGGAAAGACTGCGGCAGAATTGATATATGAACGTGCTGATTCGGAAAAACCAGCAATGGGTTTGACTACATGGAAAGATTCTCCGGATGGGAAAATTTTAAAACGAGATATTGGAATAGCAAAAAATTATTTGAATGAAAAAGAATTATCGCGATTGAATAGACTTGTGACAATGTTTATTGATTATGCAGAATTAATGGCTGAAGATGAGATATTAATGAGCATGCAAGACTGGGTTGATCAAACAAATCAGTTTTTATTGAATAATAGGCGAAAGGTATTGAATGGAAAAGGGAAAATTTCTCGTGATGTAGCTATGCAAAAAGCTGAGAAGGAATATGAAGTATTTAGAGTTAAACAGGATAGAGAATATGTTTCTGAATTTGATCGGGAAGTAGAGAAATATCTTAAAGGTTAGGAAAAAAGAATGTTGTCCAGAAGTAGAAAATATAAAGGAGAGAATCTATAATGGATCATTTTGAATTAGTATCACAATATAGCTCGACTGGTGATCAGCCACAGGCAATCAAAGAACTGGTCGAAGGATTTAAAGAAGGAAACCAGTGTCAGACGTTGCTTGGCGTTACTGGATCTGGTAAGACATTTACCATGGCGAATGTCATTCAACAGATGAATAAACCGACATTGATTATTGCACACAATAAAACACTTGCGGCTCAGTTATATGGCGAGTTTAAAGAATTCTTCCCGGAAAACGCAGTCGAATACTTTGTCTCCTAGCATGAGAAGGTTACAAAACAGGTGGTATTTTGTGGTATGTGGGTGGTTGAACATCCAGATGTTGTGGAAGTGGTAGTGGTGGTAGTATAGGTGAAAAGCGGGTGGATGAAGAGGTTTTGTGACTTTTCATCGCCTGCTTTTTTATTATGGAATGTGAAAAATTAGTGTATAGGGGTTGAAGAGTTGGTATAATTAACGGAGAAAGTCAGGTTATAAAGGATATACTTTAGATAATACGGAGGTAACGGATGTCAACATTAGATGAATTAGAATATTATTGTAGAGAAGAAAATGTATATGGAGCATTAATGTTTGTAGGCGGATGGGGATCTGGAAAAACCTATCTAATTGAAAATGTTTTGGCAAAAATACTTGAAAATGAGTATATATTTATTAGAATCTCATTATTTGGAGTTTCCAATATAAATGATATAAATCAAAAAGTGAGAAAAGCTTATTTTCAAGAGATGTTGTTAAATATGGGTGGGAATGTAGAAGAAATGGTGAAAGAACTTCCAGGAGTGTCAGAAGAAGCGGCAGAAAAAATAGGACAGCGTGTAGATAAAGCAACTGGAAAAGTAGAGGAAGTTTCAGGAAAAATTAGAAAAAGTAAATTTGGAAAAATAGTTTCCATTGCAACAGAATTTACGAAAAAAATTCCTAATGTGGAAAAAGTTTTTTCGCTGAATCCAAGTGAATATATTCCTGTTGAAAATGAAATGGCAGGAAAAAAATTGGTTTTGGTTTTTGATGATTTAGAGAGATGTACATTAGATGAAATAGCAGTATTAGGATGTATAAACGAATATTGTGAGAATAAGCAAATAAAAACAATTATAGTTGCGAATGAAGAAAAGATTATAGAAAGGAAAGATATAAAGGAAGAAAAAAAACAAATTCACTATTCAGAAATAAAAGAAAAAATTGTCATTCGAACAATAAAAAATATTCCAGATTTTGAAAAGATATTTGAACAAATTATACAAGAGTATAAATCTGAGAATGAAATGTATAAAAAATTTTTAAAAGAGAATTTAGAAATACTGAAGGATTTGTTTGTAAAAGGCGATATCCAAAATATTAGAAGCATAAAATGTGCAATACAAGATTTTGAAAGAATTTATGTAATATTGAAAGACAAGGGAGTCGAAGAAACAATAAAAATTTATTATCAAACTTTTTTGGCATATACATTAGTGTTAAAGACTGGAAAAATTAATAAACCTACTAAGTATGGAAATTTATTCGAGGACTCTGAAGTGGAAAAAATGTACCCAATTTATTATAACAAAAAATATATGATTGAAGGTGTACGAGAGTGGCTTATACATGGTGAATGGAATGAAGAAAATATCAATATGGATATTGATCGAAGTATAAAAATTAATCAAGCTGAAGAGCCGCAAGAAATTGTAAAAGAAAGCTTATTGCCAGAGATAGAAGACGAAGTGATAAAGGAAGGTTTTCCAATTGTTTTACAAATGGCATATAGTGGAGATCTTTCCATTGAGCAATATATTAATTTAATGAAAAATTTTATATATGCTAGAGAATTAGCATATGATTTGCCTGAATGTATTGATTACGATAAATTAAATAATGGGGTTGAAATATGTTTGAAAAGGATGTGTGAGAGCGATATAGAAGATACGAGAGTAAGGAGTATGATAGTAAATCAAGATAAATTATTGGAGAGTGAACAAAAAATATATACCAAATTAGAAAAGTTCAGAGAAAGTAAAGTGCAAATGTATGCAATGAATAAAAGGAATTTTATGAATGCATTGAGAGAAAAAAACATGAATAAGATTTATAAATGTGAAAATAAAAGATATAACGTATTTGATGAAGAACTTGCAATTGCCGTAGCAGAATGCTTTAATGATTTATCAAATTCTGACAGCTATATTTTTGAACAAATTTTTATGGAAATGTGGGATTTTGAAAGGAAATCTCAAGATTTGATAAAAGAAGATTCAAGAGATGGATTAAGTAGATTAGAAAAGGAACTTGGACAAAGTGTAGAGACTACATTTACAAAGGGATTGTTAATGAAGTCAGCGATAACACGTAAATTTATGACAGATGTGGATACTATTTTAGAAAGTATAAGCTAATAAAAATTTATATACATAGCCGATTGGTTCACCAAGAATCAGTCGGTTTTTCATGCTCATTTTTATACATAGCCAGTCCCGTAAAAAGGATTGGCTATTAAATTTTTCAAGGAAGGAGGCAACCATATGACCAAGTGTAAAGTAATCGCTCTTGCGAATCAGAAGGGAGGAACAGCCAAGACTACTACAACATTAAATCTGGGAATTGGTCTTGCAAAGCAAGGGCGAAAGGTATTGCTGGTGGATGCTGATCCACAGGGAGATCTGACCACAGCATTAGGATGGACTGATGCAGATAATCTTCCAGTTACATTGGCAACACAGATGCAAAAAGTTTTACAAGATGAAGCATTTGCTTATAATGAAGGAATTCTACATCACAAGGAAGGAGTAGACATTATTCCAACCAATATCGAGTTATCTGGCATGGAAATCTCTCTGGTTAATGCAATGAGCAGAGAGCAGACGTTAAAGCTGTATCTGTCAGATTTGAAGAAGGATTATGATTATATCTTAATTGACTGTATGCCAAGTTTAGGAATGTTGACTATCAATGCGTTAGCTGCAGCAGACAGTGTAATTGTTCCGGTACAGGCTCAATATTTGCCATTAAAGGGTATGACACAGCTTATGAAAACAATCGGTAAGGTGCAAAGACAGCTCAACCCAGAATTGAAAATTGATGGAGCTTTGCTAACATTAGCAGATATGAGGACCAGGATTGCCAGAGCAACGGCATATAATCTTAGAGAAACGTATGGAAAGCATATCCGGATTTTCAAGACGGTTATTCCAGTAGCTACCACAGCGGCAGAAAGCAGTGCGGCAGGAAAAAGTATTTATACTTATGACAAAGACGGAACCGTAGCGCAGGCATATGCGGAATTTACGCGAGAGGTGATACAGTGTGGCGAAAAGCAGAGAAATAAACATGAATCTTCCCTCAGCAGATGATTTATTCACAACGCAGGAAGAAAGAGATCAGAAGAATCAGGAATATGTCAAAAATATTTCTATTTATGAGATTACAGATTTTCCCAATCATCCATTTAAAGTGAAAATGGATGACAAGATGCTGGAGACAATTGAGAGTGTACGTGATCATGGTGTATTAGTTCCGGCACTTGTCAGAGAGAAGCCAGTAGGTGGATATGAAATGATTTCTGGACATCGAAGAAAAATGGCAAGTGAACTGGCAGGCAAAGAGACAATGCCATGTATCGTAAGAAATCTTAGCGATGATGAAGCCGTGGTGGTCATGGTTGACAGCAATCTACAACGAGAAGAAATCTTACCATCCGAAAAAGCATTTGCCTACAAGATGAAGTTGGACGCTATGAAAAGACAGGGACAGAGAACAGATTTAACTTCGTCGCCATTGGCTACAAAGTTGAGAGGAAAACGCTCTGATGAATTGCTTGGAGAACAGGTAGGGGAAAGCAAGGATCAAATTAGAAGATATATTCGATTGACAAACCTTATTCCTGAAATCCTTGATATGGTCGATAATAAGAAAATTGCCATGCGTCCAGCCGTTGAATTGTCTTATTTGCCGAAAGAGGAACAGGAGATATTGTACGACACCATGGAGTCGGAGGCTTGTACCCCAAGTCATGTACAGGCAATTAAAATCCGCAAATTTTCAGCAGAGGGCAGGTTGAATGAAGATGTTTTGCTGTCGATTATGTCAGAAGAGAAGCCAAATCAGGTAGAGCAGTGGAAAATCCCGAAGAACCGACTGAAAAAATACTTTCCATCGGGAACTACACAGCAGAAAATGGAAGAAACCATTATCAAAGCACTGGAATTATACCGGAAACGGGAAAAAAGCAGGGAACGATAGGCATTTTGACACCAAGGGAGAAGTCTATCTGTTGGCGGTCAATGAGAAATCAGCCTTTTTCTGTTTTCCCCTCCCCACACCCTACCCCTTTGGTTTACCAGCAGATTACCAGCCGAAAAGACAATAAGGAGCCGGGAACCTCTTCTCTTTCGGCAGGTCAGAGATTCCCACACCCTGCATGACAGCATGGAGTAAACAGCATAAAGCAACAACAGGCGTTCCAGACGGACGTCTTTTTTTTGATTGAAAAGAAAGGAATTGTAGAAAATGAAGAAGATATGGAAACGAGTGTGTACAGGGATTCTTGCCCTGACCACGATTTTAACTGCATTACCGATCACATCGGTTCAGGCAGCGGAAACACAGTATTGGACGGAATCCTCAGAGAGAGTCGGATATATTGAACATGTAATGAATGATGGAACCATTCATTCTACATTCAATGAAGGTCACATGCGAGTAGAGGGCGAAACAGCCTATTGTGTAGATATTAACACTGGATTCAAAAATGGGTATAAAACTAGACACGATGCAAGTTCCAGTATGAGTGCTGCACAGATCGAAGATGTGGCATTGTCACTGGAGTATGTAAAACAGTATAGAGGCAGTCACAGTAACCTGAATGCAAATCAGGGATATCTGTTGGAACAGTGTGTGGTGTGGCAGAGACTGAGTGAGTATTTAGGCTAGCAGTGTGATAATGTTCGAGCTGCATATTCTGAGATTTCTCAGAATGTTCAGAATGAAGTATATGCCGGAGCAAGAAACTTTGTAAAAGCAAACCGAGGACGCTATAAATGTGGTGGGTACATCTATACTGGAGAAGGACAGGATCTCGGACAGTTTTGGGCAGAATTGAATGTCGGAAATGCGAAGGTAAAAAAGACCACAGCAAATGAAAGTATCACAAAAGCAAATGCAATGTATTCCATTGCCGGAGCAACTTTTGGCATATTCTCAGACCAGAATTGCAGCAATAAGATTGGAACACTTACAACAAATGAGAATGGTGAGACAAATGAGGTTGAAGTGACTGCAGGGAATGTTTACATCAAAGAGCTTTCTGCACCGAAGGGATATAAGCTGGATACGACAGTATACAGTCTGAAGGTTGAAGCCGCAAAAACAGCCGTATTAAATGTTTCCGATGTTCCGAAAGTGACAGAGACACTGGTAGACCTGTTCAAGATTGATATGGAGACGGGAAAAGCAACCGCACAGGGTAATGCAGCACTGACAGGAGCAGAATTTACCTGGCATTATTATGACGGACTTTATACAAAAGACAATTTACCAGAGAAAGCAACACGTACCTGGGCTACAAAGACGGTAGCTGAAAAAGACAGTAATGGAAATATTCATTATGTGACAAAACTGGCAGATGCTTACAAAGTATCAGGAGATGCATTTTACACCCAGAATGAAAAAAGCGTATTGCCACTTGGAACACTGACTGTTGAAGAAACCAAAGCACCAGACGGATATTTACTGGACGGAGCTTATATGCAGGCAGGGGACAGTACAGAGCAGATCAAAGGAATGTATCTGACACAGATCACAGAGGACGGAGAACTTGCAGTTCTTTCCGGAAGCAACCAGTATTCCGTATCTGATCAGGTAATCCGAGGTGGTGTGAAGATTCAGAAACGTGATATGGAGACAAAAGACACTAAGGCACAGGGAAGTGCCACATTAAAAGATGCAGCATTTGCAATTATTTCTCTGAACGAGAATCCGGTTCTGGTAGAAGGAAAACTGTACAAGAAAAATGAGACAGTTAAGACAATTCAGACAGGAATTGACGGAGTAGCAACAACATCGGCAGATTTACTTCCATATGGTAAATACAAACTGGAAGAAACCAAAGCACCGGAAGGTTATCTGACTGACAGGGCAAAAGCGATTGAATTTTCGATTACGGAAAATGGAAAAATCGTAGATTTAACAGACGAAAGCCATTCGATTTACAACCAGATTAAACGTGGAGATTTAGAAGGAGTAAAGATTGGAGCAGGTACACATAAGAGACTTGCGAATGTTCCTTTTAAGATTACAAGCAAAACAACTGGTGAGAGCCATATCGTAGTGACAGACAAGAATGGTCAGTTTTCAACTGCTACTGATTGGGCGTCTCATAAGAAAAATACAAATGCAGGGAAATCCAGTGAGGACGGTATCTGGTTCGGAACATCAGAGCCAGACGACAGCAAAGGGGCATTACTTTATGACACTTATGAGATTGAGGAGTTATCTTGTGAATCCAACAAAGGTATGAAGCTGATTCCTGCATTTGAAGTTGTTGTCAGCAGAAATAAAGTAACAATCGACCTTGGAACACTGACTGATGAGTATGAGAAAGAGATTACCATTCATACCACAGCAACGGATAAAGTAACAGGTGAGAAGGTAATTGTTGCAGGAAAGAAAGTAACGATTGTGGATACAGTTACTCTGGACGGTCTGGAAGAAGGCAGAAAGTATCAGTTAAAAGGCTGGCAGATGTTGAAAGAGGAAAATGCAGAACTGCTCATTGATGGAAAGCGTGTGGAGAGTGATTACACTTTTGTTGCTGACAGCGAGAAAATGAAAGTAGAAGTTTCTTATACGTTTGATGCATCAGAACTTGGCGGACAGAATCTGGTTACATTTGAAGAATTATATGACCTGAAGAATCCGGAAGAACCTGTAAAAGTTGCTGAGCATAAGGATATTGATGACGAAGGTCAGACAGTCCTGATTACGGAGCGAAAGATTTCGATTCATACCACAGCAACTGATAAGAATGGCAAGAAAGAGATTGAAGCCGGAAAAGATTTAACGATTGTGGATACGGTTACTTTAGAAGGACTGGAAATTGGTACGAACTACAAGTTGTCTGGTTGGCAGATGATTAAGGCAGAAAATGCAAAGTTGCTCATTGGTGGCAAAGAAGTTACCAATGATTATGAATTTACAGCGGACAAGGAAAACATGGAAGTGCAGATTGAGTTTACTTTCGACGGCAGCACTCTTGGAGGAAACCAGCTTGTAACCTTTGAAGAACTGTATGATATGACAAATCCGGAAGACCCGAAAAAGGTAACAGAGCATAAGGACATCAACGATGAAGGTCAGACTGTAACCATCAAAGAAGTACCGGAAACACCAACCCCAGAGACACCGGGTACTACTACAAAGACCAGTAACCCTCCGAAAACAGGAGATACGGAAAATGCAGCTTTATGGATAGCCATTCTGGTATTGTCAGCAGCCGGAATCACGGGAGTTCGTATCTGGAATAAAAAGAAACAGGTTAAGAGATTAGGAATTGAAGAAAAGAAAGAAGAGGAGGAGTAAAACAAAGGGCGGCGATAAGCTGCCCTTTGATGATGAAATGGGAAAAAATCAGAAAGCAGTAAAAGTATTACAGCGTTTATTTGATGCTGGGTATGGAACGGAAAAAGAGATTGTCAATATGACGATGGATGAGATGCTTGCTTTGCCGGGAGTGAATGTAGCAGATTTGTGTATTATCAGTGAGTTACAGAAAAGCATTAAGACAAACAAAGTGATAAGCTATTTGTCAGGAAAAACAGAAGCAATGGAAGAAACGAAAGGAGCAGATTATGGTGGAACAACCTAAATATTTGAAAATGACATTATCACAATTGAAATCATATGTGGAATCTTCAGAGAGTAATGTCCTTCTGGTTGTAGAATTTCCAAAAGGAGATCAGAAGGATGGAGAATGAATTGGAAGTTGTGAATATCCGTCTGGTAAGAGAACCATCTCTTTATAGTGAGCAGATATTGGATAGTCCACAGGCTGTTGTAGAATTGATGGCGAAGGAGTTATCCCAATATGACAGAGAAGTATTTTGTATCCTGAATATGAAAAATAATGGACAGGTAATCAATATGAATCTGGTCAGTGTTGGAACAATCAATGCATCTTTGGTAATTCCCAGAGAAGTTTTTAAGAGCAGTATTCTGGCAAATGCTTCTGCAATCATTGGACTTCATAATCATC